>JGI11944J13513_1000704_pt1 | contig 30422 bp, 12 predicted proteins | sample TerdegcoTASludge_FD_13513 | JGI IMG/M metagenome (IMG submission 13513) | reverse complement strand
GGGGCCGGCATCGGCCGCCGGCAGCAACACCACCGGCGCGGCGGCATCGACCTGCGCCGCCGCCTGCCGTACCTGTTCGTCCAGCCGTGCACGCTGCTGCTGCTGTTGCAGCTGCGCCTTGCCGGCACTGGCCTGGGCCCGCTGTTTCTGCCGGCCCAGCAGGATCGGCGCCTGGTTGGCGTGCGCGGCCTGGCGGTCGCCGCGCGTGGCGCGGCGCTCGCGTTGTTCCTGCTGTTCGCGCAGCGCCCGTTCGCCCTGGCGGCGTTCGTGGCGCCGCTGCTGCAGCGTGTCCGCGGCCAGGCGCCGCTCTTCGCTGCTGCGCGCCGCGTAGTGGTCGTAGTTGCCGCCATGGCTGCGCAGCCCGAGCGCGGACAGCTCGACGATACGCTGCATGTCGCCCAGCAGTTCGCGGTCATGGCTGACCACCAGCAGGCCGCGCGGCCAGCGCCGCAGCTGTTCGCGCAGCAGCTGCCGCCCGGCCGCGTCGAGATGGTTGCTGGGCTCGTCCAGGACCAGGAAGTCGGCATCGGACAGGAACGCACCGGCCAGCGCCACGCGCATGCGCTGGCCACCGCTGAGCCGGCAGGCGGGCATGGCGGCCGACACGCCGTGCAGCTGCATCCGTTCCAGCTCGGCCTGGAGGTGTTCGCGCAGTTGCCAGCGCTCGCCCAGCGCTTCGAAATCGGCGATGTCGCTGCTGCCCTGCTCGATGCGCTGCAGGGCCGCGAGCGCATCGCCCAGGCCGGCCAGGTCGGCGACGCTGGCACCGGGCGCAACGTCGATCTGCTGCGGCAACCAGGCCACCGGCCCCGAACGCAGGCAGCGCCCGCGGGCAGGCGCCAGGCGACCGGCCAGCAGCCGCGCCAGCACGCTCTTGCCCACGCCATTGCGCCCGACCAGCCCGGTGCGCCAGGCGTCGAAGGTTTCGTCCAGATCGGAAAACAGCAGCCTGCCGTCAGGCAGCTGCCAGGAGACGCGTTCAAGCGTCATGAAGGGAGTCGTGGTCATTGCATTCCATCCATGCCCGGATCACCCGGCTGCCGGCGGCAGCGGGACTTCGCGAGGCCTCGCCAGCGCGGGCTGGCAGGGCGGGCATCAATGGCGCATTGGACCGGACTCCTTGGGAAAGCGGGGCCGCCATCGCGGCGGCTTGGTCAGACTAACCGGGGCTCGATGAACGTTTCAACGCCGGTGGCCGGTCACTTGCCGATGCAGAAGCGGCATTTCTGCCGCATGTCGTTGATTTTCAAGGTAGTCATGGTGATCATGCAACGCGCTTGGACCTATTCTTGGACCCACGTACCAAGTGTGTCCCTTGGTAGCGGCGGATGGCCCTCCCTGGATGCTTCCCGAGCTCCCGTTACCGATGTGATGTGTCAGCGGACAACCTGATCAGAGGCAGTGAACCCAACCATCGACGTCCGCCAACGTCCAATGCGCTGCAACAGGCTCATTTTCCCACCTCCTGATCCGGAAGACCAAGGATGTTGTGTCCTGCTTCAGCCCGAAAAAAGGAAGGCGCGCAGTTCGGATTGATGGCTGCGGCAGCGGTGATGCCGGGGTGAGATGACGGCTCCTTTAGCCAGTTGGCCGATACCAATAGGAGCCTCGCCATGTCACACCAAACCTCGGACATCATCACCCCGAAAGCCCTGTTGCTCGATGAGCGGCTGACGCCGCTGGAGCGCAACGCCTGGCTGACCTTCCGCGCGCTGGCCAGCAGCGACGGCACCGTGGTCCTCAGCTACGACGCACTGCGCAAATACCTGCCCAGCGCACCGGGCAGCAAGCGGGCGGCCCTTGAAACCGTGTCCAGGGCCGTGCTGTGTCTGCGGCTGTCCACATGGATTGCGCTGGTCGAGTACCGCCGCAATCCGATGACCGGCTTCTCGATGGCCAGCCGCTATGCAGTGCGGAATCAGCCCCTCGCGTTCGACAGCGCCTGCATGGAGGACGAAGACTACCTGCCCCTGCTGGAACGGGCGCTCGGCCATGCCAGCACGACGATTCGCCAACTGGCGCAGTCCATTCTCGATGAGGCCATGCGTCATCCGGGCCGGTTGGACAAATTGCCTGCCGCCATGCGGGAACGGATCGGGCGCTTATGCAACCATGGCGATGACCACGATCCCGGCGGACCAGGCAGTTCCATCGCGCCCGAAACCGGCGCCCACATTCCGAAGCCCGTTCCGGCATCTGCGGCAGCAGTACGTACTGTAGAAAAAGAAGTATTGAAAAAAGTACATACATACTGGCCACAGTCCGAAGTGCAAATGTCTGGACCAGATGTGCCGAGGCGCTTCCGGCAATTGCCGCAGGATCAACAACGGAACCTGATGGTGCGCCTGCGGGGCCTGTCCCTGGAACAACGTTGGGCAGTGCTGGCCGAATGGGATGCGCGCTGCGAGTCAGGCACGGTGCACGACACCATCGCCTACCTCTATGGACTGATCAAGAAGGCGGTAGACGGCATGTTCAAGCTCTGGGCAGCGCGCAAGCCTGTGCCGCAGCAGACGCCCGAACCCGCAGTCAGCAGCAGCCTTCCTGATGCATCACCATCTACGCCTTCCCCATCGCCCAGCAGCCAGGTAGCAAAACCTGCGTCGCACGAGGTCGCACAGCGGCATCTGGAGCAGATCCGGCGCATGCTGAAGCTGCCACCCCAACCCATCGGGCAGATCATCGAGAACCTGACTGGCAACGGGCATCTGGTTCAACCTGGCGACCTGCCTGCTGCAGGTGGACTCGGACCCGCTGGCGCAACGTAAGAACCCCGGGCCGTCACTGCCCGCCGCAGTGACGGCCCGGCGAACTGCAGCAGGAATGCGGGTTGGCGCAGCATCGCATTGATGGCGGCGTACATGACGATGCCCCGGCACACTGGCCCAGCAACGACCTGCCGGTGGGTATGAACACCGAAACCCTGGCGCAGGTTCCTGCAAGCGCCGACCCGGCTCGCCGGATGGAACCATCCCAGGCACACCCAGGCTCGCTCGGTGTGCCGCCCTACCCATGGGCAGAGCCTTCCTCATCCTCGGCGTGATTCGTCTCGCCATCGTCGCAACACACATCCGCCGTACCAGGCACACGTCGCGGGTCGCCCGACCTGCCGGCTTCTTTCCACCACTGCACAACAGGAGGCACCCATCCCAGCACATCGCGTTGTCGTCCCTTGCAACTCTTCCGCCCGGCCTTCCCACAGGAAGCAAGGCGGACGCCTCATTCGAGGCCACAGGTGAACTGAGCACCTGGCCCTTGCCCCTCGGGGATCTCGCCTTGGCGAGTTGGCAAAAACACTGACCGTTTGCTTCTCAGCCCCGACAACCGATGGAACAACACCGCGATGGACGACCTGACCTATACCCTGCGCCAGCTCTGCCTGCGCAACCGCGACGGCAGCCACGCCACCCAGGCCGACCGGCAACGGTCGTTGAACCTGGCCGCTCGCCAACTACGCGAAGCAGGTTTCCGCCAGATGCGGGCTACTTCGCTCAAGGGCAAGCACGTCGAAACCCTGTTGCAGCGCTGGCAAGCCGAAGGTCTGTCGGCTGGCACTCTCAAGAACCGCATGGCGCACCTGCGCTGGTGGGCAGAGAAGGTCAGCAAGGCAGGCATCCTGCCAGCGGACAACACCAAATTGGGTATCCCTGACCGCCGCTATGTCACCAACGAAAGCAAGGCTAGGGAACTGGGCGACGGGCTGAACAGGATCACCGATCCACACGTCTGCATGAGCCTGCGCCTGCAAGCGGCCTTTGGCCTGCGGCGGGAAGAGTCCATCAAGTTCCAGCCCCGCTATGCCGACCGTGGCGACCATATCGCCATCAAAGGATCGTGGGCCAAAGGCGGACGCGAGCGGACGGTACCCGTCACGACGTCGGAACAGCGTGCAGTGCTGGACGAGGCCCATCGGCTGGCCGGCCCAGGTTCGCTGATCCCGGCGCACAAGACCTACATCCAGCAGCGGCATGTTTACGACGGCCAGTGCAAAGCAGCGGGGTTGAGCAACATGCACGGACTGCGGCATCGGTACGCGCAGATGCGGTATGAGGTGCTGACGGGATGGAAGGCACCAGCGGCGGGTGGCCTCAGTACGGTGCAATTGGATTCGTCTCAACACCTGCTGGATCAGCAAGCCCGGCAACAGCTAAGCCGAGAGCTGGGACATGAGCGTGCGACAATAACAGCGATCTACCTGGGAACATGAGATCCCAATCAGACCACCTCTTGCAACATCAACTGCTCCCAGCAATTTTACGGATCAATCTTGTGAGTCACCCCTGGCGAGCACAAACAGATGCCGTTTGGCGCGTGTTGCCGCAACGTGCAGTAGACAACGTTCGGAAACCTCCGTGTCGTCTGTGACACCGACATCTTCATCATGGCTGAACTGCTCGGCATACTGCCTGGCACCGCGATAGCCGGCCAGGATGACGATGTCGAACTCCAGTCCCTTGACGCGATGCATGGTGGCCAGTCGAACGCCTGTTTCCGCAGGATCATCCGTCGTGCCGTGATCCAGCCTGAGACAAGCTATACCGCGTTGCCGCAAGGCTAGCGCCAATGCATCAAGATCTTCATTGGTGCGGGCCGTGACGCAGATGCGCCGGGCCTCGATATCATCGGCTTTGCCATGTTCAACTACAGACAGGATGTGCTCCACGTCCTGTTGCAAGGAAGCGGATGGAAGGACTTCCGGCAAGTCGCCGTGGGTCAATGAGCGATAGCCGCGCAAGCTGTCGATGTTTCCATCCAGGTCGTCGATCTCGATACCTTCCAACTGCGCGCAGGCCCAACGTCGAATCTCATCGGTGGTCCGGTAGTTGACCTTGAGGGTACGGCTGCGACCTCTTACCTCGATCCCCACCTGTCCAAGCGTCACCTTGTGGCGATAGATGCGCTGGTGGGCATCGCCGACGATGAACAAATCATTCTCGGCCTTGGGCACGGCCGCGCGAATCAGGGTGTAGGCAGCGGCGCTGATGTCCTGCGCCTCATCCACCACCATGGCGCGAATGCCCAGTTGCGGCTTTTCCTGCAGTATCAGTTGGCAGGCTTCCCTGAAGGCTTCTTCCGGCTCGCGAATGTTGGCCGCGTGCAATTGCGCCCGATATTCGGCAAACACCGGCCACAAGGCCTTGCGCTGCAAACGGCCCAATTGCCCGCCACGTCCGATGCGACGGGCGCGCATGTAATCCTCCGCCGTTTCGCAACCTTGGGGCAGGATCACGCGCTCGTACTCCGCCCTCAGGAAATCGGCGCTGTAGGCAGAACCTGCGGGCAGCGCGGACAAGGCGGCTTGCCAGAAGCCACGCCGCTGTTTCTCGTCATAAAGCAGCGCGTAGGGATAGCCGAAGCGGCGCAGCAGGCCTGACGCCCATTGATCCAGGTTGACCACCTGAATTTTGGCCAATTCTTGAGGTGAGCACAGCAGAGACAGGTTGTGACGGATGTCTTCGGCCAGCGTGCGAGTAAAGGTGGTGAAGATAATCGGGCGCCCCGGAAGGTCTGCGTATTGCTTGGCCAACCACCTTGCCCTATGCATGGCCACCACCGTCTTGCCGGTGCCAGCGCCGCCGGTGACCTTGACGGGACCGCTCTTGTTGCCTTCCACCAGTTTGCGTTGGCTCGGATGCAGGAACACACGCCAGCGCTCCAGAGGAGCGGCCAGTAGAGCGTCCAGATCACTGTCATCGGTGAGCACAACAAAATGACGACGTGTGCTGTCGCGCGTCAACGCCGCGCCAAAATCTTGGGGGTCAACCGTTTCGGCGGGTGCCCGCTCGGCCAGTATCTTGTCCAGCGGCTCGCCGGCGGCAAACAGATACAGGGCCTCGAAGGCTTCATCCGGCAACTGCGCTTCGAGGGCCTCCAGGTCGGCTTCCGATACAGCCGCTCGCACGGCTGCCAGCCGTTCCTCCGGCACACCCAGCTTGCGGATCTCCCGGTCACGCAAATCCGCAAACAAGCCCTCGCTCGGGGAGGCTTCGGTCTGGGCTACCTCATCATTATTGGTCAGGGATTGCGTTTCCTGTACCGCATAGACTTGCAGGCTGCCCACGTCCGGGTGAATCGCGACGCGGTGGCGCTTGGCCCATTGATAAGCATCGTCGTGACGATCCACCCACAACAGGCAGTACACATCGCCTGTTTCCGGTTTGAGGATGATGCCGCGCAGGTTGTCGTTGATGCGCACCGAGCGCATGTTGGCATCGGCGGCATCATTGATGCGCTCGTAGTTGATGCTGCTGGCCAGCGGGTTCTGGCGAAACTTGGCGACGAAGGTCAGCACCGCCTGTTGGTTCTGGCGCGGAATCCTGGCGAACGATTTCAGAAAGTCGTCCGACATGGCGATCTTGGGGGAAAGTGCCATTTCAATGTTCCTTCAAGCTATCCAGAAGCGCCTGGGCTGGCGCATCCTCGGTTGCGATATGGATCGTCCAGCCTTCTGCCTCGAAGCGGGACGCATCGGCCTGGTAATCGGCCAGCAGCACGGCGATCTTCAGGCTGACCCAGGCCAGCTCTGCCTCCGCCAGTACCCGGCCGCGTCCGTCGATCAATTCGAAACCGACTTCCGGCAGCGGTGCTCCTGCATGCGCCAATGCAAGCAACCATGCCTGCACATCCGGGCTGGCCAACTCCAGTGCCGTTTGCCAATGACTGTCGAACGTCTGCTCTGCTTGGCGCAGTGCAGGGCTGGCCTGGAAGCTAGGCAGGCCAGCCATCTCGTCATGGCCTGCCCAAAGATGGCGCAAGGGCAACAGCAGGTTCAGGCACTGCCAGAGATGGCGCCAGCGCCGTTGAAGATCGACCTCCGGTACACCGTCCGGTTGCCATTGCACCAGTACGACGGGCTCTGCGGGTGATGCTGCCTGGCCGGTCATCCATTGCTGCAACTGCTCCGGCGACAGACCGACCAGCCATTGCACCGCAGTGCTCCAGGTGCGATGGCCCCAGCGGTGCGTACGGGTGTCGGGCAACAAGCCATAATCGTCGAGCCGACAACGGAAGGCGCCTTGCTTGAAGCCTTGCAAGGCGGCGTCATCCCCAGGTGGCACCAACATGGCCGCACCCAGGACGCCGGCGAGGCGGCTCAAGACATCGTGCCGTTCCGCTGTCAACCGACGATGCAGCTGCAGGAAAGGTGACAAGCGGTGGAAGGCCGCCAACGAGGCGATCCCCTGAGCCTCGCATAGACGTATGACTACCTGATCGGCAGGCCCGAGCAACAATTCGTCCCAGGCTGTGGAATCCGGGGCCGGTTCGGCACGCAGAGCCGCGTCAATGTCGTCCCAGGTCAGCGTCCAGACAGCGAACCGCCCGCTCTTGGCTACCGCCATGCGCTTGGCCAAGTCTTCGGCCACGATTTGCTTGTGGTACTGCCAGCCATCAGTGAATACCGCGACGGGCAAATCGTCCACGCCGTCGTCTGGCCAGAAAACGAAGTCCGGTTTGCATGGTACGACGACCCCGTCGCGTTCTCCCAGCGTCACCTGCAGCTCCAGACGCCAGCGGCGACTTCCTGCCTGGACCAGGTATCCATGCTTGCCGCCGATGAGTTTGTCCTTGAGTGTAAAAGTCAAGCCAGCATGCTCGCGCCGCAGTGCCTCAAGGAATCGTTTCTCCAGTGTGCTTTCCAGCAGGCTGTTGTCCGTTTGCTGGGAAAGGTTGCTGACGGGCTTCAGCTCTGTGCGGTGCTCCAGGATCTGTGCCAACAGCTTCTGCGCCACCGTGCGCGAGATGGCTTGGCGTTCATGGCTGTTGCGATAGCGGTACATGCACCGATAGCAGCCGTCGGCAGTATCGTCCTGGTTGCAGGTGCAGGTGTTCAATGCAGTAGCCGCCTGACTGAATACTTGGAACAGCGGGGCTGGGTCGCGCATCAGTTCCTTCAAGTAGCCGGTGCCGCCCGGCACACTGTCGTAGATCACCAGATAGGTCCGCGCCGACTCCGAGTCGGCCGCCATCCGTACGTCGGTCGCGATGCGCAGGTGCGCCACCGCCCCCTTGAAGCGTTTGCTCAGTCCCAGCTCCAGCGCGGAGATGAAGCTCAGCAAGGCTTCCTTGGATTCGGCAAATCCGACCTCGGGCAGGAACAGACGGATGCCTTCGCTGGCGAATTCCCGGTACAGGAAGATGCATTGCTGGGTGCTGGCCTCGGGTGTTTTGCGGCGTGAGCACCAGGGGGCATGGTTGCGATACAGCTCTTCGGCCTTGCGGCGGCGCTGCAGCGTGCCGCACTCAGGGCAAATAGCGAAGCCCGGCCGGTTGAGTTCTTCGCCCGCGATGGTCATCGGCGTGGCATCCACCGTCTGCTCGCCGAAGTTCACCTCGCGGAATGTCACCCGGTCAAGGAATTCGAACCCGAACGGGAAACTGGGGTCGTCGATCGCGAACGCCTGGCGCACCGCTTCCGGCGGACTATCCACCAGCGCCTGGCGCACGTAGAAACCACGTGTGCGCTCGTCTGAGTCATCGGCGATCCGGCTTTCTCGGTCCAGCGTGCGCGCGAACACCGTGGTCAGGCGCAGCATTTCATGGACCCGCCCGGTGTCGCGCCACTGGCCATCGCCGCAACGTGGGCATTGCTGGTGACGGTCGCCCGCCGACAAGGGTTCGGCATAGGAGCACTGGCGGCACAGGCGCCAGGCCTCTGGTTTGACGCGGGAAACATCTACCTGGTTGATGACCACCCGGCGGCCTTCGGCATAGAAGGTGTTGTTGGGCGCCAGCTCGGTGATGGCGGTTGCGCCGGGGCGCTCGTATTCGAAGGTCAATGGCTCGGCAGGCAGTCCTTCCCGGCGGGTGTCGCGCACGATGATCGAGCGCAGCAGCACGCCCTGTTCGGGGAAGGCATAGTTGGGCAGCAGGCCTTCGTCGGTGAAGACGTTCAGGGTGGCCTTGCCCTCGATGCCACCGATCAGGCGCGCCAATGCCGCACGTTCCTGGCGCAGGGTTTTCAGCTCTTCCTCCTGTTCCTCGCCGCGCACCGGAAGCTGCTCCAGCTTCTCCACCTCCTTGGCGGTTTTCTCGCGCAGACGCTTGATCTGTGCCACATCCCGGGCGATACCCTGCAACTTGCTGATGATCTTGAAGGTCAGGGAGCTTTCCTCGTCCTGCCGACCATTGACGAACCGTGTCAGCCACTGCCGGGTGGCTTCGGTCAGGATCTGCCCGCCGCCTTGCTGGAATAGCGTCAGGAAGCGATCCAGCAAGCTGGCCCGGTTTGCCTCGACATACTCCAGCCAGGGGAAGGGGAATCGCGTCGTCGCACCGTTGTCCACCGCGCTGAGCACCATGCGGATTTCCTGCGGAATCGAAGCGCTACGACCCCGTTCGCGCACCCAGCAATCCAGCGTGAACGCCGTCAACTGGCGCTCCAGCACCGCCGAGGCGTTGAGGAACACACCCGGTGCCGGCACGCTGCCGGCGATCATTTCCTTGGGATCGGCCCAGAAATACAGGTCGTGCGGTTTGCTGGCCGCCATGGTCAGCAACAAGGCATTGCCAGTGCTGCGTCCCGCGCGTCCCGCGCGCTGGATGTAGTTGGCCTGCTGTGGCGGCACGGAACATTGCAGCACTGCCGACAGGTCGCCGATGTCGATCCCCATCTCCAGCGTCGGCGTGGCCGAGAGCACATTGATGCTGCCAGGAGCCTGGCTATCGGACTTGAAGCTGCGCTCCACCCGCTCACGCGTACCGCGTGGCAGCAAGCCGGTGTGTTCGTGAGCGACCACGCGCTGGATGTCCGCACGCAGATACAGGCTGCGGTAATAGTCGGCATCGTCTTTCGCCAACGTTTCCAGATGCCCTCGGCAGCCGGGGTGCCGGCAAGGCTGCCCGGCAAGCGAAACTTCAGTCCCGGTGCGCCATTCGCTGCGGCAGGTGTCGCAACGCCAGGCGCGACTGCCCAAGGAAACCAGAAAAGCGCCAGGCTCCAGTCCCCACACGCGAATCTCCGGCTTGCCGTCTGCCTGTTCAGCGCCGAGCAAACCCGCCTCGGCCAGCGCCTCGAATGCCAGCTGATACAGCGCCGGCAGCAAACTGTCAGCGCCCAGAGCCAACGCATGCAGCGGTTTCAGTGCCTTGAAGGCCCAGGCGCGATACCACTTAGCATGGCTGCCCAACACACCGACGCAGCGCTGGTAATCGACCAGGCTTACGAAGCGTGGCGGACGCGGGCCGGACAGCATTTGGAACTGCACCGGATTGCGCTTGTAGACCCAAGGTCGGTTGCCGACCTGTGCATAGAAATGCAGGCCAGAGTCGCGCCAGGCTCCCAGCCGCTGCATGGATTGCACGATGCCTTGCAGGAATACCGCCAGGGCATCCGCCGGCACATCTGCCAGCGGTTCCAACGTGGCCTGCAGGCGTGGCAGCATCCACTGCACGGCCGATGTCAGTGCCTGCGGTGGCGGTTCCACGCTGGCGGTGCCGGTGACGGTCAGGCTGCGGCCGATATGGGCGTCCTGGCCGAACTCTGCATTCAGCACCCACGGCAGGATGCGACGCAGATCCTGCGGCAACTCGCTATTGGCTGGCAGCGACCCTTCGCTCATCAGCGTTTCAAAATCCCGAAGCCAATGCAGTTGCGGCGGCAGGAAGTTGGCCAGGTAATGGCCCTGCCCCATCGCGGGCAGCCAGTGATCTTCGAAGGCCTGCGGCAACTGCGCCAGCGTCAGCGGTTTCCCGGTCTGCTGCGCTGCGGCGATGACCTGGGCCACCGCTGGGCGCAAGTTCAAGCGCCAGGTCCGGGCCGCCAGGAAGCCCGCACGGTGCGCCGCATCCTGCACCGAATCGGAAAACGCGATCAGCTTCTTGTCCGGGTTGAAACGTGAACCGAACAGTTGCGCCAGCATCACCGCCGCCAGGCTGGCCGCTTGCGAACCGACGATCGACAGCGTCTTGTGCCCGCCGCAGTACGGGCAGTCGTGATGGGAACGGGTATAGCGGGCACCGTTGCGCATGCCTTCGCGCAGGTTGGCGGTCACATCGACATCCACCAGCACGACCGGGTCCTCGGCACAGTCGCAGTGCGTCTGCCCCAGCGCATGCAGGGTGCCGCAGCGCGGGCAGACCCTCTTGTGCTCGAACACCTTCGGATCCGCGTTTTCGCCATGAGGGAACAGAAAGCGGGTGCTGACATCCTCGGCGAAGAAGGCGCTGTAGAACTGCTGGATGTCCTGGTTGAACTGGTTCGGGCTGGTCCTGGGCAAGGTCGCACCCCAGCCGGTGGCGTGGCAGTCGCGGCAGTGGATCACCGGCAACCAGACCTGTGCCTGCTCGGGCTTGCCCAGGTCATCGTGATGGGTCAGTCGAGGCGGATTCTCCAGCGAAGCCACCATGCGGCGCAGCTCGCGCAGCCAGAGTTCCACCTTGACCTGCAGGAAGAAGGCCGTGTCCTGTTCGCCGCGCACCGCGTCGAGTGACACACCGCGAGGCTGGCGCGCGTGCGCCACCAGCGCCAGCAGGCTGGCCAGCCACAGCAACGGATAGCGGGCGTCGGCATGGGGTGGCAGGCGGCGCGCCAGTACCGCCAGCAGATCGTCCAGCGCCACGGCACGCGGCCCCAGGCGCTCCATGTCGCGCAACAGGTTCTGGAAGGCGAAATGGCTTTTCAGCATCCCGCCCAAGCGACAGCGCCAGCCCGCATCGTCCACTTGTTCGGCGCTGCATGGGGTGCCGAACCACAGTGGCACCTGGGCCGCCAGCCAGGACTGCAGGTCGTCATGGCCTGCCGGATCCAGCACCGACACGGCGTCCGGCGGCGGAGACTGGGTGAACTCCACCACAGCATCCGCCAGATAATCCGCCACCGGCTCGCGGTCTTCGGCGATTACGGCGTGCTCATCCAGCGTCTCGCCGAAGATCTGGCCTGCAAACGCCAGTAAATCCTGTTCGCCATCGCTGCCCAGCGTGGCCGAGGTGCCCACGCACACCAGTTGCCCCGGTGGCGTCTCCAGCCGACCCTTGAGGCGGCGGATCAGGCAGGCCAGATCCGTGCCCTGGGCACCGTCGAAGGTATGCAGCTCATCGACCACCAGATAGCGCAGCGTATCCGGCCGCTGGCGCGCCCACAGCGGCGTATCGGCGGCACGGATCAGCAGGAAATCCAGCATCTTGTAGTTGGTCAGCAGGATATCCGGCGGGTTTTCGCGCAGCGCGTTGCGGTCGGTGATGATCGAGAAGCCGCCATCGGCCAATTGCTGCACACGGGAGGACTCCTCGGCTGGAGCCTCGCCCACGTACAGGCCCGCGCGGATACCGGCCAGGGCGGGTGTGCGCAGGATCTCCTTGGCCAGGCGGCTGGCCTGGTCCGAGGCCAGCGCGTTCATCGGGTACAGGATGATGGCCTTGATGCCCGACCGGCCCAGTTCCCGTTGTTCGCGGCAGTGCTCCAGGATCGGATAGAGGAAGCACTCGGTCTTGCCCGAACCGGTGCCGGTGGCCACCAGGGTCGATCGAGCCTGCTCTCCGGTCAGGCGGGCGAATGCCCGGCCCTGGTGAGCATGGGGGACGAAGCCCGGCGGTAGCCACCCGAACGCGGGCTGGCCCCTATCGGCCTGCTTGCGGAACGGCAGCGGCAACGTCAGATACGGCCCCTTGAACACCCGGTCGCGGTCGGCCAGGAAGCGCTGGATCAGGCCATCGAAGCCCTGCGTGGTCGCCGGGAAGGCGGCGCGCAGGAAGTCGGCGACGCCCTGGGTGATCTGCTGGGAGACGATCAGGGGTTGCATACGGCGTCCGCTTTTCTCAGACCGGTTTCATTCATCACCCGACTCCACCACACGCTCAACCGTGGCATAGGCTTGATGCGGGTGCTTCTCGGTTTCGGGGTACTTCAGGGCAAGCCGCCCTTCATCTCGCAAGGGACGCAGGTAGGTGCGGCGCAATTCCTTAGTGTCGCGGCGTCCAAGCACCTGGCACAACTCGGCCACGGTGTAGGGGCGCAGAGCGCACAGCGTCAGGATCAGCTCACGAACCTCAGCCTGGCGAGGTTTCGGGCCGGCCGCCGCAATTCTTGCTTGTAGCTCGGGGGGAATATCGGCGAGAACATGGGGGGATTCCGGAAATCCCCCCATGCTTGACGGTGAATCCCCCCCTCCTCCGTCCATCGATTCCACGGGGATTCCCAGCGGCAGCTCTGCTTGGCTGGCCTCCCCAACAGCCGTCTGCCGCTCGGCATCGGCCAACACGTAATAAGTGCGGCTGCCGGCACCTTGCTTTTCCAACAGGCCCCGGTCTCGCAGCCGGCGCAGGACCAGGCTGGCCGCCAGCGTATCCAGCCCACAGAAATCCCGGCAGGCCGTGTTGTCCACGGCCCCCGTGGCGCGGGTGTAGATCAGTACCTTGGCCTCATCGGCACTGGCCGCCGGGCCGGCGAACCCCCGCAACCAGGCATGGTCGTCCTCGGTCAGCAGGTTGTGCAGGAACAGCGTGAGCCGGAACTCGTTGGCCTGCCGGTCGGAATGGAATTCGGGCAAGGGCAAGCCTGCCTCGGCGGCCAGGCGGCGCATGGCGCGGATGCCGGTGCCCTTGGCCTCGGCCAGGTGCAGGTCGTGCAGCACGGCGGCAATGGCCGGGTTGCGCAGGCGCGAGCCCGGCGTACCCAACTGCGCGGGCTCCTTGAGCGAATAGCCGACGTTGCGGATTTCGATGCGGTTGCTGTAACGGATGATCTGGGTCGGGCTGTGCACGGTATAGCTGCGGTGCATGGCGGCATTGGCCAGTGCCTCGCGGATCACCTTGCGCGGCAGGATCGGCTCCTGCACGCTGTGCAACTGCCCTTCGGGCAGACGAAAACCCTTGGGCAACTCGTCGATGATGCTGGCCTCGGCCTGCGGCAACGCCAGCAGCAGCGGCTTGCGGATGTCGATGGACTGGAAGCGGTTTTCAGGGTCTTCCACCCATTCGTTGCCCGGCACGCGGATGTAGTCGATGCGCACCGTGGGCAGCAGCCGGCGCAGGGCCAATGGCTTGCCGAACAGCACGATGCCGGCAAGTGTCGGCTGCAATCGACCGTCCAAGCGGCGCAACGCGCCCAGGGCTTCGAGCAGGTCCTCGTCAGCGTAATCCAGTTCCTCGGCTTGGGGGTTGATGCGGGCACGTTCGCGCCGATAGGCCGCTACGGCGGTCGGGTCGAAGTCGTCCAACCGGGCATCGGGCAGGATGCTGGAGTCTGGCCCGTGCAGCGGCTGGCTTTCGCCGCGCAGCACCCACAGGTCTTCATCCACGCAATGCTGGTCGCTGGAGCCGATGCGGCGATAAGCACCACGCGGCAAGCCGGTGGCTTTTAGGTAGACGGGCTTCTGCGTGACATCGGCCTCGGGCACGTACACCACCAGCACCGTCTTGCCGTCCACGGTCTCGGTCTGCATCTCCGGCCTCAAAACGACATTGAGCCCGGACGCACACTGGCTAGCCAGGTCGCGCTGGACCTTGTCGGGGTCTGGCAGGCCGGCGGCACGGTACACCGTATCGCCCTTGTCGTTGACGAACCAGTCCGCGCCCAGCAGCAGATAGCCGCCCTCCAGCCCAGGCTCATTGGCGAAGGCGATGACCGTCTGCATCACGGATTTGCCCAGTTCGCTGGCGCGCTTGGCCTCGATGCGGGTGGACTCATCGACCGAGTTGAGTTCTTCGAAGAGGTCGGTGGCGTTACGCATCCGCCTCCCCCATCAATTGTTCGGCATAACGCGCCACGATATGGCCGAAATCCGGGAGATGGCCATCGGCATCGGGCCGCTTGTAACCTTCTCGCAGACGATTCAGTTCGTCCGTGCTGGCGTTCTCCAGAAAATCGTTGTCGAACACACCTTGCAGAACTGCTGCCCGGCGGTCGTTCAGGAACTCGATATCCAGTTTCAGAAAGTTGCACATATAGGCGGCGTTGTCATTTTCCGGGATGATTTGTCCGTCCAACGTGTAGCGGAATTGCTGTTCACAGCCAGGGGTCGTCGGACTTATTGCAAGCGCCTCATCAAAGGCATTGCCCTTGGCATGGCCGCAATGCAAGGGCGTTCCCGGACTGGTTTCACGAATGCAGGAGGCATGCAGGTTGTCGTAGCTCAATACCCTGTCTGGATAGTGCTCCTGCGGGCGAAAATGTTCGATATGGCTATGCGCCTGCTCGATGCTGCGACCGCAATAGCAGCACACCCAGCCTTGCTCGCTCAGCAAGGCTTCTTGCAGTTGCGCCTTCTCCGGGTTCTGCAAATCGGCATAGGTCGGCTGCCAATCATCATTGGCCTGGGCTTTCCATCGTTCGAAGCTCTCCGGCGCTTCCTGCTTTTGCACATGCTTCATCGCCCGATCACCTCCTTGCGGCGGATCAGGGCGTCGGCACGGCCTAACTCGGGGATTTGCGGCGCCGATTCTTTCAGCTCATCCAGTAAGCGCTTGGCCTCGGTCAGCTGATTAGTCTCGATTTTCACGAACAGTTGCTTGAGCTTTTCTTCCACTTCCAGGTTACGGGAGGATGCCCCCATGATTTCTTCCAGCACCTGGCTGGAGTCCAGCCCATAGCTGACCTGCGGCTGGGAAGTCCCCCCCTCTCGCAACAGGATGATTTCTTCCGGTTGCAGTTCGCCCAGTACCTGGGGCGAATGGCTGGTGGCAATGAATTGGACGGACGGAAATGCGGCCTTCAGTCCATTGACGATACGGCGCTGCCAGCGGGGATGCAGATGCACGTCCAGTTCGTCGATCAGCACTACACCCGGCGTTTTGTGGATTACATCTTTACCCAGTTGCGGGTTGAGCAGGCAGATGCGTCGGGCAATATCCGCCACCAGGCAGATCACCGCGCGCTGGCCGTCGCTGAGGTGATCGAAGGAAATGGTTTTCTGCTCGTCACCTTCTGCCTGTTGCCAACTCACCAGCAAGCTTTTCTGCTGCATGTCGTAGCGCAGATCGCCAATGCCTTCGATAGCCGCGGTCAATGCGGTATTGACCAGCGCCAGTTCGTCATCGTCGATCTCATGGAAGCGCTTGCCTGTCTCGGACGAGCGTTGATAACGCTCCAGGCACTTGCCGATTACCCAATGCTGCAAGGCAGAGACATTAATAGCCGCATCCCACCATTGTTGGTAGCCATCGTGGCGGGAGGGTTTTTCCATGGCGGCCTGCATCACCTGACTGCGCTCAGCGAGCCATCGGCGGTTGGCGCGGTAGAAGGTAACCACCGGTAGGACTATATGTCCCTGAGTCGGTTGGCTATTCCCTTTGCCCTGAATGAGATCACGCAGTGGAGACCTTCCTTCAAAAGAAAGTTGTGCAACATCGCTCGCTTTTTTTACTGTGATGGTGAAGTCGTTTTCTACTGCACGCCCTTCAGTTTTTACCGTTACGGGAAACAGTGGCTCGAAGCGATAACGCCCCTCTGTATGCACGGCACTGACATACGCATAATCCACTTCCTTGAAGACATGAGGAATAAGGTTCGGAACGCCCATTAACAAACCTGCTAACCCCTCAGAAATCCCCTTCAAGAGCGACGTTTTACCACTGCCATTGATACCGGCCACCACATTGAAGTTGGTACTGAATTTCACACTCAGATCTTGGTGAGCGCGGTAGTTCTGTAAATGGATCGAGGTCAGTTTCATGGTGTACCTCATTCAGAAAACGGTAAAGATGCGAAATGCTCCCATGCTAGCCGGTAATCCGCTTCGCGATCCGCCAGGGTGAAAGGCGCGGTGTAGCGGATGGTGCGGTCGATGGGGCCGCCGGGTTGGGTGGTATCGGTGATGGGGCGTTCGATCACCGTGCCGTCGGGAACTTGGTGGTGCAGGGTGCCGTCGGGCATGAGCTTGGGCTGGATGTCTTCCCAGCCGAGGCGGCGCGGCTTGCGGGTGCCGTCGGGGGTGATGACGGCGCATTCGGCGTCCTTGCGGTTGGCCTTGCGGGGCAGGCCGACACCGACGAGGCCCTTGCTGGCGGTGAAGACGATGCGGCCGTTGGCGTCGTACCAGGTGTCGCGCTCGTACTGGCGCATGACGGGGAACTGCACGCGGTAGATGGTCAGCAGTTCGTCCAGCGTCAGGCCCAGGGCCTGGGCGGCGAGGACGTCGATTTCCACCAGCGCCTGACGGCGGGCGTAGTCGCTGCGCAGGGCGTTGTGGCGTTGCCAGTCGGGGGTGAGCTTGGCGAAGAAGTCCTGCGGCAGGCGCGGGTCGGCGCTGGCCCAGCGGTCTTGCTGGAAGTCGGGTTGCCAGCAGGATTGCCAGAGATCGGTGTAGTGGGTGGTGAGGCAGTTGAGAGGGAGCGTTCTTGCCAAGAATTGCAGAAGACGGTCTCCAAACTCCGGCAGAGTCATAGTTTCTGCCAACGAATTACGGAAATCGCCTTTACCAGAGCTTTTGATGAAGAAGTCGAATGGAACGGAAGCCCACAATCCAGCCAGCGTAGGCACCAAGCGTTGATCTTTAAGAGCAACAGAGAAAACACCGTCGATATGGCAAACACCACGGGTTGCAACAGATGCCAGCAATGTGCGTTCCCCCGAAATGCTCAACCCTCTTCGGCTGATCACCCGGTAATACGCCGTCACCGGCTTCGCTTCGGTCTCCCCTTCCTCCACCCAACTGACACGCGGTACGCGGCGGGCGTATTCGGTGGCGCTGCACGCGGGGCGGTAGTTGCTGCGCGGCAGGTAGTGGTCGGGCAGGTGTTCGAGGTCGAGGGTGTCGTAAGCCTTGTGAGTTTCGCAGACGGCTTTCGGGGTCTTGCTGAGCGGGTTGCCGACGTAGAAGTGCGGGCCAGAGAGCACGAAGTCTTCGGAGCGGTTGACGAAGCCGGTTTCGCGGCGGATGGTGCCGTCCTTCTGTGCGCCGGTTTCGTGCCACATTTCCAGCGTGAAGTAGTCGTCCTTCAGGTCGCCCAGGCGGCGCGGGACGTGGGCGAACTTTTCCAGCACCGAGACCAGTTCACGGCTGTGGACGGCGGGTAGGCGGGCCTGCAAAGGCGGCGTGTCGGGTGCGTCGTAGAGTTTGGCGAAGGTGGCAAGCACATCTTCATCCACTTCCACCACGCGATTGCGGTGCCCAGTCAAATCCCAACGGTCTTCATCATTTTTGATGCCCGGCGTTGCCCCTGCCCCGGAGTGTTCCAGGCAAGCAAAGCTGGTCTGCGGATGCATGAGGTTGGCAATCGTCCGGAACCGAACTGCCTGCTCCGTCCCATAGACGTTGATGCTGTATTTGACGCGGTTGCCAATTTCGGCAAACAGCTTCAATTCGTTCTGGAACTGATAATGTGACCGCAGTCGCGCATACATAGCTACGCGGAACAGCCCGCCATTGGGGTCGTCATACGGCCCTTCCGGGTGCAGTAGCGCCTGCACACCGCCGCCCACGCGCCACACTAGCGGCAGGAAGCATTTGTACAGATTGCTCTGCTGGCCCTTGAGCAGCGGATAGTTCTGCACGGCGTTGAGAAACTCGCCCATACCCTCGGTGGCCACACATTCGGCCAGGTAATCGGTGCGTGCCTGTTTGTTAGTGGCAAAGACGGCCTCGCGCTGGTCGGCAGTTTGTTTGGCACTGAGCTTGCGGATGGCAAAGCGCGGATCGAAGTCCGACAGCAGGCTTTGCTCGCTCCATTCCAGCTTGATCCACGGCGGGTTGCCCAACACTACGTCGAAGCCGCCACGGTTGCGGAAGATGTCGGCGAATTCCAGCTCCCAGTGCAGGAAACGCTGCTGTGCGGCCACCTGTTGGGCCACCTTCAGTTGCGGCAGGGTATCGACCAGGGCTTCGATGTCCACGTGGCCATAGCGGTCACGCTCGGGGGTGAAGTCCAGCGTGGCTTGCGGCATGGTTTCGGGAAACAGGTCGCTGCCGCCGGTGTTGGCGGCCAGGCTGGCGTTGCCGAGCAGCACGGTTTCCAGCACGAACCACCATTCCTCGCGGCTGGGCAGGTCGTCAGCCTTATCCAACGGCCAGAACCACAGCGCGCACCAATAGTCCATCACCAGCTTCAGACGGCGGTAGGGGCTGGCGTTCTTCTGTGCCTCGCTGAGCATTTCGCGCTGGAAGGTGGCGTCTTTCTGCGCGGTGGTGGAGGGCGCACGGTTGGCGTCGGTACTGGGCCAGACGTGCAGTTCGTCGCTGGTGGCGCGGCGCACGCGGGCCAGTTCCTGGGCGTGCTGCTGCCAGAGCGCTTCGGTGGCCTGGGCGATGGCTTGCAAGCGGGTGATTTCGTTGCGTTCCAGCGGAGCCGTGAAGGTTTTGCGCCATTGCTTGAAGCGTTCGAAGGCGGCGGGTTCCAGTGCCTTGACCACCTTGTCGGTGACGGCGCCCATGCCCTCGGCGGGCAGCAGGAAGTGGAAGATATCGGTGGCAGAGGGTGTTTCCGAGAACGCGAGGGCGCGTGGCACGGCGCAGCGCCAGTCGCGCTCGGGCATGTCCTTCTCGCCCCGGCCGGGCGACAGTTGCGCGGTGCTGAAGACCTCGCGCCGCGCGCCGACCAGGGAATTGCCGGCCACCAGTTGCAGGCCGAACCAGGGCACGTGGCCGCCCTTGAAGATGGCGTTGAGCCAGAGCGAGACTTCGGCCAGCTCCACGGCCACGGGGTTGAGATCGACGCCGAACACGTTGGTATCGGCGATGTACATCTTGACCCGCTGTTTTTCCGCCGCGTAGTCGTCGTGGGGGATGCTTTGGCCCAGTTCCTTCTGCTTGGCCTGCAGATAGGCTTCGGCAAGCTGGCTGACGGCTTCGTTCAGGAAGGCCGCGCTGCCCATGGCGGGTTCGCAGATGGTCAGGCGCAGGATGTCGTCGGCGGATTTGCCAGGCAGGATTTCGCGCAGCGCGTGTTCCACCAGGCAACGGGTGAGGATTTCCGGGGTGTAGTAGCTGGCGGATTTCTCGCGGGCGCGGCCAGCCAGGCGGTAGATGAAGCGGCCCTTGGGATACAGACGCGGTTCGCCGCCGAACAGGCGTTCGGCGTCGCTGTACTGGCCGATGGCGCTGACAGGCACGAAATAGGCGGCTTCCAGCGGGTCGAGTTCGGCGTCCTTGCGCTTTTCGCGGGCGCTGGCGGGCGGGGTGTCGTCGTCATCCGTGGCGTCGCTGTCATCGGTGCCGTTGTCACTGGTGGCGGCTTCGTCGTCTTCGGTGCTGCTGGTCTTTTGGGCCTTGGGGTCGCGGCGCACTTCATACAGGTCTTCTTCGGCGAAGAAGCCACGGAAGGAAAGCAGCGCCTCGTACACGGCACCGAGCTGGTTGATGCCCAGGGTGGCGTAGCTGATGCGGCCACGGCGACCGTTCTTGCCGCTGCTGCCGCGCGAGAGGGACATCAGCTCGATAACACGTTGCAAGACGTGGTTGCGCAGCTTGACGCTGTTCAGCAGCCGGGTGCGTTCCGGGTCGAACAGGTGGCCTTGCAGCGGGGCGATGGTGAAGCCACTGCCTTGCGCGATGTCGCCCGTTGCAGGGTCAAGACCGGCGCCCAGCTCCTGCTGCCCGCTGCCCGCATCGCGGCGCGGGAAGCCCTGCCAGATCAAGCCGAACAGTTGCTGCAGGCTGTCGTGGAAGTAGAAGCCATTGCGGGCTTGGTCGGTGGTGAGCGGGGCCTGTTCCAGCTCGCGCAGGTGCTCGACGCTGTAGCCTTTCAGATAGGCTTCGGCCTGGATCGGCGCGTAGCCCAGTTCGGGGCGGGCCTCGATGTAGAACAGGAACAGCAGCCGGTACATGTAGCGCAGGCTTTCGCGGCTGAGCTGGTCGGCCAGGTCGGTGTCGGTGCGTTCGAAGAGCTTTTCCTTGCTGACTTCGCGCTTGTAGCGGATGGCCTCGTTGGCGATCAGTTCGATGCACTCGCGCAGGGCGTACTTGAGGTCGGTGGAGACCTCGAAGGCGTGCTTGTGGGAGCTATCGTCCAAGCTGTCGAGCAGGGCTGCGCCGCCTTCCGCCGGCAGGACGGACTGTTTGCCCAGCAGGGCGCAGAAGGCGCGCAGGCTGTGCTCGTCGCGCGGGCCGAACAGTTCCGGCAGGTCGAAGCGCAGCAGGGCCTTGCGGCCCCATTTGGCACGCTCGATCAGCAGCCATTGTTCGTGGTGAACCAGCAGCACCCAGCTTGGCGGGGTGTCGTCGGCGAACAGGCGGCGAGAAAGGGTTTCTTCCCAGTTCGCGTGGTGACGGCCGGCTTTGGCACCTTTGCCGTCACGCGGGGGCAGTTGCAGCGGTGCGGTGTCTTCGTCGCCCGGCAGGGCCAGCGCTGTGGCGATGGCCAGCAGCGGGTGGCCCTTGTTGTCGCGGTACAGCGCCAGCAAGGGCAGTTCGCCTTCGCGGCCGGCATCGGCCAGGGCCAGGGGGTGCGGCTGCAATGCGTAGCCGAGCGCGGCCAGCAGCGGCTGGGCCAGATCGTGCAGCAGGCGCGCGCGTGCATCGGGTCGTTTTTCGGCCAGGAAGCGCTCGCGGTCGCGGAAATAGCCGTTGGTGCCGCTGGCACTTCTGAGGCGGGCGACGGGGCTGCCCGCGCCCTGTTCCTTCCACTGATCGAACAGCGGTTTGAGATCCTTGACCAGGATGTCGTCCAGGTAGTGCTGGCTGTAGAACTCGTTGGCGTTGCTCAGGCCATTGATGGTGAAGCTCATTGGGCCGCTCCTTGCGCCACGCCCTGTCGTGCTGCGTCCTGTTGCGAAACCAGGGCAGCAACGACGGTGAACTGGGCGCGGTCGTCCAGTTGCAGGGTGTCGCGTACCCATTGCTGGTATTGGCCGAACAGGTCGGTAGTGGCGTTTTCACGCTGCTGGCGCTGGGCGGCGCGGACTTGTTCGAGGCCGCCTTGAGCCAGTTCCAGTTCCATCTGTTCCAAGTGCTTGCCTTGCAAGACGGCGAGTTTGTCCAGCTCTCGTTCCAGGCGCTGGTGGCAGTCGGCATCGAATGCCCGCTTGATAGGGCGCAGATGCGCTTCGGCGGCGCGGATGACGGCAGGCAGGGCTTGCTGCCAGAGACGGCTGTCGGGGGCATGGCCATCGTTGGCCGGGGCCGGGTTCTGGCCGCCGTCCAGCCCGGTGCGGTGCAGGGTATCGGGCAGGCTCAGCACGGCCTGTACCTGGCCCCGCGCATCGAGCTGCACGCCCAGCCATTCGGCCAGCATGACCTGACCGCGCCGGTTGGGCACCTGGGCCAGCACGAGGATGATGGCTTCACCCGCTTGTAGACCTCGCGGTACGCGCAGCAGCGGGGCGCGCTGGCGGCCGAAGGCAGCCATCAGCTTGTAGTCCAGCCATTGGGCGATGGGGTGCAGCGGCCAAAGATAGTGCAGTTGCGGCCAGTCGCTGCCGTCGCGGGATTGGGCGATGGCGGCCTCGACCGTGCGCTTGTCGGCGCAGAGGGCGAACGTATTGTCGGTGGGCCACATTTCCGGGGCGAGGTCGCGCTCCAGAATCTGCGCCAGGTCACGCCCCGGCTGGAAGCTGAGGGTACGGGTGGCGTCGTCGGCCTGTACGGCGGGTTGCTGCTCGGGTTGGTGCTGGCGCAGCCAGCGCAGGCCGTCGCGGGCGTAGTGATAGTGGCCGGCGAACAGGCTGGGCAACGTAGCGGTGCGAGATGGCGTGGTGGAAGGTACAGGTTTGCCCACAGGTGGCGTCACGCTGTTGGCGGCGTCGCCCCAGAGCAGTTCGAAGGGATCGACGTCGCCGCCTGCCAGTTGCTGGGCGAAAGCTTCGGCGGTGGTGTTGCCTTCGATGGCCTTGGCCACTTCCAAAGTTTCGGCGTCTTCGTCGTACAGGCCCATGAAGGCAGAGGGGTCGCCAATGTTCTTCGCGGCCTGTTCGTCCTTTTCGATAAGGATTTCCAGGTAGCGCAGATCGCCACGGACGCGCTCGTTATGGGGCTGGGTGTAGAGGTAGCCGATCTTGGGCGCTTGCGTCTGGCCATAGCGGTCCACACGGCCGTTGCGCTGCTGGAACACCATCAGCGACCAGGGGATGTCGAAGTGGATCAGCCGGTGCGACTGGTAGTGCAGGTTCAGACCTTCGGAGGCCACATCGGAGGCGATGAGCAGGCGCAGCGGCGAATGGCTGCGGCCAAAGTCCTCGACCGTCTGCTGGATGTCCTGGTCGGGCAACTGGCCGTGCAGGATGGCGACGGCGTCTGCCTTCAGGCCCAGCGCGGCAGGCAGATGTTGTTGCAGGAATTTCAGGGTTTCGATGCGTTCGGTGAAGAGCACCAGGCGGTCATCGGCGGCACGGCCGTCCCAGCGCCAATGCGGGTCGTCCTTGAGTTGGGCGATGAGATGCTGCAGCTTGCTGAACTGTGTGGGTTCGATCTGTTGCACAAGGGTCTGTAAATCACGCAGCGAGGCCAGATCGGGATGCGTTGCATCGCGGGCTTCCAGGCGGCGGATGCGCTCCTTGAGCGTTTGCAGGCAGGCGGCGGGCGAGGAGAACAGGGCCTTTTCCAGCACGGTGCGGAACAGCATGGCGCCGTCGCGCGCGCCGCTGCCATCGCTGGCGAGCCTGAGTTCGGCCAGGGTATCGAAGGCGAGGTTTTCGGCGGCGCTGGCCTGGGCGGCCAGCTTGAAGACCTGGCGCTCGGGGAAGTCCTGCTTCATCTGCTCGCGCACATCGCCCTTGAAGCGGCGGATGAACAGGTGTTCCACATCGCTGCGGGTGTAGTCGGCCCTGGGCGGCAGCACGGTGGGGTCGAGCATGCGCACCAGGCTGGCGAAGCTTTCCTTCTTGCCGTTGTGCGGTGTGGCGGTGAGCAGGATGAGCGCGTCGGAGCGTTGGGCCAAAAGATCGGCCAGACGGTTGCTCTGTGTGCGATTGCCCTTGTAGGAGACGTTGTGGGCCTCGTCGATGATGATGAGATCCCACCACGCGCTTTCCAGGTAGTGGCGGTATTCGCTGTCGCGTTTGAGCGTATCGACCGAGATGATAGTGCGGTCGTAGTAGCTGAAAGGGTTGTGGTTGGCCGGTATCTGGCGGCGGATGCGCTGGATGCCAGCCGAATCCAGGCGCGTCAGGGCGATGGTGAAGCGGTTCCAGAACTCCTGCTGGAACTGGCGCATCATGCTTTTGGTGGTGACCACGAGGATGCGTCGGGCACGGCCGCGGCGGATCAGTTCTGCGGTGAGGATGCCTGCTTCCAGTGTTTTACCCAGACCAACGGTATCGGCGATGAGCAGGCGCGGGCGCAGTTGCTGCAACACATGGTGGGCCGGATCGAGCTGGAAGGGTAAGGTGTCCATCACGGCCTGCTGCCCCAGCACCAGCGCATCGCCCTGCACGGCAGATTGACGCAGACGGGCTTCGATCGCCAGCCGTGCGGCTATGAATCCGGGAGAGTCGTCGAACACCAGCTCGGTCTGTGCCGGGTCGATCAGGGTGACGTCATCGAGCGCCGTCAGGAACAGGGCGTGGCGATTGCGCACGGTTTCCGACACACCGATGCAGGACAGTTGCCAGCCGCCCTGGGCACATTGATCGGCATGCTGGACGAGCCATTCTTCGTCGCGAATCAGAGCGCGGGAACCAGGGGCGGGAGGCTGGGACAGGGACATGAAGTTTCTACGCTACGCTCGGGTGAATGGACGGGACACAGGGAAGCAAGTCAACGAACACCCCATCACGCTGACGATTTCGGCCGTCCATTCTGCGCAGGTACCTGCAACCCGTGCTTGCGGGCATATTCGATTACCAGCACCTCCACCATCGAGGCCACGGAGCGGTGTTCACGTTCCGCTGCGGCCCGCAACAGTTGCTTGATGTTTGGCGACGTTCGAATGGAGAGTGTTTCAACCTTCAAGCGCGTCATTGCAAGGCCTTTGGACAAGTCATATTTACTTGCAAATGTACTGCGCTTTGCACGGCACGAAAAGCACATGTGTTAAACGCATGTGGATCGACGGTTTGGCAACTTCTGTTACGAAAAGGCAAGGGCAATAAGCCGAAGGGGAATGGCGCCAAGGGTCAACGGCCCTATCCAGAAAAGGAAAAGGTTGCCTCGGCCCCGGACGGACTCACACCACCAAATTGGCCGACGGCGCCAGCCTGTCGATGTAGTCCGACCACGCCTGCAACATCTCCCGCCGCTGTTCGGCGTACTCGGCGCGGTTGTAGACACCGCGCACGCCGCCGATGGTGTGGTTCAGCGCCTTTTCCACCACATCCGAAGGCCAGCCCTGTTCGTGCAGCAGCGTCGATGCGGTGCGCCGCAGGTCATGGATGGTGAAGGCAGGGATCTCCTGCCCCTGTAATGACACCTTCAGCGCCTGGTTCAGCGCATTGTTGGCGAAGGGCTTGGCCAAAGTGCCACGGCCCGGCAACACCCAGATGCTGCTGCTGGCGAGCGGCTTGAGTTCCTTGAACAGCATCTGCGCCTGGGTAGACAGGTAGACGATGTGCGACTTGCCGGTCTTGGAGTTCTCGACCGGGATGTGCCATTCGCCTTTGTCCACATGCACGTCTTTCCACTGAGCCAGCATCAGTTCCGACTTGCGCACCAGGGTCATCAGAATCAGTTGGAAGGCGATCTTGAACTGGCGGCGGATGTTAGAGGTTTGCATGGCACGCAGGAACTGCCGGATTTCGTCCGGCGTCAGCGCCCGGTCGCGGGCTGCTGCGCGGTAGACGTGCCGCATCGGCAGGGCCATGACCGGGTTGGCCTGGATCAGGCCGCAGGTCAGCGCGTAGTCGAACATGCGCTTGAGCAGGCCGCGCACCTGGCCAGCAGCGGCGTCGAAGCCTTGTTCCTTCTTGCGCCAGATGACGCCGCGCACGTCCTCGGCGGTAATGTCCCGGACCGGCTTGCTGCCGATGTGCGGCAGGATGTCCTTTTCCAGGTAGCGGCGCGGCATGGTCACGTCCTTGCGGTCGCGTGACTGGATATCCTTGAAGAAGCGTTCCGAGAACTCGGCCACGGTGGCGTCCTCTGCGCCGGCCACCTTCTCCTGCTGCTTTCTCTTTGCCGGAGACTCTCCCATCGCCACTTGGTGAGCCGCCTCGTCCCGCTTCAAGCGGGCATTCTTCAGGGTAAGCGCTGGGTACTTGCCCAGCGTTAGCTTCTCTCGCTTGCCGTCCAGCCGATAGCGATAACGCCAGACGATGCTGCCACTCGGCAGTACTTCGACGTACAGCCCGCGATCGTCACTGACGATGTAAGAAGCATCCTTTGGTTTGAGCGCCTTGAGTGCGGTGTCTGTGAGAGACATGGACCCTCCTTTGGGTCCATGGAAGCCAATCAGTCACGCCATTCGGAGAGATTGGACCCATATATGGACCCGAATGGTGATGGCTTCGACTGTATCACCGAATCCTTCAGTAGACAAAAATCCCTTTATTTATGCGGATTACAGGCACATCAGCAGACTTCAGTGGATGTCCTTGGACCCCACCTCACTTCCCGATGCAGAAGCTCGAAAAGATCCGGCCGAGCAGGTCGTCGGCGGTCATGCGGCCGGTGATTTCGCCCAGCGCCTGGTGCGCCAGGCGCAGTTCCTCGGCCGCCAGTTCCAGGTGATCGTGGCGCAGTTGCGCCTCGGCATCGTCCAGGTGCGCGGCGGCCAGGACGATGGCCTGCACATGGCGCAGGCGCGCGGAGAATTCGCCCTGCTGGCCTTCGCCGCCGGCCCCCTCGCCGGCCAGCTGGCGCAGGCGCGCGTGCAGCTGCTCCAGGCCCTGTCCGCTGGCGGCGGACAACGTGATGCTGTCCGCGTCCGGCGGCTGCGGCCACTGCGGCAGCAGGTCGCATTTGTTGAGTACCCACAGCTGGCGCGTGGCCTGGGCGGCGGCATCGCCGATCGCCTGGCGGCCGGCCTCCGGGTCGCGCGCATCGAGCACCACGATGGCCAGGTCGGCCCGCCGCATCTCCTCGCGGGCGCGCCGCATGCCCTCGCGCTCGATCGCATCGCCACCTTCGCGCAGGCCGGCGGTGTCGACCAGCTCCAGCTCCAGACCATCGATGCGGATGGTCTCGCGCAGGGTGTCGCGGGTGGTGCCGGCGATATCGGTGACGATGGCGCGCTCGCTGCCGGCCAGGGCGTTGAGCAGCGAGCTCTTGCCGGCGTTGGGTGGACCGATCAGCACCGCATGCAGGCCGTCGCGCAGCTTGCGGCCACGCTCGGCATCGACGCACAGCCGCGCCAGCGCCTCGCGCGCCTGGGCGACGCCGGCACGCACCTGCGCCCCGCCCAGCGTATCCAGCGGTTCGTCGGCAAAATCGATGGCGGCCTCGACGTGGATGCGCAGCCGCACCAGCTGCTCGGCCACGTCCTCGACGCGACGCGAGAACACGCCGTCGAGCGAGCGGCGGGCGGCGCGGGCGGCACGCACGTCGCCGGCGGCGATCAGGTCGGCGATGGCCTCGGCCTGGGCCAGGTCGAGCTTGCCGTTGAGGAAGGCGCGCTCGCTGAACTCGCCGGCGCGGGCCTGGCGCGCACCGAGGGCGATGCAACGCTCCAGCAGCTGGCGCAGGACCACCGGGCTGCCATGGCCCTGCAGTTCCACCACGTCCTCGCCGGTGAAGCTGCGCGGACCGGGGAAGTACAACGCGATGCCGTCGTCTATCACCTCGCCGTCCGCATCGCGGAAGCGTGCGTAGTGGGCGTGGCGCGGCCGCAGCGCGGGGCAGCCGAGCCCACCCGCGATCGGCGCCGACAGCGGACCGGAAAGACGAACGATGCCGACGCCGCCCGCAGCGGCGCCACTGGCGATGGCGATGATGGTGTCGCGGCGGGCGCTGTCGTTCATGGCTTACAGCTTCTGCAGCTGCGCGCGGGCCTGCGCGGCGCCGCTGCCCTGCGGCTGCAGTTCCAGGAAGGTGAGATAGGCCTGCTTCGCCCGGAGCTTGTCGCCGGCGTGGAAATAGGCGTCGCCAAGGTTGAGATGGGCCACCGCGCGCGAAGGGTCGATCTTCAGTGTGTTCTCCAGCCAGCGTGCCGCTTCGGCGTAGCGTTGCTGGCGGTAGTAGACGAAGCCGAGGTTGTTGGCGGCCTGGGCGAAATCCGGGCGCAGCTTCAGCGCCTCGGTGAACTGCGCCACCGCCTCGTCGTAGCGCTTTTCGCGGTACAGCTGCAGGCCGCGGTCGTTGGCCTGCTGGGCGCGCTGGCGATCGGACGCCGGCACCGCCGCCGGCACCACCAGCGTGCTGCTGCCGCCCTGCAGGCCGGCCACCTTCACCGTCGCGTCGATGCCTCCCTGTGCCGCATCGGCGCGGCTGTTGAGCGCGATGGCATCGGCCGAGAGCTGGGTGCTGCCGGCGTTGAGGAACTCCTGGCTGTCCGGTACCTGGAACACGAATTCGCCGCCCTGCGAACCGGGCAGGCTGCCGAACGCCGGCGTCTGCCGCGAGACCGCCGAGACCGCCGGCGCGACGTAGGCCGCCAGTTCGGTGCCGGTGATCAGGCCGTCGCCATTGAGGTCGCCCTTGCCCGACAGCGCCTGCAGCAGCACCCAGGTGAACACCGAATGGCCGTTGGGCCCGCTGTCGGCGACCTGCTGGTCGGCGCCACCGGCGGTGAGCATCTGCCGCGCGGTGCGCCGCGCGTTCTCGCGCAGGAACGACGACGAGGCCGGGCCGCCGCGGGTCAGCCCCAGGCCGCTGTAGCAGGCATCCATCACGAACAGCACATGCTTGGCCTGCAGGCTCTCGGCGATGTTCTGCACGTCGGTCATGGCGATCGCATCGGTGGCGAACTCGCGCGGATCCGAATCGACCGGGATGATGTAGCCCAGGTCGCGCCCGGAGGCGAGCTGGCGGGTGGCGCCATGGCCGGCGAAGAACACGAACACGCGGTCGTTCTTCTGCGTGCGGCCATCGGACAGGCGGTCGTGGAACGCGGCCAGGATGTTGTTGCGGGTGGCATCGCGGTTCTTCAGCACGATCACCTGCGAGGAGGGGAAGCCGAACTGGCCGGTCAGGGCATCGGCCACGGCCTGCGCATCGCGGCTGGCGTATTCGAGCTTCGGCCACTTCGCGTAGTCGTCGATGCCGATCACGATGGCCCAGGACTTCTCGTAGCCGGTGGTGACGGTGGCCGCGTTGCCGGCGTCGCGGCGCGCGCGGCTGACGGAGAAGTCGCGTCCGTTCCAGCCGGCGAACTGGTAGCCGTCGGCGATCAGCCGGTCCAGGATCTGCGGCAGCGCCTTCACCGCGCGGTCGTGGATGTCGTGGAACAGGATGATGCCCTTCTGCTCCTTCTGCACCTGCGCGAGCACGCGCTGCACGATGGACTCCGGCACCGGGTCGGCCCAGTCCATCGAGTCGATGTTCCACATGATCGATTTGAGGCCGGCTTCGCCGAGCAGCTGCAGGCCCTCGGCGTTGCGCGCGCCATACGGGAAGCGGAACAGCGGCGCGCGCTCGCCACCGACCCGGCGCAGCAGCGCATCGGTGCCCAGCACCTGCTCGCGCAGCGCGTCGCCGCTGGTACGCGACAACTGCGCATGGGTCAGGCTGTGGTTGCCCACCGCATAACCGTCGGCCATCAGCTGGCGGCTGATCCCGGCCATCGCACCCAGCGCCACCGTGCCATCGGCGCCAACCGTGCCGATGTTGCGGCCCACCTCGAAGAACACGCCCGGCACGTCGTAGCGCTTGAGAATGGCGCTGATCTCCTCGGTATGGGCCTTGTGCGGGCCATCGTCGAAGGTCAGCACCACGGTCTTGGCCGGCAGGTCGCGGCCGAAGATCTCGCGCTCGCTGTCCTTCATCGACATCGGGTACGGCTCGATCACGCCGTGGTCGCGCAGGATCGCCTCGCGGTCGTAGCGCGTGCGCAGGTGGGCGAGGTAGTCCTCCCACTTCTCGCGCTTGAGCGCGATGGCGCGGGTGCGCTCGAAGCGGCTGAAGATGCGGGTGACTTCCTGGTTGTAGTTGCGCTCGATCTCGTCCAGCGCCTCCAGGTCCTCGCCGATGCGCTGGTGCAGCTTCACCGCCGGCAGCGAGGAGTCGGCACCGACGCGCGCGTGCAGGTCGCGCAGTACCTCGCGGAACGCCAGGCGGTCGGCGTCGAACAGGTCCGGTGCCGATTCGATGTAGTCCAGCACCGCGCCGAGCGTGGCGAACCGCTGCGGACTGGCGGTGCGCAGCAGCGCATCGAACTGCGCGGCGATCGCGTCGCGCTGCTCCAGTCCCTGGTGGAACAACTGCTGGCCGATGCGGGTGGAGGTGGCACGGTCGCGCTCGCCCTGCCTGTCCTCGTCGGCCAGCAGCACGATGATGCGGCGGTGGCTGTCCAGTTGCTTCTGCAGCGCCGCCAGCAGCGGAGCGGCAGCCGGATCGGCCGTCGTGGCCTGGCCGGGTGCCAGCGCCGCCGCGGGAGGCGCGGCGCCCTGTCCCCCTCCGCACCCGCCCAGCAACGTGATGATCGCGATCGGCAACAGGAAACCGCGCAGTGCTGGAAGACGGGACATGGCAGGCGAAGACAGGCGGGGGCCGGACGATTCTAGTGGAGCCGCGCGTGCGCCGCTGGCC
>JGI11944J13513_1000701_pt1 | contig 30526 bp, 25 predicted proteins | sample TerdegcoTASludge_FD_13513 | JGI IMG/M metagenome (IMG submission 13513) | reverse complement strand
GGAGACGATGGACCTCCGATACGACGAGGCGGCTGCTCTCCTCGGTCACGTCAAGGGTCCCTTTGAAGAGGAGCGGCTCGTCGGAATCGATCAATTCCCTGTAATTTCTGTACATGTCGGAGAAAACGATGCCCGTGTAAGACCCCTTGAGATCCTCGATGGTCACGTAGGCCATCATGTCCTTCTTCTTCGTGGCGATCTCCCGCTTGTGGCTGACGATGCCTGCCACGGTCACGGAATCCTTGTCCCTCATCTCCGCAATGCGATCCGAGTCCGCATCGGTGATGAGCTTCAGTTTTTCCGCGTAGCGCAGAAGCGGGTGTCCCGTGATGTAGAACCCCAGGGTCTCCTTTTCGTAAAGGAGGATGTCCCCGTGGTCCCACTCCTCGACGGCGGGAAGCAGGTCTTTCTCGGAAAACGCCGGCCCTGCGCCCACTTCGGGGCCGTCAAACAGACCCGCCTGGTCGCTGAGCCTCTGATCCTGGAGTTTCTGGCCTGCGTCCATGGCGCGCTCGAAACCCTCCATCAACTGGCGCCTTCCGTATTTCAGGGAATCGAAGGCCCCGCATTTGATGAGGCTCTCCACCACCCGCTTGTTGATCTTCCGGAGGTCCACGCGGGAGCAGAAATCAAGAAACGACGTGAAGGGTCCGTCCTGATTCCTTGATTCGATGATGGATTCGATGGCGCTTTCCCCGACATTTTTCACGGCTGCCAGCCCGAAGCGGATGTTTCCCCCGTCGACGCTGAAATCGAGGGCCGACTGGTTGATGTCGGGCGGAAGGACGTTGATCCCCATTTCCTTGCAGACGCTGATGTGCTTGATGACCTTGTCGCGGTTCCCCTTCTCGCTGGTCAGCAGGGCCGCCATGAACTCCACGGGGTAGTGGGCCTTGAGGTAGGCGGTCTGGTAGGAGATCATCGCATACGCCGCGCTGTGGGACTTGTTGAACCCGTAGCCGGCGAAGGTCTCCATCTGGTCGAAGATCCTCTTCGCCTTGGCCTCGGGGATCCTGTTCTTGAGCGCCCCCGCCATGAACTTCGGCTTCTCCTTCTCCATCTCGGCCGAGTTCTTCTTGCTCATGGCCTTGCGGAAGGTGTCGGCCTCGCCCATGGTGTAGCTCGCCAGGGCGCTGGCGATCTGCATGACCTGCTCCTGGTAGAGGATGACGCCGTAGGTCTCCTTCAAAATGGGCTCGAGAGCCGGGACCTCGTAGGTGCTCTTCGTCTTCCCCTGCTTGCGCGCGATGAACTCCTGGACCATCCCGCTCTTCAGGGGGCCGGGACGGTAGAGGGCGATGAGCGCGATGATGTCCTCGAAGCAGTCGGGCTTGAGGCCGACGAGGATCTCCTTCATCCCTCGGCTTTCCAGCTGGAAGACGCCGTCGGTCTCCCCCCTGGAAAGAAGCTGGAACGTCTTGCGGTCCTCGAGCGGGATGTCGGAAATGTCGAGGTGGACGCCCCTGCCCTCTTTGATGAACTTCAGGGCGTCGCGGATCACCGTGAGCGTCTTGAGGCCGAGGAAGTCGAACTTCGTCAGGCCCGCCGCCGAGAGATCGTTCATGGAAAACTGGGTTACGATGTCCTCGTTGGGGCTCTTGCACAGGGGGACCCGCTCGACGAGCGGCTTGTCCGAGATGACCACGCCCGCCGCGTGGGTCGAGGAGTGGCGGTTGAGGCCTTCCAGGGATCGCGACAGGGCGAGGAGGCGGCGGACCTTCTCGTTTTTCTTCTGCTCCTCCTGGAGGCGGGGTTCCTGCTTGATGGCCTCTTCGAGCGTGATGTTGAGGACGTTCGGGACCAGCTTGGCGATGCGGTCCACTTCCCCGTAGGGCATGTTAAGGGCCCGGCCGACGTCGCGGATCACGGCCTTGGCCTGCATCTTCCCGAAGGTGATGATCTGCGCCACGCGGTCGCTGCCGTATTTTTCGGAGACGTAGCGGATGACCTCGTCTCGGCCCTCCATGCAGAAATCGGTGTCGATGTCGGGCATGCTCTTGCGGTCCGGATTCAGGAAGCGCTCGAAGAAGAGGCCGTAGCGGATGGGGTCGATCTCGGTGATCCCGAGCGCGTAGGCAACGAGGCTGCCCGCCGCGGACCCGCGCCCGGGGCCGACAGGGATGTTGCGGCTTTTCGCGTAGTTGATGAAGTCCGAGACGATGAGGAAGTAGCCGGCAAAGCCCATGGACTTGATGATGTCAAGCTCCCGGGCCAGCCGCTTCTCGTATTTCTGACGGAGGGACGGATCCCGGTCCTTCAGGATTCTCGGCATGAGCCTCTCGAGCCCGGACCTGGCCATCCCTTCGAGATGCTCGTCCAGGGACTTTCCCTGTCCGATCTCGAAATGGGGCAGGTAGACCTGCTTGAAATCGAGGGCGAGGTTGCACTTCTCGGCGATGACCATCGTGTTCACGATCGCCTCGGGGCAATACGCGAAGAGCCGCTTCATCTCGTCGGGGGATTTCAGGTAGAAGGCATCGGTGGCGAATTTCATTCGGCCGGGGTCGTCCATCGTCTTCCCCGTCTGGATGCACAGCAGCACCTCGTGGGCCTCGTGGTCCGTTTGCTCGAGGTAGTGGCAGTCGTTGGTCGCAACGAGCGGAATGGACAATTCCTTCGAGAGTTTCATCAGGGTTTCGTTTACGACCGCCTGCTCGGGGATGCCGTTCTCCATCATCTCCAGGTAGAAATTCCCCTCCCCGAAGATGTCCCGGTATTCCCGGGCGGTGGCTTTGGCCCTCTCCACGTCCCCCCTGAGAATCCAGTGGGCGACCTCGCCGTGCAGGCACGCGCTCGTGGCGATGAGCCCGTCGCTGTGTGCGGCGAGGAGCTCCTTGTCGACCCGCGGCCGGTAGTAGAAGCCCTCGAGAAACCCCGTCGAGGTCAGCTTCATCAGGTTGCGGTAGCCTTGAAGGTTCTTGACCAGGACGATGAGATGGCGCGCCGTCTCGCCCGGCCCCTCCGAGGACTTGTCGAAGCGGCTCTTCGGGGCCACGTAGAGCTCGCAGCCGATGATGGGCTTGACCCCCGCCTTGTAGGCCTGCTGGTAGAAGTCGACGGCGCCGTACATGTTGCCGTGATCCGTGATGGCCACGGCGGGCATCCTGTATTCCTTGGCTTTCTTGAACAGGTCGCCGAGACGGATGGTCCCGTCCAGCAGGCTGTACTGGGTGTGGAGGTGGAGATGGACGAAATCGACGTGCTTCATGGACACCGAAATGATCGATTTAATTATCATTTAATGAGGGAGGCGGCCGCGGCGTTTGATGGAACATCATACACCACGGGACGGCATAAAATCAATCGCCCCGGAATGAAAAAGCGGGGTCCCTTTCGAAATCCCCGCGTTTCAATCACCGGACACAGGATCGCTTCCCCCGCGATCAGTCGATCCTGTAGTTCGGCGCCTCTTTCGTGATGATCACGTCGTGGACGTGGCTTTCGCGGAGGCCCGAGGGGGTGATCCGGACGAAGCGGGCCTTCTGCCTCAGTTCCTCGATGCTGCGGCAGCCCACGTAGCCCATGCCGGCCTTGAGGCCGCCCATGAGCTGGTAGATGCTGTTCGAGAGCGACCCGCGGAAGGGCACCCTGCCCTCGATGCCCTCGGGGACGAGCTTCAGGGAGCTTTCGATGTCGTCCTGCATGTAGCGGTCGCGGCTCCCTTCCTTCATGGCCTCGAGCGACCCCATGCCGCGGTAGACCTTGTAACTCCGGCCCTGGAAGAGGACCGTCTCCCCGGGGCTTTCCTCGGTGCCGGCAAAGAGCCCCCCGATCATCACGGAGTGGGCCCCGGCCCCGAGGGCCTTGGTGATGTCGCCGGAGTACTTGATCCCGCCGTCGGCGATCATGGGGATGCCGTGTTTCGCGGACGCCTTCGCGCATTCCATGATGGCCGTCATCTGGGGGACGCCGATCCCGGCGACGATTCGGGTCGTGCAGATCGAGCCCGGCCCCACGCCGATCTTGACGGCATCCACCCCCGCCTTGATGAGGGCCTCGGCCCCCTCGTAGGTGGCCACGTTGCCTGCGATGACCTCGCAGCCGGGGAAGTTCTTCTTCGTGTCCCTCACCGCGTCGAGGACGCCCTTCGAGTGCCCGTGCGAGGTGTCGATGCAGATCACGTCGCATCCGGCCGCCATGAGGGCCTGGACCCGGGCCTCGCGGTCCGTGATGCCCACCGCGCCGCCGACCCGCAGCCGGCCGAGCTGGTCCTTGCAGGCATTGGGGTACTTCTGGATCTTCTCGATGTCCTTGATCGTGATGAGGCCCTTGAGGCTGAAGTCGTCGTCTACGACGAGCAGCTTCTCGATGCGGTGCTTGTGAAGGAGCTTCTTCGAGTCCTCGAGGCTGATGTTCTGCGACACGGTGACGAGCTTGTCCTTCGTCATGACGTTGGAGACGGGCTGATCGAGGTTGGTCTCGAAGCGCAGGTCTCGGTTGGTGAGGATTCCCACGAGGCGTCGGCCCTCGACGACGGGGACCCCGGAGATCTTGTATCGGCTCATGAGTTCGAGGGCGTCCTTCACCTTCTGCTCGGGCCCGATCGTGATGGGGTCCACGATCATGCCGCTCTCGGACTTCTTGACCTTGTCGACCTCGAGGGCCTGCCGCTCGATGCTCATGTTGCGGTGGATGATGCCGATGCCGCCCTCTCGGGCCATGCAGATCGCGGTCTGGGACTCCGTCACGGTGTCCATGGCGGCGCTGACGATGGGGATGTTCATGACGATGCTGTTGGTCAGGTTCGTCCTCGTGTCCACGTCCTTCGGCAGTATCGTGGATTCCGCCGGGACGAGCAGCAGGTCGTCGAAGGTCAGGGCCATCTTGATGTCCGTTTCGAGCATGTGTGCCTCCAGCGATAGGGGATCGGTCCGAGTTGGATTCCGGGCGCCTCTCAGGCGCCGTCGCGGGTGCGGATGTAGAACCGCCTGCCGTTGAGCGACAGGAAGTAGGAATCCCGGGCCTCGTCGTAGTCGAACAGGTCGGCGATCTGGTAGTAGCTCGACCTCAGGAACCGGGCCGGGTGGCGGTCGGGCTTGACCGAGCAGTACAGGACGTTGTCCCGGCCGATGCAGAGCGTTTCACAGTCGATTTCCTCGAGGGTATCATCGCTGAGCAGGACGGCGATGCGCTCGTTGCCCTCCTCGCGCGATCCGAACCGGTAGACCGCCCGAACGACGTAGGCCGTGTCCTCCACCTCGAGGGAGGCCGCGTCGTTGTCGAGCTCGATGTAGTACCGGCCCGACTCGTCGCGCTTGAGGTTCCGGTAGAAGAGCTTCACGATGTCCTTGCGGAACATCTCGTTGCCCTTGAAGTGCCAGTTCCCCTCCTTGTCGATGCGGATGAAGCTCGGCGGCAGATCTTCGGCACGGATTTTCATCGGCTCACGCCCCTCATCGACGGCTGTCCAGGAGGATGGTCACGGGTCCGTCGTTCACGAGCTCGACCTTCATCGAGGCCTGGAACCGCCCCTGGCCGACCTGCGGGAGCTTCTCCCTCGCCCTGGACAGCATGTATTCGTAAAGCGCCGTGGCCTGCCCGGGGTCCGCGGCGTCCGTGAAGGACGGCCTGCGACCCTTCCGGCAGTCCGCCAGCAGGGTGAACTGCGACACGACGAGCAGCCCGCCCGAACAGTCGACCAGGGAACGATTCATCTTTCCCTCGCCGTCCTCGAAGATGCGCAGGTGGATGATCTTGTCGAGGAGAAAATCGGCATCCTTCTCGCTGTCGCCCTTCTCGACTCCGAGCAGGACGAGCAACCCCGCCCCGATGCGGGAAATCTCGCTCCCGCCGACGCTCACCGAGGCGCTGTCGACTCTCTGGATGACGGCTTTCATAAGACCGCACGGCGGAAGGGTTCGGCCGTTCGGGACCCCCTGTCGGTCGTTGCGGCATGTTAGCAAGGTTCATTTTTTCCTTCAAGCCTTTTCTGGGAAACCCCTCCGCCTTGCCCGCCGACCCTCCCCCTGCTATACTTCCGGGCGCCCGCCGCGAGATGCGGGCCGACGCGCGAGGAACAGACCGATGCGGCAAAGGGCCTTTCTGCTCGTGAACCCCTGGATCACCGACTTCGCCGCCTACGACCTGTGGGTGAGGCCGCTGGGGCTCTACATCCTGGCATCACGGCTCCGGGAGGCGGGGCACCGCGTGGAGATCATCGACTGCCTCGACGGCGGGGCAGACGCGGCGCGGAGGCCCCCGAAGCGGGGCGCGTGGGGCCAGGGAAAGTTCTTCAGCGAGGAGATCCCCCGGCCGGAAGCCCTGCGACCCATCCGGAGGCGCTACCGCCGCTACGGGATGACGCCGGAGCGCTTCCGGGAGCGGCTCGCCTCCCTCGCCAGGCCCGACGCGGTCCTGGTCGGCTCCATGATGACCTACTGGTACCCCGGCGTGGCGGACGCGATCCGCGGGATCCGGGGTGCGTGGCCCGGCGCGCCGGTGATTCTGGGGGGCATCTACGCCACCCTCTGCGCGGATCATGCCCGGTTCGCAACGGGCGCCGATCTCGTGCTGCCCGGAGAGGGGGAGCGGGTTCTGCCGCGCGCCCTGACCGACCTGCTGGGCGGTTCGTTCGACCTGGACGTCGACGGCGGGGACCCGGACGGCGCCCCCTACCCCGCCCTGGACCTGGCGGGCCGCCTGGACGCGGTTCCCCTTCTCACCTCCCGGGGGTGTCCCTTCCGGTGCACCTACTGCGCCTCGGCCCTGCTGAGCCCGGGCTTCCGCGCGCGCGACCCGATCCGCGTCGTCGACGAAATCGAGCACTGGCACCGGAGGTTCGGGACCGTCGATTTCGTGTTCTACGACGACGCCCTGCTGGTCGATTCGACGCACCGGGCCGTTCCCATGCTGGAGGAGATCCTGCGTCGGGGCCTGGCGTGCCGTTTTCACTGCCCCAACGGCCTGCACGTGCGGGACCTCTCGCCCCGCCTTGCCTCGCTCATGTTCCGGGCGGGCTTCCGCACCATCCGGTTCGGCTTCGAGACCGCCTCGGCCGCCAGGCAGGAAGCGACGGGCGGCAAGGTGACGACGGAAGAGCTCCGGCGGGCCGCCGCGTACCTGCGCGAGGCGGGGTACGCGCCCCGGGAGATCGGCGTCTACCTGCTCTGCGGCCTGCCGGGCCAGCGGGCCGAAGAGGTGAAGCACGGCATCGACCTCGTGGCGGCCTCGGGTGCGCGCCCCATCCTCGCCGAGTACTCGCCCATCCCCGGCACCCCGCTCTGGGGCGAGGCCCTCCGCCACGCGCGGTACGACATCGCCGCCGAGCCCCTCTTCCACAACAACTCCCTGCTGCCGTGCCTGGAGCGCGGCATCTCGACCGCCGATTTCCAGGCGCTGAAGAACCGCGCGAGGGCCGCCTGCGCGGACGGACCGCCCTGCTGAAAGGGATTGAATTTTCCGGCCCGATTCGTCATAATGGCCGAACTCCGCGCCCCGTTTCGGCGGGGCGGCGCGGAGAATCCGGTCGCCCGGCGCATAGGTCCATGGCCCTGCTTTCGTGGCTCAGAGAAATCCTCATCGGCGTCCTTTCGGTTTTTTTCCTCGCCTGGGGGATCTCCCTGCTGATTTCCGCCTACGGCATGAACAACCCCGTGGAATTCATCATGGTCTTCTTCGCGTCGAACTTCATCGTCCTGGTCAGCGGCGCCGGCGTTCTCTACGCGGCATTCCGATTCCGGAGACTATGGAAGGAGACCCCGCGCCCATCATGACTCGAACCGGAACGCGCACCGCGCGGCACGCCGCGCTCATCGTTGCGGCGGCGGTCCTCATCGCCCTGTCGCCCGCCGCATCCCCGGCCTACAACCTGGAGGACCGCGTTCAGCGGGTCACGCTCGACAACGGCCTGAGGGTGCTCCTCGTGGAGAGGCACACGAGCCCCACCGTCTCCCTGTACATCCGCCACCTCGTGGGGGCCGTCGACGAGGCCGAAGGCCAGACCGGGACGGCCCACCTCCTGGAGCACATGCTGTTCAAGGGCACCCGCACGATCGGGTCGAAGAACTTCGCGGAGGAGCAGAGGGTGCTGAAGCGGGTCCGGGAAACGGGCACGGCGCTCGACCGCGAGCGGATGAAAGGGGCCCGCGCCGACGAGGCGGAGATCAAGCGCCTCGAGCGGCAGCTCAAGGAGCTGCAGAGCGAAGCCAAGGAGTGGGTCATCGAAAACGAGATCGACCGTCTCTACACGGAAAACGGGTCCGTGGGCCTCAACGCCTCGACGGGGCAGGACGTGACGACGTACAAGGTGAGCCTGCCCTCGAACCGCATCGAGCTCTGGGCCCGCATCGAGGCCGACCGGATGATGAACCCCGTGATGCGGGAGTTCTACACGGAGCGGGACGTCGTGATGGAGGAGCGCCGGCAGACCTACGAGTCCGTCCCCGCGCGGAAGCTCTCGGAGCTCTTCTTCGCCACGGCCTTCACGGCGAGCCCCTACCGCCGTCCGATCATCGGCTGGTCGTCGGACATCGCCTTCCTGTCCCCCGACACCCTCGAGTCCTTCTTCAAGCGGTACCACGCGCCGGGCAACACGGTGATCGCCATCGTGGGGGACATCCACGCGGACAAGACGCTGGAGCTGGTCAAGAGGTATTTCGGGCCCATCCCGGCCCATCCCCCGGCGGTGCGCCGCGTGACGGAAGAGCCCCCCCAGAGCGGCCCGAAACGGGTCTATCTCATCGCCGACGCGAACCCCCACCTCATCATGGGATGGCACAAGCCCACCGTGCCCGCCTTCGAGGATTACGTCTTCGACGTCATCGAGGCCCTGCTGTCCAAGGGGCGCACTTCGCGGTTCCACCGCGCCATCGTTCAGGGCAAGCAGATCGCAGAGGACGTGAGCGCCGTCAACGGCATGCCCGGCGCACGCTACGCCAACCTCTTCATGATCTCCGGGACCCCGCGCCACCCCCACGGCACCGACGAGCTGGAGGAGGCCGTCTACGCGGAGCTGGAGAGGCTCAAGTCGGAGCCCGTGGACAAGCAGGAGCTGGAAAAGATCATCAACCAGCTCCGGGCGGAGTTCATCCGCGAGCTCAACTCGAACGCCGGCCTCGCGAGCCGGCTGTCCTACTACGAGATCATCGCGGGCGACTACCGGTACATGACACGCTACATCGAGATGATCGAGAAGGTCACACCCGGGGACATCCTGGCAGCGGCGAAGAAATACCTCACCGAGGAAAACCGGACCGTGGCCGTTCTCCGAAAAAAGGTGAACCCGTGAAGAATGCACTTGCCCTGAGCCTCGTTCTTCTCCTCGCCGCCGCCGGGCCGAGCCCCGCCGCGCCGAAGGACGCGGCGCCGCAGCCCGCATGGCCCGACCCGGACCGCATTTCCTATGAGGAGATCCGGTTCTCCCCGCCGAAGCCCGAGCGGGTCGTCCTCGAGAACGGCCTCACCGTGTACTATCTCGAAGACCGGGAGCTTCCGCTGGTGCAGGTTTCCTTCATCGTGGGCGCGGGCTCCGTGTTCGAGCCCGACGGCAAGGAGGGTCTCGCCGAATTGACGGGAGACGCGATGAGGACCGGAGGCGCCGGGTCGCTCAGCGGGGACCGGGTCGACGAGGAGCTGGAGATCCTGGCCGCCCCGATCTCGGTCAACCTGGGCATGGAATACGGGACGGGAAGCCTGTCGGTCCTGAAGAAGGATCTGGACAGGGCCTTCGCGATCTTCGCCGACATCCTCCGCAACCCCGCTTTCGAAGAGGCAAAGGTCGAGCAGGAGAAGAACCTCAAGATCGAGGAGCTGCGCCGCGTCTTCGACAAGCCCCAGAGACTGGCCTTCCGGGAGTACCGGCGGGCGCTCTACGCGGGCAACCCGCGCGGCAGGCTGCCGGAGATCCGGACGATCGAGGCCATCGGGCGGGAGGACCTCGTTGCGTTCCACAAGACCTACTTCTTCCCCCGCAACGTACGGATCGCGATCACGGGCGACCTTTCGAAGGAGGAGGCCCTGGAGCGGGTCAACCGCCATTTCGGCGACTGGGACGAAGAGGGGGAGTTCGGCACCGCGCCGCTGCCCAGGGCGCAGGAGCAGGCGCCGATCTACCATTTCGTGAAGAAGACCCCCCAGTCGACGGTGATCATCGGGACGATCGGGCCCGGGAAGGAAAGCCCCGACTTCCACCCCTTCACGGTGCTGGACCACATCCTGGGCAGCGGCGGCTTCCGCTCGAAGATCTTCCAGGAGGTCCGCAGCAACCGGGGGCTCGCGTACAGCGCGGGCAGCTTCTACGAGGGGCGCCAGGGGTACGGGACCTTCGGGGCCTACGCCATGACGAAGTCGGAGTCCACGGGGCAGGTTCTCTCCGTCATGCAGGGGATTCTCAGGGACGCCAGGGAAGCCCGGTTGTCGGCCCAGGACATCCACCTGGCGAAACGCTCCATCGTGAACAGCTACATCTTTTCCTTCACGTCGTCCCACATGATCGCATTGCAGCACATGGCGCTCGAGTTCCAGGGGCTGCCCGTGAAATTCCTGACCGAGTACCCCGCGAAGATCGACGCGGTCACACGGGAGGACGTGCTGAAGGCGGCGGAGAAATACCTCGACCCGGACCGCAGGACGGTCTTCGTCCTCGGCGACGAGAGCAGGTTCGATAAGCCGCTCAAGTCCTTCGGGACCGTGAAGCGGATGAAGTGAAGGCACGAAATGATCGACGGCAGGGTGTTCGAACGGATTCGGAAGCGGATCGAAGGCTATGAGTCCGACATGATCCGGCTGCAGGCCGCCCTCACGGCCATCCCGGCCCTGGCCCCCGAAAACGGGGGCGACGGGGAGATGAAGAAGGCGGCCTTTCTCGTCGACGCGCTCCGGGAGATGGGGTTCCCTCCGGCGGAGAGCTGCCATGCGCCCGACAGCCGGGTCTCCGACGGTGTGAGGCCCAACCTCGCGGTGAGGATCCCGGGCAGGCGGACGGACCGGACGGTCTGGGTCATGACGCACACGGACATCGTGCCCCCGGGGGAGATGCGGCTCTGGGAACGGAACCCCTACGAGTGCTGGGTCCGCGACGGAAAGGTATACGGTCGGGGCACCGAGGACAACCAGCAGGACCTCGTGGCCTCGATCTTCGCGGCCAAGGCCTTCCTGGACGAGAAGATCGTCCCCGAGTCGACGATCGGCATCCTCCTGGCTGCCGACGAGGAGACGGGCAGCGGCTACGGTCTCGACTACGTTCTCGAGAGGCGGCCCGACTGGTTCCGGAAGACCGACCTCATCGTCGTGCCCGACGCCGGCAACGAGGAGGGCTCCATGATCGAAGTGGCGGAGAAGAGCGTTCTGTGGCTGCGCATCCGGGTGTCGGGCAAGCAGTGCCACGCCAGCCGGCCCGCCCTGGGGAGGAACGCCTTTCGCGCCGGGAGCCACCTCGTGGTGCGCCTCGACGGCCTGGCCGGGATCTACGACGCGCGGGACCCGCTCTACGAGCCTCCCGAGAGCACCTTCGAGCCCACGAAGAAGGAGGCCAACGTCCCCAACGTCAACACGATCCCCGGCGAAGACGTGTTCTACCTGGACTGCCGCATCCTGCCGCTCTACCCCGTCGACGACGTCCTGAAGACGATCCGCGGCACGGCCGACGCGATCGAGAAACAGTTCGGGGTGACGGTCGATCTGACGCCGGTCCAGAAGTCCGACGCACCGTCCCCCACGCCCCACGACGCGCCCGTCGTGCGGGCGCTCGAGGAGGCGGTCCGGGACGTCTACGGGATCCGTGCGCAGCCCAGGGGGGTCGGCGGGGGGACCGTCGCCGCCGTCTTCCGGAGGTACGACTACCCGGCCGCCGTGTGGTCGCGCTACTGCCACATGGCCCACCAGCCCAACGAGTACTGCCTCGTCGAGAACATGGTGGGCAACGCGAAGGTCTACGCGCACCTGTTCCTTCAGCCATGAGGAAGGTAAGAGGGTGAGAAGGCGGTACAGGCCACAAACATCAACGCCATGCAGATACTAGATCATAACCGGTGAAGAACGAGGAGACCACCAAGCAGCTCACCTTCCACGACGCCGGCGCCTTGAAGACCCTTCTCGGGGGCGAGGACCGGAACCTGCGGCTCATCGAAACGCTCGAGCCGGTCCGCATCACGGCCCGCGGCGACAGGGTCACCCTCACCGGGGACGAGCACTCCGTGGACCTCGTGGAAACCCTGCTCGGCCAGCTCTACCGCCTGATCCAGAAGGGGTTCCCCGTCTACTCCACCGACGTCGGCTTCGCGCACCGCATCCTCTCCGAGAACCGCTCCGCCCGCATCGAGGAGATCTTCCTCGACAAGGTCTACATCTCCTCGAAGAAGAGGGTCATCACCCCCAAGAGCATCGCCCAGAAACAGTACATCGACGCCATCCGCAGGCACGACATGGTCTTCGGCATCGGGCCGGCGGGGACGGGGAAGACCTACCTGGCCATGGCCATGGCCGTCTCCTACCTCATGGACCGCCGGGTGAACCGGATCGTCCTCACGCGCCCCGCCGTGGAGGCGGGGGAAAAGCTCGGCTTCCTGCCCGGGGACCTGGTGGAGAAGGTCAACCCCTACCTGAGGCCCGTCTACGACGCCCTGTACGACATGATGGAGTTCGACAAGGCCCAGGCCCTGATCGAGAAGGGGATCATCGAGGTGGCGCCGCTGGCCTTCATGCGGGGCCGGACGCTCAACGACTCCTTCATCATCCTCGACGAGGCGCAGAACACGACGTCGGAGCAGATGAAGATGTTCGTCACCCGCCTCGGCTGGGGTTCCCGGGCCGTCGTCACGGGGGACGTCACCCAGATCGACCTGCCGTCCGGCCGGACCTCGGGGCTCGTCGAGGTGGAGCGGATCCTGAGCGGCACGGAGGGCATCCGATTCGTCTACTTCAGCGAGATCGACGTGGTGCGCCACCCGCTCGTCTCGGAGATCATCAAGGCCTACGACCACCTGTCCCGCAAGAAGGCGGAGGGCACGGGGGAGGAATCCAGGGGTCAGGGGACGGGGCCCAGGCGACAGGAAACGAAGGATTCATGAGCTCGAAGGCGAAAGCAAAAGCGAAAGCAAAGGCGAAAGCAAAGGCGGGGAAGGTCCTGATCGAAAACCGCCAGAAGCAGGTGAGGCTGGACCGGGTCTCCCTCCGCCGCGATGTCCGCAACGCGCTCGAGTTGCTCGGGATGCGCGGCCGGGAGCTGAGCCTGCTGTTCGTCGACGACGGCGGGATCCGGGCCCTCAACCGCGACTGGCTCCGCCGCGACCGGCCGACCAACGTCATCTCCTTTTCCCTGAGGGAGGGCGAGTTCGGGGGGGTCAACCCCGGCGTGCTGGGCGATGTGGCGGTCTCCGTGGAAGCGGCGAGCCGCGAGGCCCGGGCGGCGGGCATCCCCTTCGAGGATGCCCTCTTCTCCCTCGTGCTGCACGGGGTCCTGCACCTGGCGGGCTACGAGCACGAAGGGCCCGGGAACGAGGCCCGGGCCCGCATCATGTCCGCCGTGCAGGAGGCGGTGTTCTTCGAAATCCGGGGGTACCGCCTGGACTTCGCCCTCTAGGGGTGTCTCTCAGCCCCCGGCCTCCGAGTTCGGGTTGCGGATCTTCAGGACCTGTCCGCTCTTGAGCTGGGTGGTCTGGAGGTGGTTCATCTTCTGGATCGCGGCCGGCGTCGTGCCGTAGCGCTTTGCGATCTGGGTCAGCGTCTCCCCTTTCTTCACCGTGTACGTGACCACCGCGGGCTCGGGAGCCGCCTTTTTCGATTTGCCCTTCTTTGCCGACGCGACGGCCGTCTTCTTCTCCTTCGTCTTCACAGGGACCTTCAGGACCTTCCCCGCCGTCAGCTGGCTCTCGCTCTTCATCCCGTTGGCCGCCATCAGCGACTTGGGCGACACGCCGAACTTCTTCGAGACCGAGGCGACGGTGTCGCCCTGCCTCACCTTGTACTTGACCACCTTCGTCCTGCGCTCGCGCTCCGGAGGCGCCGGCGGCTTCGACTCCTTGATCTGGTCGGCCACGAGCGCATACTGCTGCGCCATCCCCCGGGGGATCTTCAGGTCGTACGGGCGGTCCGGCGTGATCTGGTGGCGCAGTTCGGGGTTGAGCATGACGAGCGTGTCCGCGGAGATGCCCAGCTGGCAGGCGATGTCGAAGAGCTTCATCGTCCGGTTCGTCCGGACCGTCTCGAAGGCGATGGGCTTGGCGTATGGCTCGGGCAGGTTCATCCCGAACTTCTTCGGGTTCTTGACGATGTGGAGGGTGGCGAGGAACCTCGGCACGTAGCGGGCCGTTTCGTAGGGAAGCTGGCGGTAGAGGTCCCAGAAGTGGTCGAGGTAGTCGATCTGCTGGCGGGAGATGACCTTCAGGACACGCCCCTCCCCGCAGTTGTAGGCGGCAAGGGCCGTCAGCCAGTCGCCGAAGAGGCCGTGAAGGTCCGTCAGGTACGCGATGGCGGCCTGGGTCGACTTCTCGACGTTCATGCGCTCGTCGACGTAGAGGTCCCGGTTGAGGCCGTACTTGTAGCCCGTCGACGGGATGAACTGCCAGGGTCCGAGCGCCCGCGCCTTGGAGAGCGCGTGGACCTGGAACCCGCTCTCCACGAGGGGAAGCCAGGCCAGTTCCTCGGGAATCCCGGCCTGCCTCAGCTGCTGCTTCATGAGGGGGAGGTAGTACCCCGCCCTCTCGTAGGAGCGCTCGAAGAAATTCCTCTCCACCGTCTGGAAGCTCCGGATCTCCTTTTCCACGTCGGCGTTCATGATGAGGGGGATTTCGCTCTGCTTCCCGATGGTGGACACCCGCCTGCCGGTGTAGATGTCGAGGATCTTGCGCGCGATCAGCAGCCTCAGGTCGTCTTTCTGGCGAACGACGGTCGAGTTGTCCTCCTCCTCGCCCAGCAGGATCCCGTAGGCCTTGTCGAGCGACTTCAGGGCGCTGTCCATGTCTCCCTTCTCGCGGTAGGCCTGCGCGAGGCGCAGGAGCTCGACGATCTCGTCGACGTCCTCGTCGAGCTCCGGGTCCCCGTTCGTCGAGCCGTTGCTTCCGTTGGTCCGGGCGGCCTGTCCCGCCGCCTGCGTCCGGGGTTCCTTCCCGGGCGGGCAATCCTCGAGCGGCCTCGCCGCGGGATCCATTCCGGAGAACCCCGGGCCGAGTCCCTGGGGTTTCATCTCGCTTCCCCGTGCCGAGGCGGAGGGGGAGCCGTCTCTGGAGTGTTTCCCGGCCGAGAACGTGTCCGGCTTGCCCGCAGCGGAAATCTTCCCCTGGGGATCGGACTGGATCTGCGCCGTCGTCGAGCAGGCGCAGAGAACGAACAGGATGAGGAGGCACAAGCCCCACCGCAATGCCGTCATGATCAGGATCCTTTCACGGCTGGCCCGCGCGGGCGGGCTCAACCCTTACGGCTTCTAACAGACAACGTTCCGGGCTGTCAACGGGGAATCGCCCGTCGAGGCCGCAGGGCATTCCCATGCAATTTCCGGGTCATTTCTCACGACGCCGGCTGCGCGGCGCCGATCAGGTAGGTTTCGATGAACTCGTCGAGGTCCCCGTCCAGCACCTTCTGGACATTCCCCACCTCGAGGTTCGTCCTGTGGTCCTTGACCATCTTGTAGGGGTGCAGCACGTAGGAGCGGATCTGGCTGCCCCAGGCGATGTCCTTCTTCGATTTGTGGAGCTCGTCCATCTTGGCGCTCTGCTCCTGGAGCTTGATCTCGTAGAGCCGCGAGCGGAGAACCTTCATGGCCATGGCCTTGTTCTTGTGCTGCGAGCGCTCGTTCTGGCACTGCACGACGATCCCCGTGGGCAAGTGGGTGATCCGGACGGCCGAGTCCGTCTTGTTGACGTGCTGGCCCCCCTTGCCCGAGGAGCGGTAGGTGTCGATCTTGAGGTCCTTCTCGTCGATGTCGATGACGATCTCGTCGCCCACCTCGGGATAGACGAAGACCGAGGCGAAGGAGGTGTGCCGTCTCGCGGCCGCGTCGAAGGGCGAGATCCGCACGAGGCGGTGGATCCCCGACTCGGCTTTGGCATACCCGAAGGCGTACTCCCCCTCCATCTCGACCGTGGCGCTCTTGAGTCCCGCCTCCTCGCCGGGCTGGAAATCCAGGATCTGGGTCTTGAACCCCCTCTTTTCAGCCCACCGGAGGTACATGCGCAGGAGGATTTCGGCCCAGTCCTGGGCCTCCGTGCCGCCGGCTCCCGCGTGGATGGTGAGGATGGCGTTCAGCCGGTCCTCTTCCCGGCCCAGCATGCGCCGGATCTCCTCGCCCCGCACGGCCGCCGAGAGCCGCTCGAGCCCCTCCCTGACCTCGGCGAAGGTCGTTTCATCCTGCGCCTCGCGGGCAAGCTCGAAGAGCACGTCGAGATCCTTGAGCTCCCCGTCGATCCCCGACCACGTCTTCAGTACGGATTCGATCCGGTTCTTCTCCCGCAGGACCTCCTTGGCCCGCTCCGGGTCGTCCCACAGGGTCGATCTGGCGGTCTCCTTTTGCAGGTCGGCCCGTTTCCTGTCCAGTGCGTCGATGTCAAAGACAACCCCGAAGGGTTTCCACCCGCTTCTTGAGGTCCGACATCATTTCCTGGATTTCTTCAACCATGGTCTCGATCCTCCCGGTCTGTAGAATAGCACAAGCAGGGCGAACAGGCATGCAAAGACGAACCAGTCGCCCGCCGCCGTGTAAAAGGTCCCGATCCGATGGATCTTCACGGGGGCCGTCAGGGTCGTTCGTTCGAAGAGCCCGGTCCGGGCCGTGATCCGGCCCGTTGCGTCGATCACGGCGCTCACCCCGGTGTTGGCCGCCCGCGCCACGTAGATGCGGTTTTCCACGGCCCGGAACACCGTCATGGACAGGTGCTGAAACGGTGCAGAGGTCGTGCCAAACCAGGCGTCGTTCGTGACGTTGACGAGCAGCGTCGCCCCGTTTCGGCCGTAGGCCCTGCCGATCTCGGGGAAGATCCCCTCGTAGCAGATCAGGAAGCCCACGCGGGCCTCCGCGGCGTCTACGGGCTCGAACCCCTCGCCGGGGAGGAAGTCGCCCACGCCGACGGCCAGTTTCTCCACGAAGGGGAACAGGGGACGCAGGGGCACGTACTCCCCGTAGGGGACGAGGTGGACCTTGCTGTACGATCCGGCGATCTCGCCTGCGGGCGAGAGCACGACGGCGCTGTTCTGAAAGCGCAGCGCCCCTTCATGGCGCGTGTAGCTCGGGGTGCCGAAGAGCAGCCAGGCCCCCGTCGCCCGGGCCGTTCCGACCACGGCGTCGTGCAGCTCGTCGCGGTTCTGGAACATGAAGGGGGTCGCCGTCTCGGGCCAGACGATGAACCGGGCCCCCCGCGCCGCGGCCTCCAGGGAGAGCTCGCGGTAGATCCGCAGCGTCTCCTTCTGGAACGACGGGTCCCACTTGATGCTCTGGTCGATGTTTCCCTGGACGAGCGCCACCGTCCGCTCGGGGACGGGCTCGAATCGGGCGGCCACGTCCGTCATCCGCCACACCCCGTACCCCGCGCAGAGGGCGACGAGAAGCCCCGCGGCCGCCACCCCTGCAAGCGCCCTCCGCCGTCCTTCCCTGCCCGCGCCGATGCACGCGGCCAGCGCGGCGTTGACGAGCACGAGGAGGAAGCTCAGCCCGTAGGTTCCGGTGATGTCCGCCACCTGGATGAGGGGCAGGTTCAGGTACTGGGAGTGGGCCAGGTTCTCCCAGGGAAACCCCGTGAGCAGCATCGACTTGGCGTATTCCAGGGCCGTCCAGAGAAGCGGGGCGGCCGCAGCAGCGGGGATCCCGCGGTCCCGGAACAGGGCGATCCCCCCTGCGAAGAGCCCCGTGTAAAGGCTCAGGTACAGAGCCAGGAGCATCATGACGGGGATGCCCAGCGCCATGTGCAGCTTGCCGTAGTGCACGACCACGTGGGTCACCCAGTACAGCAGTCCCACATGCTGGACGAAACCCGCGAGAACGCCCGCAAGCACGGAGGGCGCGAAGGGAAGCGTCCTGACGGCGACGAGCAGCGGCACGAGGGCCGCCCACGCCGTGACCCCGTGTCCGAATTTCGGGAAGGACAGAACGAGGAGAATCCCCGACAGGATCGCCAGCCCCGCCGTTTTCCCGTCGAGCCCCGTCCGTCCCGGGGATGCCGCGCGAATTCCGGGTTTGCCTAGAGATCCGATGGCGCCGTATCCCCCGTCTTTCGAATCTTGACCTTCTTGATGCTCCGCTCGTCGGCGGAGGCAATGGTCATTTCGAGCTCCCCGTGGCGCAGGACGTCCCCGGCAATGGGGATCTTCCGGAGCCGGCTCAGGATGAACCCCGCCAGGGTCTCGTAGCTTCCTTCCGGGATCCTGACGCCCAGCCGCTCCTCGAGTTTCTCGATCTCGACGCGGCTGTCGGCGAGGACGGACCCGTCGGGCAGATCGACGAACTCCGCTTCCTCCCCGTCGTGCTCGTCACGGATCTCACCGACGATCTCCTCGATGAGGTCCTCGAGGGTCACGAGGCCCGCCGTCCCGCCGTACTCGTCGATCACGATGGCCATGTGCTGCCGCTTGTCCTTGAGCTCGTGGAGCAGCAGGTGGATGTTCTTGGTCTCGGGAATGAAGTAGGGCTTTCGCAAGAGCGGCTTGATGTCCGCCGCCCCGACCGGCCTGGCCCAGAGGCGGATCAGGTCCTTGACGTTCAGGATGCCGATGATGTTGTCCACGCTGCCCTCGTAGACCGGCAGCCGGGTGTAGCCGTGCCGGTTGACCTGCTCGATGATGTCCTCGATCGGGGCGTCGCTCGGCACGGCCACGATCTCCGTGCGGGGAACCATCACCTCCCGGGCCACGGTGTCGCGGAATTCCAGGATGCTCTGGATCATCTCGCCCGATCTCTCATCGATGAGACCCTTCTCTTCCCCCTCGTCGATGATCGACTGGATTTCCTCCTCGAGGCGCGACTGCTCCTGCTCCTTTCCGCCCGCGAAAAGGGACTTCAGACGTGTGCGCATGTGGCTGAAGACGGAGGGGCGGCTCATTCAAAGACCCCGCATCGACTCCGGTCGAAGCAAAGAGGCGTCGCCCCGCCGGACGACGTCGCCGATGAGACGGAGGACCTTTTCCCGGTCCCCGGGCATGCGGGCCCGGATGGGGAGGTAGTTCGAGGCGTGGTTGGCGGTGAAGAAGCAGTCCGTGAAGCGGGCCCCCGACACGATGACGCCCAGCTCCTCGAGCAGGGCAAAGGTTCCGGGCAGGACGAAGCCGCCCGAGCGGGCCTCTTCGTACAGGGGCGTGCCCGGCACGATCATGACGGTGAGCACCCCTGCGAAGTCCGGGTCCACGTCGGTGAGGACTCGCGCCGTGTCGCGGGCGTGCGCCGCGCTCATCGCCGTGCCGCCGATCCCGAGCAGGACGGTGACGGACAGCGTGATCCCCGCCTCCTTGACCCGCCGCGCCGCCTCGACGATCCGGTCGGGGGTGGCACCCTTGCGGATGCGCGCGAGGATCTCCTCGTTGCCCGACTCGATTCCGAGGTAGACGATCCCCAGGCCCCGCTCCTTGAGCTCCCGGAGCTCCTCGACGGACTTCTTCCGGATGCTCTTGGCGTTGGCGTAGGTCCCGATGCGCCCCACGCCGGGCAAACGGGCTCGGATCGCGTCCAGGATCTCGATCAGGCGCTTCTGCGGGATGATGAGGGCGTCGCCGTCGCAGAGAAAGAGCCGGTCCACCCGCCGGAAACGACGGGCGGCGTACTCGAGGTCCTCCACGATCTCGTCGAGGCCCTTGATGCGGAAGCGCTTGTCCTTGAAGCTCGGGCAGAACGTGCAGCGGTTGTGCGAGCAGCCGACGGTGACCTGGAGCAGCAGGCTGTGCGCCTCGCTGGGCGGGCGGATGATATCGCCTTCGTACTTCATCACTCTCCGTGGTCTCCGCCGTAGGGGTTGACGGCGGGGTCGGCGTGGCAGGCGGCGCAGAAGGACTTGGTGTCGACATGGCCGCACCCGTACCCCCAGAGGTCCCAGCGGCGGCAGTCCGTGCAGAGGTGGATGGAGCAGCCGTCGCAGAGGACGACGGATTTCTTCTTGCGGCAGACCTGGCAGAATTCTTTTCCGTCGGTGACGATCATGGGAACGATGTTCCTCGAGGGTCAAAAATTCTGCGCTACTCTAGCCGATGAGGCGCAAAAAGGCAAGCCCGTAACCCCGACGGCCCGTCCCGGCGGCTCCCGCAGGAGGGTGTCATGAAACGGCCTCGTGGCAACCGTTTTGCGGAGCCCGGCCGCGGAATGTCCCATGAAAACCGAATCTCGCGGTCGGCGTGTCGTGAAAGCGTGTCGTGGCAAGCATCTTGCAGATCTGCCTGATATACTCGGATTTTCTAGGAAAAAATTTTTCGGAAAATGCCCTTTTTTTGCAGAAAACGCTTGACAATAAAATTTTCTTCCGTATTAAGAAACCAGGCGCAACCTCTTTTGGGGGTCCTTTTCAGACAGACCGTGGATAAAAACACGCCGCATCGACAGCGGCGATAGAGAGGCCATTTGAAAGCGCAACAGAGGACGGTTCATCGCCAGGAACCGACGTCGGGAGGACACCGGATGGAAGAAAACGTCTGTCTGAGCCAGGAGGCGGAACCTCCGGGTCGCCGCACCGGCATGACCGGTTCAGCTCTGGATGAGCTGATTCAAAACCCCGTTCCCGCTCCCCCCGTGACACCCGTCACGAAAGCGACCACGAATCGCGTTTTCATCATGCCCGCCCGGGGGGCATCCTCCTGCAAACCCAGCCCCCGGTCCCAGGCATTCCGCAAACAGTTCTTTCCCGAGGCCACCGCGGCGGATTGGAACGACTGGCGCTGGCAGGTCCGAAACCGGATCACCGGCGTGGAGATGCTCTCGCGCATCCTTTGGCTGTCCCACGATGAGGAAGCGGCGATCGGAGCCCGTGGAGAGGCAATCCCCCTCAACATCACCCCCTACTACGCAAGCCTGCTGGACCCGATGGACCCGGACCAGGCCCTGCGGAGGATGGTCGTTCCCGTTACGGCCGAGTTCGAACGTTCCTGCGACGAATCGGACGATCCTCTCGGCGAGGATCACGACAGCCCCGTTCCGGGTCTCGTTCACCGGTACCCCGACCGGGTCCTCTTCCTCGTGACCGGGTTCTGCTCCACCCATTGCCGTTACTGCACGCGGTCCCGCATGGTCGGGAGGAACGAGGAGCACCATGCCGACCGCGAGCGCTGGGAGCGCGCGATCGCCTACATCGAGAACACGCCGGCGGTCCGCGACGTCCTGCTCTCCGGCGGCGACCCCCTGACACTGCCCGACGAGGCCCTGGATTGGCTGCTCTCGAGGTTGCGCGCCATCCCCCACGTCGAGTTGATCCGGATCGGGACGAAGGTGCCCGTCGTGCTGCCCCAGCGGATCACCTCGAGCCTGTGCCACACCCTGAAACGCCACCACCCGCTCTGGATGAGCATCCACTTCGCCCATCCCGACGAGCTGACCTTCGAGGTGAGCCAGGCCTGCAACCGGCTCGCCGACGCGGGCATCCCGCTGGGAAGCCAGACGGTGCTGCTGGCCGGCGTCAACGACAGCGTCGAAACCATGAAGCGCCTCGTCCACGACCTCGTCATGAACCGGGTCCGACCGTACTACCTCTACCAGTGCGACCCCATCAGCGGCTCGGCGCATTTCCGCACGCCCGTCTCCAAGGGCATCGAGATGATCGAGGGACTCCGCGGTCACACGACGGGGTATGCCGTCCCCACCTACGTGATCGACGCGCCGGGGGGAGGGGGGAAGATCCCCCTTCTGCCCGGGTACGTGGTCGGCCACGACGACCGATACATCCGGCTCAGGAATTATCAGGGCCGGACGTTCCGGTACCCGGACCTGGCTGCCGTCGCCGAAAGCGAAGCACGGGTCTGACCCGTCGCGAAGCCGAACGCGGAACCGAAGAGCAACCCCGCCGTTCCCAAACGGCGGGGTTCTTTGAATGACGCCTGGAAGGGGATCGACCATGACGCTCGTCGGGATGACCTACGACCTCCGGATCGACTATCTCCGGGAGGGGTACACGGAAGAGGAAACGGCCGAGTTCGACCAGCCGGCCACGATCGAGGCCATCGAGGAGACCCTCCGGTCCCTGGGGTACCGCACCGACCGGATCGGTCACGTGCGGGCCCTGGCGAAACGCCTCGTCGCCGGCGATCGGTGGGACCTCGTCTTCAACATCGCCGAGGGTCTCCGCGGGTTCGGGCGCGAAGCCCAGGTCCCCTGCCTGCTCGACGCCTACGGCATTCCCTACGTATTCTCCGACCCCCTGGCGCTCTCGCTGACCCTGCACAAGGCCATGGCCAAGCGTGTCGTGCGCGACCTGGGGATCCCCACGCCCGACTTCGCCGTCGTGGAGGATGCCTCGGAGATCGCAGGGGTCACCCTCCCCTACCCCCTGTTCGTCAAGCCCGTCTCGGAGGGCACCGGAAAAGGCATCGACGCGAAATCGATCGTCCGGGACGCCGCCGAGCTCGACCGGCGGTGCCGGTACCTGCTGGAGGCCTTTTCGCAGCCGGTCCTCGTCGAGACCTTCCTTGCGGGACGCGAATTCACAGTGGGAATCGTCGGGACGGGACGCAAGGCGCGCGTCCTCGCCGTGATGGAGGTCCTGCTGCGGGAATCGGCGGAGAAAGGCGTATATTCCCTGGTGAACAAGGAGCTCTGCGAGGAGCACGTGGAGTACAGGCTCGTCTCGGGAGCGGAGGCCGAGCGGGTTTCGGCGGTCGCCCTCGCCGCGTGGAGAGGCCTGGAATGCAGGGACGGCGGCCGCCTCGACATCCGGGCCGACGCCGCGGGGGTGCCCCACTTCCTCGAGGTCAACCCCCTTGCGGGCCTGCACCCCACGCACTCCGATCTGCCGATCCTGTCGACCCTGGCGGGCGTTTCCTACCGGGACCTCCTCCGGATGATCATGGCATCCGCCGAGGAGCGGGTGTTTTGGAGGCGGTGAGACGTTCGTGAAAGCCGTCATTCTTCACAGCGGCATCGAATCCTGCGCCTCGGCGGACGAGCAGGACGTGCTCGTGCAGGTCCAGGCGGTGACGGCGGCGCTCCGCGCCCTGGGACACGAAGCCCTCGCTTTTCCCTTCTCGCTGGATCTGGCCGCGACGGGCGACCGCCTGAGACGGTCCGGGTGCGATTTCGTCTTCAACCTCGTCGAGACCTGCGGCGGGCAGGGACGCCTGATCCACCTTGCCCCGGCCCTTCTGGATGCCCTGGGCATCCCGTACACGGGGGCGGGGACGGAGGCGACGTTTCTGAGCTCCAACAAGCTCGCCGCGAAGAGGATCCTGCGGGTGAACCGCCTGCGGACGCCGGCGTGGGCCAGCCTGACCGATTCCTCCCTGCGGGGCCCTTTCCCGGCGGGCGCCCGGTTCATCGTCAAGTCGGTCTGGGAGCACGCCTCGGTCGGCCTCGAGGAGGGCTCCGTGGTCTCCCCGCGCAGCCTGGAGGGCCTCCGGGACGAGATCCGCGGCCGCCTCGGCGCCCTGGGCGGATCGGGCTATGCGGAACGCTACGTCGACGGTCGGGAGTTCAACCTCTCCGTCCTGGGCGGCAGCCGGGGGCCCGAGGTGCTTCCCCCCGCGGAGATCGAGTTCGTGGGCTACGGGGGCGACCGGCTCCGGATCGTCGGGTACCGGGCCAAGTGGGACGAGACGGCCTACGAGTACCATCACACGCCCCGGCGGTTCGACTTTGGTCCGCAGGACCGGGCGCTCCTGCGCAGGCTGAAGCGGACCGCCCTTCGCTGCTGGGATCTCTTCGGGCTCCGCGGATACGCGCGCGTGGATTACCGGGTGGACCGCGACGGGACCCCGTGGATCCTGGAAATCAACTCGAACCCATGCCTGTCCCCCGACAGCGGGTTCACGGCCGCAACCCTACAGGCCGGCCTCCGCTACGAGGAGGTCATCGGGCGGATCATCGAAGACACGTTCAGGACGTGCTGAGTGGACAGGATCCCCGGGAAGAAAACGACGGGCGATCGAGGGGGTGCACCCCCTCCGGCCCTCCGCAACGGGGTGAGGCGAAGCGACGCCGGGGCCGTTCGCGACATCGTCTCCTCGACGGGTCTCTTCAGGCCCGACGAGATCGGCATCGCCGTGGAGCTCGTGGAGGAGCGGCTCCGGTCCGGTCCCGCGAGCGGGTATCACTTCCTCTTCGCGGAGCGGGGGGACCGCATTCTCGGTTACAGCTGCTACGGGCCCGTACCCCTGACCCTTCATTGCTACGACCTGTACTGGATTGCCGTCCGGAAGGAAGCGCAGGGGATGGGGATCGGCAGGATGCTGCTCGAGCACTCCGAGAAGGCCATCGCCGCTCTGGGCGGCCGCAGGGTCTACATCGAGACGTCCTCCAGGCCGATCTACCTGGACACCCGGCGGTTCTACGAGCGCAACGGCTACCGCGCCGAGGCCGTCCTGAAGGAGTTCTACTCCCCCGGCGACGCGAAGGTGATCTACGTCAAGGCCCTCGAACAGGATGATGCAGAAGGTGAGAAGGTGAGAAGGTGAGACAGCCGCAATTCCCCGCCGTCCGTCGAATAGCCCGAGACGCGGCCGAGTTCTTCCAGGTAGCGGTGCTCCTGCGTCATCAGCGGGACCTCACAGGCCATCTTCGTCGATCCCGTGCGCCAGATTCTCAAGAGGTTCCGGTCGCCTTCCACGAAGCCCCATCCGCCGACATAGCGGTTGCACCCGCCGGAGCCGCTGATCCCCCCCTCCGGGGTGAAGACGACGAAGACCGGTGCGTCCGGCAACACCGGCGTTTGCGAGGAGGCGGGACCGTAGCTCTTCAGGTCCCATCTGCCCTCCAGGCTCTGCTGCGGCGCCGTCGGCTCGTGTGTGAGAACCTGCTGCGTCTTCGTGCAGCCCGGTACGGCCGGGATGACCGTGATGAGCCAGAGGAAAATCCAGAGTGCCGGCCGTCGAACCGTGCGTTTCGTCATCCTCATTCCTCCTCCTGTCGGGCGGCGATTCCCTGCGAGTGTATCGCTTTCCGGGCCGCGGCACAAACAGAATTCTAACCGCGGAGGGGCGGAAAAAAAGGGGCCAACCGTTTCCGGTTGACCCCCTTGTTTACTGGCGGGGCCGATGGGATTTGAACCCACGCCCTCCGACGTGACAGGCCGGCGTTATAACCAAGCTTAACTACGACCCCGCATTGTGACCGCTATGGTAGGCGGAACAGGACTTGAACCTGTGACATCCACGGTGTAAGCGTGGCGCTCTCCCGACTGAGCTATCCGCCCTTTTAGTCGGGCCGCTACTTTACGATAACGCACCCTTGTTGTCAAGGGCGAAGTTCGTCTATTTCCGCGATCTCGCACCGTTTCCTCGTGTCTCAGGCGTTGATGCGCCGCTCCGGCTCCCTCGGTTTCTCGACCGGACGGATCTCCTCCCTCTCGTCCGGGGGTACCCCCTCGCCCTGCCTCGGTACGAAGGCGGTTTCGAGCACCTCGTCGATGCGCTCCACCAGCTTTAGCTCGAGGTCCTTTAGCACGTTCGACGGGATGTCCACAAGGTCCTTCTCGTTCTCCTTGGGGAGGATGACCGTCTTGATCCCCCCGCGGTGGGCCGCCAGGAGCTTTTCCTTCAGCCCGCCGATGGGCAGCACCCTGCCCCGCAGCGTGATCTCGCCGGTCATGGCCAAGTCCCCCCGGACCGGCCGTTTCGTGAACGCCGACGCGATGGAGGTCACCATGGCGATGCCCGCCGAGGGACCGTCCTTCGGGATGGCCCCCTCGGGGACGTGGATGTGGATGTCCGTGTCCTTGTAGAAGTTCTTGTCCAGCCCCAGGGACTCGGCCTTGGAACGGACGATCGTGAGCGCCGCCTGGGCCGACTCCTGCATCACGTCGCCGAGCTTTCCCGTGAGGATGGTCTTCCCCGTGCCGGGCAGGATCGTGGCCTCGACGATCAGCAGTTCGCCGCCCACCTCCGTCCAGGCCAGGCCCTGGGTGAGCCCCACGGCCTCCCTGCCCTCGGACTCGCCGAACCGGTACTTCGGGATGCCGAGGTACTTCTCGATGGACTTCGAGTTGATCCGGATCTGCTTCTTGTGGCCGTTGGTCACGATCTCGCGGGCCACCTTGCGGCAGATGGAGGCGATCTCGCGCTCCAGGTTCCGCACGCCCGCCTCCCGGGTGTAGCGGCGGATGATGTCCAGGATCGCCCCGTCGGTGAACAGGATGTCCTGGTCCGTGAGGCCGTTGGCCTCGATCTCCTTCTTCACGAGGAAGCGCTTCGCGATGTTGAGCTTCTCGGGCTCCGTGTACCCGGCGATGCGGATGACCTCCATCCGGTCCTGAAGGGGCCCCGGGATGGTCTGGAGGACGTTGGCCGTGGTGATGAACATCACGTCCGAGAGATCGTAGTCCACCTCGAGGTAGTTGTCGTTGAAGGCGCTGTTCTGCTCCGGGTCCAGCACCTCGAGCAGCGCCGAGCTGGGGTCGCCCCGGAAGTCGGAGCTGAGCTTGTCGATCTCGTCGAGGCACAGCACGGGGTTGTTCGACCCCGCCTTCTTGATCAGCTGGATGATCTTGCCGGGCAGCGCCCCGATGTAGGTCCTGCGGTGCCCCCGGATCTCCGCCTCGTCGCGCAGCCCGCCCAGGGAGAGCCGGACGAACTTCCGGTTCGTCGCCCGTGCGATCGACTTGGCGATGGAGGTCTTTCCGACTCCGGGAGGCCCCACGAGGCACAGGATCGATCCCTTGTTTTTCTTCACGAGGGACTGCACCGCGAGGTACTCGAGGATGCGCTCCTTGACCTTCTTGAGCCCGTAGTGGTCCTCTTCGAGGATCGCCTCGGACTCCTTGAGGGTGTGCTTGTTCTCGGTCTTCTCCTGCCAGGGCATGTCGAGGAGCCAATCGATGTAGTTGCGCACGACGGTGGCCTCCGCCGACATGGGCGACATCATCTTGAGCTTCTTGATCTCGTGCTTGACCTTCTTCTGGGCCTCCTCGGAGAGCTTCTTGGCCTTCAGGCGCTTCTCGAGCTCCTCGATCTCGCTCGAGAAGTCGTCCTTCTCGCCCATCTCCTTCTGGATGGCGCGCATCTGCTCGTTGAGGTAGTAGTCCTTCTGGGTCTTCTCCATCTGCTTCTTGACCCGGCGCTTGATCTTTTCCTCGAGCTCGAGGATCTCGATCTCTCCGATGATCATGGAGTAGAGCTTCTCGAGCCTCTCGCCGGCGTCGGTGATCTCCAGGAGGGCCTGCTTCTTCTCGAGCTTCACGCCCAGGTGCGAGGCGATCACGTCGGAGAGCTTCGACGGGTTGTCGATCGCCGCGATCGTGTCGACCAGCTCGGGCTGGATCTTCCGCGAGAGCTTTGCGTAGTTCTTGAAGGCCTCCACGAGCACGCGGGCGACGGCCTGCACGGCCCCCGCGCTCTCGGCGCCCGTCTCGGTCACCTCCTCGATCTCGACGACGAAGTGATCCGGGTTCGGGATGTAGTCCCGCACGGTCGCCCGCTTCTTGCCCTCCACGAGGGCCTTCACGGTCCCGTCGGGCAGGCGCAGCAGCTGGATGATCACCCCCAGCGTGCCCATGCTGTAGATGTCCTCCTCGGAGGGCTCGTCCTTCTGCGCGCTCTTCTGGGCCACGAGGAANATNTCGTTTTCCTGCTTCATGGCCGACTCGAGGGCGTTGATCGACTTCTCCCGCCCCACGAAGAGCGGCACGATCATATAGGGGAAGACCACCACATCCCTCAGGGGAAGAAGGGGGACGACGATCTTCTTGTCTTCTTTCTTCGTAAAATCGAACATGGCCATTCGGTTGTATCGGTCTCCTTACGCCGTCTCGGTCTTGGACTCGAAGAGCAGAATCGGTTTTTCGCCCTTCCTGACGACGTCTTCGTTGATGATGACTTCCNNCACGNCNNCCCGCTTCTTGCCCTCCACGAGGGCCTTCACGGTCCCGTCGGGCAGGCGCAGCAGCTGGATGATCACCCCCAGCGTGCCCATGTTGTAGATGTCCTCCTCGGAGGGCTCGTCCTTCTGCGCGCTCTTCTGGGCCACGAGGAAAATTTCGTTTTCCTGCTTCATGGCCGACTCGAGGGCGTTGATCGACTTCTCCCGCCCCACGAAGAGCGGCACGATCATATAGGGGAAGACCACCACGTCCCTCAGGGGAAGAAGGGGGACGACGATCTTCTTGTCTTCTTTCTTCGTAAAATCAAACATGGCCATTCGGGTGTATCGGTCTCCTTACGCCGTCTCGGTCTTGGACTCGAAGAGCAGAATCGGTTTTTCGCCCTTCCTGACGACGTCTTCGTTGATGATGACTTCCTTCACGTCATTGCGCGACGGGATGTCGTACATGATGTCGAGCATGGTGTTCTCGAGGATCGCCCTCAGGCCCCGGGCGCCCGCCTTGCGGTTCACGGCGAGGCGGGAGACGGCCCGCAGGGCGCCGTCGGTGAACTTGAGCTTCACGTTCTCGAGCTCGAGGATCTTCTGGTACTGCTTGCTGATGGAGTCCTTGGGCTCCACGAGCACCCGCATGAGATCGTTCTCGTCGAGCTCCTCGAGGGTGGCGATCACGGGCAGGCGCCCGATGAACTCGGGGATCAGGCCGTACTTCAACAGGTCCTCGGGCTGCACCTCGGAGAGGAGCTCGCCGAGCTTGCGCTCCTTCTTTCCCTTGATGTCCGCCCCGAACCCGACGGAGCTGGCGCCGATGCGCTTCTGGATGATGTCCTCGAGGCCCACGAAGGCCCCCCCGCAGATGAAGAGGATGTTCGTCGTGTCGACCTGGATGAACTCCTGCTGGGGGTGCTTGCGCCCGCCTTTGGGCGGGATGTTCGCCAGGGTCCCCTCGATGATCTTGAGAAGCGCCTGCTGGACGCCCTCGCCGGAGACGTCCCGTGTGATGGAGGGGCTGCCCGACTTGCGGGAGATCTTGTCGATCTCGTCGATGTAGACGATGCCCTTGGAGGCCCTTTCCACGTCATAGTCCGCGTTCTGCAGGAGGCTCAGGATGATGTTCTCCACGTCCTCGCCCACGTAGCCCGCCTCGGTGAGCGAGGTTGCGTCCGCGATGGCGAAGGGTACGTTGAGCATCCTGGCGAGGGTGCGCGCCAGGAGCGTCTTGCCGGAGCCCGTGGGCCCGATGAGCAGGATGTTGCTCTTCTGCAGCTCCACGCCCCCCAAGTCCGCCTCGGTGAAGAGCCTCTTGTAATGGTTGTAGACGGCCACGGAGAGGATCTTCTTCGGGCGCTCCTGCCCGATGACGTAGGAGTCCAGGAACTTCTTGATGTCCTTGGGCTCGGGGATCTTCTTGCGGCTCTCGTCGATGCTCTGGACCTCGGCCTCCTCCTGGATGATGCAGCGGCACAGCTCGATGCACTCGTCGCAGATGTAGGCGGAAGGGCCTGCCACGAGCTTCTTGACCTCGTTCTGGGTCTTCCCGCAGAAGGAGCAGAACAGGATCCCCTCGCCGCCCTCGTTTTCTCGTTGTCTTCTCGGCATGTCTTCCTCTTTATTTCTTCGTCGCTGTCGGCCGCTTCTGGATCACCGCGTCGATGAGCCCGTACTCGTTCGCCTGCTCACCGGACATGTAGTAATCGCGGTCGGTGTCACGCTCGATCCTCTCGATGGGCTGGCCGGTGTGCCGGGCCAGGATCTCGTTGAGCTCCTGCTTCAGCCGCAGGATCTCACGGGCCTGGATCTCCACGTCCGTGGCCTGCCCCGAGAAGCCTCCCATGGGCTGATGGATCAGGATCCGGGAATGCGGGAGCGCATATCGCTTCCCCTTTTCCCCGGCCGCCAGCAGGATGGCCGCCATGCTGGCTGCCTGTCCCATGCAGTAGGTGGAAACGGGCGCCTTGATGTACTGCATCGTGTCGTAGATGGCGAGCCCCGCACTCACAAGTCCTCCCGGCGAGTTGATGTAGAAGTGGATCTCCTTGTCCGGGTCCTCCGATTCCAGGTACAGAAGCTGGGCGATGACAAGGTTGGCCACGTCATCATCGATGCCGACCCCGAGAAACACGATCCGGTCTTTCAGGAGCCTTGAGTAGATATCAAAGGCCCTTTCGCCTCTTCCATCCTGTTCAATGACGATAGGGATCAACGCCATATCCAATCCTTTTAGGAAATCCTGCGTTTTTCTTACCTAATATGAGCCCTGGACTCTATAAAATCAAGGGTTTTTTCTTCAAGTAGTTGATCTCTCAAGCGATCTGTCAGGTTGTCCTTTTCGTAGGAGGCCTTCATCGACTCGAAATCCCGCCCGTAGCGGGCCGCCATTTCGCGGATCCGCCCGTCGATCTCCGCGTCGTCGACCGTGATCGATTCCTTTTCAGCGATCTTCTGCAGCAGGATTCCCGCCCGGACGAGGCGGGNGGCTTCGCCCCGGAAGGAGTGGTGCAAATTCGCTGCCAGCTTCGCCGCATTGTCGGGGTCCATCCCGCTCATGACCATCCGTCGCTGGTAATCGATCATCATGCTGAAGATCTGACGTTCCACGTAGGCCTCGGGAACCTCGAAGGGGTTCAGCTCGAGGAGCCGGTCGTTGATGGCCTTCCGGAGGGCGGCCTTCGC
>JGI11944J13513_1000694_pt1 | contig 30617 bp, 32 predicted proteins | sample TerdegcoTASludge_FD_13513 | JGI IMG/M metagenome (IMG submission 13513) | reverse complement strand
CGCGACCAGACAGACGTTGGAATAGAGCCTTATGACTACAACCAGAATGGCCGTATCGACTATGATGATGTCGTAACCCTGTATCAGGAGCTGCTGGCAGGCCACCCGTGAGATCACCGTATAAACCGAGGTATACCGTGCATTACCAGAACAGAAGACAAAAAGTCAGAGCGTGGAGACTGGGCAGCAGCCGGTACTATTCCTCACGGGAATGGCCGGAACTGGATTCCCCACAACTCCTGAACCCTTTTTCAGCATCAGCAACACAGAGGAACAACACATGAAATCGCCTTCAGTTCATCTTATTGTATGCTTCATCGCGTGCAGTATCCTCATCCTCATCCCGGCAATGGCATCGAGCATCCAGATGGAGCCATCCTCAATCACCGTACAAACGGGGAGTTCCGCCACGATCAACCTGGCTCTTGATGATGCTCCTTCAGGTCTTGCGGGTTATGACCTGGTGGTCCGGTTCTCGAATCCCGGTGTTGCAGAAATCACGGATGTCACGTATCCATCATGGGCTGTCATGAACAATACTACTTATAAGAGCACAGGTTCCGTCAGGATTAGCGGAATTGATACCTCAAGGCAGGTTGAGGCGGGGAGGACAAATATTCCCCTTGGTTCACTTAAAATCAAAGGGATTTCGGGAGGCACATCATCAATTATTATTGAATCAGTCTATATGGATGCAGATGGAGGATCTATCATTACCCCAACACTTCCAACCGGAACGATTACGGTCACGGGAACTGTGGTATCATCGTCAGGTGGGAATGGAGGGGGCTCAGGGTATCAAGTGACATCAACAACCCTGACACATACTCCTACTATAACCCAGACCCAACTTACACCAACTCAAACACAGGTGCCATATAAAGAGGATACTATCCCCTTCACCACTCAACAAACAGAACAAATACTCACCGTATTAACCACAACAACAATTATTCCAGTATCAAATGAAGGGATTCCTTTTTCGTGGATTCTCGGTGGAATTATCATTATTGGTGTATTAATCATTGGTGCGGTTATTGCATGGAAATGGGACAAGGATCATGACTGATGTTTTCTCAGGAAAGGGTTCCATTTCCTAAACTCTTTTAGCCCCCTTACCAACTCACCATTCAGAGAGCCTCTGTAAATCGATTTGGTGATTAGGTAACTTCCACCACCAAGCCTGTTTCGTCAAGCATCAAATCGATTAAGTACTCAAATAAATCTTTCCCTCTGTGGTTATATCGCCACTCCATCTCCTTGATATAATAGAGGAACTTCTGTCTTGAGATTCCATGATGCTTAATTAACCGCTCTTTCGCAAATGACCAGAATCCCTCGATTCCGTTGATATATACCTTTCCTTGTTTGAATTTGTATCGATGGTCGATGTTGAGATGCTTATACCCACAGAACATGAGAGAATCGTATCCTCTCCATTTATCGGTATACACGATTGAGCCTCTCCTCACTCTCTTTACCGTTTCCGTCATGAGACTCTCGGCGGAGACATCCTGGACGATGCTTACTGAAACCTTTCCTCCTCGTTCCAGGATCCCAAACACCATTGTTTTACCCCCGGCTCCTCTTCCTCTCTTCCCTTTCCTCTTCCCGCCGAAATACGCTTCATCTGCCTCTAGCTCTCCTTTCAGGATTGCATCCGTCCGGGCAAGCTCTTCCACGAGGACCATCCGTAAGATATCGTAAGCTCTCAATGTGGTCTTGTAGCTCAGATGGATATCCTGTGAGGCTTTTCTGGCTGACACTGATAATTCGAATAATTTGATCAGGGAAAGCCATTGGGAGGGTGCGATTCGGAGAGAAGAGAATCTCGTTCCCTGCAGTGGCCAGAGGTCCTTCCGACACTCCTTACATCTTACCCTATTTCTCCCAATGAAATAGAATTCTGAGGAATCACAGAAGGGACATATTGTGGGTTCTCGCTTCTTCCAGAGATATTCGAGGGCAATCCGATCATCGGATACTAGCCTCCCGATCTCCCGAAAATCCATACGATCCATTGTTCCTTTCCTAACGAAAGGTTAGTGGTGGATCTTACACAATTACCTAATGTTTTTTGGGATTGTCCTGTTGGTTCATCCCCACGCATGTGGGGAACTCGCCTCTTTGATTGACCTGATCACTACAGGATCTGGTTCATCCCCACGCATGTGGGGAACTCGCTTGATCCTAACCTCCAGTCCTTCCATTTTCCTGGTTCATCCCCACGCATGTGGGGAACTCAATCTGGGAGGTTGAGGGGACGACCGCACGGGTGGTTCATCCCCACGCATGTGGGGAACTCATGGAAAGATTTGCGAGGAGAAACATGAATATCGGTTCATCCCCACGCATGTGGGGAACTCCCCCTTGTTGTTTCTCTCGATTGTTGTCATGGTGGTTCATCCCCACGCATGTGGGGAACTCATCCCTCCTCCATGTATTGTTCCCATTCACATCGGTTCATCCCCACGCATGTGGGGAACTCCTCAAACCAAGGCATGATTACGTTACAAATGCTGGTTCATCCCCACGCATGTGGGGAACTCATCAGGAATCTCGTCGATGTGGCGGACAAGGAAGGTTCATCCCCACGCATGTGGGGAACTCGCGCATTTTACCCCCGTAGAACCAGACGGCGATTGGTTCATCCCCACGCATGTGGGGAACTCCGCAACATTCTCTCTTCTTCTTTCGTTTCGGGTGGTTCATCCCCACGCATGTGGGGAACTCGACCCGCCGTTCTCTCTCACCGCTTGAGCGTATGGTTCATCCCCACGCATGTGGGGAACTCTTCCACGGCCACGGAGACCAGCCGGGAACGGCTGGTTCATCCCCACGCATGTGGGGAACTCTGGAGCAACTGCACATGGTATTTGCGAAGGATTGGTTCATCCCCACGCATGTGGGGAACTCGATTGGCTCAGGGGCCAGACCGAGCACTGTATTCGGTTCATCCCCACGCATGTGGGGAACTCGCAGAACTTTTCTTTCTGAACAATCCACGTTTCGGTTCATCCCCACGCATGTAGGGAACTCAATTTGCTCGACGTTTACAAGGATTTGACCCATGGTTCATCCCCACGCATGTGGGGAACTCGCACTCAAAGAGCACTCTCCGGTCGACACTGGAGGTTCATCCCCACGCATGTGGGGAACTCCTGGCGGTACTGATTGTGATCATGCAACCACATGGTTCATCCCCACGCATGTGGGGAACTCAATCTTTCGTGACATGTCCCTGGTCCAGATCCCGGTTTATCCCCACGCATGTGGGGAACTCGCAGGTCCGGAATACGTCTTCGTCTTTACCCGTGGTTCATCCCCACGCATGTGGGGAACTCGGAAATAAACCCCTAACCTTGTTTAGGACATCTGGTTCATCCCCACGCATGTGGGGAACTCACGGGAGGAACGTGGTGGCGATATACTCTAACAGGTTCATCCCCACGCATGTGGGGAACTCGTGATCGGGGGGTGAAAGTGACCCGATCGCGGCTGGTTCATCCCCACGCATGTGGGGAACTCTGATGCATTCGAAACGCTCCCTCTGACTCATCACGGTTCATCCCCACGCATGTGGGGAACTCGCTGCTGCCCTAAGTTCGCCCCGTCGGATGTTCGGTTCATCCCCACGCATGTGGGGAACTCCTCTACTTCGCGGGGAGTGATGCAGCCGGTTACGGTTCATCCCCACGCATGTGGGGAACTCACAGGATGGATATGTCCCCCTGGGAACAGTGGTGGTTCATCCCCACGCATGTGGGGAACTCAGTAGTCGCCGTATCCGCTCCTTCTCCCGTCGTGGTTCATCCCCACGCATGTGGGGAACTCATGCGGAACCCAACTCTTCAGACGATGGCGGGTGGTTCATCCCCACGCATGTGGGGAACTCGCCAGGTCTTCCGGCATGTCCGGCTCATACAATGGTTCATCCCCACGCATGTGGGGAACTCACAATCTCGCCAATGGAGAACGCGGCATGAAATGGTTCATCCCCACGCATGTGGGGAACTCATCGCTTTAACGACGTTGTCATACATTCTTGTTGGTTCATCCCCACGCATGTGGGGAACTCACTTAGGATGAGAGTACAAACAGATATTCTACTGGTTCATCCCCACGCATGTGGGGAACTCTATATAGATACGGGATACGAAGCTACTAATAATGGTTCATCCCCACGCATGTGGGGAACTCAAAAATACGATCTATCAAACAGGCGGTTATAGTGGTTCATCCCCACGCATGTGGGGAACTCGTGAGTTTCACGGGTTCAGCCCTGGCGACGGTTGGTTCATCCCCACGCATGTGGGGAACTCCATTGCGACAGTATTTCTGTGGTTGACTGGGATGGTTCATCCCCACGCATGTGGGGAACTCTCTTCTGTGTCTAATGGCGTGAGATAAAATTGTGGTTCATCCCCACGCATGTGGGGAACTCTTATAAACGAGTAATCGGAGCGCAATACGGGCTTGGTTCATCCCCACGCATGTGGGGAACTCGTTTAACATTACTGAAGATACCACCATTCCCGTGGTTCATCCCCACGCATGTGGGGAACTCGTGATACCGGCACCTGTCATGTCATTGGCAACTGGTTCATCCCCACGCATGTGGGGAACTCGTGGTCGGAAACTTTTTTCCCAGTTACGAGATGGTTCATCCTCACGCATGTGGGGAACTCAGTCCGGTCCCGAGCAGTGCATAGAACCTCATTGGTTCATCCCCACGCATGTGGGGAACTCTCCCGAACCACCGGGGAACCTCTTGAATCGCTCGGTTCATCCCCACGCATGTGGGGAACTCTATCCATGGGTTCTTCCATTTCGAAGCACCATAGGTTCATCCCCACGCATGTGGGGAACTCTGATTCATCAAACTTTGTATTTCCTGCATATCGCGGTTCATCCCCACGCATGTGGGGAACTCCTGGACGATTATGGAGGATGGTGTACAGATGGAGGTTCATCCCCACGCATGTGGGGAACTCTGCGCCTTTCCCTGCAAAAAGCTCTATGCATTTGGTTCATCCCCACGCATGTGGGGAACTCGGTGGCAGTCCTGTCGCCATTGCGCGAGGGATTGGTTCATCCCCACGCATGTGGGGAACTCCTCTCAACCACGAGTTCCCCGTTTGCATCCAGTGGTTCATCCCCACGCATGTGGGGAACTCTTGTAATGTTCTTCAATCGGAATTTGTCGTAATGGTTCATCCCCACGCATGTGGGGAACTCTTTTTCAAATCTGGAATAATCATCCATACTTATGGTTCATCCCCACGCATGTGGGGAACTCCCAGTTCTGTCCGTGTACATCGCGTCCACACCAGGGTTCATCCCCACGCATGTGGGGAACTCATGGTCGTAAGCCGAGTGCCTTCTTTAGCAGTATGGTTCATCCCCACGCATGTGGGGAACTCATATGGAACGGCAACGAGTTCCAGCCCCGTGGACGGTTCATCCCCACGCATGTGGGGAACTCGCTTTTCCGCGGGCGGTGTGATCGTCTGCTGACGGTTCATCCCCACGCATGTGGGGAACTCCTGCGAGTACGATACTTGTATCTCACCATTGGTGGTTCATCCCCACGCATGTGGGGAACTCATGCTGACAACAATCTCGGCAGCGGGGCGAGATGGTTCATCCCCACGCATGTGGGGAACTCGCTGCTGGCATTTGGTATCGGTGGTGCCCTTCCGGTTCATCCCCACGCATGTGGGGAACTCAAATGTAAAGCCTGTGACGATACTGAATGTACTGGTTCATCCCCACGCATGTGGGGAACTCGTATTGTCCTTGCCTGTGACTTCCTGCTGTACCGGTTCATCCCCACGCATGTGGGGAACTCGCGAGGGGCGCGGGTCCGGCCGGGCCTTCACTTGGTTCATCCCCACGCATGTGGGGAACTCGAAAGCCCTGGCGACCACCGACACTGACCTGCCGGTTCATCCCCACGCATGTGGGGAACTCTCCTGTTCTCTGGTTACTCCATTTTGCTCCATTGGTTCATCCCCACGCATGTGGGGAACTCCCTTGCGTGAAATACATCGGCACTTCCGGCAGAGGTTCATCCCCACGCATGTGGGGAACTCAGGGGAGGGGTTCCGGAGCTCTACGCCGTCAAAGGTTCATCCCCACGCATGTGGGGAACTCGAATTGTGGCGGAGTGGTGACGTCCGGGTCGTTGGTTCATCCCCACGCATGTGGGGAACTCTCTCCTTTTGCGTATCTCCGGGCATGGATGGTCGGTTCATCCCCACGCATGTGGGGAACTCTTCTGAAACGCCGTGATTGATACCGATACTGTTGGTTCATCCCCACGCATGTGGGGAACTCGCGTGACAGAACCTGGTGTGACGTTGCCCTGGTGGTTCATCCCCACGCATGTGGGGAACTCATCCCGAAAATCGACGGCCATTCCCGGGAGCCATGGTTCATCCCCACGCATGTGGGGAACTCTCTCGGAAGTCCCCTGAAAAAGGCCGCCGGGGAGGTTCATCCCCACGCATGTGGGGAACTCGCGGTCTCTCCCGTGCCCACAGAGGCGGACATCGGTTCATCCCCACGCATGTGGGGAACTCATCCGCCGTTGGTACTGCCACGAAACATGGGGTGGTTCATCCCCACGCATGTGGGGAACTCTCCTGCACCGGCGACTGCGCCGGCGAGTACGTTGGTTCATCCCCACGCATGTGGGGAACTCGCCCGCATCCGGTGCAGTTCATGCCGGCACCTCGGTTCATCCCCACGCATGTGGGGAACTCGCAACCCCAGATCCTCACGCAACTTCTTAAGAAGGTTCATCCCCACGCATGTGGGGAACTCGCGGCTGTACTGTGGGACTGTGTTCTTCGCAATGGTTCATCCCCACGCATGTGGGGAACTCCCGTGGGTTCGACCCCTGTCCGGTGATAGTGATGGTTCATCCCCACGCATGTGGGGAACTCCGATTGCCCGCACATCGCACACCGCTGGCTGCCGGTTCATCCCCACGCATGTGGGGAACTCTCTTTTGTCCGGAAGTACCGGATGACATACCCCGGTTCATCCCCACGCATGTGGGGAACTCGCTGCGGGTCGGGGATGTATGGCTGGGTGAGAATGGTTCATCCCCACGCATGTGGGGAACTCGCGATGAGGACAGGGGCATGATCACCGATGCTACGGTTCATCCCCACGCATGTGGGGAACTCACAACGTGTCCTGAATCGACTTTGAGATAGTGAGGTTCATCCCCACGCATGTGGGGAACTCTACTGCGGAGGAGTGCTGATACTGGTGTCGTTTGGTTCATCCCCACGCATGTGGGGAACTCACAAGCAAAGGTATGACAGGGTTGATGACTGGCGGTTCATCCCCACGCATGTGGGGAACTCCTGTAATAGTTTTTCAAGGTCCTCCGGCATTTCGGTTCATCCCCACGCATGTGGGGAACTCCCACAGATTCCTTGATTGGCCTCGGGCGATTATGGTTCATCCCCACGCATGTGGGGAACTCACGGGGCTACTCGACGTTGCCGTTCCGTATACAGGTTCATCCCCACGCATGTGGGGAACTCGTAAAAAAGATTGTATCGAATATTTCATTGTATGGTTCATCCCCACGCATGTGGGGAACTCTTGCCCCCGCCACCACCTGCGTTCCCCTCCCCCGGTTCATCCCCACGCATGTGGGGAACTCAATGCCCTTAGATTCTCGTTCAGGTATAGTGCATTGGTTCATCCCCACGCATGTGGGGAACTCGTTTACTGTGGCGGGGTGCTGGAAAACCGGTGCGGTTCATCCCCACGCATGTGGAGAACTCCTCTCTTCCACCATGCCGATCACCGCCACCGATGGTTCATCCCCACGCATGTGGGGAACTCCCTTGTGGCAGCCATCGCAATCGCCGGGTGTACGGTTCATCCCCACGCATGTGGGGAACTCCTGGTACTGCCGAGGAACATGCCGTTAAGCATCGGTTCATCCCCACGCATGTGGGGAACTCATCGTCGTCCGCCCTCTCCCAGAGCGAGAGACCGGTTCATCCCCACGCATGTGGGGAACTCGTGAAAGCATTAGGAGGACTCACCACTGGCGAAGGTTCATCCCCACGCATGTGGGGAACTCCTTCACCCAGGCGCCGCCGAGACCGCTACCGGAGGTTCATCCCCACGCATGTGGGGAACTCATCTCCTGCCCGCATACCAGAGGAGGGGCTGAAGGTTCATCCCCACGCATGTGGGGAACTCTTCTCCGAGCTGCATAACAGGATTGCAGACGTAGGTTCATCCCCACGCATGTGGGGAACTCGTCTCCTCACCCGCTCCCGTCGCCTCTCCGCTTGGTTCATCCCCACGCATGTGGGGAACTCTTTTGTAAAGTCATTGTGGTTCTTCTCTCACATGGTTCATCCCCACGCATGTGGGGAACTCTCCACCATCATGCCAATGACACACTCACTTTTTGGTTCATCCCCACGCATGTGGGGAACTCTTCGTATGGACCGAAGACGACCACAAGCAGCATGGTTCATCCCCACGCATGTGGGGAACTCGGTTTTGTATCCGTTCTCCTGTATAGTGCCTTTGGTTCATCCCCACGCATGTGGGGAACTCGCAAGGTAAATCTCGTTTGCCGCAAGAGCCTTTTGGTTCATCCCCACGCATGTGGGGAACTCAGGAGAGATCGCGGTGATCTCCTTCTCCCGTGTGGTTCATCCCCACGCATGTGGGGAACTCAATATTGCAGACTCTCCCCTGTGATCTTCCCGCGGTTCATCCCCACGCATGTGGGGAACTCTGTACCGGAATCAATACGAATTCTTTATATAGTTGGTTCATCCCCACGCATGTGGGGAACTCATTCACCGTAGAGTCCCCGGCAATACTCTCGATGGTTCATCCCCACGCATGTGGGGAACTCCTGTCCGTGACGCTCTCCGGCATCGGGTTCGGTGGTTCATCCCCACGCATGTGGGGAACTCTACTTCATTGCCTCGTTGCCTTCGCGAGCCGCCGGTTCATCCCCACGCATGTGGGGAACTCGTTTTCGAGAGGGACAGAAGCCACATCACGGTCGGTTCATCCCCACGCATGTGGGGAACTCAATATTGCAGACTCTCCCCTGTGATCTTCCCGCGGTTCATCCCCACGCATGTGGGGAACTCAGTGATAGGGAGGGTTGAGTCGGGGGATAGGAAGGTTCATCCCCACGCATGTGGGGAACTCGGATCTTGTGCTCTCGTAATGAACGAAATGTATGGTTCATCCCCACGCATGTGGGGAACTCATAACACCACAGACCCCGCAGTCGGATGTGTTGGGTTCATCCCCACGCATGTGGGGAACTCGCGGACCGCCTGACCAACAGGGGAAGAACAGCCGGTTCATCCCCACGCATGTGGGGAACTCGGCAGCACACAATGCCCGATTCATGAACATAACGGTTCATCCCCACGCATGTGGGGAACTCTAACAGACTTAACACCCCCGTGCCAATCCCCACGGTTCATCCCCACGCATGTGGGGAACTCCCCTACGACGTCGATGGCAGTGCAAATCACCGAGGTTCATCCCCACGCATGTGGGGAACTCGATTCAGGCATTTCCCTCTTCGATGATGAAGACGGTTCATCCCCACGCATGTGGGGAACTCTCCTATATAACGAACATAAAAAGGGTCCGCAACGGTTCATCCCCACGCATGTGGGGAACTCAGTTCCAGGACTATCCCCGGAGGGAGGGGGTGTGGTTCATCCCCACGCATGTGGGGAACTCTCCTATCCGCGTTCCCTTACAACTGGCGCAATTGGTTCATCCCCACGCATGTGGGGAACTCTAGGTGACAATGTACCTAAGCGAAACCTGACCTGGTTCATCCCCACGCATGTGGGGAACTCGAAGGATGAGACCCGTTATTAGCACTATTTCATGGTTCATCCCCACGCATGTGGGGAACTCACTGGTAATATCCACCACCACGGTGGTGGTGACGGTTCATCCCCACGCATGTGGGGAACTCTTCACGTGGACCGAAGACGGCCACAAGCAGCATGGTTCATCCCCACGCATGTGGGGAACTCTGCATTGTTCACCACCACCTGCGGGGCTTCTTTGGTTCATCCCCACGCATGTGGGGAACTCTATGTGTCTGGCGTGTATCCCCTCTGTGTGGACGGTTCATCCCCACGCATGTGGGGAACTCTCAATCCGCCTGTTATTTCCTCCGAGTTTGTATGGTTCATCCCCACGCATGTGGGGAACTCATATGTGTCTGGCGTGTATCCCCTCTATCTGGACGGTTCATCCCCACGCATGTGGGGAACTCTAGTCGGTTCTACCTTTAACCACCGCCCGCATTGGTTCATCCCCACGCATGTGGGGAACTCACAAGAGGGCGGATTCTTGGGAATCAGCAGTATGGTTCATCCCCACGCATGTGGGGAACTCTGCTGGTGGCGATCTTGAATACTGCTGCCTTGCGGTTCATCCCCACGCATGTGGGGAACTCCTCGCCGGTGCAGTCGCTGGTGCAGGATGTCGGGGTTCATCCCCACGCATGTGGGGAACTCTATACAAAACCCGGGAGCATCGCGTATAAATTAGGTTCATCCCCACGCATGTGGGGAACTCGTCGAATTCGCTCATTTTCCGTCCCCAAAAAGCGGTTCATCCCCACGCATGTGGGGAACTCCTATCCCGCGCTTGCGCGCCTGCCGGTAAGAAAGGTTCATCCCCACGCATGTGGGGAACTCAGAGTTTGTTTTACCTGTCCCGCCACCTGAATTGGTTCATCCCCACGCATGTGGGGAACTCTGGAGATTGCCGGACAACGTTACACAGATGTGCGGTTCATCCCCACGCATGTGGGGAACTCATCGCTTCTGTAGTTACTGCGATTGCAAGTGTCGGTTCATCCCCACGCATGTGGGGAACTCCCAGTTGCCATACCTCCGCTATCGTTCCCGGTGCGGTTCATCCCCACGCATGTGGGGAACTCGTTGTCGCCAGCGCTGGATTATCCGGTATGTATGGTTCATCCCCACGCATGTGGGGAACTCATGGTTGGTGTAGTCGGATTGTTCGGTATGTATGGTTCATCCCCACGCATGTGGGGAACTCTGCTCCTTGTTCTTTTAGTCCTTTTGGCACGTCGGTTCATCCCCACGCATGTGGGGAACTCGAACCGATACTGGACGATCATCCCAAGAATGCTGGTTCATCCCCACGCATGTGGGGAACTCTCGTACGGCACCCCGAACGATTTCGTCATATACGGTTCATCCCCACGCATGTGGGGAACTCGCGTACATGGTTACCCGCACTGTGTCGTCGTACGGTTCATCCCCACGCATGTGGGGAACTCCGCCTGACCAACGGGGCTGGAACACCCCTTACTGGTTCATCCCCACGCATGTGGGGAACTCGCCGATGGACCTGAAAACGATTTCTCATCTATCGGTTCATCCCCACGCATGTGGGGAACTCGGAGTGGGGCCGGTCCCCTCGACCTCCTCGACCGGTTCATCCCCACGCATGTGGGGAACTCATTGTCAAAAAGGATGAAAAAACGAATGAATTACGGTTCATCCCCACGCATGTGGGGAACTCGGACTCGAGCAATCGTTCAAGGTCTTCCGGCATGGTTCATCCCCACGCATGTGGGGAACTCTAACGAGCGGGGACTCGAGCAGTCGTTCCAAGTGGTTCATCCCCACGCATGTGGGGAACTCGATTACTCGGACGGTTCCAACAACAAAAGCTGAGGTTCATCCCCACGCATGTGGGGAACTCACTCACGGCCGTCATTCGAACCCGTTCCTGCGGGGTTCATCCCCACGCATGTGGGGAACTCTTTTGCTTTTTCAATCTCACGCAGTTCCTTTATGGTTCATCCCCACGCATGTGGGGAACTCGACGTGATCTCGGTCGCGGTGCCCCCGTAATCCGGTTCATCCCCACGCATGTGGGGAACTCTTTTCAAGGGTGGTCATTCGATCCACCCCTCTTGGTTCATCCCCACGCATGTGGGGAACTCTTCAACACAATGGCCGGGCAAGTACGGGGAGTAGGTTCATCCCCACGCATGTGGGGAACTCGCTTGATGCCGGGTGCGGAAAGGGCAGGTATCTGGTTCATCCCCACGCATGTGGGGAACTCGGCACACCGATACTGTGATCTTCCGGTGTTCTTGGTTCATCCCCACGCATGTGGGGAACTCTAATTAAAACGTTGCCTGAAGTCCCGATGTATTGGTTCATCCCCACGCATGTGGGGAACTCTTATTCTCGAGAGGCATGGGCGTTCAATCCACAAGGTTCATCCCCACGCATGTGGGGAACTCGTACAGAAGGCTCCCGACAGTTACGTTCCGGTATGGTTCATCCCCACGCATGTGGGGAACTCCTCTGGGGCGAGAGCTACGAGGAGCTCGCGAATGGTTCATCCCCACGCATGTGGGGAACTCGGGCGTTTATATATCTGTCGGAGGCGGTGGTTAGGTTCATCCCCACGCATGTGGGGAACTCACTTGCGTCGGTGACGATCTTTGTCATGCACTTGGTTCATCCCCACGCATGTGGGGAACTCATAATTACATCGATCTTCCGCTATCTGACGCAAGGTTCATCCCCACGCATGTGGGGAACTCGCTCTGTTGCAGGCGGGGCAGATGTAAACATTACGGTTCATCCCCACGCATGTGGGGAACTCGTGAGAACCCGGTGTTCAGGCTGGCAGGAAGTTGGTTCATCCCCACGCATGTGGGGAACTCTCTACTTCGCCGGTTCTGATGCCGCTGGTTACAGGTTCATCCCCACGCATGTGGGGAACTCACGGGGTTCACCGACGATCGCGGGAGTATCAACTGGTTCATCCCCACGCATGTGGGGAACTCAGTCCAGATGAAGGGGATATCCCCCACACTGACGGTTCATCCCCACGCATGTGGGGAACTCTTAGGAATTATAGACATCACGTAATAACGGCACGGTTCATCCCCACGCATGTGGGGAACTCATTTCCTCCTTTACAAGAAAGGAGGTAGTCGTAGGTTCATCCCCACGCATGTGGGGAACTCGTTACTGGAACCGTCCGAGTTATCACCATGAATGGTTCATCCCCACGCATGTGGGGAACTCTACGGAACGGCCACATCGTCTTCCCCGGTAGACGGTTCATCCCCACGCATGTGGGGAACTCATCGTACACGCTGAAAGGCTCGCCGCCGAACCTGGTTCATCCCCACGCATGTGGGGAACTCATCCTCCGGGCGGATTCCCGTATAGGCCCGGACGGTTCATCCCCACGCATGTGGGGAACTCCCGGCATTCACCATGCCCCCACGGATACCAGATGGTTCATCCCCACGCATGTGGGGAACTCTTCTTCAGCCGTGTGTTCTCGGCTTCCAGTTCCGGTTCATCCCCACGCATGTGGGGAACTCCTTTGGGAAGGTGATCTGAAATGACCGAAGAGCGGTTCATCCCCACGCATGTGGGGAACTCATTTTCATATATTCCCAGACATCCCCCGCTGTCGGTTCATCCCCACGCATGTGGGGAACTCTCTTCATTTTATATATAACCAAAAAAAGTCATATATCAGTTTTTCGCTTTTTTCTCTGGAAGGAATGAAACTAATTTAACACCATCCATTTCACGTGGAATCCTCCTGTTTACACCGATTGTTTCGAAGTCGTATCCTGCATCATTGGGAGCATGCCAGGCCATCACAGCACTCCCTCTCCCAAGACCGAGTATAACCTGTTCCCATATCAATTCTCTGACTTTGCTTGAATAATTACCAATGTAAACCCCTGCACGGATCTCGATGAGCCATAAGGCAAGCCTGCCACGTAGTGACGGAGGAGCATTTTCGGTTACGATCACCATCAGTCCCATACGTGTTCATCCTTCTGGAATGCAGGGAGGACAGAATCTTGATACGGTTTGGGCATCGGCATCCCACTTGCCTCGAGAACTTCCTGGATAGTGGGGATGATCCGTTCAAGAATGTTCTGCTGGCGGAAGAGGTCCCGACATTTATACCTGACCTGCCGTTCGGGATGGACAGGTCGCTGGCCCGCAACCTCAAATGCAGCAGGGACAACGGTCTCGAATTTGAAGAGATCAGCAATATCGAAGACGAATGAGAGAGGGTCTCCTGTATGGAGAAAGCCGATGGAGGGGGAATAACCGGCAGCAAGAATCCCTGCCTCGACCACGCCATAAAGGCAGGCGGTCCCGGCACTCAGGCACTTGTTGGGAAGGTCGGCCGCACCCCAGTTTTTAGGTTCATATTTCCTTCCCTCCCACCGGACCCTGTATCGGCGAGCATAATCTTCATAGAGTGACCTCACCCTGACACCCTCGAGTCCCCGCATCTGGTTTATGGAAAGGGCGGGATCAACCTTCTCACCGAACCGGATCTCAAACATCTTCCTGACAACATTCTGTCTCCCCTGCGGATCGAGAGCGATGGATGCCTGATAAAGGAGCCGGTCGGACCGTGCTCCACCGGGATGCCCTGAAGAATAGAGGCGGACACCCGCTTCTCCAACCCATACGAGAAGGCATCTTGTCAGCGAGGCAAGTTTTACGGCTGCATGGGAGACCCGGGTCCCCGGTTCGAGCATCAGGCAGGCAACACCCCCGACCGGGATCTGGATGCGGACACCCCGGGCATCGACGAGGACGAACGCCCCGTCAATCACATCGAGTTCTCCATATTCGAGGAAGAGGAGGGATGTCCTCTCCTTAAGGGAAATTGTGGGGATCTGGGGAGGGACAGGAACCATTCCATTCACACGGGTTTTATCATCATCATGCCGCAGCCAAAGCCCTTGGCGGGCCCGATACCATTCATCAGGGCATACCTGAACCGCTGGGCATCGGTTACCGTGAGGATACCGGAAAAATCGATCGTGCTCAGCGATACCTGCCGGTTCCTGGAGCCCTGAAGGAACCTGTGCTGGCGATATCCCCCTGCAATAACGTGGCGTTCATCAACCATGAACCCGAATTTTTCACCCTTCTCCCTGATCCACCTGACACCCTCGGCCTGGACCAGCTCAGCCATGCGGATGCCTGACGCTTGGGAACCTTCCCCGGACCGGAGAGCCCTTTTTGCGTCCATGACGACATCATGTCTCTTGTGGTGGCGTTTTCCTTCGCCGTCGGGCAATGTCCACCGGGTACGGACAGGATTAGCCCGCAGTGCAAACCAGAGACTCTGTCCTTCGTAAATGACGGGGTTATACTCCTTCGTTTCAACTGACCAGATATTCCCCAGGTAAACCGGTCTCCTCTGCGAGACGGAATAAATGACCGGCCTTCCAAGGACAGTATCGATCCGGTAAAGGAAATCCCTCTTCTGGTTTTCATGTTCAGTATAAAGGTCCCAGACCATGGAATGGATCTGGTAAGGCCCCGAGACAATCTTCCAGTACTCAGGCGAAATACTGGCATCCGGTCTGATTTGAATACGGTTAAAGAACAAGCCCCTCAGCCTCCCGGTCTGTCGATTTTCACAATTTCATAACTCTCGAACCGGTTCAGAAACGTCCATCTCTGCCGGCTGAGGACCTCGTCCCGCCGTTGGGTGACATGGCGCGCTGCCACCCCGGAATTTCCGTCGCTGTCCCAGTAGAGGGCAGCCTCGGGAGAGAACCGACTCATGTCCATAATTCCGGGGGAGTTTTTCTGCATCATGGAGAATACCTCGATAATAGTGGGTGCTTCAATAATCCGTGCATTGAGGGGAAGACCGGGCGGACAGGACTTGCGTCCCAGGTATAAAGTGAAACGAGGATTGTTCAATGCCTGTGCAATCTCCTCCAGTGAAAATGGCACCCTGTCTTTCCTCAACCATAGGCAGACAAGCACATAGGTATCACAACGATAATCCCGGCGGGAAATGATCGTATAGAGGGATGAAGGCCCTACTGAAAGCTCATCTCTCCGTGTTTTGAAGTAAGAACCCGATTTCAGCTCGGCCTGCGGCGGTGTCTGGATCGTGTGGAAATCTTCAATGGGATTTCCGGGACTGATCACAAGGCAGGCCATTCCCAGCGACTCTGCAAGGCTGGTATGAAGTTCTTCCTCGTGCCGCCGGATCCCAAGTGATGCTCCCACCATACCGATGATCGCAGACTTCGTAGGGTGGTCAGCAGAATGCCGGTCTTCACCGACAGCTATCTCTCCCCATGAGGCCATGGGACCATACAATGAGAATACGCAAAACCGGGTCATAGTCACTTCGCAACAAATTCAAGGATTTTTGCGAGAGAACCTTCACCAGTGACTGCATTGAAGGAACATACCTCTTCGCAGCACTTCCCATAGACCTTTTCGATCTTCTTCCTGGTCTCCTCGAGTGACAGTATTGCGGAAGTGAGAATATCGTCCCCTTTCACCGGCCTGATAAACGAAACGGCAAGTGACCGCGGTTGTTGCGTGCCCCTTTCAGCCAGCATGTAGGACGCATAGGCCCGGGACGCAAAACTCGCCTGTTTACCGCCGGGTGCGACTTTGGCACAGGCTTCCACAAGGGATGATATGGCTTTTGACGCGAGTTTCTCATCGCCATTGAGATTTTCAATGAGCATATCACGGTTAATGCAGACATAGGTATAATAAAGACCCGATGCAAATTCCAGCTGTCCGATATGGGCAGAACCCGCATCGGTCTCCAGCTTGTTCAGGTCATCGACAGCAGTGAAATAATCGTCTTCTATAACGACATCATGCACTGTAATAGCATGGGAAACCTGGACCGCAGCCTCCATATTATACGCGGGTGTATTGGCAAACATCCTCCCGAACATGGCGATGTCAACCGCGGACTGTTGTTTTCGCAACAGTAAAAGGTCTTTTTCATCAGGTGCTTTCTCCGAAGCAACACACTTCTCGAGAAGCGAGTCGATGGCAGAAATCTCCTCGGGACCGTAATGGACGATTTGTTCTGTTTTAACGCCGGTATCACTACCGGTTACTTTCCCGAACTGGTTTGTAATCAGTCTGGCCCATTCAATAGCTTTCTTTTCGGGCACCGGCTTTCGTACAGGGGGTTTGTTTGGTTCCTTCAGGATGTCCCATAATGTCTTGCCGGAAACCAGGGATTCCACTATCTTCTTCCCCATCTCTTTTGTCCGGATACCGATGTGCCCTGAAAGAGCTTTCTGGAACAACTCTGACTGTCTCCATGCTCTCTTCAAACTTTGTGACGATATACGCAGTCTTTGCGTGTTCCCCATAATGGCAGTCTTGGGTCTTCCCAGATCGTCACGATTCAGGTTCGAAGGGGGGTAGGATGCAAGAATGTGCAACTGAATAAACTCGGTCATGTCATTTTCACCTCATACAAGTTTTTCGTAATAATCAAAGGCCCATTGTTTCCTTGTTCTGGAATTCCACCAGTAAAGACCCTGGGCAAGGTCAGGAATGTTCGCAGTTCCGTCCAGGAGCCTTACGGCCCGAATGCTCTCCCGGAAAAGGAAGTTTGGATCGCGGATTGAGAGGAACTTCCTGAACCGCAGATTACTCATGACAGGAGAATCTTTTCCGGGTGGTTTTCTTGCAAGCTGTGCAGCAAACTTTTCCGAACCATCATGGTTCCTCACGTGGGAAAGTACTCCGGCCACGATGCACAGGGACAGGTCGGACACGTATCCCGATGGAGAAAGAGCAACGCGGAGGCGATGGAAGGAAGGGACGAATACAACCTCCTCAGGTAATTTGCAGCGCCTCAAATCGGCCCGATCTCCCCGAGAATTATCGAGATCGTGCCACCACGTGAGCAGTGTATCCGCCACTCCCGGTTCGGAAAAATTCAACCACTTTTTCTCTTCACGAATCATGTTTTAACCTCCTTGGAGAGGCCCAGCAATTTCATCAGTTTTGGAGCGTTTGGAGATACTGTGAGGGAGAGCCTTTTGCGGGCTGCAACGATTGCTTCCGGTCTGTACTCATCAACATACTGGGCCTGGGAATAGAAGTCAAACAGGGCAAGTGCCCTTTCCCGGACTTTCCTGATCCAGTTCCGTTTGACTGCATCAACAGCCTCTCCAGCCTCCAATGCTTTCTTTAACTCGTCAGCAGTTCCATAGAAAAGAGGTTCAGTCTCTGACCAGAACCTGTTCTTCACGATGGGGAAACTCTTGGGATTTTTCTGGTTCTTTGACGGGGCTTTACCTGCCTTTTCACCTTTCTCCGGTGAATACAGGGCATCTTTGACAGCACCATGGAGGGTATCCTTGACAAAGTCCGATGCACGTATAACCTGTGCGATGGCAGTCTCGTATCTCTCGCGGATCGATTCGTCAATATAAATGAGAGGCATGATGCTGTCGTACCAGCAACGGGCTTTGACGTTCTCAAAATCATACCCGAATGCCCATAAACGGGGCACCTGAGGCAGGAGCCCCCACAAGAGGGGTTGAATATTTCTGAACCTCTGGACAACACGGGCAATTTCACGTCCTCCCTCTGAATCGTTCTGGACAAGCCCCAGCCAGTGGCGGTACGTGATGCCATCACGTTGTAAATGGACAGGAAGGATATCGTTTCCGGATTTGTAATAGGGCGTGAGAACATGGCGCCAGCTTTCATCGTACCGAATCCCGTACGGTTTCGTTTTCAGGCTGCTGATGCCATTTTGTGTCTTTTCACCGCAGATACTGCATACTGTATCATGCATCACGTCCGTATCGAGCAATATCCGTCGGCCCATTCCCCAGAACATCTGCAACTGGCTGACATCCGAAATACCTGTTGAAAGCCCTGCTGGTCCCCCTTCACTCGTACGTAAGGGTCCCATCCAGGGAAAAATGTCCTGAATTGAATTTTTTTGTTCCGCTTCAAGCCCCATGAAAAATTCATTTCTTGGCAGGATGTTGAGCCATAGAGTCTCTGCAAGTGTATTTCCCATAATGACGCTTGTTAAGGGTCCTGCTCCGCGGAGGCCGGTTCTATGACCTACACCTCCCGGAGGACCATTGATCTGAAGGGTCATCAGGGCCATTGCAGCGCATGCCGGGCACAGGTTCTCCACAGTTTTTCTTTTCTGAAAAAAATCTCCATTCAATTTCAATGTATTTTCACCCGGCATTCCGATCACAAGAGTCTCAATCGGCTGGGTCTTTCCATCAGAGCATGACAGATCCTGCATGAAACGGGGACCGTTTCCTCCGAGATTGAAAGCATGTGATACTGACTCAAACTTTTCTTTGACATGGGAAGGATCCGGAAATGACTGGAGTGTGTCTATCCATTCGTCCTGATCTTTTGGCGGCATCGTCGTCTGCACAAGACCAATCAAAAACTGGATTAAAGACCCCTGGAAATCTGGCCGGGTCGTCGCTAGTGAGAAGACACCTGTTTTCCTCCCCTTGTCAAAGACCTGCCAGGGGGCTAGTCTGACCCGCTCTCCATTGTCAAGTACGAATGGAATCCATGGGTCTTTGATAAGGTTGAGCAGGATGTCCGGGATAATTACCCACCTCCTGTCATTAGTGGAGATAGAGAATGGCCCATACCGATACGTTGGAATACGTTCATTTCATGAAACATGGAGAATAAGTCCCTCCTCTTTGGAATAAGAGACAATGAGACGTTTCCCATCATCCCTGGTAAATGTGTTTTCCCAGTAATCTTCTGAATGCTGTACAAGGGGAATAAGAAGAGCATTCCTGCCTTTATCCCTCATCGACCGGCATGCCGGCTCAATTAATGGTGAGATATCTTTTACATACCCAATTCCTCCTCCAATCATATACCGATGAACAGCAACCTGGCTCATGTCCCACGAATATTCACCAGCATTAAAAAATGGTCGGATCATTTTTTCCTTCTCGTCAATTATCCCCAACCGGAGTGTAACGGTGGGTTCTGCAAGACGTGTAGGAATTATCTCTTCGTCAGACCACTGATTTCCAGTGTCCTGGTAACCTTCGGAAAATTTTATGACATTTGTTAGTGCCTTCCCAACCATCCTGTGCTGAGTATCATACATTTTATCCCTCATGGTGAGGTTTTGTGGCACTCCATCCTGGGCTGATTTTCCAAAAACCCCCTCTATTAGGGCACGTGATTCACAGGGCAATTCAATCTCTCCTTTTTCACGAAGAATCTTGAGTGTTAACCAGAGGTCTCCATGCCGGGGGTAGACATGTGCTCCCCGTGGAAATTTCCGGGAAAACCAATCTTCAGCCGGGTTTTCCTCAAAGGGAGGGGCATGAATCCCGAGGACGGGGTGTCCCCTGTCACCTCTGGGATGGCGGTGGAGTCTGCCTGCCCTCTGGATCATAAGATCAATAGGCGCAAGGTCTGAAACCAGGTAATCAAAATCAAGGTCCAGTGACTGTTCCACGACCTGGGTTGCAACAAGGATCTTTCCAGACCTTACCTCTTTTGTACTGTCTCTTCCGAAATGCCGGATGACCTCTTTTTCCCTTTCTAATCTGTTTCCAAGCACGAACCGGGCGTGGAAAAGCATGATATTTTCATTCTTCACGTATTTTTTCAATATCCGGTAAGTATCAAGTGCATCTTTTACTGTATTACAAATCCAGCATGCACACTGACCCGATTCAAGTCTTTTGCAGAGAGCAGTGATAACCTTCTCTCCATCCTCAAAGAAATCCATGTGGATTTCCCTGTTTGTCCCGGCCCTCGGCTGGATTGGTTGTTCTTCAAAGGAATGTGGGGAGATGTGTGTGATGAGGGGATACTGATCTGATCCCCCTTCCGGACTGGATATTCTGATACCCTCACAGAATGCTCTGATAAAAGAATTACGAGTGACTTTAGGCAACGTGGCAGAAAGGAGGACAGTACTACCCCCTATTCGGGCATGGTCATGGATGAGTGATTTAAGGAGTTCATTGACATAAGGGTCATAGGCATGGACTTCATCAACAATGAGAATATTTCGCCAGATCCCAAAGAAACGAAGCGACTGGTGACGGCGGGGTAAAACGGCGACAAGTGCCTGATCTATTGTACCGACACCCAGGGAAGCAAGCAACGCTTTTTTCCTGTTATCGGCAAGCCAGTTGGAGACCTCTTCAGAACTCTCATCCATGGAAGATGTGGAATCACGGGAATTCGCCTTGTCAAGATACGAATCAACAAGCTGGTGCGCACTATGTGCCAGGATGATAGACGGCCGCGATTCCGCTTCAAAAAAATTATCTTTAATTTTTCGAATGCGATCAAACATCGCATTGGACGTTGCCATTGTTGGGAGAGCAAAATACAATCCATGACCAAGGTTATCAGCCATCATCTGGTGTGCAAGGGTCAGTGCTGCTTCGGTCTTTCCACTCCCCGTTGATTCCTCTATGATGAAAAGGTGAGGACCCGGGCCTGCCCGGTACGTGGATGCATATTGCTGGAGGTGAGAGGGGGAATAGCGTCCTGTCCTGAAATCCGGGAAAAGGTATCCGATTCCCCGGTTCGGTGAGACGCGGGGAGGCAGAATCCGGGTATGTTGAAGGGCCCGGTTCGCACGCGGAACTGCAATTTCCATCCAGTAATGCTGGAGTGGCATTTCTTCAGGATGGTACGGAAACAACCGGGGATCTGATGCGATCCAGTCGGCAAGAACCGCAAGACCTGCAATTGTCCATGATAATGCACAAACAGAGGACCTTTTTTCTTTTTGCGAGAGTGCCAGTAAAACATCTTTGTCCTTTAAAAACAAGGTGACTGATTCAGAGACAAATTCCTGGGAAGCTTGAATGTCGCTGTCGGTGAAAACATCAGCAGTTTCAATTATTTCCGCTTTCGGGGGAACACCATGATGACCAAATATCGCGTTGAAAAGCGGGTTTAAGCGTACTGTCAACTGGATGAGTTCCCTCTTGTCACATTCGGGGAATAATTTTTTTCCATAGAAATACCGGCTTACATGCATGTCCCACATCATTTTGCCAATGGTATCATGACGCAGAGGGACAGACAACCGGCCCTGTCTTCCCTGGAGAAGGAAAAACAAGTCCGGGATTTTTGTCTGGAATGACTCGGAAAACTTACCCAAATCGTGGAGGGCAAAAAAGAAAGCAAGTAAACCGGGAACGTCGGATGCAGGTATTCCGGTGAGACCGGCAATTCTGTCCGTAATAAGAGTATCATGACGAAGATACTCCGACCCGACTGCAGCAACATCAAGTGAATGATAGGGGAGAAGATGGTAACTGGATGCATCGGGTGTTGCCTTCGCCCAATACCTGTACATCTCGGAACTCATACCTACCATTTCCATCAAGTAATGTGACTATTTACGGGATGCGTTTCATCAGCAGGATTTTTCAATCACTTTCCCTCCAAATTTTCCTAATTGCCCCTCCCCCCCTTCACCCCTCTGCCCGGCACACCTTCGCAAATATCCTCCCGAGCGGCGAGAGCGAGAACATCACCTGCTTCCCGGCTCTCTCCTTCGTGACAAAACCCATCTCCTCGATCCTTTTGAGGTGGTGGAACAGGCGGCTCCTCTCCTTTGCCAACTCGTCCGGGACTTCTCTGGCCCGGGGGTTTACCCGCAGGATGAGGTCCTCGAGGGAGCCGCTGCTCTTTGCGATGGCCCCGAGGAGCTCGGCCTGGTCCTTGCGGGGAAACTGGACCGGGATGGTGGGCAGCTCGATGATCTCCTCGATGCCGACCTCGCGGTTCTCCTCGTCGTACCGGGGGATGGACGTGATCATCGGGGACTGGGTGAGGCAGCCGGCGATGTAGGCGGCAATCGCGTAGGTGCGCAGCGAGCCGCTCATGTTGAGGATGCACCGGCGGCCGTCCTTTTGCTCCGAGAGGATGATGTCGATGACCTGGGAGGCAGCGTTCATGACGTTGCGCTTGTCCACCTTCGCGATGGCGACCTCGTACACGGGAGAGAGGTCGGACTTCACGCGGGTGGCGACCTTCCGGGAGATGCGCTCGCCGGTGGTATCGTCGTCCCCGATGACGAGGACGACGCGGGTGATCGGGTATTTCCGGTACTGGGTGATCGATTCAATCAGCCGTTCCCTGTGGTGGCCGACGAAGACGATGTGGGTATAGGTCATTATACTTTGAGTTATTTTTCTTTACGTAATAAAATTTTTTATGTGACAATAATTTTTTTTAATCTCTCATCGCACCCTCAAAAAAATTTTCGTGGTTTATGGGAACAAAAAATACACGCAGAAGGCACTTGGTGCATTGACAAAATTGTAAATTATTTTTCATGAATAAAAAAATTTTTTACTTTTGAAGTCGAACATTAATCATGGCAGGATTGGCGGGCAGGCCCCCGGGTCTCCCGCACCGGACCACCAGAGGACAGGGGACAAAAAGCAAGCGGTGTCCCGCCACGGGCAGGATCTTCCCGGGATAACGACGCCCGGGATGGATCGCCCGGGCACTTTTTTCGGGGCAAACCCTGCCACTTCCCTGTCACCAGGGGCAAAGCGGCCGCCGGGGTAAAAAGGCTGCGACCGGTCACCCGGTTGCACCACCGGTCCCGGACCTCTTCGCGGAGGGCGGGACGCGGAAAGCAGACCATCCCCCCGGCGGTCCCCTCTCCACTCCTTTCTCCGCAGGGCCGGGAGTGGCAGGGAGCATTCTTCTTCAAGGAACCGGCCCCGCACAAAAAGAGACAACCCCAAAAAACCTACCCCGGCAGCATTCCGCAGGAAACGCACCGGGAAACAGGAAAAACAGGTGGTAATGATTGGACACGGCTCTTGAATCATGTCTTACATCGCTGCGTTTCGAAGGTGGCACCATCCACGGGCGGATGGAAGTCATCCCGCTCTTTTCCGGGACGCACAGGGGCGGCGACTACCTCACGCTCGCCCAGGCACTCGCCCAGAACCGCCTCGTCATCACGGAAGTGGGAGAATCGGGGACCGTCCCCGAACTGATGGTCAGGAACAGGGGAAAGATCCCTGTCCTCCTCATCGACGGCGAGGAACTCGCAGGTGCAAAGCAAAATAGGGTCCTCAACACCACGATCATCGTCCCCGGCGAATCGGAGATCGTCATCCCGGTCAGCTGCACAGAGCACGGGCGCTGGTCGTACACGTCCCCCGTCTTCCATGACTCCGAGGTCATGATGGACTACAGGCTACGGAGCAAAAAGATGGCATCGGTCGCAATGTCCCGCAAGTTCCGGGGGACCCTTGCCTCCGACCAGCTCGAAATCTGGGACGACATCGGGGAGATGGCAAGGAAGGCAAAGGTCCACTCGCGGACCGGGGCCATGAAAGACATCTTCTCTGCCCGGGAAAAGGCAATGGACGAGTACATGCATGCATTCCCGCTCCAGCCCGGCCAGCAGGGGATACTCGTGTACATGGACGACCAGCCGGCGGGAATGGAGTTCCTCTCCCGGCCGGAATCCTACGCCCGGGTCCACGAAAAGCTCCTCCGCAGCTACGTGCTCGACGCGCTCATCGACGACGAGGCGCCGCCCGCCCGGGCAGCCGGGGCAGAGAGGCCGGCAGAGTTCATCCAGAGGATCCTGTTCGCACACGACGAGGCATACCCGGGCGTCGGGCTCGGCACCGAGCACCGGCTGGAAGGCCCTGACCTCGTCGGGTCGGCACTCGTCCACGAGGGACTCGTCGTCCACCTCGCCTGCTTCACGGGCACGTCAACCGGATCCTGCCGCGCAGAAACGCGGATGGCAGCCTTCCGGGCCCGGCATGGGTCCCGTGCATCGGGGGCGGGAGGGACCCCCCGCGACGAAAAAGGCAGGAACAGGGAAGGAGAGGGTATCTATGAATCGTGACACAAAGCAGGCAGTCTGGCCATGGAGGGGGGTGCGGGGCAGGGACCCGGCTCTTCCCCTCACCGGCAGGGACCGGTGCATCATCGTCGAGGAGATCGGAAAGATGCGGGACATCCCGTTCGGGGCAGCGGTGGAATTGCTCGACCAGGTCCTGTCCGGCGCCATCTTTTCCGGCGGCGGAAACGAGCCCCGGAGGGAACCCCCGTACGCTGAATACCTGGGGAGGCTGATGTACCAGGTCGCAACCCGGCAGGACCTTGCGCAGGAGGAACGCCGGCTGCTCATGTACAGGATCGCTTCCATCGGGTCGGAGGAAGACCGTGCCCGGACTGCCCCCAACCCGGTGCAGGGGTTCTTTGCCCGGCTCAGGGCACCGGACCGCGGTCAGGACACCGGGACCGGGAAAGAGGAAGACACACTCCCCCTGCCCGGGGACCTCATGGTCAGGCTCATCAACGGGGACAAGGAGGCGTTCCGGGCCGTGCTCGGCGAGGACATGGAAAGGAACCTTGCCTCCGACGAGCCGGGCAGCAGCGGAAAGGACCCCCTGCGCAAAGGAATGGAAAATGATATCGCGGGCGGAGACGAGACTGGTCCGGGAAAAAAGGTGCGCCCGAAGTTAACATTCGAAATGTGGACACTGGAGGGCGACGAGGTGAAGATCACGCCGCTCCATTCCGGGGAGGATGAAGAGGAATGACCTTTCTCACGGTCCTTGACGGTGCACAGGGTATCGGGGGAAACAAGATCCATGTCGAGGAGAAGGGGAAGGGACTCTTCCTCGATTTCGGGAAGAACTTCGGGAAATACGGGATGTACTTCGAGGAGTTCCTGAAGAACCGGGACCTCCGCGGTATCCATGACCTCATGTACCTCGGGCTCATCCCGAAGTTGAACATCTACCGCAAGGACCTCGTCCCCTCCGACCTGCGGGTGGACTCCTTCCCGGCCCCGGATGTCGCCGCGGTCCTCGTCAGCCACGCCCACGTCGACCACACCGGCAACATCGGGCTCCTCGACCTCGGCATCCCGGTCGTGGCATCGCCCCTCTCGCTTGCCATCATGAAGGGGATGCAGGACTCGGGCGTCTCCTCGGTCGATACCGAAACCTCCTACGCATCGCCAAGACTCCCCCTCGACGAGTCGGGGCTCATGCTCCGGGCGGACAAGAAAATCCCCCATACGTGCCGGGAGAGCATCTGCACCACCCGCCCCCGGGACGAACTCGTTGCATTCCTCTCCTCCCGGCCCGGGCAGGAGGGTCCGGGTGCAAAGAAGTTCGAGCCGGCCCCCTGCCGCTCCCTCGACAACGTCGCCCTCCCGTTCGCGGTCACGCCGTACGAGGTGGACCACTCGATCGTCGGGGCGACCGCGTACATCCTCAGGGGCGACACGACGATCGCCTACACGGGCGACATCCGGCTCCACGGCAGGCTCGGGGAGAAGACCCGGGACTTCGTCCACCATGCAAAAGACGCATCCGTCCTCATCATTGAGGGGACCCGTGCAGGGCCGCGCGAACGCTCCGCGGCAGTAACGAGCGAACAGACGGTGTACGAGACCTGCCTTGCGGATGCCGAAGACCAGAAGGGTCTCATCATCGCGGACTTTTCGCCGCGGAACTTCGAGCGGATGGACACTTTTTCCCGGATAGCGCAGGAGACCGGGCGCACCCTCGTCGTGACCGCAAAGGACCTCTACCTCCTCCATGCACTCGGGTGCGCGGACGGCACCTGCAGGTACCAGGGACTCGGCGTCTACGCGGAGCTGGCCGATATCCGGAAGCGGAAATGGGAGACCGAGGTCGTGATGGGAAAGGCGTCGCACCAGTACATATCGCACAAGGAACTGCGCAATTACCCGGAGGAGTATATCGCCTGCTTCTCCTTCTTCGACATCAGGCACCTCCTCGACATCAGGCCGGAGAGCGGACTCTACATCTACTCGGCCTGCGAGGCATTCTCCGAGGAGATGGAGATCGACTTCCGGAGGCTCTGGCAGTGGATCCGCCGGTTCGGCCTCGAGGCACGGGGGTTTGCGATCAGGGACGACGGGTCGCCTGAGTTCGATTCCCGGTACCATGCATCGGGCCATGCTTCTGCAGACGACCTCGCGTGGATCATCGACCAGGCTGACCCCGACGTGCTCGTCCCGGTCCACACCGAAAACCACCGGTGGTTTGCCGAAAACTTCGGGGGCGTCCGGATCGTGCAGGACGGGGAACGGCTGACGATCTGACCATGATGCCACCGGCGGCGGGTGCCCCGCAGGACTGGTTCCGGACACCTCCGCCCCGCGGGCCTGAATCCCTCTTTTTTTGCCCGGTCGAGCCGGGTCCCGTGTCCGGTGAGTCAAGGTACATAACGGATCACGGGTAACCATAGAGTTGATGCCTGTCACCGTGCAGGACGCAAGCGACACGACTGCTCCCTCCTCCCTCAAAGCGAGGGTCTACTCCATGCTCGAAGGGGACCCTGAATCAGGGGGACGGGCCGCATGGGCAATCGACCTCTTCCTGATGCTCCTTATCATCGCAAACGTTGCAGCAACCGTGCTCGAGTCGGTTCAAAGCATTGCGGATGCATACCCTGCCTTTTTTTCCGGCTTCGAGGTCTTCTCGGTAGCCGTCTTTTCCATCGAATACGTCCTTCGGCTCTGGGTCTGCACGGAGAACCCTGCCTTTGCAGCGGCAGTCGGGGGGAGGCTGAAGTATGCTGCAACACCGCTTGCCATCGTGGATCTCTTCGCCGTCCTGCCGTTCTACGTCCCGTTCCTCATCCCGGTGGACCTCCGGTTCATGCGTGTCCTGCGCCTGATGCGGATCTTCCGGCTGCTCAAGCTGGGCCGCCATTCCTTGGCCCTGAAGTTCGTCAGGAACGCCTTTCTCAAGGAGAAGGAGGCCCTGACAATCGCGGGATTCGTGCTCGTCATCCTCGTCGTTTTCTCTTCGTGCCTGATGTTCTACCTCGAGCACGATGCCCAGCCCGGAGCCTTTACGAGTATCCCGCAAACGATGTGGTGGGCGGTCGAGACCCTGACAACGGTCGGGTACGGCGACATTATCCCGGTCACGCCGGCAGGAAAGGTCCTCGGGTCGTTCATCGCCGTCCTCGGGATCGCGATGTTCGCTGTCCCGACCGGGATCCTTGCAGCTGCGTTCCTCGAGGAAGTCCGGTCCCAGAAGGGGGACAGGGAGGACGACACGGACACGGCGCCGGAAACGACGATAGCGCTCCTCGAACGCCTCGAAGGTCTCCGCGACAGGGGGGTGCTTTCCGAGGAGGAGTTCTCCGACCAGAAGGATCGTATCCTCGGAAAGAGGGGCGGGAAGAAGGAGTGAAGGCCTGTCCCGGCAGCGGTGTCACTCATTCTCCTTCGTCACAGCCTGCCCGGATACGGGGACTGCAGCCGGTTATCGCACCCGGCCGGAGTAGCAAAGGGAGAAAACCTGTTGAGAGATTCTCACGCTGACCCGGCCATCTCCCGGGCAAACGTCTTCGCATCTGCGAGGTCCTGTGCGCCGGAATGCCCCCGGTTGGTAAAGAGGAACTTCCCGCGGCACGTAAAGCCGCCGATGACCGTTGCACCCTTCGCAAGGAGGGCATCCCCCATGACCGCGATCATGTGCTGTGCTCCTTCTGCGCCTCCGGACGTGCCGGACAGCGCGGCCTTCCGCCCGGAAAAAATTTCCCTGACCCGATGAACTGCATGAGGGGTTCACCCGGTTTTCCCCCGTAACCCCCGCTGCCGGGGAAGACGAGGCGTGCACTCTCCGGGAGGGGTGCATTCGTGTCCTGCACGGGAACGCCCGGCTCCGCCGCGATCGCGTCCGCAACCTTCCTCGTGTTCCCGGCCCGGGAAAAGACGATGACTGCTGTATCCGTCGTACCCGGGGATGAGGGGACGGTCCTGGTACATGATGCGATGGGAAGGGCGGAAAAAAATCCAGGCACGTGAAACATTGGACTAAAGAGCCGGGGTTGGAGTCCCCCGGCGGGACACGTTTTCCAAATCCTGCAGGATAATCGGAAGACACGGATGACATAGACCGGCAAGAGAATCCAAAAACCGGTACATGACTCTGTCGAATGACACTGTACAAGGAAAATAAAATGACAGGAATTGAACCGGATGGCTGGTCCATTCAACCCCTTCCGGAATACCGGGGAAAAAAAGAGTTATTCAAAGAGGATTCTCAATTTCCTCTCGATGAGCGGAGAGATCCGGTAAAAGCCGGGTTCGTATGTGCCACATGTCCAGTAATGGACTGCACATTCCAGGTCGTCATCTGAAATTGCATACTGGCCCGGTGAAATTACTTCGGTCAAGGCAGGTTGCCCTTTCCTCACACTTGTCCGGCACAGATCGATCCGCCCGTCATGAACGTATAAAAAGTAGTACCACTGGCCAATCAATACCCATTGCTCTTCGGCTGCCTGTCCTGTTATTTCGTCAAAAAAACCCCAGACCCGGTCCTGATCATAGGGTCCGATTCTCAGCCACCGCATTCTTCTTTCCACGTTCGTGTACATTTTCTCTCGCCTCTCTTCCCCATTCCACTCTTGATCCTGCTCCTGCTTCCACTCTGCCCTGCAGGAAGAGGTACAGGAGATGACAGATTCCAGTCTCTTCTCCTGGATAGAAGGAAATATCCTTCCTATAATAATAAATTTTTCTAAAAACCAGAATTTCATAAAAAAGCTGTGACGGGAATGGTGCCCCTTTCCGCTGAAATAACACCATGCTTTTGGGGACTCGCCGGTCGCTTCAGATCAGGTTTCCGTACCGGGACGCACAGGCGTCCTTGTAGGCACCCTCGATGTCGGAGTCCGGTGGGCTGACCTGTCCCGGCTGGAACGCAAGAATCTTCCTGATCCTGAGCGAGACCTCGCGGTCCCGTGCCCCGGCGAGGAGTTCCTGGCCGGAAACGGCATCAGGGGAGGCGTGCAGGTCCGCGTGGCAGCGGGCACAGAGGACGAGCAGGGATCGCTCCATCTCTTCGGGGGATTGCGGGCACTCCTCCCCTTCCCCGGAGAAGCAGTGGATCTCGAGCTCGTCCTCTGTCCCGGTACTCCCGCAGATCTCGCAGCGGCACCCGGCCGCCCGCTTGATGCTGTTGGCCTTGGCCGGGTGGGAGAGCAGGAAGGGCGATGACGACATGAAAAGCTCCTCGTATTCCCGATGAGTGGATCACAGGGTCAGAACAGATAAATGTTGGTCCCGTGGCAGGTCATTCCGGGACGACCCCGGGGCATCCTCCTTCCGGGCCGTGTGCCCGGAATGTCCTATGGAAGGATTGACCCCCGTTGTGCATGGCAGGAATATGGTCCACTCTGGGAAAAGTTCCCCCGGGAAAAGGAAAGCGTCCTGTCCCGCCTCTCCTCATTTTGCCTGACAGGGAAAAAATCCTCCGGCAGCACAAAGGCCCCCGGCGTCGCCGTGCATCCAACCGGGAACCGGGCCCTGACCCCCTCACCGCCCGTGCAGTGTCACCTGCCGTCTTCCCCGGTGGAAAGCGCCCGGATGTACTTCCTGCCGTCTTTGAGGATCTGCTTCCCGGACGGGGTTATCCGGTAGATGATGTAGTTGCCCTGCTGGTCTCCTTCGATGAGACCGGCCTTTTTGAGGACCTGGAGGTGGTACGAGAGCCGCGAGTCCGCGATTCCCGTGGCAGCCTTGATCACGCAGACGCAGAGCGGTTGTTTTTCGAGGAGAAAGAGGATCTTCAGGCGTATGGCATCGGAACAGGCCAGGTATAGTCCCTTTATGGCATCGAGCCCGGAGGCAGACGGGATGGCGGAGACAAGCCCCTCTATCCCGCCCCACCGTGCGAGGGACGCAGCCATATCGGCGGGGGGGGGGGG
>JGI11944J13513_1000684_pt1 | contig 30930 bp, 29 predicted proteins | sample TerdegcoTASludge_FD_13513 | JGI IMG/M metagenome (IMG submission 13513) | reverse complement strand
GTTAAAATCAGACTATTTTAGGATTGAAATCCATGAACAAAATATGTCCCACGCGGCTTATTTTTAGGTTAAAATCAGACTATTTTAGGATTGAAATATATTTTGACCCAAGTAGTATGTATAGATTCGTTTTAGTTAAAATCAGACTATTTTAGGATTGAAATTATAGCTAATAATTTATTATATGGTCCAAGATCACCGTTAAAATCAGACTATTTTAGGATTGAAATCTGAAGATTGGGTTTGTGAACAAGAATGGGTAATGTTAAAATCAGACTATTTTAGGATTGAAATGCAGTGATATTTTGGCCTACACAATTTGTCATAGGTGTTAAAATCAGACTATTTTAGGATTGAAATTCATCATCAAATACAGGAACAGGATGGTTTCAATAGGTTAAAATCAGACTATTTTAGGATTGAAATCATCATGACAAAGAAGATTACAATATACAAAACATAGTTAAAATCAGACTATTTTAGGATTGAAATCCCTTTGACTTAAAAAAGTCGAGCAACTTTTCAATCGTTAAAATCAGACTATTTTAGGATTGAAATCATATCTGTAGCAGCATAAACCAAATTCTTTTTCCCGTTAAAATCAGACTATTTTAGGATTGAAATATTAAAATTGCTCAGCATTTAGAAGAAAACCGTGTGTTAAAATCAGACTATTTTAGGATTGAAATAAGTTGCATCTTTGATAAAGTCAAAGAGACATTTTCGTTAAAATCAGACTATTTTAGGATTGAAATAAGGAAGATGAAAGTATAGTGGTTAAGGAAATAGGGTTAAAATCAGACTATTTTAGGATTGAAATGTCTTTTACGTGTTACTTTTATTATTATGCTTTTATTGTTAAAATCAGACTATTTTAGGATTGAAATTTAATTTATTATTAAAATAGTCGTAGCTACTTTTTAGTTAAAATCAGACTATTTTAGGATTGAAATTGATTTTAATTTAAATATGTATTGGTTGGCTTTTGGTTAAAATCAGACTATTTTAGGATTGAAATGGATTAAAAACGGAAATGCAACAGATAGCCAGGGAAGTTAAAATCAGACTATTTTAGGATTGAAATAGCTGTATTGGCAGGTTCTTTTTTAGTATTGTGTAGGTTAAAATCAGACTATTTTAGGATTGAAATCGGAGGAAGTTTCAAATCAGAATCAGAGAGTTTACAAGTTAAAATCAGACTATTTTAGGATTGAAATGGACAGCCCCGCAGTGTCATTGCAACACTCTTATTAGGTTAAAATCAGACTATTTTAGGATTGAAATAAGAGAATACAGGTAAAGGGTTGGATATTAAAGTAGTTAAAATCAGACTATTTTAGGATTGAAATAAAAGCAGGGAATAAGAATGTTAAAGGCACATACCGTTAAAATCAGACTATTTTAGGATTGAAATTGAATTGGGTAAGGAGATGGCTCAGCGTGTTGATGTGTTAAAATCAGACTATTTTAGGATTGAAATATATCAAGTGGTGAATTTACACGGCTTTTCACAGCCGTTAAAATCAGACTATTTTAGGATTGAAATGGAATATGTCTTCAAGAACACAATACATTAATAAAGTTAAAATCAGACTATTTTAGGATTGAAATGAGAAAATGTTAAGGGTGATACGGGAGGATTTAGGTTAAAATCAGACTATTTTAGGATTGAAATAGATAGATTGGGCTTTGCATCTGAAAAGTTATCTGGGTTAAAATCAGACTATTTTAGGATTGAAATGGTTGATGTGAATGAAGGCGGTATAAGAGTTGCAGGGTTAAAATCAGACTATTTTAGGATTGAAATACTATAAGTTCTACTGCAGCCTCATCATCAAAAGGGTTAAAATCAGACTATTTTAGGATTGAAATGCAATCCGTTCATCTGATATTGTAGTAGCATTCTCAGTTAAAATCAGACTATTTTAGGATTGAAATCATTTCTGGCACTTGTAGCGGTCACATTGTTCACGCGTTAAAATCAGACTATTTTAGGATTGAAATCCGAAGACACACTCGAAGAATTGAAAAGATCAGCAGGTTAAAATCAGACTATTTTAGGATTGAAATTTTGCATATTTTATTCGTGCCTGTGTTCCTGGTAAGTGTTAAAATCAGACTATTTTAGGATTGAAATTATAGATTTAGAATAATTTTTTATTTTCTGTTATTAGTTAAAATCAGACTATTTTAGGATTGAAATTTATGGAGGTTATGTGTATATGTCAATGAATGAATGTTAAAATCAGACTATTTTAGGATTGAAATAGAAGTGTAAAAAATGCTGATAGTTAATAATGAAAGGTTAAAATCAGACTATTTTAGGATTGAAATATCAGTTACAGTGGGAGTAATATTACACTCCCACATGTTAAAATCAGACTATTTTAGGATTGAAATTCTACAAGTGCACGTGTGGGTATACTATCTTTATAGAAGTTAAAATCAGACTATTTTAGGATTGAAATAAAAAACAGGGCACCTGTAATGAAAAAGGCAGGATAGTTAAAATCAGACTATTTTAGGATTGAAATTGATGAGACAGGGGAAACCCTGGCCGGACTAGAATCGTTAAAATCAGACTATTTTAGGATTGAAATATGCAAGTGTGGGTATACGGTTTTTGTGGAGTCATGGAGTTAAAATCAGACTATTTTAGGATTGAAATACGCAATGAGTTTTTACGAAGCTCCCTATACCCATGGTTAAAATCAGACTATTTTAGGATTGAAATATAGAAATTTTCGGTCACATCTTCTGTGCTTTTTTGTTAAAATCAGACTATTTTAGGATTGAAATCTGTAATTAGCTGTTCGGTTAGGATCATAGCTTACGCGTTAAAATCAGACTATTTTAGGATTGAAATATGACTATGAGTGATGAATATGAAAAATATGATGAGTTAAAATCAGACTATTTTAGGATTGAAATCCGTATTGGGATAAACACAATGTGGACATGTGCATAGTTAAAATCAGACTATTTTAGGATTGAAATGCCAACACCGAGAAAAACCAACGAAACTACACATAGTTAAAATCAGACTATTTTAGGATTGAAATGACCTTATTGTGTCCATCCCATGTTTGAATAAACTTGTTAAAATCAGACTATTTTAGGATTGAAATTTATATTCGTGTTATCATAGTTATCAGGGTTGAACGGGTTAAAATCAGACTATTTTAGGATTGAAATAAGGGATTAGATGTGGGTTGGGATTCAGTTAAATAAGTTAAAATCAGACTATTTTAGGATTGAAATAAGGGATTAGATGTGGGTTGGGATTCAGTTAAATAAGTTAAAATCAGACTATTTTAGGATTGAAATCTTCATAATCACTAACTGGACTTAAAACCTGTGGATGTTAAAATCAGACTATTTTAGGATTGAAATTTTTTTTTATTAATCCTGTCAAAAACATGTCTATATGTTAAAATCAGACTATTTTAGGATTGAAATTACATTTTTTTTTTAGTGTATTATATCTTCTTATTTGTTAAAATCAGACTATTTTAGGATTGAAATTACATTTTTTTTTTAGTGTATTATATCTTCTTATTTGTTAAAATCAGACTATTTTAGGATTGAAATAAGGATTCGCTGAAAGATGGGAGTGTCCTTGGACACTGTTAAAATCAGACTATTTTAGGATTGAAATTATTTTTTATATTAAGTTTAGTATTGTTTTTGGTGTGTTAAAATCAGACTATTTTAGGATTGAAATTACGAAAGCTTCGACGCAACACAAAACGCAGAAGAAGTTAAAATCAGACTATTTTAGGATTGAAATAAATTTATCATAGGAAACATATTGTTTTCAGTAGATGGTTAAAATCAGACTATTTTAGGATTGAAATTGAGGAATTTCGCCACATAATAGGCCAAAGCAACTACTTTGGAGACAGCGTAGACGAATACGGACAAATCTGGATAGGAGAAATTGCAGCCGCAATGCAAAAACTAATGTAAAAAAAACCTATTTTTCAATATCATTTATCACGGTTTAACTTCTTTTTTATTAATTTTATGGGATGTGGATTGAGCCTCTTTTATGCTAATTAACCACACAATTAAATATGCTCCTACAATGATTAATAGTCCATAAATTGATTCTGTACTATTAAATATATAACCAAAATGCATAATTGAATCACCAATAGCATACAAAATAAAAGATAAAAAAAACAAGTCTATTAATACAAAAATTATGCCTAGTATAATGGATTCATTATAAAATTGCCCTAAACCTGGAATTATTGCACTAAGAACCGTTGCAATGCCGGGGTCTTTTTTTGACATTAATTATCACACCACACATTATCTAAAATTTTTTTTTATTTTTCATATTATTTAACTTTTACTATTTTTATATATTTTCACACATTAACAGAGACACAGAGGTACACTAATGGTTTATCAAGCAGGAGTTATCCGAGCAGAGCTTATTTTAGACACTTCTAAATTTGCATCAGGAATTAACAGAGCAGTATCAAGCGTATCAACACTCAACAGAACAGGTAAAGCAAACATTGGAGGATTAGCCACATCCACCAGTAAAGCCACAAGGGTAATGAGGATGCTGGATAGTTCTTCATCCAAAGCAGGCAAATCCACCATGACCCTATCCCAAAGAGTCGGTTAAAATCAGACTATTTTAGGATTGAAATTAGTGAAATCTGGCATTTTCTTCCATTTTAAAAATGCGTTAAAATCAGACTATTTTAGGATTGAAATCAGACTACACTTCTATATTCTACCCGGCAAACCATGTTAAAATCAGACTATTTTAGGATTGAAATTAGATAGTCTTCTGAATTCCCCTTGTAGAATATCTTGTTAAAATCAGACTATTTTAGGATTGAAATCATTCAACAACGAAATAACAGAGAAGATGTAAAGGGTTAAAATCAGACTATTTTAGGATTAAAATTAAAACATGTTATATTATTAATAAATAATATTAGTAATAAACATAAAATCCACAGTTTTTTATATTTATAGAATATTAATTGATATGGTGATAGAATGCGAATAGTGGTTACTATTGGTGGATCAATAATAATTAAAGATCATGATTACAAGATGTTTCAAGATTATGCTGAAGTTTTAAGAAAGATGAATCAGGAGCATGAAATATTTGTAGTGGTTGGTGGTGGTAAAACTGCCCGTGATTATATAAATATTGCAAGAGACATAGGTGTCAGTGAATCATTCTGTGATGATATAGGTATAGATGTAACCAGATTAAATGCAAAACTTCTTATTATGGCACTTGATCAGCTTGCCTACCCAATAGTTCCGAAGAATTTCAACGAGGCACTGCAATTTTCAACTTCAGAAAGGATCATTGTAATGGGTGGAACTGAACCAGGACACAGTACCGATGCAGTGGGAACCATTCTGGCAGAATTTGTGAAAGCCGATTTACTCATAAATGCTACCTCGGTTGATGGATTATACGACAAAGACCCCTCCAAATATGATAAAGCCAGAAAATTTGATAGCATCACCCCTTCAAAGATGATTGAAATGTTTTCTGACAAAGACATTAAAGCTGGGACATATGAGTTCTTTGACATGACCGCCATCCAAATGTTAAAAAGATCCGGGATAAAAACAGTAATTGTAAATGGTAATTTACCAAAAAATATCATTAAAGCAATAGATGGAAAGATAGGTACCACTATTGTTCCAGATTAATTCAAAAAATTATAAACTAAAGAAACTAATAAATCTTAAAAAATTAAAAAAAAGAGGTGTAATAATGACAGAACCACACAGACATTGCGCAGTATGTGGAACTCCCATCCCCCCGAAAGAAGTTGTTTGTTCTGATAAATGTCAAAAACTTATGGCCGACAGACAAAAAAAGGTTATGAGGACCAGAAGGATTATATATGCAGTATTTGCTGTATTTATAATAATATGGCTCTATATAATGTTTAGAGGTCAAATCTAATATTTTTCTTTCAATAAAACCTTTTAATTTTCCTATTATACTAATAATTATTTAAAATATTAGATATTAAACTTAAAAGGCTTTTTAGATAATTAATAAAAATTTTTTCTCTTTTTATCTCTACTAAAAGATTTTCATAACAGTAGTTTGTTTGATAGAAAAATTTTATAACAATAAAACTATTTATTATTAGATTAAGTGGTGTTTTAAAAATGATAATTCTAACAACCCATTCTATGGAAGGTAAAAAAATAACAGAATATTATGGTTTAGTTACTGGTGAAGCTCTTTTAGGAGCAAATGTATACAAAGATCTATTCTCTGGTGTAAGAGATGTGGTAGGTGGCAGAACCTCTGCATACGAAGAAGAGTTAAAAAAGGCCAGAGACATTGCCATTGAAAGTATGCAAGAAAAGGCTGAAAGTTTAAATGCCAACGCCATAATTGGTGTAAATATTACCTACAATAACTTAGGCGGCACCATGGGAAACACCATACTGGTCACTGTTTTTGGAACTGCAATTTCCTACGAAAACCCCTGAACTAATTTTAACACGTATCCAAAATATTAAAGGCTAAAAATATGAATTTAAGTAATGCAGGCAAATCAATAAAAAATTCTATCATTAATAAAAAGTGGGCCATTGCTGCGGTACTAATTGGAACCTTAGCTGGATTTATATCTGCAGTGATATGCGCATATGGAAATCTGGTCATATTCGGATTTAACATTATGTTCATAGTATCTCCACTGATTGCGGGTTTTGTGGAAACCTATATTGCCCGTGCCAAATATGGTAAGAGTATCGGAGCAATAAGTGCCATTTTAATATTTGTTCTCATTAACATCTATGGTTGGATTTTCCCTAAAAATCCTATAACACTTAATCTATTTACTTTAGGCGGACTTGCACTAATGATTCAAGCAGCTTTCCCTATATTTATAAACTTTTTAATATTCGTTGTTTTTATTGGAGCATTATCCTATATTTTTGGATATATTGGCAGTTTGATTTCCCGGTTAATGGAAAAATTAGGAAGAGGTAAAAAACCATCTGAAATTCAAGAAATTCCTTCAGAAGTGGTGACCATGGATGACATACTTAAATTAGGAGTTAAACCATTAACCACATCCCATGTTGGAGGAAAAAAGATAGTTGAATATTTAGGAATTGTAAGAGGGGAGGATTTACTAGAACTTCATGATGAAAAAGAAGTCTCCAAATTGGAAAAGATCCAGGGACAGGTCGGTTCTAATTTTCTTATTAATATTGAAAATACCCGGAATACTGCATTAAAAAGTATGATGATTGATGCAAAAAAGCTGGGAGCCAACGCCGTAACTGAAATATCAATAAATTACAGTGAAATTGGTGGACTTAAAGAAAAACAGGTTTTAGTTAGTCTAAGTGGTACTGCAGTAGTGTTTGAAGATTTATAAACTAAACTATGATCAAAATTAAAGAATTACATTTTTCTCCTCCCTTTTTAATCATATATAACTACCCTATTCTTTTTCCATACAAGTATTATCCATTTTAGCAAGTATTTTGGCATAAATATTGGCCAGAGGAGAAGCAGTCATACCATGAAGAAAAACACTCAAAAGAACTGTGGTAAAAACCGCTAAAAGAAGTGTTTCCTCTCCGGGAAAAAGTGGCTGCTCTTCAAGGGCTATTAATACCAGAACAATAGATGCTAGTCCACGTGGGCCAAACCATCCCATAAACAATATTGTCTCCTTTTTTAATGTAGATCCAATAAGCGAAATACCCACCGGCAACATCCGAATAATAGTTAAACTTAAAATAGCATATAAAACTATTTGCCAAGTTAAATTTGGCAGTAGAGGGAAGATTATAAAACCCAATAAGAAAAAAACGAATAAATTGAGCAATTGGCCTTCTGCTTCTGTAAAACGGATGAAACTTGACACTTTATCTTTAAGCATATACCCTGTTGCTAAACCGGCAACGAATGCTGCTATAAATCCACTGCCCCCAATCTGATCAGCTATTAACCATGAAATTATGGCCAGCGCAATCAAACTAATTCTTTGAAAAGTTTCCGTCATCCATTTATGTTCTTGTGCCTTATAAACAAACCAACCCCCAACAAGCCCGATAATTATACCTATAAGTGCTCCAAATCCAATTTGAGCTATGGTAGTTTCTATAAAAAATCCGACAGGACTGAAAGTTTCTTCAGCAATTGACCAGGCCACAAATAATAGTAAGAAGGGTACGGCTAAACCATCATTGAGACCACTTTCTACTTCTAAGGTTTCCCTAACCAGTAATGGCAATTTTCTATTTTCTACCACTACCTGACCTAAGGCAGCATCAGTTGGTGCTAGAACAGCACCTATAATTGCTGCTTCCCAAATACTAAGATCAGTGAGTAAAAGCGTGGCCACAACAATTCCAGAAATAATTGTCAAACTTAATCCAATAGAAAGTAATCTTAGGGTTAAATTATTCTTCCTGAGATCATTAATATTTATCTTTGATGCATCACTGAAAAGAACTAATACCAATGTTATTTCTGCTATAAAAAGAACAATACCTGGATCAGAATTCAAATTCACAACACCAAGAAAACCAGACCCTAGAAGCATTCCTGCTCCAATAAAAATCATCTGAGGAGAAATTGGAATACTCTCTATACGCTGGGAAATTAAACTGAATATGAATACAATGATTAAAAAATATACAAATTCAATCATGAGAAATCCCTTTCTTCTATATTCAACTTATTATCCAGTTATAATAATGTTTTTGATTTTAATCCTTGAAGGGAATGTAAAACAATTTTTTAAATTTTAACTAGAATTACAAAGGTAAATTTAACCAGTTAAAAACTCCGATCATTTTCAATGCCATGTATAAAATGATAACAACAAATATTATCTTTAAATATTTTTCAGGAAGTTTATGAGCTGCCCTTAAACCTATTTGAGCCATAGGTACAGTGAATAATATTAAAATAACCATCTGCAGTAAATTTACGTATCCTAAAGAGTAGGGTGGTAATCCTTCCACACCCCACCCATTGATGATATAGGACAATATCCCTCCAATTGATGTAAATATTATAACTGCAGTAGACGTGCCTATGGCTTCTAATACAGTAAATCCCATAATTAAAACTAATATGGGCACCAATATGACTCCGCCCCCAATTCCCAGAAGTCCGGATAAGGTTCCTGCAATTAAACCCCACATGACATAACAATAGATATTTTCAACTTTCTTTTTCTTTGAAGTTCTATTTCTATAGGTTATCATCTGGATAGCTACTCCAATAAGTAGGAATCCAAAAATTAATCTCAAATATTCTCCAGGAACATTACTAGCTATTACCCCTCCCAGTAATCCCCCGAAAAATCCGAAAATACCAAGTATTATGGCTGGTTTAACTAAAACGCATCGGCGATAGTAATGACCGTAGGCTCCACTTATAGCTGTGGGTAAAATCACAGCCAGACTGGTTCCAAAGGCAACTCTGATAGCAATTGTACTATTAATCCCCATTGATTCTAATAGCCAAAACTGGACTGGAACTAATATGAATCCTCCTCCCACTCCCAAAAGGCCGGTTGCAAAACCTACACAAATTCCAGTTATTATTAAAATTAAAATATAAAAATTAGTGATACTTAAACTCATGATTTGATGTTTATTCCTATTAAGATAAATTTTTTTGTAAAATTAATAAAATCTTCTTTATTTAGATTTTTTAATGCGTTCCAGTTCAGACTTAATTTCTTTAAGCTGAAAACTCAATTCATCTAATTTATCTAAATTCTTAGTTTTTTTATTTATCTCATCTATTTTATTCTCTATGATTCTAATTCGTTCCATATTCTTTTGAGTTAATTTATCCCGCTCTTCTCTAAAAGCTTCCACCAGTGAAGAAGTGGCTGATGCTGTGATCAAACTGGTAATTATAATTGCACTTAACATTGCAACTACTCCAGTTACTCTTCCTATTGCAGTATAGGGAACAATATCCCCATAACCTACTGTAGTTATGGTTTGGATAACATACCATGCAGAATCTTCGTAATTCTGGACATTAGGATTGATTCCTTGCTCGGCGAACAAAAAAATAGTTGAACAGATAAAAAGCATGACCGCAAAAAATATTATCGGATATATAAGCTTACTTCTTTCTTGAAAAGAAATTACACGACGTCCTAATACATTGAATAGTTTTAAGAGTACGTATATCTTAACTAAAATTACTAAACGCAAAATTATTAAGAAATTAGGTTCCGTCAGTCCTATTAGATTTATAAAAATAAAATAGAATGGAATAAATGCTGCAATATATATTAATTTAAACTCAGCTAATTTGTATTTAAATCTAAAATAATAACCAAATATTAAAAATAATGAGGCTAATAAATCGAATAAACCTATGTTATAATAACTGGTAATTCTTAACTCAAATATAGCAGATATTAATAACAAAAAGATATCTAGAAAAATTAAAGCTACAAAAAATACTTCAAAAAACCAATTGAAACGATTTTTCATAAAAGAAGTATTGTTAAGAAGGATATTAATAATTTTTGGATCAATTAAAAATAGTTCATTTAGTATTCAATACATGTAGAACTAAAAATTAAAATAAAATAGTTTAATTCAAATTCATTGAATATAAACTTAAAAATAAGTTAAAATAATTTTAAAAAAGAGTTTTTTAGATATGATAAAATTCATTAAATTATTAGTTTTATGTATAAATTATTGATTTTTGAAAGAATGAATATGATTAACTATACCCTCTTATTCATTATTATACTTTCTTTTATCTTACCCTACCATATATCCAAACCTTTACATACCCTATCCCCCCAAAAACCTCTAATTTTATATAGTATTTCAAATAATCTATTTATGGATTGGTGAATTAAGTGAAATATATATTTTTAGACGAATCAGGAGACATTGGATTTGGTTCAAGTGAATATTTTGTAGTAACTGCAGTTTGTACAGATAATCCAAAACCATTATATAATTGCATTAAACGTACTAGACAGAAAATAAAGAAAGAATATAAGAAATATAGTGAGCTAAAATTCTCTGAATCTGATAAAAATGTAAGAACTAAAATTTTAAAGTGTATTGGAAATAAAAATGTAGCTATTACTTACTTTATACTTGAAAAGGATGATGTTAATTATAATGAATTACAAAAAAGAGATTATATTAAAGACTTCTCATTTACTGTCTTAATAATTGAAACAATAAACAAAGTTATTGGAAATAGTCCTGTTACCATTATAATTGATAAATATCTTCCTAAAAAATCGATTGAAGAATTTAACTCTGTTCTTAATGATTTTAATGATAATTTTAACTCTAAAGTTAAATTTACTGTATAACACGTAGATTCACGTGAAAATAGAGGAGTTCAAATAGCTGATTTTGTTGTTGGAGCTATTCATATGAAATATAGGGATAATAATTCTTCATTTTATGAATTAATATCATCTAGAATTATGCATAAATTAAAATTTAAAGATCATGGAGAAAATGTTAAATACAATTATCAATCAAAATAAGAAGTAAATATGGTGAACCCTTTCCTACTCGCTCCCATTCCACCTACGTGGACATCATCCTTTCAGAAGGACTTACTCACCATTATAATTATTATAATTATTTTTTAATATATAAATTTTTTTATAAATTGGGTTGTAAAGTTATTGAGTGTTGATTTTTTTCCATGTTTTGTGCCCATTTTTTCATTTTTAGATTTGAATATGTGATTATTCCTGTTTTTTGCACAGAAGGAAAAAGAGTGTTAATTAATTATAAACTACAAATTGAAAAATAAGTTTAATTTAAATTCATTATAAAATATTAGGAATAAATTTAATTAATTTAAAAAAAGAGTTTTTAGATATGGTTTTATAAGGTTACGCCCATATCTAGCTGTTCAGTTAATTCTTTATATCTGTTTCTTATGGTTACTTCAGTTACACCAGCAATGTCTGCCACATCTCTTTGGGTTTTTCTCTCACCTAAAAGTACTGAGGCAATGTATAATGCTGCTGCTGCAACACCTGTAGGGCCTCTTCCAGAGGTTAAACCTTTTTCCATGGCTTTTTCGATGATCTCAATTGCCTTAGATTGAACTTCGCCTGAAAGCCCTAATTCACTTGCAAATCGTGGTACGTAATCAACAGGTGAAGTTGGAGGTAGTTTGATGTTCAGTTCACGTGTTAAGAATCTGTAGGTTCTTCCTACTTCTTTTTTACTTACCCGTGACACTTCGGCTATCTCATCTAAAGTACGCGGCACGTTACATCGTCTGCATGCTGCGTATAGTGATGCTGCTACGACTCCTTCAATACTTCGTCCTCTTATGAGTTTGTTTTCCACAGCACTTCTGTATACTACTGACGCTGCTTCTCTTACACTTCTAGGAAGACCTAGTCTTGAAGAATCCCGGTCCAGTTCACTTAGAGCAAATGCCAGGTTTCTTTCAGTTGCTCCAGATATTCTAATTTTCCTCTGCCATTTTCGCAGACGGTACCATTGGGCTCTGTTCCGGGCAGGGATATCTCTACCGTAGATATCCTTATTTCTCCAGTCAATCATGGTGCTTAAACCTTTATCGTGAATAGTATAGGTTATAGGTGCACCTACTCTGGTTCTTTTGTCCCTTTGTTCGTGGTCAAATGCTCTCCACTCAGGACCCATGTCCACCAGATTGTCATCGATAACTAAACCGCATGCGCCGCAAACGATTTCTGCACGCTCATAATCGCCTATAAGCTTTTCCGAGCCACATTCTGGACATTTTGTTTCTACTTTTTCGATTTCAGAAACATCATACTTCATTTTTTCCTTCGTTTTCTTCGCCCCCATTTTTTCACGGGTTTTGTTCCTACATACAAAACCTCTCCAACTCGGTTTTCAAGATTTTTAGAATTTATTGCACGGTTGGGCTTTATGGTAATATATGGTTTTTTAGTAGGACCAAAAATATCATGAATTCTACCAAGTTTTTCTTTATTTTTAGAAAAAACAGGAAGACCAAAACCAGGCGTTTGACTGGATCTGAGTATAATATTACCTTTATTGGAGATATGTGAAATAATTCCCAATTCTTTCATGTTAAAACCGAAACTTTTATATAATAAATTATGTTGATAGAAGTTATATATATAGTTTTCGATAGTATTAAATGTAAAATAAATTCATTTAAAAAATAGTTTATGGTATTAAGATTGATTACAAGTTTATTAATCAATTTAAGCCTTAAATAACCAAAAAAAATTAAATTCTAAACTGATACACTTTTATTAGTTCTTATTAACTTACCATAATACAATGCAGCCATGGCACCAATAAATGTAACAGTGAAATAGCTTGCCACACGATCAATTATGCTAGCCGCAAGAACAACGTCTGCAGGTACACCTACAACAGCAAAAAGACCCACCATGGTAGCTTCTCTGATTCCCCATGCTCCGGGAAGGATCGGGAGAAGAGAGATCAGTATTGCAACAGTATAAATAATAACTAGAGGTATAATGGGAGGATATGAACCTAAAGCCGCAAAACAAACATATATTCTGAACACATCTATTCCCCACATTCCAAAGGAGATTATAAAACCCAATATAAATACTTTTTTATCCTCTAAAGCCTGCAAAAAACCCGTAGAAAATCTATTAACATAAAATATAAGCTTATCTCGAATTTCAACAAAGTCAAGTGGCTTTTTTGTAAATTTAGTTATAAAAGGAAACACTGATCGTGTAATCCTAATAATTATTCTTTGAGCTATATCTTTGTTTAAACCAGCGTAGATTAGAATAACAAAAAAGATCATGGTTATGAAAATCAGGATACTCACAAACAATCGGGTTATTAGATCAATATTCCAAGTCAGAATGAAAATCGCGGCGAAAAGAGATATAATTACAAAGGGGAAAAATTCAAAAACCCTATCAGCAGTGGAAGAAGCAAATCCAATTTCAAAAGGTACTCCTTCTAGTTCTCTCAATAAATAAGCTCTTAAAGGTTCTCCACCCGCAGCACCAGGAGTTACATTATTTCCAAAAAGACTGGCCATAAGCATTATTAACATAGTTTTAAATTTCGGTGCCGTATCTACAATGTTAAGAATAAGTTTCCACCTGAAAGTCCATAATAAAATTATTATTGCCTCTAAAATAAAATTCAATAAGAGTAATTCCAAATTTGTACGTTTTAAAACATTTAAAATATCATTTATACCTATTAAAAAAGATATGGCAAATATGATAAAAAAAGCTGCAGCGAAAGATAAGATTATCTTCCACTTATGTTTTCTAATAGTATCGTACGTGTTACTCATGAAGATCCTCAATAATAGAATAGATTACAATAGCCGTCTTTTAGATAATTAATGTATATATTTCTTTGTAAAAAAATTGATTGAATGTATTAAAGTCCTAAAATTTCAGATAAACTAAAACCTTTTTCAATTTTGTCCAAAATTTCTTTTTCTTGCTTTTTAATATTTAAAGTTTCCTTGATGACATCCTGGTATTGTGGTTTAGGAATAACCAACACCCCACAATCATCACCAATTATTATGTCCCCTGGTTTAATTTCTAAATTTCCGCATTTAATAGGTACGTTAACCTCACCTTCATTTAAAGGGTCACCAGCATTTGAAATAATTGAAGAAGAGAAAAGAGGATAATTTAAAGATCTAATGGCTGCAATATCCCGTGCTGCCCCCATTACTACAGTACCAGATAAACCTTTTTCCTGGGCCATTTTAGATGTTAATTCACCCCAAAGAGCCTGATCATCCTCATCAGTACCTATTACAATAACCTGATCTTTTTTAGCAATTTCAATGGCTTTAACTACTGTTCCCCAATCATAAGAATCAGTTTTTACTGTAACTGCTTTTCCAACTAACTTATTATCAGTTCGAGGTTTTACACCCTTAATAGATGTGTTTTCCAGATTTAATTTTTTCATTGCATCTGAAATCTGTGGTGTTGAAATATACTTCAGAGTTTTCAGATCAATTTTTTTGGATGTGAATTTTTCTAGTAAATTTTCTGGAGATATTTTCTGTTTCTTACTCATTAATAATCAATCCTGAGGTGTTGTAACTTCTTCCACTAACTTTCGTCCTGCTACAACCTCATCAACACTGTGAATTGAACCACCATATTGTTCTATGGCTTCAGTTATTTCATCATAATTTAGATCATTTCCCTGAATAGTTACCTTAATATTCTCAGTCTCCTTATCAATTTCCATTAAGGTTACATTTACGCCATCTACACCATTTACTTCACTTATAAATTTAGCAAAATAGGGTATAGTTGGTTCATGTGGTTTCAATATGTCTAATACTATTCTAATAAGGCCTTTTGCCACTTTCATTTCCTCCGGAAAATTTCGTAATATATCTATTTGTCGTTACTTTATAAAATCATTTCTTAAAAAAATATTGACTGATTAATATTTAAAAAGTTTATTAAACCCATAAAATTGTTTTTGAAAGTAATCTTAATTTCGAGTTTATATAATTTTTCAAAAAATTATAGAATATTTTTAGAACAATAATTTTTCAAAACAGGACAAATCGAAAAGTATTTATATAACTTTTTCAAAATTACGCAAGTCTAAACTTCACCCCCCCTTAGTTTAGACAAAGTGTCCCCCACTAATTAATTTTATAACCCCCTTTTTAAGTTAAGGGGGACACTCTTATTTTAACTGTAATATAAATTCATTTATCAGATAAAAATTAGTTATAAAATTTTAAAACAAATTAAAACAAGAAAAATAGATATTTTAAGTAATATGTAATAAATATAAAGTATTACAAACTATTTTAATTTAAAATACCAGTTGAATGTTATTGATTTTTTAAAAAAAATGTTTAAAATTTTTAAAACCATAAAAAACAGTTTTTTCCAAAATTTTTCCATCCTCTATAAAACTTTGAATTGGTAAATTGGATTAATGAAGAGTACTATTTTTTATATATCATAAACTGCATATTATAAAGTGGAATTATATAACACTATCTTAGTAAATGAATTAACAAAATTTTAGTAGATCTTACTACTAAAGTTCCCACTAGGATGGATAATTTATATGATTACGTAGATACTATTACAGTCATTAAAGGGCTTATCATGAGTTTTAGAAGATTATTACGCATAGAAGAAGAACTTGAAGAACTAAAATTCTGTGGAGAAGAAGGAGTGCCAATTTTAATAGAAGGCCTAAAAGACGAAAAAGCGCTTAAAGAACTTGGAATTGATGGAAATTTTATAAAAGTTTCGGGTTCAGGTCTTAAACTCTTTGAAATAGCAGAAATAGCTACAAAATCATCTTCTAAAGTTGTTATATTAACAGATTTTGATAAAAAAGGAAACGAACTTGCCAAAAGATTATCTAGAGATATACAAAGTTTAGGTTCCCATCCAAACCTTAAAATAAGGAATAAAATTATGGGAATGACCAGAAGGTACATAAAAGATATTCAAAGTCTTCCAAGACATATTAATCAACTTGAGCTCGAAGTATACCCCTATGCTTGCTGTATATAATCCTAGTATCTATGATTCTCTCAAAGGAATCTTGATAAATTATATACCCATATTACAATAAGTATCTACAGACAAAAAGGGAGGCTTAACATGGGAAAAGAAGAAATAAGTACAACTAAATATCTCATTCACGCTCAAATTAATGCTAATGGTATTGTTGAAAAACCCGACGTTGTTGGGGCTATTTTTGGACAGACCGAAGGACTTTTAAGTAACGATCTTGATCTACGAGAACTTCAAAAAACAGGTCGAATAGGTAGAATCAAAGTCAATATAACCTCCAGAGGGGGAAGATCTAAAGGAGAAATAGTAATTCCCTCCAGTCTGGACAGAGTTGAAACTGCAATTTTAGCAGCATCCTTAGAAACAATAAATAGGGTTGGACCCTGTGAAGCATACATCCAAATCTCTAAAGTGGAAGATGTAAGGGCTGTTAAAAGAAAAACCGTGGTAAACAGAGCAAAAGAAATTTATGCAGGTATGATGGATGAAGTTACTCCTGAAAGCATAAAAATGATCGAAGAAGTCAAAGAAGCAATGAGAATACATGAAATAACTGAATTTGGCTCTGAAAAACTTCCTGCAGGACCAAATGTTGAAACTTCCGATGCTATTCTGGTTGTAGAAGGCCGTGCCGATGTTCTAAACTTATTAAAACACGGAGTTAAAAATGCCATAGCTGTAGAAGGAGTAAGTGTTCCTAAAACTGTGGCAGAGCTAACCAAAAACAAAACAGTTACTGCGTTTGTCGATGGAGACCGTGGTGGGGAATTAATTCTTAAAGAATTATTACAAGTAGGAGAAATTGACTACGTTACTAAAGCCCCTAAAGGAAAAGAAGTGGAAGATCTGGCTAAAGATGAAATAATGGTAGCTTTAAGGGACAAAATACCTATAGAACAAATGTATCATGATATGGGAATTAAAGTTGAACCTAAAGGCGAAGATAAAATCAAAGTCCTGAAAAATATTTTGAGCGAATTAGAAGGATCTGGTAATGCAGAGATTTTCGATGATGCCTTGAACATACTCAAAGAGGTTAAAGTGGAAAATCTTTATGACGAACTCAAAACTGTTAACAACAACACCTACGCCGTTGTATTTGATGGTGTGGTTAGTCAACGCCTGGTTGATATGGCCCATGAAAAAGGAGTAAAACATATTGTAGCTGTTAGAATGAGTGATGTTGTGAAAAAACCAAACCAGATAAAAATAATTACCAGATAATCCCTTAAATTGTTTTCTCATCGTTGATGAGTCTACAATTTCATTATATTTTTAAATAACTACTTATAAATTCTTTAATTTTATTATTATTTAATTTTTTAACCAGGAATATATTTAGAGGTTTTTGGATAAGAACCAGTTAAGAGGCATCTTTATGTATGTGAATATGAATAAGGAATTTGTAAAAGATATTGAGTCAACAAAAGATATTCTAATACCAAAAGACCCCTTAGAAAGAGTTATTGGGCATGATGATATTATTAAGTTTGTCAAAATTGCTGCAAAACAAAGGAGAAATCTCTTACTAGTCGGACCTCCCGGTATTGGGAAATCCCTCATAGCTCAAGCAATATCTTTCCATTTAACCCCTGCAAAGGAAGAAATAACTGTTGTTCATAATCCAGAAAGACCAGAAAGGCCATTTGTGGAAATAAAATCTATAAAAGAGATTCGAAATGAGCAAAAAGAGATTGAACTAGCCGAAGGTGATGTGGTAAGTCCAAAAAGTGTGCCTGAGGCAGTGGCTGAGAGATTAGGATTTAAATGCACCCATTGTGGAACTTATAACAGTGCATATCAAAGTATATGTCCCGAATGTGGAGGAGACAAATTTTCTCACATAAATGCCCGGCGAAAACATTTGGGAGATCTGCTGGGAATGTTTGAAATGAGCAATGATCCTATAAACATTCCTCAAGAAAGAGTAACCACTACCCGAATCTTAAATGGTAAAGAAGAAGTAGTTATATATGAAAGGATTGATGGTGAGAAGGTTAAGATACTGGATCAAAGGGCATTGGAAAAACGAAGAGAAATTGTTGAAGAAAAACCCCGAAATGTTATTGTCCCCATTGACAGAAAGGTTTTTGTACAGGCCACTGGTGCCAGTGAAACAGAACTCCTAGGAGATGTCCGACACGACCCATACGGAGGACACCCGGATCTTGGAACTCAACCCTATGAAAGAGTTGTTCCAGGAGCAGTCCATGAAGCTCATGAGGGCGTTCTTTTTATAGATGAAATAGTCCATATAGCTAATTTACAACGTTACATTCTAAGTGCCATGCAGGATAAAGTTTTTCCTATTGTTGGAAGAAATCCTCAGAGTGCTGGAAGCTCAGTTAAAGTAGAAGATGTTCCCTGTGATTTTATTTTTGTAGGAGCATGTAATATAAGGGATGTTCAATACATTTTACCCCCTATGCGCTCTCGAATTCAGGGCGAAGGTTACGAAATACTCATGAGAACAACTATGCCTGTTTCTGAAGAAAATGCTGCAAAACTGGCCCAATTTGTGGCCCAGGAAATTGAGATGGATGGAAAAATACCCCATGCAAATCGAAGAGCAGTTGAAATACTACTAGAAGATGCTAAAAAAAGAGCCAAGATCATCGATGAACACAAAGATGCATTCACCCTTAGGCTTAGAGATCTAAGCGGCGTGGTTAGAATGGCCGGCGATCTTGCTGTTATGGAAGGTGCTGAACTTATAACTGAAAAACACATGTCAATTGCAGTAAATAAATCTATCTCCATAGAGGATCAGATTATTAAAAGATATGAATCCTTTGAAAACGCCATGAGAAAAGATTTCTCAAGTTCACAACACATGAGTAGTAGTAAACCTAGATCATCAAACGACCATGTTGATAGAAGTTATATTTAACTTTAGAAGAAATTATTCTTGATAAACGGTATTTTTGGATAAATTTAAATATTGGTTTTGAATAAAATTCATTTAAAGCTTATTATCTGATAAAATGAATCCCTCCTCCAATAACAAAACCAAAAAAAATGATGAAAGAACATCAATTGAACTAAAATCAGTTAAAACTGAATCAGATAGTTCATCAAAACCCAATATTTTAGAGCATTACAACTTCCCAGAGATGATAGAAGATTATCTAGTGGAATTAGAGATAAGAAACTACTCCAAAAACACTATAAAAACTTATAAATCCATCGTAACCACTTTTTATAAATTTTTAACCAATGAAAAAGATCTATACGATGAAAAAAGAATTTTAAGATCATTCAAAAGATATATACAATATTTAAAACGGGAAAAACAAGTCTCCCAGAACTATATTTATCTGGTAACCGTAGTAGTCAAAAAATTCTTTGAATTTGGTGGTCTTAAAATCCTGGATGATGTTCAAACACCAAAGAGAACCAAGTCTCTTCCTAAGTCATTGAATGAAACTGAGGTGAAAAATCTCATAAATGCCATGGACCTTAATGATTCATCAACACCTTCCAGACATCATTTAAATACAAGAAACAAAGTGATACTCGCACTTCTCTATTCTGCAGGATTAAGAGTATCTGAACTGGTGTCTCTCCATACTGATGATGTAGACCTTGGAGAAAGAACCATCAGAATCCGTGGAAAGGGTGAAAAAGATCGTATAGTACTTTTTGATGAAAATATGAAGTTATTGCTGGAAGAATATCTGGAAAAAAGGACTGATGATAGTGATGCTCTTTTTATTAACCGTTTTGGTAATCATTTAACACCCCGATACGTCCAGATGATGATTAAAAAATACGCAGAAAGTGCAGGTATAAAAAAGAGGGTAACACCCCACATACTGCGACATTCCTTTGCCACCCATCTTCTAAAAAATGGAGTAGACATTAGAGCCATACAACAGCTTTTGGGTCATTCTAATTTAAGTACTACTCAAATTTATACCAGCGTCGATATGCAGACCCTTAAAAATGTTTACGATCGGGCTAAATTAAGGTGATCATTAACTCCTGATTGAATAATCCCCTAATTAAAATTATTAATTTTTTGGCTGAAAAATTATATAAACCCCTCTACACCCCCCAAAAAAATTATTATCTATTTTATTTTTATTATCTGGAAAGATTTAAAAATTATTAAAAACAAAGTTATTATTTAAGGGGGTGTATGATTGAATGAAAATAAAGGATATCAAATTCCTAAATTAATTATAACTTTGGGATTAACCCTAATTACCGGATTTGTTGGCTCAATTGCCACTTTTGATTCACTAACTACTTGGTATGTCGCCCTTAACAAACCTTCCTGGACTCCACCCAACTGGGCCTTTGGACCTATATGGACAACTCTATACATACTGATAGGTATTGCTGCCTACCTTGTATGGCGAGAGGGCCTACATAGAAAAGACGTTAAAATTGCACTTTCAGTATTTGCCCTACAGTTAATTTTAAATCTTCTATGGTCGCTGATCTTCTTTGGATTACAATCAATATACGGCGGTTTAATTGAAATAATTATACTGTGGATAGCTATCTTAATCAACCTGATTCTTTTCTATCGGATATCTAAAGTCGCTGGATTGCTCCTTGTACCTTATATTGTCTGGGTAACTATTGCAGCTTATCTCAATTATTCTGTATATCTCCTAAATTAAGGGGTAAGATCTGTGAGAAACTTTGAAAAACCTCGTTTAATAGTAAGTAAGTGCATTGAATTTGAACCATGCCGATATAATGGATTGATAATTAGCAGCGATTTTGTTAAGAAGTTAAAAGATTACGTTGAATTCCAGCCAGTATGTCCCGAGGTAGAATTAGGGTTGGGCATACCCCGAGACCCTATAAGATTAATTGACTTAAAAGGAGAAGTAGAGTTATTCCAACCTGCAACAGGGAGATGTTTAACTGGAGATATGGAAAACTTTGCACGTTCATATTTATTTGAATTAAATGATTTTGACGGTTTTATACTAAAAAATAAGTCACCTTCATGCGGTGTAAAAGCCGTGAAAGTTTATCCTGGATTAAAGGATGGAAGGCCCCGGACTGATGGTGTGGGTGCATTTGCATCAGAAGTATTTGATAAACATCCTTATCTGGCTGTGGAAGATGAAGGTCGCCTTAGAAACCTTAAAATACGTGAAAACTTTTTAACCAAGATTTATACTTTATCTGATTTTCGCAATGTTAAAAAGGCCCTTAACATAAACAGTTTAATTGAGTTTCATTCTACCCATAAATTCCTTTTAATGGCTTACAAACAGATTTTAACCCCAAAAATGGGTCAAATAGTGGCTAATCATAATCAAAAACCAATAAAAGATGTAATAAAAGATTATGAAGAATTATTGCTACAGACTCTGATAAAACCGCCAGAATCTACCTCTAACATCAATATACTGATGCATTCTATGGGATATTTCTCAAAAGAACTTTCTCATGAAGAAAAATCATTTTTCCTGGATTCTATAGAAAAGTATCGTGAAGGGATCATGCCTTTGATAGTTAATTTGAATATCTTAAAATCATGGATGATCCGTTTTAATGAAGAATATCTGGCCAAACAAACCTTTTTCGAACCTTACCCTGAAAAATTAATGCCCATAACTACCCTTTATAAAAGAGGATTTTAAGATTATTCTGCAAGTATAAGGAGGGCTTATTATTATTCAAGAAGAAAGAATAACTCATTTGAACAACAAAAAAATTATTGAAGGGGCATATGTTCTCTACTGGATGCAATCATCCCAGCGGGAGCATTACAACCATGCACTTGAGTATTCTATTTTACAAGCAAATAAGCTGAATTTACCTTTAATGGTTTATTTTGGTTTAACAGATAATTTTCCAGAAGCAAATCGCCGTCATTACTATTTCATGTTGGAAGGTCTTAAAGAAGTTCAATCTTCACTTCAGGAACGTGGCATAAACATGTTAATTCTTAATGAATCCCCTGAAATCGGTGCCTCCAGGTTAGGGCGTGATGCATCATTAGCCGTAGTAGATGGTGGTTATCTAAAAATAGAAAAGCATTGGAGAGCATACACCGCAGAAAATGTGAAATGTCCACTGATACAGGTGGAAAGTAATGTGGTGGTACCAGTTGAAACTGCATCCCCCAAAGAGGAGTATTCAGCAGCAACCCTCAGAAGAAAGTTAAACAAAATCCTAAATGATTTTTTAGTTCCCCTCCAAAGAAAAACACTTAAAAAAGACCCATATGAAATTAAAATTCCTTCTTTTGATATAATTGATATTGATAAGGCTATTAAAAAGCTTGAAGTAGATGAAACAGTTCGAGAAGTTGTTTTTTACCAGGGAGGTGCCCGTGCTGCTTTAATTAAATTAAAAAATTTTCTACAAACCAAGATAGATAGGTTTGGAGATCTTAGAAATGACCCCACACAGAATTATTTATCCCATCTAAGCCCTTATCTGCATTTTGGACAAATATCTCCCCTTTACATTGCCCTGGAAGCTATAAAAACTGACAGTCCTGGTGTTGAAAGTTTTCTTGAAGAACTGATTGTTAGACGAGAATTAAGCATGAATTACGTCTATTATAACCCAAATTATGATTCCATTCTAGGGTTACCAGAATGGCCCCGTAAAACACTGTATGAACATGAAAATGATAAAAGAGAATACATTTACACGTTAGAAGAGTTAGAATATGCCCAAACCCATGACCCTTACTGGAATGCAGCTCAAAAGGAGATGATGGTTAGAGGTAAAATGCATGGATACATGAGAATGTACTGGGGTAAAAAGATATTAGAATGGACAGAAACTCCTGATAAGGCTTTTAAGATAGCAATTTATTTGAATAATAAATATGAAATTGACGGCCGTGACGCTAATGGATATACTGGTGTTGCATGGTGTTTTGGTAAGCATGATAGGGCATGGAAAGAACGAAAAGTTTTCGGCAAGGTGCGATACATGAACGCCAATGGACTACGAAGGAAATTTAAAATTGAAAACTATGTTGAAGAAATTGATGAAATTGAAAAGCTGGAAGGATAACCATGTACATTTTACAATTAATAGAACAAATTAATTAAAAACAGCAATTTTGTTTCATTTAAATGAGATTACGGCCTTGAAGAAATTTTATTACTACTCTTTTAATAGGATGGGTATCACCTGAATTTATGACCTGAACTAAATAAAGTATTTATAATATTTTGACAAATTATATAAGGAGAAACTTAGTCTTTAGACTTACAACTTTTCCATAACATATCTAAGTTTTTATCTAAATTAAACCAAACAACAGTTTTATGGTTTAATTGCGGGATTATGATTTAAAACATTCTTAGGAGGAACTGAATGTCAATAACTATTGATACTTATTACCAAAAAAGATACAACTTCTTTAAATGGCGCTGTGAACAATCAACTATGAATAAAGTCGTTCTAGCATTAGGAATGGCATTAATAACTGGGATACTGGCTCAAATTATTATTCCATTACCATGGACCCCGGTACCCCTAACTGCACAGACTTTTGCAGTCTTAATATCCGGAGTAATACTAGGAAGATACTGGGGTGGACTAAGCCAAATTTTATATGTAGGTATTGGTATAGCCGGAGTTCCCTGGTTTGCAGAGATGACTGGTGGATTTGAAACTCTATTTTGTGCTAGTGGAGGTTATTTAATAGGTTTTATTTTAACTGCCCTATTTTTAGGTTACTTCACTGATAAATACATCCGATCCAGAAGTTTCATATCAATGTTAGGTCTGATATCTCTGGCAAACTTTACACTTATATACATACCAGGATTAATTGGATTGGCTGCGTGGATGTATCTAGTTCAAGGTTCAATGCCTGATTTATGGACTCTTTTAGCCCTAGGTTTTATACCATTTTTGATAGGGGATACTTTTAAGATAATTGGAGCTGCATCTCTTGCTAAAGCAGCCACACCTAAAAAAGCATTCAACCAGGAGGTTGATGTTAACGAGGCCCGGAACTGGAAACTCTTCTAATCCACTGCAAATTAGGGCCCACCACCTATTGTGTATTCAAGGATTTCAAGGCCATGGGTATAGCAGGGAATTCGAAGAGAATATGTGGAATATTATTGAAAATATAGATAATGTATCCTCCATTTATCTAAAAATAATATCCAAATGTGATGATATTTGTTACAAATGTCCCCATAATCAAGACGAATCCTGCACTGAAAGCATAAAATCAAACAACCGCATTGTAAAAATGGATGAAGCAGTACTAGAAAAAATAGGAATCAATGAAGGATTTATTGAAAAATCTTCTGTAATCTTTGAAAAAGTAAACTCTGTTTTCAAAAACATTAACAATCTGCAGGAAGTTTGCAGTAACTGTTCCTGGCATACCCAATGCCTCTATTATCAAAAAATATCATCAAAAAAAATTTAAAATTAGAAAATGAGTTAAATGAAGCTTAGTATTATTATACCCACCTACAATGAGGAAGAATATCTTCCAAAACTCTTAGAGAGTATAAAACTGCAGAATTTCGAAGATTGTGAAATCATTGTAGCTGATGCTGGTTCCACAGATAAAACCAGAACGATTGCAGAATCTTACGGTTGTAAAATAGTGGATGGTGGATTACCTGCAGTAGGTAGGAATAATGGAGCAAAGGTTTCAGAGGGAGAATTTTTACTTTTTCTTGATGCTGACTCGGTCTTAACTGATCATTATCTTCAATCGGCACTGGATGAGTTCATTGATAATGATCTGGGTATTGCCATAACCCAGATGGTTCCCTTAAGCAACCGGAGAATTGACCATATATTACATGATTTTGCAAATTTCTTTATGAGAAAAGTGGAATCAATAAAACCACATGGTGCAGGATGTTACGGCATACTTACTCGCAAAAAATTGCATGAAAAAGTGGAAGGCTTTGATGAAGAACTTGATTTTGGTGAAGACACAGATTACATTGAAAGAGTGGCAAAGGTAAGTTCTTTCAAAGTTTTAAGAGAACCCAGATTGTTGGTATCTACCCGGCGTCTGGAGAAGGAAGGAACTAAAAATTTAGCATATAAATATATTAAAAGTACACTATATCAGTTTGTCGGGAAAAAAATCACAGCAGAACAGTTAGACTATGAATTTGGTCATGATAAAGAGAGAAAAAGGATATTTTACGGTGTATGTGGAGAGGGAATGGGCCATGCTACTAGAAGCAAGGTTGTAATAGAGTATCTTAAAGAGAAATATGATGTTACCATTTTTGCCAGTGACCGGGCCTATGATTATCTGGTAGATAAATTTGACAATGTGCACCGTATTGAAGGATTTAACACTGTTTACCAGGATAATCAGGTGAATAACGTTAAAACATTCACTTCTAATATGAAAGATTTGCCTAAAGATCTCAGAGATAATGTCCGGTTGATGTACAGTATGGCTAAATCATTACAGCCCCATATCATTATTTCTGACTTTGAATTTTACTCCAACCTCCTAAGTAAGTTAACCAGAATTCCCCTTTTAAGTTTGGATAACATGCACATCATAACCCAAACAGAGATTGAAGTTCCAAACAACTATCGAAATGACCGGATCAGGGCTCAAGGAGTTATTAGATCATTTATTATTATGCCCAAGTTATATTTTATAATCACCTATTTTTATCCAGAAATAAAAAACAAGGAAAAAGTAAGATTATATCCCACTATACTGAGGGATGAAATCTGCAATTTAAATCCAGGAAAAGGAAATCATATATTAGTTTATCAAACCAGTGACTCTAACCTAAAACTTTTGGAAATACTCAAAGAAGTTGATGAAAAGTTTATCGTTTATGGTTTCCACACTGAAAAATATGAGAAAAATCTGCATTTTAAAAAATTTAATGAAGCTCAATTCTTTGAAGATCTGGCATACAGTAAAGCTGTGATCACTAACGGCGGTTTTACACTTATCGGAGAATCATTATATCTTAAAAAACCAATATTAAGCATACCAGTTAAAAAACAGTTTGAACAAATAGTCAACGCATTTTACATAGAAAAACTGGGCTATGGTAAATATTTAGAAGAAGTTGAAAAGGGAGATATTGAAGAATTCTTCAACAATCTAGAAATATATAATGAAAATCTCAAATCTTACAATCATCCAGGTAATGAGAAGTTACTAAATGATTTAGAGGCTGCTGTGGAAGAGCATGCCAAAAAATATTAAGTTAAAATATAGGGTATTACTTAACATCTTTACCTAAGATAATTTCATACTAACTTGTTTATAGATGCTTTAGAACTGTTAAAAATAAAATAATCAATAAAATTTATTAAATAATAATAAAAACTCCCAAAACCATAATTGTAGCTCCTAAAACTCTTTCTCTGATTTCTTTCTCTTTGAATATTAATCTACCCCGAAAAACACTTAAAACTGCACTGATTCTTTTAAAAGCACTAACATAAGCCACCAAGGTCAAACTAATTGCGTAAATCTGGAATATTGAGGTTAGAGCACTTAACAATCCCATAAGAAGTAAATTTTTCTTTTCTAAATTTAATTTTCCCTCTTTATTTTTTGAAGATCTAATTATCGAAGGGAATGTAAAGACTACAATAAAGTTTCTTATTTTTATTATCTGATCTTCTAGGAAAATCTACAACAATAAATATAAATCTTTAGAGAGCCTCATAAACATTATATAATATGAATCTAATTCTTAAAAAATTGGGAAAATACAAAAAGTTATGGAAAAGCTGGATAAATTTTAAAAACCTTCAGTTTCGTTATACACAAATAATTTAGAATAAAAGATGAGAGTCTAGCCATAAATAATAAAATATAATACCAATCAACAGTTAAAACATGGATATGAGTCTTCTCTTAATAAAAATAAATTATCAATATCATGAGGATGTTAAATGTTCCCTTTCAATTTAATTTCAATCATAACTTCAGTTAGCTGTATATTCATGGGAAACTTCATTTACTATAAAAACCCTAATAATCGGCTGAATCAAGTATTAGCTATTTTCAGCTTCCTTGTAGCTTATATGACATTTACAGACTTTCAAATCAGCAGTTCAACTACTCCAGAACAGGCCTATTGGTGGATGAAGGCTGCTTTTCCATGGGTGCTCATGGGTTCATTCTATGTTCACCTGGCCCTATTATCCACTGAAAAGTTCCATATATTGAAAAAGAAGATAACTTACGTACTCATATATCTTCCTACTATACTATTGGCCATAATCAATCTTACCACCAACTTAATTAGCCATGGTGCACAAAAAGGATACTGGGGATGGACTTACATGCCCAATACTTCAATACTCACTTTTTTGGCCATAATATGGACAATTTTATTGTGGTTAATAAGTGCCATATTGGTCCTGCATTATTATTTTAATTCTGCAGGTACCAAGCGTCGACAGGCAAAATACATATTGATTGGTATTTATTCACCATTATTCCTTGCAATATTACTTGAATTTGTTATGCCTATATTTTTCTCTATCCCTGCACTGGTTATGTTTAATCTGTATATAGCTCTAGGGTTAGGATTCATTGTTTATGGTATCTGGAAATTCCGGCTGCCCCAGTTGACTTCATCCATTGTTTCTGATAAAATTCTCTCCAAAATGTCTAATTTTCTCTTTTTATTGGATGAAGATGGGAAAATAATCCACGTCAACCCTAAAGCCATAGAAATATCTGGTTACACTGAAAAAGAGTTAATTGGTAAGCCAGTAGACTTTGTTTTCAATGAAATAGATTACCCTGATTCTCATTTATCAAACAAAAATAATATGAAAACTACTCTTAAACGAAAAGATGATAACTGTCTACCAGTATTAGTTTCCACCTCCCCCATAAAGACAGCTAAACAAGATGTTTTAGGATTAATAATTGTAGGTAATGATATAAGTCCTCTTATAAAGGCAGAGAAAGAAAGAGATCACTACAAAGAACATTTAGATGAGTTGGTTGAAGAACGGACAAAAGAATTGGAAAATATGAATATACAACTTAAAAAAGAAATAATTGCCCATGAAGAGGCTGAAAATAAACTTAAAAACTCATTGGACGAGAAAGAGATTCTGGTAAAAGAGATTCACCACCGGGTAAAAAACAATCTCATGATTATATCCAGCCTCCTTAACCTTCAAGCACAAAAGATAAAGGACGAAAAAGTTCAAAATGTTTTTAAAGAAAGTCAAAATCGAGCTAAATCCATGGCAATAATTCATGAAAGATTATATCAAACAAAAAGTATGCGGAAAATTGAATTTGATGATTATATACGGCAACTGTCCACTGAACTTTTCCACACTTACCGATTAGGGTCGGGGATCCATCTTAACATGGATCTGGACCCTGTTGAAATAGATGTAGACCATGCCATCCCTCTAGGCCTTATAATCAATGAACTTATTACTAACAGTCTTAAATATGCTTTTCCAGATGGTAAAGGTGAGTTATGTATTGAATTTCATTGTTTACCTGGTGAAGATGAATTTGAACTGGTGGTAAGCGATGATGGTGTGGGATTCCCTGCAGATCTGGACTTCCGGAAGGTCGATTCTTTGGGCTTGCAGTTGGTGAATAATCTGACAAAACAGTTAGATGGAACCATTGAATTGGATAGGAGTCGTGGAACCAAATTTACCATTAAGTTTAAAACACCAAAGTATTCTAAATGATTTGGGGATTGTATTTTTTCTTATTTTTAATTATTATCATCAAAAAAGGGATTAATACATTTTCAGTAGATGTTCCATAACTTCCATCAATATTTGTTTATTTTTTATATTTATACATATCAAATTATCCAAAAAATATCATTATGTGGACAAAATGAAAAACAAATAACTTTTGTAGTTAAATATTAAAAATAGTATAATAATTAAAAAATAAGTTAAATCTAACTACGATATTTATAAGGTTAAGTTCATTGACTATCACAAATTATAATTTTTCTAAGATATAATTTAACTTAATCAACTTCGTAATAGACTGATATAACGAAGATAAGATTATTGGTTTGACTAGTTCAGTGCCACCCACTCTTTTCTATACTTCGAAAATCTCCAAAATATTACTATTTAAACCAATTGGGCTATATGTGCTGATGATTTTCTGTTGATTTAAGAATTTTTAATGGTTTGAATTATGAACAAAGTTGAATATAGAAAAAAATTAAGTCATACATTAATATTTTAAATTCATTAAAAATTATCTTGATTTTTTCAAGGAATAATTTTAGAAACTATAAAAAGTTAATATTATCTAAAATTTAAAAATACTAGACTCAAATAGTCCTAAAAGTATGTATACAATTAATTGAAAAATTATTCTACAATGACCAGTACTCTTTTAATTTCAATACCCTGATCCTCTTTTAAAACCCTTTCTATTTCTTTTAAATATTTCTGGACTTCTTTATTTTTAATATCTATTATATTTCCACTGGGATCTGCCAGATTTATATGGGGCTCAGGATTCATTTCATAGCGGGTTTCCCCATTGTAATGGAAGCTTTGTATGAAACCTATTTTTTCGAGTAGTTTCAGATTTTTATGGACTGTAGAGCGACTTATATTAGGTTGTGTATTTTTCATGGCTTTATATATATTATTAAATGAGGGATGAGTATTTTCCAATTCTTTAAGTTTTTTAATCAGTTCCTGCCTTTGAGGAGTGATCTTAATGCTCTTTTCTCTGAATTTTTCTTCCATAAATAGATTTCTGTTGTAACATGGATAAAAATTTATCCTAAATTTTAAATAGAACTAAGTTCTATATAGAATTACATATTATGTAGAGGTTGTTCATTATGAAAAAAGAAAAAATGACCAGCAATAAGGGACACCCAACAGTTAATGATCAAGCATCACTGACCACCGGTCAGGGATCAAGTTATACCCTGCTGCAAGATGTCCATTTAATTGAAAAATTAGCCCATTTTGATCGTGAAAGAATACCTGAACGTGTAGTACATGCCAAAGGGGGAGGTGCTTACGGTTTTTTTGAAGTAACCAATGATCTTTCCAAATACACCCGCGCCAAGTTCTTAAGTGAAGTTGGTAAAAAAACCGAGGTTTTTGCAAGATTTTCAACTGTAGGTGGAGAAAGAGGATCTGCAGATACAGCAAGAGATCCTAGAGGATTTGCAGTTAAATTTTATACAGAAGAAGGTAACTATGACCTAGTTGGGAATAACACGCCAATATTCTTTATCAGAGATGCTATTAAATTCCCTGATTTCATCCACACTCAAAAAAAGAATCCCAAAACAAACCTTCCAGATGCAAACATGTTCTGGGATTTCCTGTCACTAACTCCAGAATCTGTCCATCAAGTTACCATACTCTTCTCAGATAGGGGAACCCCCTATTCGTTCCGTCACATGGACGGCTTCTCCAGCCATACATTTAT
>JGI11944J13513_1000683_pt1 | contig 30930 bp, 26 predicted proteins | sample TerdegcoTASludge_FD_13513 | JGI IMG/M metagenome (IMG submission 13513) | reverse complement strand
CTGGCAAAAAAACCTAAAGAGATTGCCATCGTCGCTCGGGCAGAACGCAACCTCCGCGAAGCGATTAAAGCCCACTGGAAAGAGTACGAATTCTTCTGGTATGAACCGGCGCTCTCGCCCCGGGAGGCTTACATCAATCAATGTTATCTCTATCATCGCTATGCCGAATGCGGCACGCTGGAACACAACGAACATCCCAAGCCGCCGGACAAGACGGAAGTCAAATGCCCCATCTGCGGGGTGTAATAACTCCCCCCGGTGTTTTATTGTTGGTAATTGATGCCAGCAACTCGCTGGCTAAATTCAAGTAAACCTGATAAGACACCTTTCGCTCTAAACCGATAGCAACGCCGAGCGTGAAACTGACCGGTACATAACGCGCCAGCGTGAAGTCAAGGCGAACCTCACCGCCCGCTCCGTTCCGCCAGTTGTTTAAATCAAATTGCCACTGATTGGTAACCAGGCCGGTCTCTAAGAAGAGTGCCCCATTGACATTCCGGAAGAAGATCGGTGCTGTTCCTATCCCCCGTTCTAACCAGAAGATTGGCATCCGAAACTCAACGCCAGCAACACCGATGTTAGAACCAACCGGAAATGAGTCCGCAAACCCGCGCACCGTAAAGAGTCCGGAGTAATTTGACATTTGAAAGGCACGGTGCCGCGTCGTATCACCGAACGCGCTCCCCAGCGCCATTCGTAATTTCAAACTCCAGGTTGCGGGCGGATTTCCCAGATACTCATCCCAGTAACCGACAAGCCGAACCACATCGGACTTTGCTAAAAGCAGTCGGGTCTGTCCATCGCTCAACATCCCTATTTCCCGACCACTTACCGGGGCAACATTAAATCGAAAGATCTGGCTGTTGTTAAACCACCAGAAAAAATCAAACCGTGCTGCCAGTGTCGTGTCATGCCCGACCGTAATCCCTGTTCCACCCTGCTGGTACCAATCGTCACCATAGATTGGCAAGTTAACACCCAGCCGACNCCGTTGCACTCGGGGCGAAATTAAACCTTCAAGGTTGAAGTCGGGAAAATAGCGNANCAACTCGTAGTTAAACCTGAGAAACGGAATNCGCTTGCCAACCTGANAGCCACCAACAACTGAATAACGATGGAACTGCAAAACATCCCAGCCAAAAGTAACCGCTCCGACCTCTAAGCCCGGCGTTGTACTCAACCAGGGTAACCAGAACCGTGGAAGAAAACTTCCGACCGGGTAGTAGTAGTAAAGTTGCGATTGAAATGAAACCGGCGCGTACTCATTTTCTAAAAAGGAATCCACGAAATCTTCTGCCCGAACCCAACTCCGCGTCCGCAATTCGGTTAAACTCAACTCATAGCCGTTAACGCCCAGCGTCACCAGAGCGATTCTTTTATTGTTCGGCGAAACCGCCGGCTCGAACACCCCACCCACAACATCGGTGCAACGATACAGTTGGTGTGTTTCCACGCCGTAGGCATAAAGGTTGAACAAACCGTTACGGTCTGATGAGAAAAAGAGAAACTTACCGGTTCGCGACCAGGCAGGAAAGATGTCGCTTGCCCGGTCTGAGGTAATTGGAATTGTCCATCCGGTTTTAAGGTCAATGATTTCAACGTCCAGAAGTCCGCCCGGCTGCCAAACCTCAACCGCCACCAGCCGCCCGCCCGGAGAAAACCTTGGTCGGTGATAAACGGCGTAGTTTCGATTCTCGGTGATTTGCCGGCGTTCACCGGTTTGATAGTTAAGCACCATCAGATTGCTCTGTCCCGAACGGTAACTGACATATATCAGTTGCGAATCATCAGGAGCAAAATCCGGGTCCCAAGCCCGTTCACCAGATGTCAATCGCCGTTTCTTTCCCGTTGTTAAATCGAGCAGGAAAATGTCGCTCTGCGCCTCGCCGTTAGTTTTAACCAACAACTGGGCGAATGCCAAAAACCGACCATCGTTAGAAATACTGAGACCACCGATGACCGGGCCCTGATGTATAATTCGGGACTCCATCGTTCCCAGATTTATCGATTTAATCGCCGTCTTTTCCTTTCCGGTTCGCGAGATGTAATATATCTCACTACCATTTCTGGACCAGCAGGGTGAACTCTTATCATAACCATCGCTCGTAAGGTTAACGAATAGATTTAACGAATCGTTGCCGGTTTTCTTTGTAATCGAATCGGTGCGGGAGATTAATTCATCCTGCCATTCCCGCCAAACTCTTTTGAACTTCTTACCCAGTGTCTTTTGCGCCAGCCGGTTCTCAAAAAATGGTATTTGGGCTGAGTTTTTGCGGTTGAACTCTTCCCAGTAATTTTCCCCGTACCTTCGGGCAATGAAATCAACGAATGCGCCCCCGTACAGATAAGGTGCCAGACCACCAGGGTACCTTTGAAGTTCATAACCATCGCACCGGTCAATCTCGAGAAGTCTATTGTTCTGTGCCGCCTGGTAAATCTTTCCCCACCATTCCGCACTCCTTAACCTGCCGAAATTGCTGAACCTTGTTTCGTTGTAAACCGCATACCCTTCAATCAACCAGGTCGGTAAAAGGGTATTGGGCAAAACCACCCTGCCGAATATGTGGCTCAACAGGGCAAAAAATCCCCGCCTTTGTTCCAGTTGAACGATGTGTGTGTACTCATGTAAAATCAATGTCCGGAGCCAGTTGTCGTCGTTGGTCTTAAAATCATGAGGTGGCGTGGGGAAAATCGTAATTGCGTTGTAAGGAAATGGAATCGCCCAGCCGTTGTAAAGGTCATAAAAGTCAGCAACAATTATATGAACCTTTTCTCTTGTCAGGTTGCCGGTGTGGTACGCAACCGTCGCCCGAACCTCTTCAGCAATCTCGGCGATATTACGGGCAAACTCACTGCGCTCCTCGGTCAGCTTTCCCTTGCTGGAAAAATGGATTAGGAAATTGTCCGTCTCCAGAGTAAACCAAGAACGGCCCGGGTCCGAGGCAATTATCGGCGGTGAAATTATCCCGCAACTCAAAAAAATAATCAGCAGGCTCATACTGGAAGGGCAAACAGCCTTTTTAACAGGATAGTTGCATAGGCACCGGGTGGAAGCACAAATGAAACCCGCACCTTGCTTTTACCGGGGTACAATTCGTCGGGTTCAGGTTCAGCCACCGCCAGATGTTCGGCACGCACCACTACCAGTCGTTCATAAGGCTTAAAAAAAAGTCCCCGCATCCGCACCTTCAGTTTCATCCTTTCCATTTCCAACCCTTCGCGCCTTAACACCTCCTGAAAAACCCGCGCCACCCGTTCACTTTTAAACTCCGCCCGCGGTCCCGGTGCCGGAATCACCAACCTTCCAAGGTATCGCATCTCTGAATGCGAAAGTCTTTCATAAAATAACAGTTTCCCGAATCCATAAAAAGCAAAGAGCCGCGCTAACCCCATCTCCTCAATCAACGCCTTTGTAATCTCATTCCACAACCACCCCTGATAAGCGTTGATAAACAACTCTAGCATCGCGCGCGGAATTTTGCGCACCGCGCCCGCAAAATCCTTTGGATGCTCAATCAAGTACTTGAAAATCGGCTTATTTTCCGAATTAGCCACCTCCCAGCACTTTTGCCAGTTGCCCCAGTTCGCCAATATTGCCCGCTTCTGTCGTTTGGTATTTGAGTCGTCGGCACCGCTCGGCGTTGCCAGATAAAGTTTTAATGCGCCGTTGTAATGTCCCAGAATAAGTTTTTGGGCGATAAACCCCTGTTTGTGTCGGGCAGAACCAAAACGCTGTTCATCGTAATAATTGACAAAACCAAACTGGCGCACGAGCGGTAATGCCTCTTGCAAACGGTTTAACTCCGCCTCGTCAAGGCAACGAATTACAATGTCAAACCGATTGCCAACCAGTAAATCCCGGGAAACCGGTTCATCCGCCATTCCGACCAGCGTCAGAGAGTAGTTGTCACTTGTCACCCGTTTGGGACCCTTACCCGGTATCGATAGATATTGAATTGAATAAGAGTGGCGGTCTTTCAAACCGGCGCGCGCTACCGCCGGAAATCGGTACTTTAATTGCAGTTGCCGGATAACATCAAGCGTATTCCAGTTTCGTTTTTCCAGCCGATATACTGAATAAGCCCCGCGCGGTTTAAGTTTTAATCGCAGCAGTTCCTCAACCCGAAACTCATCCGGCTGGCATTTAATCTTCATCAACGAAGATTGCGAATCACTAAGATGACCCCCAATACAACAAAGATGCCACCGGCGCCGAGATGAACCCAGCGCTCCGGAATGATGTGGGCAAGGCTGGAACCGATTAACGCCGCCAGTAATGAAGTCAAAATCAATGCCAAAGCACTCCCCAAAAACACGCTCAGAAAAGAGTTAAAACCGGCAGCAAAGGAGAGGGTAGCAATCTGAGTTTTATCGCCCAGTTCGGCGAGAAAAACCGCCACAAAAGTGGTTAAAAATGCCTTCCAGTCCATCCTACACCTCACCCAGAAAACGGTCAACATCAGCCGCCTTTCCCAGTGAGGTCACGACAAACTCCCGGTCAATCCGCTTTGCCAGACCGGCAAGAACCTGACCCGGACCCAGTTCAAGAAATCTTTTACATCCCATAGACCTTGCGGTCTCCATAATGTTGACCCAGCGCACCGGCGAGATAAGCTGTTGCCGTAGATTGTGCCGGATTTCATTGATATCGGTTGTCGCCTTACCGGTGACATTCATAATCACGGGAAAAGCCGGGGGCTTAATCTCAAACTGGTCCAGATAATCAGCAAACTCCTTTGCCGACTCTTCAAGAAGCGGCGAATGGAACGCACCGGAAACTGGCAGTGCCACGACTTTAATAGCCCCTTTTCCCCTTGCCAGTTCCATCGCCCTTTGAACCGCATCCGGCGCGCCAGAAATTACCGTTTGCCTTGGTTCATTGTAATTGGCACAAACAACAACTCCCTGTGCCTCCTGACACACCTTTTCCACGGTTGGGGCATCAAGACCAATAATCGCCGCCATCGCTCCGGGGCGTTTTTCTCCCTCGGCAAACATCAACTCGGCACGGCGTTTTACAATCCTCATCACCGAATCAAAATCAAAGCAACCCGCCGCATACAGCGCCGAATATTCACCCAAGGAGTGCCCGGCGCCAAAAACCGGTTTTAACCCGGGCAGCACCGCTTGCACCGCAATTGAGTGCGTAAGAATCGCCGGCTGGGTATAACGGGTCTGCCGCAACTCCTCCTCTGGTCCTGCAAACGAAACCCGCTTTATCGGCAACTCTAAAACATCCTCTGCCCGGTCGTAAACATCGTGCGCCGCAGGAAAACGCTCATAAAGGTCTAACCCCATACCAACATACTGGGCTCCCTGCCCGGGAAATAAAAAACCAAAACTCTCGTTCATATCGTCTCCTTTCGCACAATTGTACTGGTAATGCTACTCATTAAATCTCATCGCGTCAAAATTAGAACGCCTGGAACGCGTTCTTTTTAGATAATATGAATTTCGACTTTGGAATGTTTGGGCTGTAAACCGGGGATAAATCTTGGTGCAACCTTTAATGCCCCTCGGGGCAAAACCACCCGCCGGCTAATTTCCCCCTCAATCACCTGGCACCGGTCGTTCGAAAGTTTTTCCTTTGCAGAATAGACATAAACCACAACCTCTTTACTGAACCGCTCCTTTATAACATTGGCAATCTCGTCGAGCCGGGCTTCAGCCTCCGTAAGCAGTTGCGCACCCTCAGAACTAAACAGTTGGTCTGCCGCTACAGAAACAACCCACTCCTGTTTCTCCTTCCAGACCACGGCGTTAATCCGTTGGGGCTCGCATTGAATCCGGGTTTGATTACCCTGGGCATCGTAGGCGTTAAATGTGAAACTGTAAACCTCACCGGTCGCGATTGGCTCACCCTTATCCGTTTTCCCATCCCAGGTAATCACGGCTGGAGGTTGCCCTTTTTCCCGAACCCTTCGGACCGTTTCGCCCAACGAATTGGCAATTACCAACTCCCAGGTGGCAACCCGATGCTCAAACGACGGCAAAAACACCAGAATTTCGCCATAGATAAAACTCTTCTCCACCGGGACCCTTAAAAATGAGGAGTGGATAAAATGGTGCGGCACCGTGAGGGAATCAATTGCCTTGAACAACGCTTCATCAAACACATAACTCTCCGGTGCCAAAAGGTCGTTAACCGGACTCCAGGGGTCTATCTGAGGCGGAAAATACAGTTTCTGGTCCTGAATTTTGACCTCGGTCTCACCAACGATGACCTCTTCGCCAATTGTATGACTGTTTGCCGGCTTGCGTTGCTGCACCGTATCTTCGGTTTGAGTCAGAAGAAAATATGCCAGTAAAAAAAGCGTCATATCAAATCAGGTTAAGACAGTTGAAATATAAATGTGACATCACCCCACTGGTCTTCTGCTTTCACCTCTGGACCAAGCGGTGCGAACTCCCATTCGCGCAACGCCTGCACTACCACCTGGTCAAGGTCGGGATAACCAGAACTGCAGACCACCTGGGGCATCCCCTTTACTTTGCCGTTGGGCATTACCCAGATACGCACGGTTACCGTTCCGCTTATCCTTTGGTCCAGTGCCCACTTGGGGTATTTCGGCTTCACTTTATTAATAATCTCTCGCTGGGATATTGGACCGGCAATCTGAAAACTCGTTCCTTTGGTAACCGGCGCTTGAATCGTTGGTTGATTCTGGGGCGATAACTGAGGCAATACCGGTCCTGATGAAGGCTTTGATAAAGGTCGATGCTCAATCGTCAGCTGAGGCTGAGATTGGGACTGCGGAATACCCGGCACACCTCTAATCCCGGAACCACTTCCCGATCCTCCCGAACCGCGCGCCAGCGATATCGGCGCCTGAGTTAAAATCTCTTCGGTGGTCTGAGACGAACCCTTGCCCCCGATGCGAATCACATCCAGCTCACCACCTCTTGCCAGCTCATATCGGTCCAGTTCAATCTTTGCCTGGGAAGTTGAGCGCTCCAGTGTCGCCGACATATCCAGTGGCGCCACTTCTTCCGCCGCGATACCCGAAGCATATGTCGGGGTCACCCCTTCGGAAATTTCACCACCCCCGCTCGCTACCGGTGCCGGATTGGAAGCAACGACTTTTGCCACTTCGGGTCGGTAAGTAACATCCATAAAACTTACCTCTTGCAAATCGAGCCCGGAACTGGTGGCGGGTCGGGAACGGGAGAACAAGATTATGCCCGAGAGATGGAGCACCGCCGAAATAAGCAGTGTAATTTCCAGTGTCCAGTTGCGGCGTTGGGCAAACATCTATCCTCCCTGAGCGATTTTTTTGGTTGCACAGGCGATGCGCGCCGCACCCGCCCGCCGGGCACAGGCAAGAATGTCCAGAACCGATGAATGGAGACACTCTTTATCCGCCCGCACCACCACGAGCACATACGGGTCGCGGGCAATCTCGGTTGCTATCCGGCTGTACAACTCATCGAAATCGGCAACCGGTTCGTCGTTGAAATAAAGACGCCCATCTGCGGTATAGGTAATGGTGACATCGTTTTCTGTTTTTCGCTCTGCGGTATGCGTTTGCGGCACCTCCACCGGCGTTGCATTGTGCGTTAAAACCATCGGCGCTACCATCATCATAACAAGAACAAGAATCAACCCAACACAAGCCATTGGTAAAATGTCAATGTTTGGTGCCTCTCTCCTCATTTTGTCCTCCTCGTCCTCAACAGCGCAATATCAGCCGCACCACACTGTTTCGCCAGGTCGAGAATTTGCATCACCCGGTCATATTTAACCTGCTCCTCAGCCGCAACAATAACCCGCCGTTCTACACTCCGTTGGAGCAAGCGGGGCAACAACTCAGAAAGATTTTCATAAGACACCTGAGCCTCATTCAACATTATCCTGCCGTCGTTGGTGATTAGGATATTCGCTTTGATATCCGAACCGGGTTCATTCGCCGCAGCGCGGGCTGCCCCCGGCGCCGAGACAAAAATCCCCGATTCAAAGAAAATCGGCATCGAGACAATAAAGGCGATGACCAGCGATAGGGCAATATCAACGAGCGAGTTCAATATCAATCCCGAATTGCGATACGATTCTACCGAGCTCCGGCGGCGCATCAGAACTTCCAGGTTGTATCCTCGCTCACTTCCGGTTGCACAACCGAAGGGGTTGGCACCGGTTTTGTTTCCAAAGGCCGCTCAACGCGCTGCGGTTGCTTATAGCGACCGAGCAACACCACCAACCGTTCGGCAACACTTTCCAGCGCCATTGTCAGGTCGGTCGACTTCTTGGAAAAGTAGTTGTAAAAGAACAGCACCGGAATCCCGATAAAAAGACCGAAGGCAGTAGTAAGCAAAGCCTCCGCAATCCCTTTGGATACGACCGCTGGCCCGCCCGAACCGGTCAGAGCGATATTGCCAAAGGCGCCGATGAGCCCGGTAACCGTTCCCAGAAGCCCGAGCAGTGTTGCGGCATTCGCCAGCGTTCCCATACCACCCAGGAGCCGCTCGTAGCGAATCCGCTCTTCAAGAATCAAACTGTAGAGTAAATCCGACAACTCCTCGGCACTCAATGTGTAATTTTCTAACGCCACCACGAACAACCTTCCCAGAGGATTGTTCTGCTTTTTACTCCAATCCAGCGCTTGACTTAGGCCGTTTTGCGCCAGTATCCGCCGCAACTCCATAAGCCCCTTTGAAGGATTAAAACGATTTTTGGTAAAATACCAAAACCGCTCGAGAATCAGCGCCAGGGCGGTAATCGATGCCAGGAGTAATATCACCATTACCAAACTGTTCCTGAAAATTTGAACTATACTCTGACCCATTATCATGGTTTCTTCTCTCCTTGGGTTGATGAATTCACCTCTGTGGACGAACCGGGCACAGCACCCGATTCGCCTTCTTCAACTGGTGTGCTGTACTGACCCGCACCCAGCCGTTTATTGCAAATTTCGACATTCTTCTTTGCGCTCTCAACATACTCGGCATCGCCAAAAGAATCAATCACCGTCTGAAATGCCTTGAGCGCCTCCTTGTACTCTCCGGCGTTAAAGTATGCGATGCCCATATTAAAAAATGCCCCGGCTCGTTGTTCGTGTTCTGGGAAATAACTCAGAAACTTCTGGTAAGCCTGCGCTGCTTCCTGCCACCTTTTCAGCTGAGCATAACATTCTGCCGTCAGCAACTGGGCATCACCGGCAACTCCGGAACCAGGGAAATTAACCACCGTTTTCTGCAACTCAACAATCGCCTCATCATATCGCCCCGCATCATACAACTCTTTACCCTTCGCATACTGTCCTTCTGCTGCCATTTCTGACTGAGGGAAACGCTCCAGGAATTGCCGCATCACGCTCGAATCCTCCTGACCGGCGAGATAGTAACTCATCTCCAAACTCTTGCGTACACCAGGCACCTGGGCATCGGACGGGTACAGGTCAAGAAACTTTTGATATTCCCGAATCGCATCGAGATACTGCCGCCGGTTGTAGTAGCATTGGGCGATGAGTGCCTGAGACGCCGGGGCGAATTGCGAAAAGGGATACTTTTCAATCACAAAACTAAAAGCGGCAATTGCCTTGTCGTACTCCAGGGCTTTGAAATAGGTGTCGCCGGTGCGGAAAGCGGCTTCGGCGACCTTTTGATTGTTCAAGGGAAACCGGTTCATCAAAGTCGTCCAGGCGTCAACCGCTTGTCCGTAATACTTCAACTGATAATAACAGTAACCGGCGTAGAAATAGCCCGGCACGGCGGCGAGGGAATCGTTGGGGAATGTATTCGTTAAAGCCTCGAAAACATCCAGCGCCTTCAGATATTCCCCTTGATTGAAAAGGCAATAACCGTAACCAAGATAGGCGCTAATCGTGAACAGCGTATCGCTCAACCGGGCGTTCAATAACCCCTTAAAACCGGACAACGCCTCATTCAGCCTTCCCTGATGATAAAGGGTGTAACACCTTCCGAGCCGGGCATAGGGGGCGATTTCGGCGCCAGAAGGATGATTGAATGCCCGCTGGTAGTAGTCATCCGCCTCACTGTACTTCTGGGTATAGTAAAAACCTTCAGCGAGCGAGTACAAAATCCGGGGTCGCCATTCAGACTTTTCGTCCGGATAATCAGCAAGATACTTCGTGCCCAGGGCAACACAGTTGTCAAACTTCCCGCTTGAATTGAGTGCCATCAAGAGCATCGCTGCCGCCGGTTCCCGCAGCGCGGTTCCACCATAGTTGACCAGGATGTTTTCGAACTGGTCGGCGGCACTGCGATAATCTCCCAGTTGATAATAAATCACGCCGGAGAGATAGTTACCAACTCCAGAAAGGGCGCCGGTAGTAAACATCCGGCTCAACTGACTGGTTGCCAGCAGCGTTTGCGCCGTATCAGCCGTTGCCAGCATCGCCGCTGCCAGCTGCAGATGGGCATAACTGGAAACCATTGTTCTGGGGTAATTGGACCGCACCCGCTGAAACCGCTCTACCGCCTCCTGGGCTTTACCAAGCGCCAATTGAGCATAACCGATAAAGTAATTGGCATGAGCGGCAAGAAAGTTGTTGTTCGAACGGGTAAGGGGCATAAGATGGTCAATCGCCTGTGAGTACTGTTTCTGAGCAATCAAGGCGCAGCCTAAGAAATAATGGGCAAAGTCGGCTAACGGCGAATAAGAGAACTGGTCCAGGAAAAATTGAAACTTTGCCCGGGCGCCATCGTAATCCCGATTGATAAATAAAGCCAACCCGGCATTAAAGTGTGCCATTAACGCCAGGGGTGTGTTGGGCACCGCATCGGTCACCTCTTTGAACTTAACCAGCGCCCGCATCGGATTTCCCAGCTGCGCATAACATTTACCAAGGTAAAACTTTGCTTCTGGTATCTCGAGCCCGTCAAGATTGGTGCGTGCCTGCTCGTAAGAGCGTTGAAAGTAGTAAAGCACACCCAGCGCAAAATTGGTCCGGGGGTCAGCGTTGTACCCGGGCTCCTTTGCCAGTTTTTCCAGCATCAGCTGCGCCTGTCGGTAGTTGCCCATCATAATGTAACACAAACTCGCCCCATACATCGCTTCCGGTTTTATATACGAGTAGCGCGGCCGCTCCAGCAGTGTCTGAAACAACCTTAACGCCTTATGATACTCCCCCTGATTGAAATAACATTCTGCCAGCGCGAAATTAAGTTCATTGCCAAATTCACTTGTTCCGAACTCCCGCACCAGGCGGTTCAGTCCTCTAATCGCCTCTTGATAGTTGTGGCTTGCAATCAGCGTCTGAACCCGATTGTACTCCCGCGCTAACTCCTGGGTCTGTTGCGGTGTCAGAACTCCCCAGATAAGTAGCAAAAGAATTGACATTTCTACTCGCCGGGTTTGATTTCAACCTTTCCCTGTGGACCCCGGGTCTTCACTGTAGTGAGCAGACCGGAAAAACTCAAAGATGTATTACGCTGGTCAACAACCACGATATCGTAGTAGTACTTACCATCGGCAACCAGCCGGCCAACATCATCCAGACCATCCCACCACATCCGCGGCGGTGGCGCATCCCACCCGCTATAACTTCTCACCACTTCGCCAAAGCTGTTCTTAATCATAATCTGCCACCGCTTCACCGGTGCCCGGGAAACGGTCCTGATGTCCATCCACAGCACATTGTTCTTGTCTTCGGGTGTGGGCGCAAAAAGTTTTGGTTGGGCATCAATCCAGACTCGAAAGCCCGAAAAGTCAACAAATATCCCGAGTTTGTGCGTTGGTGACAGCCGGAACTGAGACTGGTGATGCAAAAGGAATGCGTAATCGACACCCAACCCCATCTTGCCCCATGCCTGATGAATTCCAATGCCAAGACTGATTTCGTTCGGGTCAATACCCACGCGCTGGATAACAACATCGGGTACAATATGAAATTCAACCCCGCCATGGGGTGTCAAATCCAGCTTCAGCCGGTCAATTGGATTGTTGGTCGACTCATCAATCTGCCGCAACAACGGTGCTGACACATCTGCCGTAATCACCGCCCGTCCTTCCAGCAAATGGGCAGCAACACCGAAACGAAATGTTCTTGGATATCGGTCCGATAGGGTATGTAATGTCAAAACCGGTTCAACCGCATTCTGTACCACCAGACCAAAACTGAAAACCTTTCCCGCTCTTGCCAGTGCCCCAAAGTCAGCACCAACGCCCACATCGGCAAACTGTGCCAGGTTTTTTGTTATCAGTTTTGCCGTTCCGCCGAGCCCCAGAAAACTGAACGGATTGTAGGCATATGAAACAAGATAGGCGTTTTCGGAAAAGAAGGTCGGCTGATACTGCCAGTTTTCCGGTGTTCTCGAATCCAGTCCCTCCGCGCCGTAGTTTAAAATACTAACACCAAATGTTCCAAACTCTTTTGTTGGCATCGTATAGGCGATGTACTCCATTCGGGCACCGTAAAGTTGCGAGTGGGCTAAAAGAACTTCGTGCGTGTTTAACTGAAACAACCCACCCGGATTAAAGTAAATCGCCTGGGCGTCATCGGCAATCGCGGTAAACGCCTTGCCCATTGCCAGACTGCGCGGTCCAGCACCGTAATTGAGAAACGCGCCCGGTAGCCCACCTTCAACAGCAAAAGCATATAAAACAAGCGAACTCAAAAATAAAAAACAAGCCAACCCTACCCTGTTTTTTACCATACCACTCCTAAACGGTAGGTACTGCGGAACACCGTACCGGTGTGCAGTTGACCCAAAACTTGGACGACATAGACGCCCGACGCAACTCTGCGGCCGTAACGATTTCGGCCATTCCACATCACCCGGTTGATTCCTGCTCGTGCCCCTGGTTCTCCAGCCGAAAAATGCCAGCTGACCACTTCGTTACCAAACGGGTCAAATATCCGCACATCAACCCCACCCGACCGGGTGAGATAATACACAATCTCTGCCGCATCCCGGTTGAAACCAAAGGGGTTCGGAAAGGCAACGATCTTTCCTAACATCACCGCACTGTCCGGGATATCAATATATATTCCAACCAGTGACTCAGCAGCACCGGAAACAATCCGGAGCGTGTCAAACTCAGCAAAGCGTGCCCGGGTACAGAGAAAACGGGCAACAACAACACCCGATGTATCGGTAAGCAACGCCTCATCAAGGATATCACCATTTCCCTTCACCACCGAAAAACGGCAAACCGCGGCGGTAATCGGCTGTTGATTTGCATCTCGCACCACAACCCTGATATAAGCAGTCTCTCCAGCAACCACCGTATCGGGCGCCGTAATCTCCAAACTTTTGCCCCGGGCTTTGATGTCCAGTCGGGTGGGGTAAGACCCGTTTCCACCCGCAACATCAGAAACCCATAAATTTTGATTGGGTTCGGACATATTAAATTGAACTAAGAACTTTGCGCTGTCGACCAGGGTGGTCTCCGTAGGAAAGAACTCTATCGGGAATTCAGAATTCAACTTTATCCGCAAGCCGCTTGCGCCAACGATATTCCAGCATCGGTCACAGGGATAAACTGAAACCGGAAACGGCTCCCGCACATACTGGGCAAAGGGCGTGCCCGATTTACCTGGAGTCATCCAAGCCAGAGTCGCCGTATCTCCTGGTGTGGGCACTTCTCCAGGAAGGATTAAAAGCAGCCGCTCGAACGCACCCGGACGGACATCGAATAAAGATGAAGTATCGGGAACAAATGGTTGTCCGGTTGCGGGCAAACAGTAAAGCTGGTGGACGCCGGCACGCCGGAAAATGGCATTGAATCGGCCACTCCCATCCTGTATCTCGCCACCAGCAGGAAGAACCGCAAAGTTATCACTGGCATTGAAATATACGCTGTCGGTCCGAAATCGTACCGGATTACACCAAACATCTGTTAAATAAACCGTAAAATAAAAACTGTCACCGGCGCTTTGACTGTTGGGCAATCCCAACCTTCCTTCGCGTGTCCCCGGGCTCAACTGCTGTCCCGGTAACACCGTTACAAACCGCCGCGGCGGTCCGGAAACCACCTGAAAAACATTACTGCTACTTGTCACCCGGACAGAGTCATCAGTACATCGTATCTGTAAACTGTCCGCGATTGTTACCATTACTTTACCGTTCCACACCCCGTTGCGGAATGGGCCAATCACATTCGGATAGATGTAACTTGCCCCACGGCTGGTTGATAGAAAGGCAGGTCGATTGTAATCGTAGATACCACCGTAAGGGTCCCGGGCGATTATCGCCACCTCAAACGAATCTCCGGCATATTGCGGACTGGTTATCGGGGTAAAATCAAATCGGTACAGCTGGGCGACCAGCAGTAACCCGAGCGCCGCGCTCATCAGCACATCTAATTTTAACCATCTTAAAAACCCTGTCAAATAAATAATTACACGCATGAGAACTGACTTTGGACTGAACTAAATATCCCCTATTTCTTGACAGCTTATCAACCGTTTCTTACTCTACGCTATGAAATTTGCCGTTCCGGAAAGCGGCATCCGTTATGCTCCGGTCCGGGCGCTGATTGCCATTGCAACAGGTATCGTATTAAGTCAGGTATCGGTTCTACCCTGGTGGTCCGCATTAGCGGCGGCGCTCTTCGGCATCGCCTTCAGCCGATGGACTAATAGGTTTTCACTTTATCTCACACTTACCGCTACCGCCTTCCTCTTTGTCCGCAGCCGTGAACCTCAAGCGCCGATGCCACAGACCTACCGTGCAACAGCATTCAAGGTCATTATCACCCAGGAACCATTGATAACCGGAAAAGCAACCGGTGTCCTTCTCCCTCCTTATTCCGGTAAAGTTATGCTCTTCTTCAAAGATTCATTGCCCAGCGTGCGCTACGGCGACCTGCTTCTGCTCCAAACAAAAATCAAACGGTTCTCCTTTCCCCGAAACCCCGGTCTTTGGGACTACAATCAGATTCTGTCCCAACAAGGTTATGCCGGGAATGCTACCGTAAAATCGGGCGCAATAAAAATCATCAGCCGTAACCACGGCAACCCGATAATCACCCGGCTTATAATGCCCGCAAGGAGATACCTGTTGAATCTGTTTAACCGTTCAATTGGCGGTGCGGAAGCGGCTCTGCTCCAAGGCATTCTTCTGGGAGACAAAACCGCTTTACCAGAAAATGTGCGCCGGGCGCTATCTGACTCCGGAACAATGCACCTTTTGGCGGTTTCTGGGCTCCATATCAGTATCATCGTTTTTGCCTTTTGGTTACTGCTTAATGTGTTACAGATTCGCGGCTGGATGCGGTTTGTGCTCTTAACCATTGGAACCCTCTTTTACATCCTTGTCATTGGCTGGCGTGCTTCTGCAGTCCGCGCCGGTTTTATGGCCTGGGCGACACTTTTGAGTGTTCCGACCCAGCGCCGCGTTAACCTCATTTCCAGTCTTGCGGTAGCCGGTATCATCATCCTTCTTATTGAACCATTAAGCATTTTTTATGCCGGAACCCAATTGTCCTTTGCCGCCACCGCTGCCCTTATCACGATTCCGCCCCGATTCCAGCCATTGCTCAAAAGATACCGCATTCCCTACTATTCGAAAAACTGGCTCATCAATCCGGTCTTAATTTCAATAGTAGTAACACTCGCTACCGCACCTTTATTACTGCACCACTTTTTTCGGTTCCAGCCATTAACATTTCTGGCAAACATCCTCCTTGTCCCGCTTACAACCATTGCCTTACCGCTTGGGTTTCTGCTCGCGCTCATCAACCTTATCTCTCCGGCACTTGCCGTCTTTCCCGCCGAAACACTCCGTTTTTTGCTCCGACTGATGCTCTCAATTACCAGCATCTTCGCCAATTTAAGATGGGCGATAATTGAACCGGGAAAACTGTCCTGGTTCGGGGTGTTTTACATTTACGGACTCATCCTGCTCAGCCTTAACTACCGAAAGAATTGGGCAAAATCCGCTCTCCGTATTAGCCTGATTGCCGGCTTAACTTTCCTCGTATGGAAAAGCGGCCTAACCAAACCTCATCCCCGGGTCACATTCCTTGACCCCGGGCGTGGTGATGCCGCTCTTATTGAAGACCATCAGGGAAGAAAACTGCTTATCGATGCCGGCATCGACAACACCGGTGTGCTCCGGGATTTCTTGCTCAGCCGGGGTGTTAAACATCTTGACGCCGTTCTCATTACCCATCCCGACCGCGACCATTACGGCGGGCTCCTTGACCTTGAACCGAGCCAAAAGATAAACCTCCTGCTTGTTCCCACATTAGAAGGCGACCATTTATACCAAACCCTTCTTCGCCGGTTGCAACAGTCGGGCACAAAAATCGTTGTTGTAAACAAAGGTGCATCCCTTACCGGCTTCGGCTATAATGTTGACATCCTCTGGCCCGATGTTGTTACGCAATGGCTCTACGCGGAAAAACTCATCCCTACCAATCCGGTTTCGATCGTGGCCCTGATAGAAAAAAGCGGGTTCAAAATGCTCTTCACCGGCGACTGTGAATTCCCGGAAGTTCTTCATTCCGCTACCCAAAGCGGCACGGTTAACCTGTTGAAATCGCCTCATCATGGCAGCCGCAAAGGAAATAAAGAACAACTGTTTGAACTCTTTAAACCAGAATATGTCGTTGTGATGGGGCGCTATCCCACTCCGGCAAGACTGGAATCGCTTCTTACTACAAAGGGCATTAGGTATATCAATACCCGCGCGTCAGGCGGTGTAACTATGAGAATCCCACCTACGACTTCCCGGATTTCGGTACCCACCGCAAACCGATAGACACCCGCTGCGCATCCCCTAAGATTCCGTAAGAGAGATAAACCGCATCAACCAGAATCGTGAAATAAGGACTCAAAACCGTTTCGTAGCCAATCCCGAATGAAAAACCGGACCAGGTTCCAAGGTGTCCACCCGACTGATACCCTGCTCTTAAATACAACGCCCCGGTCTGTGTCGAACCCAGTGCGCGCATATCCAATTTCCCTTCCACACCAAACCCGGCTGTTGGCCCATAATCTGGATAGGTGGAAACATCGCTGGTAAATAGAATGTAATTTTTGTCAAAGGGTAGTTTAAAACTGGCACCGAGCCGCAAATTCATCGGTTGGTACTCCCAATCTTGAATAAACCGGCGCGGTGTTCCAATGTGAAGCAAACTTGCACCCAGTGTGATGTAACGCACCGGCCGATAAAGCACGCCACCATCAAAAGAAACCGCCCAACTGGCAAAAGAGTCCAGCCGACTGTAAACAAACTTTGTGCCCGCACCTAAAGCAAACCTTTTAAACGGCTGCCATGCCACCGCCGGACCCACAATCAAATCACTTAAAACGAATGACCCTAACTCTTCACCCAGCTCACTCCGCCTCGTGTCGCTCGCGTTTAAATACCCAAAACCGAGCCCGAAACCGAGTTGCTTAAAAAATGGCACCGTAATCCCGCCCGACGCATAGGAAACGCCCTGTAACATCTGGCACAGCGTCAAGCCCGCATCAAACTTCGGCGCCAGCGCCGGTCCGGCGGGATTGTAAAAAAGGGCATAAACATCGTCCGCCACCGCGGTGAACGCCTGTCCTAACGCTGTTGGTCTTGCCCCAACCCCGATTTTCATAAATGTGAAACCGGTAGCCGAAGGACCAAAAAAATTAAATTCGGTAATTACGATAAGAAACAGCGGTAAGATTTGCACAGATAAAAATATATAAAATCGGCTTTGAATTGCAACACAACCCTGATGCGGTAAAGAAGTTCAACTGTGGTCAAATCGGCGAAAATTACAAGATTGCGTAACCTTTTTAAGTTAATACCTGTATTGACAAAAGAAAAATTAAAGCAAAACTACTTCAATGCCCATCTCTCGTACCCGAATCTTCATCGTCCTGCTCTTTGGTATCAGCGTCGCCTCTTTTGCCTCGATAATCATCCGCATCACCCCTGCTCCCAGTCCGATGATTGCCACCGGTCGGATGTTCTTCACCAGCATCATTCTTACCCCCTTCTTCATCAAAAACCTCCAATCGCACCGCCATGAACTCACTCCGGCACGCTGGCGCTGGGCGCTTCTTGCCGGCATCTTTCTTGCAGGTCACTTTATCCTCTGGATTGAGTCGCTCAAACACACCACCGTGGTCAGTTCGGTTGTTCTTGTGGCGATGAATCCGATTTTTGTTGCCCTGATTGCACCGCCATTACTCAAAGAACGACTGTCTTTAAGGGGCTGGCTCGCAATCCTCATCGCATTCCTCGGTGCCACGCTCATTGCTGGACCGACCTTGAAATCGGCGACCCTTACCAGCGGTAATTTCCTTTCCCTCGGCGGTGCCCTGTGTGCTGCCTGTTATGTAATTTTAGGAAGAAAACTCCGGGCTGGACTTTCCCTGCTCAATTACATCTATCCCGTTTACACCTTCGCCGCACTTTTTCTCCTGCTTTTCGCCCTCGTCAGCCACACCCCACTCCTTGGCTATCCTCCCAAAACCTATCTTCTGGTTCTGCTCCTTGCTATCGGACCACAAATTATCGGCCACACCAGTTTCAACTGGGCGCTGAAATTCCTGCCCGCGCCGGTTGTTGCAATGTCAATACTGGGCGAACCGATTGGCACTACCATCCTTTCGGCGCTCCTCCTCAACCAGCCGCCCACAATCCTTGAGCTCGCTGGCGGCTTGCTTATTGGCACCGGAATCTACTTGGTTGCCAGTAAACCCTGAATAAGTTTTACACCCTTACATCAGCGCCAGTGCCCGTTCTAAAGCCGCCGCCGCCTTTTCATTAAAGGCGGCACACTCCTCAAGTAAATTAACCGCTCCTGTTGTTGCGACCCAATCTTCTATTCCTTCTTCAACATTGTTCGGTAACTGGCTCTTCAACCTTTCAAGATTTTTTAAGGAACTCTGAAAAAGTGCTGCCGCCTCAGCCAGAGGTACTGCCGCACTTTTCCTTCTTTTAGCCAGCCGCTGGCAGAACCCTGTAGCAAACATCTGAAGTTCCCAATAGCACATCAAATTAAAGACATTACCAACCGGGTCGGCTCTCCCCCTTTTTAGAACATCACCCCAACTACGGAAAGCACTCGCCCCGTAATAGTAATTACTATCAAAACAGGCATGGTGCCCCCGTAGCAGTTTCACCCCCCGGCTTATTGCCTGACGTTCCTGCAGTTCAGCATCGGGTTTTATCCGTTCGCCAAAAAACAACCCTGCCAGCCGCCACGGTGCTTTAAGACTGTCAAACCTTACCGGTGGCTCCGGCTCATCAGCCGGTCCCAGCGCCTTTTTCTCTTTATGAACCCAACAACTCCTTGAAGAGCGCACCAGATAAGAGTCACCCCGATAACCGTAAACGATACCAAACTCCGGCGCATCTCCTGCACCCCAGACAATACACAGCCTTCCGGCATCGATCTCAGCCCGCACCCTTTCAAAAAGCTCAGCCGCCAGCTCCTGTTCATCGGCACCCCGCTCAACCGCCACCAGCTCGGTCTCAAGACCAAGCGCCTGCGTCCCTTCAACCAGCACCTCCCAGTCAAAGGCAACCGGACCGGTAGGCAGAAGTTCGGGGTCAATGTTGATAACAAATGCGTAGCCGCTCATTCCGGCAACATCGGTGAAATCACACTTCACACCGCGCGACCGCAAAACAGCCGTCACCGCACCGACATAACTGACCCAGGACCAGGGCGGTATCAGCTGGACATCAACAACCTTCTCCTCTATCTGATTGCCATTCATAATTCCCATTATATTACATCAGCCACCTTTCTGATGTCAACACCATACCAACCTTGTTACTATTTACCCCTATCTTAACATACGAAAAATTAAGAAAAAGTGACAAAAATCCATCCCCTCCACAGTCCGGGGGTAATTCTGGGGATAGCCTCCAGCGCCTCCTCACTCATAATTCCTGATACCCTACCCCTTATCACCCTGAAAACCGTTTCCGATACCATTTTCGTGTCCATCTTATTGATAATTTAACAGGTTACATCACCATTCCCCGCAACCACTCACTCCTGAACTGCGGTCCTGTTAATCACCGACCCCACCTCGTTTGTTCTTCACTGTTATGTCTGGGGCTCTGCTTTAGGGCTCGTTTTCAGGTTAGCGTACCTGAACCCGCCCGGGAAACTCGCAGGCACGCCCTTATTGGTACCCACCGCAAGACTTTCCGTTTTACCCTGACAAACGGTTGGAAAAGTTTTAAATAGCATTCTAATCCTTGGCTAACAAAGACGAAAAGGCTAACATTAACGAGAAAGAATCGACATTGCAGAAAGAGAGCGCAGCGTACCAATCTGGTTTCCTCAATCGGGATTTGTTATCCTTTGGTGCCAAAAGTAAAGACTATCTCCCAGGCAAAATAAAAAATTGGCCAATTCGGAATCAAGTAGCCTACTTTTTCTCCAGCCATTGCAGCGGATCAACCGCCTTACCGCCAATACGGAGTTCAAAGTGGAGAACATCACCGCTCAACCCTACAGTGTCTCCGGCTGCTATTTCATCACCGCTACGGACCTTCAATTCAACCAGCCGGGAATAAATCGAATGGTAACCACCGCCATGTTCCACAATCACCATCAACCCCTGACCCATAAAGAAATCGGCATAACTCACCCTGCCTTTACCAACCGCCCGCACCGCACTGTTACTCTTGCAACTGATATCAATTCCGGAATTTTTTGTCTTTGTGCCATACTTCGGCTCAATCTGAACTCCAAATTGGCCCACAACAACCCCGGAAACCGGCCAGGGCAACTTTCCCTTTTTCTCCTCCAGCGGGTGTTTTGCTAAAACCGCTTGTGGTTGCTGTGCTGGTTTTCGCACCGTCCGTGTTCGATTAAAACGCGGCGCACCGCTGTAAAGAACCGAACACCCCGCAAAAACTACCAAGCCCGACATCATCAGCAGCCGATTCCACACCACTAAACCTTCTACTCTCCTTACAACCAAAGTCAACCTTGACCCGGATAAAAAAGCCACGCCCGGATAATCCGGGCGCGGCTTTACTCCGGTCGCTAATTTATGGGAAAATTCCGCGTTCCTTATAGACCTTCTCCAATCGAGTTAGGGCAACAATGTAGGCTGCCGTACGCCAGTCCACTCTGTACTTGTCTGCTGTCTCGCGCACCCGATGGTAAGCGGGGACAATCTTTTTGTACAGCTTGGTATCAACCTCTTCCAAATCCCAGTACTCACTGCGCTTGTTCTGCAGCCATTCAAAGTAAGAAACAATCACCCCGCCCGAGTTGCAGAGAACATCGGGAAGCACATCAATGCCCCGTTTTGCCAGGATGGCATCGCCCTCCGGATCGGTTGGACCATTTGCCCCTTCCGCAACCAGTTTTACATTGAGCATCGGTGCCGTTTCCCCGGTAATCTGATTTTCCAGCGCTGCCGGAATGAAGATGTCAGCTTTTGTCCTGAGGAACTCGTTGTGGCTTATCGGCTTTGCCTTAGGATAACCCTTGACACCACCGCGCTTTTGAACATAGCCAGTCAAATCGTCCGGGTCAATTCCATCGCGATTGGCAATCGCACCGGTTACATCCTCCACCGCGAGCAACTTTGAACCAAATGGCTTCAACAGGCGCGCCGCCCAGGAACCAACATTACCAAAACCCTGCACGATGTATGTTGCATTACCCAGGTCAAAGTTGTGGTCTTTCGCCCACTCCCTGATGAGATATACCACTCCCTGTCCGGTTGCCTTGTCCCGACCGACACTACCACCGGATTCAATCGGTTTGCCGGTTACCACATGAAGACACCGCTGGCGCTCGTAGGGCGGCATCATCGATTGATAGGTATCAAGAATCCATGCCATTATCTGGGCATTGGTATTGACATCCGGCGCCGGGATATCGTATTCCGGGCCAATGGTATTACCCAAGGCAAAAGCAAAGCGCCGTGTTATTCGCTCCAGCTCTGAAAAAGAGTATTTAAACGGGTCCAGTTGAATACCGCCCTTGGCGCCACCGAACGGAATGTTGACGATTGCCGATTTCCAGGTCATCCAGGTCGCCAGTGCCCGTACTTCATCGATATCGACCGCCGGATGGAACCGCAAGCCTCCTTTGAACGGACCAAGGGCGTTGTTATGTTGCACCCGGTAACCGGTGAACACCTCGATGCGCCCATCGTCCATCTTGACCGGGAAATGAACAATGATTTCGTTCATTGTCGTTCCCAGGATTTTGCGTATCCCATCGTCCAGATTCATTATGTCCGCGGCGCGATTGAACTGACTGACCACATTCTCATAAACGCTACGCCGTTTCGGAGTCCCGGTTGATTTGGGTAACATCGCCTGTTTACCCCGAACTGTCCTATCTTTCTTCATTTACTCCTCCTGTTTATTTGTTTTTTACCGATACTTTTCACAGTGCCAGAGACCAACTTCACAATCGGGAATTGCACAGTTTTACTATGATTATCAGTTCGACACAATCTGCTAAGTGCGGTTTGCCGCACTGCCGTTTTCTTAACCTTATTAACTTTCCTGCGCCAACTTCTCTTTGCTTTGTTGCAACTACCATATATTCATTCCGTTTTAAAGTTTTTCATTATAACTAAAATTTATCAGTTGTTCAAAATTGTTCCATTGGCTTTCAACGAATCGCGTCCACCTGATGGATTGCTTCTTTCACTTCACCATTTCACCACTGGGGAACGCAAAAATACGATAAATGGAGGCGGCGGGAATCGAACCCGCGTCCGAAGTGTTCAGAGTCCAGGTTCTACATAGTTAGTCAATCTATTTTTTCTCACCCGCTGTCTCGCCGATTGACAGGCAACAGCAGGCCAGTCTCAGTTGTAATCCAGTCGCCATCCTGAGACACAATGACGACTTTAATCACCCTTATCGACCCTGCACCGACGCCGGGTGAAAATCGTCGGGCAAGGGGCTACCCGCTTTAGGCAGCCAGTGCGTAGCTGCTGTTGGCAGCTGTATTTCCTCTGTTACTATTTACGAGGCAACAGAGGAGCCTCGCTATGCCCCTGAACCCCTCAATCACTCCGTCGAGACCATTCGCCCCCGTCTTTCCTCTTCCTTTATCCACCGCCGCGCAAGAGGCAAATCGGACCGCAGAGCTCCCATAACCACAAAACTCTACCCGGATTTATTATATCTTAGCGGGAGAAAATGTCAATGCGCCAAATCACGCCGGCGCAGTTTTTCCAGCAACCGGTTTGCAACCGTGCGTTTATCTGGACACCGGCGCGTCTGGATTGGTGCCCCGACATAGAAATACTTCTCCCGGGGCTCGTTTATCGCATTGAAGAATCCAAACCCAACGCCCCGAACATTGCTCCGGTCACCAGGTTCTATTGCCGGACCGCTACCCGCCCAAACCATTGCGCTGCCATCACCCTCAATTACATCCGCCACAAAAGCGGGGAAAATTCTTTCCGCAGGGACAATTAAAAAAGTATCCTGGACCATCGTATCCAGCCGCAGGTCATAATCATCGTCAAACCCCAGCGTATCAAAGTACTCAAAGGAAACATCGAGTTCAACCCAGTACCACTCTGCGCCCGCGGACCGCGTCCAGGAGATGAGCAATGTTGAATCCATATCCAGAATGTACCTTTCCGGCGGACTGGTAAGGGAAAAGTTACCCGGCATTGTTACCCGTGATTTTGCGTCACCCCAGTAATGGACAACCTGCAGTTCGTAGGGATGGTTAACCATAAACTCCATCGTATCGCCATACTCATACCTCGTCCAGCTATAAGAAAGCACATCCAGACTTTCACCATTCAGCGTTACAATTGGCACCATCCGCAAGCCCTTGGGGTCAAACACCTGAACATAGCGCTCATACTCAATCGAATAGTCGTAATACTCCCCCCGGTAAAGGTAACCATTCACCATCGGCTCTGAATAGTTCGGGTCCAGTTGCCGGCAACCGGTAATTGTTATTGAGAAAAAAGCAAAAATGACCGCCAACAAGATGTGACGCCGCCGGGTGGTTGCTAATTTCATCGGGCTAATCGAGCCGAATCGGCATCAAGATAAACAGGTCCTCATCGCCCGATTTCTGTCCGGTTGGTTTCAAGAAAACCGGCGCCATCGCGCTGGAAAACTCGATTTGGACATCTTCCGTCGTTATATGCCTGATTATTTCCAGCAAAAGGTTACCGTTAAACCCGATACGCAACAACTCGCCTTCATACTGACAATCCAACAGTTCTTCACTTTTCCCCAGTTCCGGATTCTCGGCTCGCACCGTAATTGAATTGTTCTGAAACTCTAAGCTTATCGGCTTACCAATTGCCTGCGAAATTATCACCGCACGCCGCACCGCCGCCAGCAATCCATCACGATTGACCAGCACCCGGTAAAAGTTCTCCTTGGGTATAACCCTTTCATAATCAGGGTAAGGACCTTCTATCATTCTCGTAACAATCACCATATTTTCCGTCACAAGCCCTATCATCTTGTGGTCGAAATGGACCTTAACCTTGTCTGCGTCCTGTGGTAATAACCCAAAAACCTTGGGGGGAACAAGTAGCTTCGCCTTTACGCTGGATTTGACTTTACGGGTGATCAGAGCCAGCCGATAACTGTCGGTACTAACCATCCGGGACTCGTTCTTAGAAATCTCCCAGTTGATTCCTGTCAGTATTGGCCGGTTTTCTTCCTTGGAGGTGGCAAAACCACAACGGTCGAACATTTCAAACAAGGTGGCGACGGGAAACTCTAATACATCACCTTCGGGAAGTTGGGGAAAAGAAGGAAAGTCTTCTGATGGGAACTGAACAAACGAAGCCTTCATCCGACCACAGTTCACCATCAACATTTTGCCGTCTTCATCCAGAACGACCGTTGAACCGCTGCTCTCCTGCACCAAGGTGTTTAACTCCCGCCCCCTGACCAGTGCTGTGCCAGCGCTGGTTTTCCCTTCGAGTCGAACCCTCTTTTTAAGTGCTGTATCACCATCAGAGCCGGTTATCGCCAGTTCACCATCAGTAACTTCAAGCAAAATGTTCTGATATATCGGGAATGTGGTTTTGGCGGGAATTACTTGGACAATGCTGCTAAGCACATCAGCCAAAACATCACGGTCTAATTCACAATGCATTCCGCCTCCTTTTTTAATTTCACTTAATACTTCTACACAGAATAACCCAACTGTCAAGTTTGCCCACAATCCGGCAGCCACCGCAGAAAAAAAATTGTCCCTGAAATCACATAACCTACCTTTTTATCTTTCCTTTACGACTTTCGGGGATAAAAAAAGTGGTGTTTACCAAATGAAAAAGAAGAAATTCACCGCGCGACGAGGAAATACACCCCGGGTTGTAAAACTTGATTTATCACCCTTCGCCCCAGCGCATCAAAAACCGTTGCCGAAGAAAAGCCCCTTCGCGTTGCGGTAGTTGTAACAACTTTCCGGTTAACACTCGGATAAAAAATCGCTTTTTCTTCCTCATTAACGGAAACAGTAGTGGTATCCTCCAGCGTGACATCGTCAACATAAATTGAAACCCCGGGTAAACTAACACACGAGACCGAAACAAACATTGCCGAATCGGGCGCTGTAACCCAGCGGGAATAACGGCGATACCCGGTTGAGTAATATAGGGGAATTAGCACCGGACTCCCTAACGGATTACCCAGCATTGTCAAAAACTGAATGACAAACGAGCCGCCCACCGCACCCGGCACAAGTGCATAACCGGAAAACTCATAACTTAATCCCGGGCGAACAACTGTAACGGTACTCACAAACGCCATCGTATCACCGCCGGTTAGCTGCACACAGTAATAGCCTGAATTGCAGTTTGTATCCTTTGTTGCTGAACCCGGGTAGAGCAACTCTGAACTCAACCACCCAAAAGGAAGATTAACCCCAAGCGTGTCGAGCCATATCTCAAATGACGGATTGACAATTATGTTGGTTCCCCATACCGACCCGACAATCGTCAAAATTATAAATATTCTGTACATAATTCAGTTTAATCCATTAACGAAAAAGTGTCAAATCTTCATAAAATGTATCACAGGTTATAAGGTGAAAACCGCAACTTGCCCAATCCCGAGGTCTTAAAACAAAAAGGGAGCCTGAGCGGCTCCCTGAATTACTTCCCAATCGCCTCAATCCGCCGTTTTCACTTGATAACAGAAAAGCCAGCCGTGGAAGTCATAAGGATAGTCTGGTGAATAGACAACAGAGCGGGGCATCAGGTCAAAAATCGCAAACCGGAATGTTGGTACAAGTTGCGCGTGCCAGGTACCCTGAAATACCCCATCGCCTAAATAGTTGAACGGGACCCGGATATAGAAGGGCCAGATTAACACAAATGTGTGCAGAAATGCGAGACCGTCAGTGGCATTCGTGTACAAGGTAACCGTAACCTCTTCACCGGGCGTGAAGGTAAACAGGCTGTCGATTGGGAAAAAAGTTTTCAGCGGGTCCTTGACCACCAGTTCCCGCAATGAACTCCTCACCCGGAACGAGTCAATCCGCACCGTCTGGACCGAATCGGACGCGCCCATGGCAAGCGATATTTTCTTCAAACGCCAGCCCCGGTCAGTGTCGGTTTCTTTTCCTTCTCGTTTAAAGATGGCGCAGAGGCGGGCAGTTTCTTTCAGTGGCTTATTCCATAGAAGTAAACTGGTGTCCGGAGGTTTAATCAGGATGTGAATTTCGCCAAAGTTGTGCCTTGACCACTGAACATAGGCAGAGTCTTCAACAATTTTAACATCGATTACCGGGTCATCGTGAGTCTGAGGTCCCCGCCACCAGAAAACCGCCGTATCATTGGCGGCAAAATAACCCCCACTGGAACTCGAATCGTGACTGGTGCTAATAGAAAAGTGCACCGTATCCTGCTCCACCAGCGCTTTTATCGCCGCCTTGTCCTTCTCGATATCCTGTTTGTGACAGCCCACCGCGCCCAGGATGAAAAGCAGCCCGAGCGTTAGCACGAACATTTTTTTCATACTTCCTCCTTTTTATTTTGCGATGACAAACTTGGCAACTTGACTGCCCTCAACATTAATAAAGTAAACTCCGGCACCCAAATCCCGCGTCTCAAGCACCATCTCAGTACCGCCTGCTGGAACGGTAATTTCTTTGACCAGCCGGCCGCTCTGGTCACACAATATTACCTTTTTCTGGCTTGCCAGTGTCGAACCGAACTTAACCCGGACCCGCCCTTTTGCTGGATTGGACTGGATTTTTATCCCTTCACCAAGCTTAAATAAATCAGAGCGCTGCTCAATCCCGGTCGGATCACCGATGAAGAAAGCCCGGGCTGTTACCGCTGAATACTGCTCGCCTCCCTTGAAGACGGTGTATTTTATGTAGCAGTTGCTGGAACTGATGCTAACGGGTACTAACCACTGAAACCGCCCACCGTTGGGCAAACTGTCGGCAATTAAACTCCAAGGACCACTCGAACCGGTAGTTGAAAACTCCAATCTTACCATGCTTGACTCTGCCCCGGGCGCCTCACTCCACCAGTCAATAAACTGCACCGAACCCTGCCAGAACCGTTCGCCACCGCGGGGAAAAACCGGGAAGATTCTTAAACTTTCTTTAGGGCTTGACTCGCGAAAGGCATAGGCGTAGTTTTTATAATTGGGCCAGGCCCCCTCCCTAACAACAAGGGCAAAGTCGGGATAGCCGTTGTGGTCGAAATCTGCCCCGGCACGAAATGCCTCATAATCTACAATTCGGTTATTAAGAGGCACACTCGCCATCTCGGTCCAGTTACCCTGGCCATCACCTGCCCAGATTTTCACCGCCCGACGCTGCAGACCTAACAGGTCAATAAACCCATCCCGATTCATATCAACCAGTTGCGTTGCATAAAAAGAGTCGGCGACAGGAAGGTTCCCCGAAAAGTTCTGCCAGACCCGCAGCGCACTATTCCAGCGCCATACCTCTATCCCCCTGGTATTATTCACAAACGCCAGGTCATCGCCACCATCGTTATCAACATCGCCCGGGGAAATTCCTGCCAATCCGTAATTGGAACGAGGCAATCCCGAATCACCAGGATAAAAGTTCCCTGTCCCATCCCCAAAATAGACCGCTGGACCGGCAACGGCACAGATGATATCAGGGTTGCCATCCCGATTTACATCCCGAAAATAAAACTCCATAGCACAGTTACTACTTTCCGGTAAACCAAAACTTTTGCGCCAGGTACCATTACCGAGGTTTAGAAAGACTCGCAAACCGACACCGTAACCAAATGAACACGCACCAATATCCAAAAGTCCATCGTGGTTAACATCGGCAAAGTCAGTATTAAACATTCCCCAGACCGTGCCTCCTCGCACCAGACTATCGTCCCACGCATACCACATCATGCCTGTACCATCACCTAACGCCACCTCCAACATATCGTCGCCCAGATCTTCGCCTGAATAGTTATGATGCATGCCGTAACCTACATCCCAGTTTCCATCCCAGTTGACATCGCCCACCGCAATTCCGCCATAACCAAAATTACCGTACTGATAGAGAGACCAGTTTCCTTGACCATCGCCAAACCAGACCATCACGCCGTGTTCCTGAGTGTTGATATAAGGACTCCCGTGGTCACCGATTGAAAGAATATCCACATTGCCATCATTGTTGATATCGGCAAACTCCAGTTCGGTCCGGCCACCTTCCAGCGCCGGGTTTTCGTAAAACCCATTACTTGCTGGCAGGTAATTTAACTGTGCCCAAACCAGCATCGGTAAGAAGAAGGTGAAATAAACCATCTACCCTCCTATTTTTGCTTCCTTAACACCAGTTGCAACCGACCTTCTTCATAACGGGCGATTCTGTAATGTCGGGCAACAGGCATCAGGTAATCAGCAAAAAGCAAAAGAACACCAATCCCCAAAAGTATCTGACGCACCAATCTGCCGTTACCAGTGGAAAAAAATGAGACACCAAAAGGGTTCGCCCACATAAATATCGCCACTGCCAGAATCACGAGAACAGCGATATTCGCCGCCTGTCGCAATCCCATGAACAACCGCACCCGTTTGATAATAGCGGGTTTGAATATAACCAGTTCCGGTTCGAGTTTTTTAATCGCCTCTTTTAATTCCTGGTTGTTGCTAATGTTCATTGTTATGCCTTACGGCCCTCTTTGGGCTGTTTTTGCTGCTATTGTTAATTTCCCGCTCTTGGGGCAGTTCAAGTTTTGTGACCCGGGGCGGTTTACCATACAACTCCTGATAAACCCGAGGGTAATCTTCCTTGCCACCGGCAAGGAGCAAAGTCAACGGCATCACATTTCGCGCCTGCTCAACCATTCTACCTACGATATCTCTGATATCCCACTGGGCTGAAGGGTCCTGACGGAGTCGTGACAGATGGTACAACTCCCGGGCGTTCAGCGTAATTAGTACCCTCCGTTGATGAGCGTTGGTCAACACATACTGAGCAACCAGCGGATTGACCGCCGCAATCTTATCGTAAACCTCTTCGGTCTGTGCCAGCACTTCCTTAAAACTCTTGTGCTCTTTTAACTCTGCTATGGAAACGGGAATCGTCCAGCCTAAATCCGGGTCGTAAGGCTGGACCGTAATTGTTGTAAGCCGATGGCGCTTTAACTGGGCAAAACAGGCGGCAGAAATGACCAGTTCGAATGTCAGGTAAAGATGCTCAAACTCACGCAGCACCGCATCGTAAGCCTGTAAATCCTGACACGCCAGTTTGAAAATCTCCTTCTTTCTTGCCAGGGTCTGCTTTTCTGACCGGGAAAAACACTCCATATAAGATGCGCGGGAGGCACAATGCATCAGGCAGGCTAGCAGTTTGTTATCGGCGTTCTGCGTGTAATCAACGAGCGTCACATCCGATGCCGACATCGCAATCAGATTCCTGGGACGGCGCGGAAATGGTCGGGTCATAAATGTTCGGGCAAACTCCCGCAAGCGCGGATATGTATTCCGTTCATAATCGGTTGGACCGGTAAATATCAATAGTGAAGGCGCCACCATTTCTGCCTGGTGGTACAGCTCCTCCGCCAGCGCCCGCACTTCACTCAACTCGTTTGCCGCGAGACGTCGTAACATCAACTCCAGAGTGCGCGCGTTAACCGTCATCCCGAGCTGGGTCTGAGTTGCCAGACTGGTGATGTACCGGGCGTCCTCTTTTGCCAGATTTTCTATTCTTTGCGGGTCATCCTTCAACTCCGGCTTAGTGTTAGCAAAATGCTCTTTCAACCGCTCAATCAGACGATGATAGGCTTCGTTCTGAAGCCGAATGATATTTAGATAGTCACCTAAAAAATCGGCATTCTGAATTTCGGCCGGCACAACAAATTGATTTTCCAGTTGCACATAGCGCTGCGAACGCTCGGTAAATGATGCCAAACGGTGATGCTCAATCTCCTCTACCGCCAGGCGGGAAATTTCGGTAATATCGAAATTGAAAACCGCATGCTCGGCGATAGAATGATGACCCATACTGAACACAATGGTTCGGTTGGATTGCCGCGCCTTTTTTAATTCCCGGCGCGCCTCACTGCGCAACTGCTCAATCGACTTCTGACTGCGACTGATTCGGGCATAAGCTGCAGCGATGACCTCCGGTGTGGGCACCAACCGACGATTTTTAACCAAGTTGTTTATCAAGTCGGCATCGAGGTTGTATCCAGCGAGTTTTACTTTCATATCTTACAGATAATATTGAACCTTTAATTTTTGTCAAACAGATTTGTCATCTTCCGCGCCAGTTTGATGCAAGAATACCGTTCGAATCGGGAACGGAATCACTATCCCCTCATCCTTATAACGCTGATGTAACTGTTTGATAAACTCATGTCTTACCGGAAACTGGGAAATCGCATCCTTTACTCGTAAGAATACGGTAAAGTTGATACTGAACTCCCCGAATGTGTGAAATCGGATAAGCGGCTCGGCGTCAGGAACTCCGCCCGGCACTTCGCGCATTACCTTCCGCGCCACCTCCAGCGTAACCCGTTCCACCTTATCTAGGTCGCTATCGTAACTTACACACACCGGCACCGCCACCGCCATACTTTTATCAAGCAGGTCGTAGTTGACAACTACCGCCGCTGC
>JGI11944J13513_1000675_pt1 | contig 31126 bp, 28 predicted proteins | sample TerdegcoTASludge_FD_13513 | JGI IMG/M metagenome (IMG submission 13513) | reverse complement strand
CCGCCGTCAACGTCGTCTTCCCGTGGTCTATGTGCCCGATCGTCCCTATGTTAACGTGCGGCTTCGTCCTCGCAAATTTTTCCTTGGCCATCTCTTTTACCTCCTAGGAGCCAGGCAAAAATTTTTATAAAAGCCCAAGACCAGATTTGAACTGGTGACCCCGTCCTTACCAAGGACGTGCTCTGCCAACTGAGCTACTTGGGCTTAACTTCATTTCTTAGAAAGCGGGAAACGGGGCTCGAACCCGCGACATTCAGCTTGGAAGGCTGACGCTCTACCAACTGAGCTATTCCCGCATCAAAAATGGGCAGGGAAGGATTCGAACCTCCGAAGCGTTTCCGCAGCGGGTTTACAGCCCGCCCCATTTGGCCACTTTGGTACCTGCCCATACCAGTCTTCCCTATCAGGCCAGGCCTGCTCTCTATTTCTGAGCCAGCGAAGGGATTCGAACCCCCGACCCGCTGATTACAAATCAGCTGCTCTACCGGCTGAGCTACGCTGGCAATCATGCACAAATCGGAAATTTTCCTTATTTTTTCAAAAAATCTTCTATACTTATGTTTTTAATTGAAAAAAAGTTAAATTGAGATATAAATTTACAACGGGAATACTAACTTAATTTAATCTTTTTGTCAAGATACGGAAGATATTTATTTAATTTTTTGACCGGCCTGTCTCAGCCGTTGCGCTCTCTCCATAAGAACCCGATTAAACTCAAGGCTGAATATAATATACCTGGCCTTCTGGACCGGTGTCAAGCGGCTGAAGAGGAAATCCTCAAAAGCCTGCTCCCTGGCCTGGATATTATGCCTTAATTCCCTGATTTTCTGAACCCCGGCTTCAAACTCTTCATCGGTAGATTTTCCCGAATCAATTTTTTGCCTCAGGTTTCTGATCTCCATGGCCAGCTGCCTCTGCAATTCAGCCTTCTCTTTTTCTGCCCTGTTAAGCTCTGGAAAGATGACCGCCGTTTGCTGCTCGGTAAGCTCCAGCACCTGGGTCATCCGCAGGGCCCTAAGCGTAACCAGGTTTCGCCTGAGATTCCCCTGCTGCATCTGACCGCGCGGCTCCTGCCCACTGGCCTTTTGTCCGGCCAAGAAAAAGGTTAAGCTCAGCCCGATAAGAGTTATTACCAATATTTTTTTTATCATAGCCCCTCCGATAGACCATTATTTTCTATCAGTAAATTTATATCACTATTGTTGTTAATTATTTGCTCTTGGTAATCTTCTGTATTAACTAGCTCTTCTAAATTCAGGTACTTTGCTTCTTCAAAAATATTGTTAAGAATCTCCTCATTATATATTTCATTCAGACTTTCATCGCTATTGAGAGTCTGGGTCAGAGTAAGATAAGAGTCCTCGAAAGACATCAGGGAAGCCAGGTCCAGGCCCTGATCTCTTTCCGCCGGTCTGTTAAAAACAAGAAGATATAAAACCGCAATCACCAGAAAAACTCCGGCAGCCCAGGCCGGGGCTAATTTCATGCCCCAGCTTTTGTGTTTGTGAATCCTGCTTTCAGCTTCGGCTCTGATCAAGCGTTCCCTGAGCTCGCCTTCCAGGACCGCCAGGTTTTCAGGCTCCACGGCCGGGAGCTTTCTGATTTCAGCCTCTATTCCCTTCAATTCTTCTTCATAAAAATGGCAGGCCTGGCAGGTTTTAAGGTGGGCTTCCAATTTCTTCTGGCCGGCCGGAGACAGAGTTCCGTCCATCCTGTCAGATATCAATTTCTGATAGTCACTACATTTCATTTCATACCTCTCTGACTCGTTCCAGATAAGGCCTCATTTTTTCCCTGAGTATTTTCCTGGCCTCGTGAATCTTCCAGGAAACTGTCCCTTCCGAACAGCCGAGCACCTCGGCTGCCTCGGAATGACTCAGGCCCTGGAACACCACCAGGGTAAAGGCCAGCTTATAATCCGCCGGAAGCTCAGCCAGGGCTTGTTCCAGTCTGGTTCTGAATTCCTCCCCCATCAATGTTTCTTCAGGAGATGCAGTCACGGCCAGACTGGAGTCGCTTGTATTTATTTCGTCCAGGTACTCCATTTTGCCTCTTTCCCGGCCTGACCTTTGAAGAAAATTAAGCGTCTCGTTGACCGCGATCCTGTACAGCCAGGTATTAAATCCGGACCTGGCCTTGAAATTCTTCAGCCCGGTGTAAGCCTTGAGCATGGTTTCCTGCATCAGGTCGGCAGCATCCTCGCGGTTCCCGGTCATCCGGTAAACCAACCGGTAAATCGGGACCTGGTAAGTCTTGATCAAGGTCATGAAAGCTTCCACCTCGCCCCGGCGGGCCCGGTTAACCAGATCCAGTTCCTGCTCTCTGTCTATCATCAGACCACAGTCAAGTTTAACCCGCCCGCCACCCCCAGTTCAACACAGCTTCAAACCTTCAATAATTTAGACAGATTCCAGCTAAGAAGCTTGGCGTTTCAGTACAATTTTTATAGCATTTAAATTGACTTAAAAAGGGCTAATTGGTAATATGATTTATCAATTCGGGTAAAAGGAAGTTTTCATGATCGAAAGATATACCCTGCCTGAAATGGGGGCCATCTGGTCAGAAGAAAACAGGTACCGTAAATGGCTGGAAGTGGAGCTGGCCGTCTGCCAGGCCTGGGCCCGGCTGGGCAAGATCCCACCCAGGTCGCTGGAAAACATCAGGAAAAAAGCTGCTTTTTCCGTCCAGCGGATCGAAGAAATTGAGAAGGTGGTCAAACATGACGTGATTGCCTTTCTGACTTCTGTGGCCGAACACATCGGTGATGATTCCCGCTTTGTTCATATGGGCTTAACTTCATACGATGTCGTGGATACCGCCCTGTCACTGCTGATGGTCGAATCCCTCGACCGGGTGGAAAAAAGGCTCCTGGAACTCAGGAAAATTTTGAAAAAAATGGCCCTCAAGTACAAGAAGACACCATGTATCGGCAGGACACACGGCGTCCATGCCGAACCCATCACCTTCGGCTTCAAGATCCTGGTCTGGTACGAGGAAACCAACCGCCACCTGAAAAGGCTTCAGGCCGCCAGGGAAACCATCAGTGTTGGCCGGATTGCCGGCTCGGTCGGCACCTACATTCATCTCGACCCCAGGGTGGAAAAATATGCACTCAAATCACTCGGTTTAAAACCGGCTCCGGTCTCGACCCAGGTTCTGCAGCGTGACCGCCACGCCGAGGTGATGAGCTGCCTGGCCCTCATCGTAACTTCCCTGGAAAAGTTTGCCCTGGAAATCAGGCATCTTCAGAAAACCGAAGTCCTGGAACTTGAGGAGCCCTTCACCCGCGGCCAGAAAGGTTCCTCGGCCATGCCCCACAAGAGAAACCCGGTGCGCTGCGAGCGGGTGGCCGGCCTGGCCAGGATTGTCCGCGGGAACCTCCAGGTGGCCCTGGAAAACATTCCGCTCTGGCACGAACGGGATATTTCCCACTCCTCGGCCGAAAGGGTAATCTTCCCGGATTCGTTCATCCTGACCGATTTCCTGTTGAAAGAGATGGCCGAAATAATTGGCAACTGGCACGTCTACCCGGCCAGAATGATGGAGAATATCCAGGCTACCCGGGGCTTGATCTTTTCCCAGGCGGTGATGCTGGCCCTGACCCGGAAGGGACTTAGCCGGGAGGAAGCTTACCGGCTGGTACAGAGCTGCAGCCTGAAGGCCTGGCAGGAAAACCTGGATTTCAGGGAGCTGGTTTCTTCAGACCCGGAAATAACCCGTCATCTCTCACCAGGGGAAATCGAGTCCTGTTTTTCTCTCGAGCCGTATCTTCAGAAAATAGACTTCATCTTTGAAAGGGTTCTGCGATGAAAGTAAGAATTCTGGTCTCGCTCAAGGAAAGCGTTCTTGACCCTCAGGGACAGACGGTACGAAACGCCCTGCACACTCTTGGCTATCACCAGGTCAAAGATGTTCGCCAAGGTAAGGTTTTTGAAATCGAGCTGGAAGGCCTTGACCGGGCCGAAGCCGAGAAAGTAATCCCGGAAATTGCCGACCGGGTGCTGGCCAATCCCATCATCGAAAAATTCAGCTGGGAAATACTGGAGGCCTGAAGGCCAGTAGGAGAAAGGATCCGAAGATGAAATTTGGAGTGGTCGTTTTCCCGGGTTCCAACTGCGATTATGATACTTTCCATGTCCTGCAGAATGTCATGGGCCAGGAAACTGTTTTTCTCTGGCATAAAGAACATGACCTGCGGGGGGTGGATTGCGTGGTCCTGCCCGGTGGTTTTTCCTACGGAGATTACCTGCGCTCTGGTGCCATCGCCCGCTTCTCCCCCATCATGCGCGAGGTTAAGAAATTCGCCGGTTCTGGAGGCCTGGTCCTTGGAATCTGTAACGGCTTTCAGATTCTTTTGGAAGCCGGGCTGCTTCCGGGGGCCATGCTCAGAAACAAGAATCTTAAGTTCCTCTGCCAGCACGTTCATATCAGAATCGAGAATAACCGGACGGCTTTCAGCAGTGCCGGCCACAGGGGCCAGGTTCTCAGAATACCCATTGCCCATTTTGACGGAAATTATTACGCACCCCCCGACCTTCTCTCCGAACTGGAAAAGAACAAACAGGTTGTATTCCGCTACTGTGACGAAAACGGAAAACTGAGCGAGGAAGCCAACGTCAACGGTTCAGCTCACAGCATCGCCGGTCTAATCAACCACCAGGGCAACGTCCTGGGAATGATGCCTCACCCGGAAAGAGCTTCAGAAAAAATACTGGGCAGTGAGGACGGGAAAATAATCTTCAGGTCAATGATTGACTATCTGGAGAAAAAGAGGGGAACCGGAAAGAAAAAGGCGACCCGGGCCTTCAGGCCCACGGTTACCCCCCTTCCGCCCCTTATCGGGACCTTTTGAGGATACCATCATGATAGACGCAAAAACTCTGGCCGACCATAACCTGACCCGGGAAGAATACGAACTGATTGTCAACCTGATCGGTCGCGAACCCAACCTGACGGAACTCGGCATATTTTCGGTGATGTGGTCCGAACATTGCGGCTACAAGAGTTCCCGGGTGCACCTTAAAAAATTCCCGACCAGGGGCAAATACCTGATCCAGGGCCCCGGAGAAAACGCCGGGGTCATGGACATCGGCGACGGCCTGGCCGTGGTTTTCAAGATCGAATCGCACAACCATCCTTCCTACATTGAACCCTACCAGGGTGCGGCGACCGGCGTCGGGGGCATCCTGCGGGACATCTTTACCATGGGGGCCAGGCCGGTGGCCGTGCTTGATTCCCTGCGTTTCGGTCCTCTCGACCAGCCCGAGAACCGGTCCATAATGGACGGCGTGGTCAGCGGAATCTCCGGCTACGGAAATTCCTTCGGCGTGCCCACGGTCGGGGGCGAAGTTTATTTCCATGAATGCTATGCACAGAACCCGCTGGTCAATGTCTGTTGCGTGGGGCTGGCCCGGAAGGATAAACTTTTCCTGGCCAGGGCCCGGGGCGTGGGCAATGCCGTGATTTACGTCGGGGCCAGGACCGGGCGGGACGGCATACACGGTGCTACCATGGCCTCGGCCGAGTTCGGGGAGGAAACCGAGCACAAGAGACCCAACGTTCAGGTGGGCGACCCCTTTAAGGAGAAGCTGCTGCTGGAGGCCTGCCTGGAAGCCATGGCCAGGGACCTGATCGTCGGGATCCAGGACATGGGTGCGGCCGGGCTGACCTGTTCCACCACTGAAATGGCCGCCAAGGCCGGGACCGGGATGGAAATCAACCTGGACCTGGTGCCCCAGCGGGAAGCCGGGATGAACCCTTACGAAATAATGCTTTCTGAATCCCAGGAACGAATGCTGATCGTGGCTGAACCTGATAAGGTTGAAGAGCTGAAGAAGATCTTCACCAAGTGGGACCTGGAGGCTGTGGTCATTGGAAAAGTAACCGATGATGAACGGCTCAAGGCCTATTTTCATGGCCAGCTGGTCATTGACATACCGGTTAAGGCAGTGGTTGACCTTTGCCCGGCTTACCGGCGGCCGGCCCGGACGCCTGCCTTTCTGAGAAAGGTCACCAGGTTTCGCCTTCCCGAAATGCCCTCGGACCTCAACCAGGTTTTTCTCCAGCTCCTGGCCTCACCCAACATCTCAGACAAAGAATGGGTTTTCCGGCAGTATGACCATATGGTCCAGGTTAATACCATGGTGCTGCCCGGGGCCGACGCCGCCGTGCTCAGGCTCAAGGGTTTGAAGAAGGGCCTGGCCATGACCCTCGACGGAAACTCTCTCTACACTTACCTTAACCCCAGGCGTGGCGGCCAGATTGCCGTGGCCGAAGCCTGCCGCAACCTGGCCTGTGCCGGGGCGACACCGATCGGCGTCACCAACTGCCTCAATTTCGGCAACCCGGAAAAACCAGAAATCATGTGGCAGTTCAAGCAGACGGTGGAAGGAATTGCCGAAGCCTGCCGTCGGTTCGAAATACCGGTTACCGGAGGAAACGTCAGCTTCTACAATGAAACCGAAGGCAAGGCCATCTATCCCACGCCGGTTCTGGGAATTATCGGGCTGGTGGAAGACACCTCCCGGGTGCCAGCAGCGGGATTCTGTGGGGCCGGTGAAGTTATCATTCTTCTGGGAGAAAACAAAGAGGAGCTGGGCGGCTCAGAATACCTGAGGCTCGTTTTCTCTGAAGAGAAAGGTCAGCCGCCGGCTCTTAATATCGAGAAGGAAAAAAGAGTACAGGAATGCTGTAGACAGGCTGTTCGCGCCGGACTGGTCAGGACCGCCCATGACCTTTCTGAAGGCGGGCTGGCCGTGGCCCTGGCTGAATGCTCATTCAAGGGTCCGCACCGGATAGGATTTCAGGTTAAGCTGGATGACCGGCTCAGGACTGATGCCCTGTTATTCGGCGAAAGCCAGTCCAGAATCATCCTGGTCGCCAGAAAAGATAAGGCCAGGAAAATTTTGGCCCTGGCCAGAAAGATGAAAGTAAGGGCCAGGATAATCGGCCGGACCGGCGGTCGGAAAATGGTCATCTGGCACCGGAAGAAAAAAGTTGTTGACCAGCCGGTGGAGCTGGGCTACCGGGCCTGGAAAAACTCCATTCCTGACTATTTCAAGGTTAAAAAGACCTGAGGGGGAAAAATGGCACAGGAATTATTCCGAAGCCCTAAGAAGAGGGGCCGGGTGGCGGTATTGCTTTCGGGCCGAGGCTCCAACTTCAGGGCCATTCACGAAGCCATGCTGGCCGGGAAGATTAACGCCGATATCGTGCTGGTATTCAGCAACAAGGCCGAGGCCCCGGGGCTGCAGACGGCCAGGGAGAGAGGTCTGGAAACTCTTCATCTGGACCCGAAGAGTTTCCCCACCAAAGAGGCCTACGATGCGGCCATCGTCGAAGAATTGAAAAAACGCCAGGTAGACCTGGTCTGCCTGGCCGGCTATATGAAAATAATCACGCCACTTTTCTGCCAGGCATTCAGGAACCGGATCATGAACATCCATCCGGCGCTCCTGCCTTCGTTTCCCGGACTTCATGCTCAGAAACAGGCCGTGGATTACGGGGTACGTTATTCCGGGGCCACCGTCCACTTCGTCTGGGAAGAGGTGGATGCGGGACCCATCATCTTGCAGGCCGTGGTTCCGGTCCACCAGGATGATACCGAGGATACCCTGGCCGATAGAATTCTGGAATGGGAACACAAGATATACCCCGAGGCGGTGCGCCTCTATTTCGAAGGCAAGCTGGAAGTGCGTGGTCGCAAAGTCTACATCCTGGACTGACCATACCTTTATTTATTTATATAAGCGGAGACCCGGTCGGGCCTGAAACCGCACTCCGGAAAAAAATCAGGCTTAAATCCCTTGAAATTCCCGTCATATTAGGTCATATTTATAGCTTCAAGACCAATTGAGGTTGGCACGATGTTCAAGCCTGTTGCAGAACAATTGAAGCTCCTCAAGAAGGGAGCGGTGGAAATCATCCAGGAAGAAGACCTGGTTCGCAAACTGGAAAGGTCCAGAAAGGAAGGCCGGCCGCTCCGGGTTAAGGCCGGGTTTGACCCGACGGCGCCGGATATTCACCTCGGACACACCGTCCTTCTCAGGAAGATGAAACACTTCCAGGAGCTGGGGCATGAGGTCATCTTTTTGATCGGTGATTTCACCGGTCTGATCGGCGACCCCAGCGGCCGCTCGGCCACCAGGCCGGCCATGACCAGGGAGGAAATCAACCGGAACGCCGAGACCTACAAGCAGCAGGTTTTCAAGATACTTGACCCCCAGAAAACCATCATAGATTTTAATTCCCGCTGGCTGGGGGCGCTGTCCAGCTTTGACATCATCAGGCTCACTTCAAAATACACCGTGGCCAGGATCCTGGAGCGGGACGATTTCACCAAGAGGTTCAAAGCCGGGCTGCCCATATCCGTGCACGAGCTCCTTTACCCTCTTATGCAGGCTTATGATTCGGTGGCCCTTCGGGCCGACGTGGAACTTGGCGGCACCGACCAGAAGTTCAACCTGCTGGTCGGCCGGGAAATCCAGAGAGAATACGGGCAGGAACCGCAGGTCATCCTCACCATGCCGCTCTTGGAAGGCCTGGACGGCGTGGAAAAGATGTCCAAGTCCCTGGGAAACTATGTCGGAATTAACGAACCCCCAGAAGAAATTTTCGGCAAGCTGATGTCGATCTCCGACGACCTGATGTACCGCTACTACGAGCTTCTAACCGATGTGCCGACCGACCAGATTGAAGACTGGAAAAAACAGGCCAGGGAAGGCAGGCTCAACCCGCGTGACTTAAAGGCTGGCCTGGCCAGGATGGTCGTGGCCGATTTCTGGGGAGAGGAAGAAGGCCAGAAAGCGGCCGAAGAGTTTGACCGGATTTTCAAGCATAAAGACTTGCCGAGCGAGATGGAAGAAAAGGTCGTGGAAATAGACGGAGAGCAAACCCGGCTGGAGCTGGTCGACCTGATGGTTAACCTGGGAATAGTGCCTTCCCGCGGCGAAGCCAAGCGGCTAATTCGCCAGGGTGGGGTCTATGTTGACGGCCAGCGGGTAGAAAACCTGGAACATAGACTTGAAGTCACCAGGACAGAACAGATCCTCAAGATCGGGAAGAGGAAGTTCTACCGGCTTAAGTTACAACACAAATAATATAGGGAGGAAGAAACAACCCGGAGGCAGCGGCCACCAGCCCCGGTCAAGATTCAAGCCAGTGGGCGAGCTCAAAGAATATGAGCAAAGCCATAGCCGATTTGATTACCTCTTAGGATTTTTATATAATCAGCCGAGGGGATGAACTTGGATAAAGCTGCGGCTGTCATCGAAGTTGCCAGCGAGCTCGGGGAAATTGAAGCCATCAAGAATTTCCTGAAAAAAAACCTCCAGGCACTGCCGGTAACCGATGAAGAACATTTCCAGATTGAGCTGGCCCTGATTGAAATCTGCCTCAACATAATCCATTACGCCTATCCCGAAAACAGGGGTACAATCCAGGTGAAATTCTGGACCGAGGGACCGCAGGTTTTCCTGGAAATACGAGATAAGGGTGTACCTTTTGACCCCTCACAGTCACCTACCCCGGACATTGAGGACCTCATCCGGAAAAGAAAAAAGGGAGGGCTGGGCATTTACCTCAGCCGGGAGCTCATGGACGGATTTGCCTATCGCCGGGATGGCGACCAGAATATTCTATTGATGCACAAAAAGCTATCAGGAGCTGGAGAGAACTGATCAGTACAGTACCGCGGCTTCTCCCTTTTCCTGGATGAGCTTATCTATAGCCTGAAGAATGAGATCCTTCCGGGCCAGGACGGCATTGATCTCATCGTCAGTCAGGTACTCTCCGACAACGCCTTTAATTAACTCAAAATTTAGGGCTTTTATTTTTTCCACGAAGGCCCGGGGCAGCTCGCTCATCGGCTTCGGTCCCTCCCTGTGTTTTTCCGTGTAAATCAGGCTCTGGGTGAATTTCTTTCCGGTACGGAAAGACCGCGAATGGTCAATCAGTATCATCCGCCAGTCTGCGGTTATCAATATGTTGTTCATGTGGCGGTCCTCGTTTCCGATCAGGTTGTCAAAGGCCCTTTGCAGGTATACGGCCCGGTTCCAGTTCATCAGCTTGATGGGCGGAGTCTTGATATTTTTCTCGGTTTTCTGCTTGAGGGTCATCTGGTAGTCAACCCAGATCTGACAGGAACCACGGTTGTTATGGAACCTTCTTTCCACCGTGGGTGGGACCATGTTCAATTCCAGGTATTTGTCCATTAGGTAAGCTGCTATTTCGTACTTCCAGCCTTCCACGAAACCCTTCATACGGCCTTCCGGGTTTTTCCAGAGGGCATTCCTGGTAATCCCGTCCTTTTCCAGGGTCAGTTTCCAGGGACTGGTCACGGACTCCGGGCCGGTCAGCTGCTCTTCCTTGACAATATCGGCAGTCTGCAAAAATTCTTCCCACTTGGCTCGCTCAGCCACCTCGTCCGGCGTGAATTGAGGAAATAAAGGCAGGAAAAGAAGCAAGGCCACCGAAACCGCGAAAAAGCCATAAAACCTTCTTTCCATTTTCCCTCCTTAATATAGGACCTTGTCCTCGCCCACAACTTTAATCATCTCATCTATTTCCTTAAGTATTAAATCTTTTCGGGCCAGGACGGCCCTTATTTCTCTATCGGTCAGGTAAGGCCCAACGGCCTTTTTGATACTGTCAAAAGTCAGGGCCTTGATATTCTCCACCAGTACTCTGGGCAATTTTCTGAAAGGCAGGGCCCGGCTATCTACTCTTAAAGGGTTTAGCCCAAATAGGAGGTGCTTGGTATATTTTTCTTCTGACCGGAAACTCCGGGAGTGGTCGATCAGTATGGTCCTCCAGTCCCTGGTATATAAGGTATTTTGCTGGGTGCGGTCCTCGTTGGCGATCAGGGCATCAAACACCCGGGAAATGTATTTTCTCTTCTCCCAGTTATCGGCTTCTGGCCCGCTCGATGGCAGGGGGATATTCTTTTCCATCACCTGCAGCAGACTGTATTCTTTCTCCACCCAGAGTTGCAGGGAGCCTCTCTGTCCCTTGAATATCCTTTCCACCGTTGGCGGGATCATGTTCAAGCCCAGTAGCTTGTCCATCCGGTAGGCGGCGATCTCATACTGCCAGCCTTCCAGGAAGCCGCCCTGAACTCCGCTGGGATTCTTCCAGACTCCGCTTCTTTCAACGTTGTCCTTCTTCAGGAAAAGGCGAAATGGCTTGGTTACCCCCTCACCTATTTCTTTATAATCTATTATCTCAGCGGTCAGCAGAAATTCCTCCAGTTCCTCCCTCTGAGCTATTTCTTCCGGTGTAAACTGTGAAAGGAGGGGCAGGTTCAGAATCAAAAGCAATAAACCAAAACCCAAACAGGCACGTTTTTTCATTTCCCCGACTCCTTAATATATGACTTCCCCTCGGCCATAGACGGAAATCATCTCCTCAATTTCCTTCAGGATCAGGTCGCGGCGGTTTAACATAGAATTTATCTCCCTGGTGGTCAGATAGGAACCAACCGCCTGCCTGATGCTATCAAAGGTCAAGGTCCTCAATTTTTCCACAAATTCTGACGGCAGTCGCCTGAATGGCAGCGGAACTCCGCCAGGCCGCAGCGGCCTGAGCCCGTACATAAGGTTGTTGGTAAAACGGGCATCGGACCTGAAACTGCGGGAGTGGTCAATGAGTATGGTTCGCCAGTCTTCGGTAAGCAGGGTATTCTGTAGGCTCCGGTCTTCATTGGCGATCAATGAATCAAAGGCCCGGGCCAGGTACTGCATCCTTTCCAGGTTGACTGCCTCCCATCCCTCCTTGGGCAACTGGATCTTATTGTCGACAATTTCCAGAAGGTCGTACTTATGTTCCACCCAGAGCTGCAGAGAGCCGCGCTGGCCCTGGAACCTCCTTTCCACCGTGGGCGGGATGAGGTTCAAACCCAGTAGCTTATCCAGGCGGTAGGCGGCAATTTCATACTGCCAGCCCTCGTAGTAACCGTTGATCACGCCGCTCGGGTTTTTCCAGACGGCAGTCAGCTCGACATCTCCCTTCTTCAAGTAAACCCGAATGGGTAGAGTAATGCCCTTGCCCAGGTCGCGGAAACCGGTTATTCTGGCCTTCAGAAGAAATTCTTCCTGTTCACCCCGCCGGGCTATTTCTTCTGGGGTAAACTGGGCGTGGGAAAGAGAAAATGACAATGACAGAACAAGAGTGGCAGTTAGCAAGTTCCTGGTAACAGTGTTGAGCCGCAATATTTTCCCCTTCTTTAATAGGTTAATATTTTAGTATTCTTAAAGTCAAATTTAATATTTTATCTGAGCCAGGCAAAATATTATTATTGAAATGATACGCTGCCTTCTGCTATAAACAGGGGTGAAAGAGGGCGAACCAATGAAAAAATCATTACTTTTACTTCCGTTTCTGCTATTTCTTTTTAGCTGTTCTTCTGACCGGCACGCCCCCACCATCCGTTTTCCTTACAAATGGCCGGGCACCCCGGGTTTTGGCGGCAATATCGACCAGCAAAACATACCCGAGCCTTCAGGTCTGTGCTTCCATCCACAGCGCAAGACTCTATTCGTGGTCAGCGACGAGGGCTGGCTGTACGAAATAACCACCGATGGAGCTCCGATTTTCAGCCAGCGGATCCCGGGCGACCTGGAAGCCATCGCCATCGACCCTAAGACCGGGCTGGTCTACGTTGTAATTGAGGGAGATGATATCATCCTGGAATATGACCCGGACCGACGTGAGGTTACCCGGAGATTCCCGGTAAATAGAGCCTTCAACGGCGACCCGAACTTTCTGCAGAAACAGACCCAAGAATACGACAATGGCCTGGAATCACTGGCTTTCGTCCCGGATGATAAGCATCCAGAAGGCGGCACTTTTTATGCCGGGAACCAATGGGACCCGCCCTGTATAGTTGAAATCGAAGTTCCCCTCAAATCAAGCCGGGCCCGGGAGGCCGAGGCCAGAATAATCAGGGTCCTGCCTTTCAAAATAGACGACCCCGCAGCCATGATTTACGATGAGGAAACCAGGCTTCTCCATATTGTTAGCGATGCCGATAATATCCTGGTTGAGATAACACTCGACGGGAAACTGGTAAAAGAATACGCCTTCCCCGGCGACAACCAGGAAGGTCTGGCCTGGGATGATAAGGGATACCTTTATATAGCCCAGGATTCAGGGGGCATCATAAAAATCCAGGATCTGAGGAAAAAAAGAACCTGAGACTCAGGTCTTAGAAAGGTCCGGAAACCTGGCTCAGGACCTTTCCGGCTGTGTCCTTCCCCTCAGCTTTTTATATTCGCGTATTATAAGAAAGCACAGGGATATCCAGATCAACACTCCCAGAATATTAACCCGGGCGAACTTTTCCACGTTAAAGGCCAGGTAAGTCGTGCCCAGAAAAATTCCCAGGGCAGCAATCACATCCCCTCCCCTGACAAAAAAAGTGTCGATGGCCGCCTTGGCTTTATATTTTTCTTCCCTGGAAGTAATCAGAAAGAGGGCGTGCTTGGTGGTGTTCATCAGCGAATAGTCGGTGCCGTTTTCCAGGGCCTTAACCCACTTGATCAAAAGAAGTGAGGCCCCGACCGCGATAAACCCATAACCACCCAGGGCAATAAAAGGAAAAATCAGAAGAGCCCCACCCACGCCAATCCACTTGAAAATCCGCGAAACCAGAAAAAGCTGCAGCACCAGGGCAATCAGGTTGGTCAGGAACTGGTACTCGGCAAAAAATTTCCCTATATATTCTTTCAAATCCAGGCCGCCGGCCAGGCCTGCCGCCACAGCCTGGGAAGCCGTTCGGGTTACCACGTTGCTCAGTATGTATTCCCCGGTAGCATTTATAAAATTGTAAAGACCGATGACCAGGGCAATCAAAAGCAGGTAGCGGCTCTTGAAAACCAGGCGGAACCCCCCGCCTTTTTTGAGTGGCTTTTCCTGTTCAATTTTCTTTTGTTCCAGCTCTACCGGGGATAACCCATCTCGGGCGATATGTTTTAACTCCCTCTTGTGAATATGAATGGCCAGCAGGATGCATAAGCCCAGGATGGCGGCCGAAACCAGCATCAGGCTGTAAAGGCCAATGGGTCTGATCAACCAGCCGGCAATCCGGCTGCCAAAAACGGCTCCGGAGGTGGCCCCGAAGGCAATCAACGGAAACAGCCTCCGGCCTTCCTCATCGGAATACAGGTCGTTGGCAAAGCCCCAGAACTGGGCTGGAACCAGCAGGTTATAGATGCCGATCCAGATAAAAAAGATAATGCCCATGGTTCCGAGAGGGACGCCCGCTATATTCAGGATATAGAAAATTATCAGGTTGGAGATAAAGAACAGAGTTACCCAGGTTATCAACAGGTGTCTGGGAACCCGGGAAGCCAGGTAGCTGAAGGCTTTAATCACCAGTATGAGCAAAATGGCCTGGGCTCCGGCCAGGTAACTTTTTATTTCCGCCCCTCTGCCGGCCAGAATCAGCGCGTCCCGGACGGGTTTGATTATATAATAGGCCAGCAGCAACAGGAAGATGTTAAAGGTCAGCAGCAAGGCCTTGGAAGCCTCTCCAGGCCTGATATCGGTAAAGAGCCTCAGTAGCCTGTAACCGGGAGGACAGGTTCGCTCGGGATCACTTTTCTGTTGTTGCGGGTCAGGACCAACCATTTTCATTTTCCCCCTTGTCAATTTTTCTTCTTGGTGAACAGGACAGCTTCTTCGCCCTGTTCCTCTATCAATTTCTTTATTGCGGCTATTATAAGATCCTTCCTTTTGAGCAACGCTTCTATTTCTTGTTCGCTCAGATAAGACTTGACTTTGTTAGTCAGCAGCCCGGGGTCCAGCCGGCTCAGGCTGTTAAACAATTCCCTGGAGCACCTGCGGATAGGACAGTCCGCGAGCAGCTCCGGAACCGGGGCAAAACTTTCAGAAAAATCAATTCGCCAGACCTGCCAGGTGTTTGGGCTTATCAGGATATCGTCCTGGTCCAGGCACTGGTCATAGACCAGGTTCTCAAAAACCACCACTTCGGCCAGGGCCTGCTGGAAAGCTTCTTCATCCGGCGGAGTCAGCCCTTTCCTCTGCCGCTGGGCTTCGGTTATTACCCCGGTCAGCATGACCTGAAGGGAACCGTTGCGTCCATCCAGCTTTCTGGCCACTACGGTCGGCATTATATCCAGGTCGAGCAGCTTATTCAGCTCATAAGCGGCCAGCTCATAAAAATAGCTGTCTGGAATCATGGCCGGTCGCGGCCGGTGGACATACTTAAAAATAGCCCGCCCTTTCATCCGTCCATCATCCAGGCTGACAATCCAGGGAGCAGTCCGGCCACCGGCCTGCCCCTTGCTGACCCTGACTATCCTGGCTTTACTCAAGAAATTCTCCAACTGTTCCCGCTCCTTTTGGTCACCGCATAAGTAATCTGAGGCAGCCATAAATAACCCCCAGGCTATGGCCATCATTACCAGCCCGGTCTTCAGTAAATTTTTATTATTTTCCATGGTTCACCCCCCACAGGGAGAACTGGCCGTCGTTTATGATCAGAGCTCTCATGTGACCACCGTAGGCCTGGGAGATTCCTGTATCAACGATCCAGATCTTCCCCCCGAATCTTCTCATGTCGTCAATGGTTAAGATCAGACGAGGGGTATGGGCCACTATGATCTGCTTGGCCTCCAGGTTATTCAGAATGCGGTCAACCTGTTCCTCTGAAAGACTTCCGTTGGCCAGGGCCAGTTCCCGGTACCAGAGAGGACCGTTGCTCCTGTAGACAATTTCCAATTTCATATCAGTCGGAGGTGACAGGTTCAGAATCGCTTTCTGAAAAACCCCGAGTTCATAACGGAGCCTGTTGTTTATGTCTTCAAGTTTCCACCTTGAGAATTCTTCGCTTATGCCTCCATGAACGAAGACGGTGTCATTAATCTTTATGACGGCGTTCTTACGGGCAATCCATTTTCCGTACTTCTGGTTAAAATTGACCAGGTACTTTTTCCTGGCTTCCAGGTCAAAATCTATTACTTCCTGCCAGAGGTGTCTAATATCCCTCCCCCGCCTGGCCTTCTTCTCCAGCTCTTTCTGCTTCCTGGCCAGGTAATCCTCCGGAAGAAACGAGATAAACTGCTCAACGGTAACATAATCCTCATAATCGAAGGCAATCCCGGTGATGTTCATCTCTTCATGATTGCCTATCAACATTTGCACCTGACCGCCAGCGGCTTCGGCCTCCGTTTCCAGCTTGCGAATTAAGTCAAAGATCTTGCGGGCATCTGGACCGCGGTCCAGGACATCTCCGGTCTGAACCAGAAAAGCCTGTCCACCCGTCCAGCTCAAACTGGAATCAACCAGTCCTATCCCCTTCAGTATCTCGACAAAGTGATCGTAATCGCCGTGCAGGTCCCCGACCACCACGATCTTTTCCACCCCGCTCCAGCGGCAGGGGATTTGCTCGGCGGGAAGAACAGGCCGGGTCAGCCAGACCAGCCAGACCAGCAAAAAGAGAAGCTTCTGGCCAGTCCGTTTTCTCCGGATTATACTATTCATGAAATCTCACCTGGGGCGACCATAGTTCCCCGTTCCCCTGTTTTTCTTCTACTTTCTTCCTATACCTAAACGGTTTCAAAGTCAAATAAAATTCATTGCTGTCAGGCAAAAAATTTTTATTTATTTTGCATCAAAAACATATTAGAATGGAGGGTGGAAAGGGGATTTATCATGATTGCCCGAGTAACAATTTTTCACGTCAGGCCAGAAAAGGTAGAGGAGGCCATCAAGCTTTACGAGACCAGTGTCATTCCGGAGACCAGGATGCAAAACGGCTTCACGGGGGGGTATCTCCTTACTGACCGGGCCAGTGGCCGGGGAATGTCCCTGACCTTCTGGCAGACCCAGGAACACGTCGTCGCCAGCGAAGAAAACCTTCACTATCAGCAGCAATTAGTCAAGTTCCTGGACATGTTTGCCTCTCCGCCCATCAAGGAACAATACACCATCAGCCTCGAGTTTTAAGGATGTGGTTACGGGTTTTTTCGTGACCGGGATAAGAATTAAGTAAGCAGGAATTAAGATTGATGGCCTTGGCCATTGACAGGGAGTAAAAGGTGAAAATAACAACCAGAGAAATCAACGACATTCTGATTGTCGACATCGAGGGCGAAATCAGGAGGTCAGACATCACCGACCTGACCCTCCACCAGTGGATCAAACAACAACTGGAAAGGGGCAAACGAAAGATCTTGCTCAACTTCGAAAAGGTGGAATTCATCGACAGTTTCGGCGTGGGTGAAATCCTGGCCAGTTATATCTCGACCAACAATCTGGGAGGCAAGCTGAAGCTGGTCAGGATTTCCAGGAAGCTCTACCTGATCTTCCAGGTTACCATGCTGACCAGGGTACTGGAAATTTTTGATGACGAACAGGTGGCCCTGGAGAGTTTTTTCAAAGAGTGAGTCTTCCTCCTGTCGCGGGGGATAAGAATTGACAGCCGAACCCAGCCGTCTTCACAGGTTCCTTTCCCACCTGGTGGAGATCAAGCCGGGAGAGGAAAGAATTACCCTTTTGCTTTTCTTCTATTTTTTCCTGATCACTGCCGCATACTCGATCATAAAATCCCTCAGGGTGGCCAGCTACCTGGAGTCGCTGGGAGCCGATAAACTCCCCCTGGCCTATTTTCTGACCGCTGTGTCGATCGGCTTAGTGGTAGCCGTTCATGCCAAGCTTCAGGCCAGATTATCCAGGCTGAACCTTATAATACTCAGTCTGAGCTTTTTCATTCTGACGGCAGTGCTGTTCTGGTTCCTGTTCAGCTTCCAGTGGGCCTGGCTATCCCTGGCCTACTATGTCTGGGCCAACATCTTCCTGGCCGTGGTCATCACTCAATTCTGGATAGTCGTTAACGATATCTTCGATCCCAGGGAAACCAAGCGCCTGGTGGGCCTTTTTGGAAGCGGCGGTATCCTGGGAGGTATACTGGGAGGTGAAGCCACCGGACTCATGGCTCGGGCCAGTGTTGATACCAGGCTTCTTTTTCTGGCCTGCGGTTTTTTGCTTCTAACCATTGTTGTTGTCTACCTGATAGCTGACTGGCAGAAAAGAGTTGCCAAGACTCCTTTTTGGGTTTCAACAGAACCAGCCAGTCAGAAAGGGAAGAACGAGCGGGTCGGCTTCAGGGATTGCCTGCAGACCGTGGTCAGGCACCGCTACTTCCGGCTACTGGCCGGAGGCATAGCCCTGAGCCTGATAGTTTCCACCTTTATCGACTGGCAATTCAGCAAGGTGGTCGAAGGAACGGCCAGCCTGGAAAACAGGCTGACCTCGTTCTTCGGCCACTTTAATGCCGGATTGCTGGTTCTGGCCTTTTTAATCCAAATTTTCCTTACCAGCCGGTTTGTCCAGAAATTCGGGATCAGGTTTTCTTTCCTCATCTATCCTTCGACCCTGATTGCCGTCCTGACCGGACTGGCCGTGCTGCCCGCCAGCCTGCTGATGGCCCTGACCCTGAAGGCCTCGGACAAGAGCCTGTCCTATACCCTGAATCAATCTGTCCGGGAACTTCTCTACATCCCGGTTTCCCCGGAGATAAAGTACAAGGCCAAAATATTCATAGATATGTTCCTCAACCGCTTCGCCCGGGGACTGGGAGGGATCTTGCTGATGGCCCTTCTCTCCTTTAACCCCGATCTCCGTTTTATCAGCCTGGTTACCATCCTGTTGATCCTGGGCTGGATGGCAGTCAACCTCCAGGTCACCAGGGAGTACGCAACCGTGGTCAGGAATAAATTAAAAAAGAAGTGGGATCGGGCCGACAAGATGGTGGCCGAGCAGCTGGACCTGGACTACCTGAAACTGGCCTTCGACACCCTGGATACTCGCGGGCGAAGCCGAGAACTCCTGGCCATGGACATATTTGACCTCATGAAGCAACAAAAACTCCGGCCTGAATTCAAGGAGCTGCTTACCTCAAGCCTATCAGAATCTGGGGTTTCCTCGCTAGGAACCCTGTTTGAAGAAGAAGCCCTGGCCCTATCTGAATGGCCCGCGGGCGAGAGCGAAGACCTGTTCAAAAAAGAAGTGGATGAAATTTTTGCCCTGGAAAACTACCAGGGACTGATAAGAGAATATATACGGAGAGCTCTGGCAGACAAAAAGCCGGGCAAAGAAATTACCAGGATGGAGGCGGCCAAGATCATTGGCTTGATGAAGCCACGCTGGGTACCCGCAGAGGAACTGGCCGAGCTGCTTGAGGACGAATCGCCCGAGGTCAGCCGCCTGGCCATGGACAGCGCTGCCCGGTGCGGGCAGAAGGAACATCTTGCGGTCATTATCAGAAAGTTGAAGAATCCCGCGACCAGAGAGGACGCGGCCGCGGCCCTTCTTACCTTTGGCTCAAAAATAACCGGCACCCTTTCGGATTATCTCGAAGACGAGGAGCTGGACCTTGAGACCAAGAAATCCATTATCGATGTCCTTTCCCGTATGGGCACCCAGGAAGCCACCGACCTGCTGGCCCTCGAACTTCAAAAAAATCAACCGGAACTGGACGGGGAACTGATTGAGGCCCTGGACAGGATTCATCATCTTAAACCAGGAATATCAATCCCGGTAGAAATCTCGAGGAAGAAATTGAAAGAGGAAATAGAGAGGCATTGTCAGCTCCTGCTGGCAATGCTGGGCGTCCGGCACGGCCAAGTGCCACTCGAGGGAGAACCAGAAAAAGAGCTGGCCCGGTCCCAGTCAGATATCTTCAAGTTACTCGGGTTCATCTATCCCGGGGATGATATCAGCCGGGCCTGGCAAAATTTCAGGTCTGGAACCAAAGAATCAAGGGCCTATGCCCTCGAACTTCTTGATAATATTTTAATTAAATCCGACCGGGAGTGGGTCCTACCGTTGCTGGAAGACCTGCCGCCCTCGGACCGGTTAAAAAGAATTCGTACCTTACTCGATGAACTCGGAAAACCATAGGCGTTGATAATGAGCCAGAACAAAACATACAGCCTGTTATCTCGGCTGGTGGATATCAGACCGGAAGAGGTCACTCCCTCGTTGTTGATGTTTTTCTATTTTTTTCTGATTCAGGTTTCTGCTTATATCATTGAGCCCGTAAAGATTTCACTTTACCTGAGATGGCTGACCGCTGACCGACTGCCCTATGCTTACCTGCTGTCGGCACTGTTGATCGGGCTGGCCGTAGCCTTGAATTCAGAGTTGCTTCAAAGAACAAGGCGGGCCTATTACCTGGCCTTCAGTCTGCTGTTCTTCATTTCAACCCTGATTCTCTTCTGGTTTCTCTTTCGGATTCACTGGCCCTGGCTGTCACTAATCTACTGGTTCTGGTCCGACCTGTTCATGGTTACCACCACCACCCAGTTCTGGATCATGGTCAACGACCTTTACCATCCCCACCAGGCCAGGCGGCTTATCGGCTTCCTGGTCAGCGGGGGCCTGCTGGGAGGCGTGAGCGGAGCCCTCCTGGCCTCTCGCCTGGCCAGACATCTCGGCACGGAAAATCTACTTCTGATCTGCCCCGTTCTCCTGCTGTTCTGCCTGGTCATCATCTTTTTTTATTCCAGGTTGCCCGGCAAGGAAGAAAAACAGTCAGCCCCCTCCGGCGCCAGGAGCACTCCCCTGACCACCTGGCGGGAAATCAGGTCCAGCCGTTACCTGTCACTTCTGGCGGCCATCGTAGCCATGGGCATGATCATTACCACCCTGGTGGATTTTCAGTTTGTTTCGGTGGTTGGTTCAAGGTTTGCCGAACAGGACGCCAGGACCTCCTTCCTGGGCAGCTTCCTGACAGTTCTTCTGGTTTTTTCCTATCTGCTTCATGTCACCATGACCACCCGGATTTTAAGGCAGTCCGGCCTCCGGCTGGCCCTGCTCATCGCTCCCGCTTTCCTGCTATTAGGCTCGCTGGCCATCTTTTTTGTCCCGGCCATATACATGATTTACTGGGCCGTTATCATCAAGGGAACAGACAAGAGTTTAAGCTATTCACTCAACCAGTCGGTCCGGGAATTACTTTACGTCCCGGTTTCACCGGAAATCAAGTACCGGGCCAAAGTCTTCATCGACATGTTTGTTTCCAAGTTTGCCAAGGGCTTCAGCTCCATCATTCTTCTGGTCAGTTTCACCCTTCTCCATTTCAGCCTCAAGCAGATAAGCCTGGTTACCATCGCTTTCATCCTTCTCTGGTTCATGTTCAATCTGGAAATCGCTCGTGAATACGTTAACACCGTAAAGAAAAACTTAAAAATAAAATGGCAGGATGCCAACCTGGTCATCAGTGAGAATATCGACCTGGACCTGACCAAGCTGGTTTTCGATACCCTGGAGAGTAAGAAACGAAGCTCCGTTCTCTATGCCATGAACCTGATGGACCTGCTGAAAACTGAGAAATTGAGCCCGGAACTGAAAAAGATAATTTCCTACAAGGCCGACGAGGTGCTGGCCCGGTCCATGGATTCCATGCTGGAGTCCGGAGGATCGTTTTCGGCAACTGACCTTGACCGGGCACTGGAGCAGGAGGACCTGGGACAGGATATCGAACAGATCATGTCCCTTGATGTTTACCGGGAGGTAATGAAGGGATATATCGACCGGATTTCAGCCGATCGGAGTTCGGAAACAGAAACCTCCCGGATGGAAGCGGCCAAGGCCCTGGGACTGATGGAACCGGACCCGGCCGTTAGTCGGAATCTCAAGCGCCTGCTGACGGATGATTCGCCGGACGTGGCCAAGTACGCGCTGGAGAGCGCGGCCAGGCTGAAGCAGAGGGAATTCGTTCCGCTTATAATCCGGCACCTCGGCCGGGCCTCTACCAGGGAAGAAGCACGTCGGACCCTGGCCAGTTATGGCTCGAGGATAATAGGCACCCTGAAAGATTACCTGAGCGACAAGGAAGAAGACCTGAATCTTAGAAAAGCCATTCCCGATATCCTGGCCCAGACCGGGACCCAGAGGGCAGCCGACCTGCTCTCGCTGGAATTGAAGAAACAGGATGAAGACGTGGAGGCTGAAATAATTGAAGCCCTGCACCGACTGCGTTCCAGAAATCCCCGGATTGTTTTCCAGAAGGAACTGATACTGCCCGAAGTTACCCGGCAGATAAAACAGAGCTACTGGCTGATAATAAAACTGAATGAATTCAAGGAGAAAAAGGAAGGCTGGCTGCCCTTCCAGGATCTCGAGGCTTCCCTGGCCATGCATCTCAAGCGGATCTTTGAGCTGCTGAGCCTCATCTACCCACCCGATGAGATATCAAGAGCTTACCAGAACATCTGCCAGGGAACCAGAAAGTCGCTGGATTATTCCATTGAACTTCTGGATAACATTCTGCCAAAAGAACTCAGCCTTCTACTCCTCCCCATAATAGAAGACCTGCCCTTGGAAGCAAGGGCCAAAAGATGCCAGAAACTTCTAAAACAACTGGAAAAATCGATGCTTGAACCGGGGCCCGCCACCGGCCGCTGAGGACTAAGAATCGAGCTTGAAGTACGGGTCGGTAATCATTATAATTTAGTTAAGAGGGAAAATGTCGCATTTATTCATCTACCCAAAGAAGGGGGAGGCCACGGTCTTTGAACTGGCCGACAGGCAGGTGTCTATCGGCCGGCTTCCCGATAACGACATCGTCATCGAAGATGCCTATGCCTCCGGGCACCATGCCTATATAGTTCCCCGTGAATCAGGTTACGCCATCCGAGATAACCTGAGTAAGAACGGAACCTTTGTCAACGGTAGAAAGATTTCGGATGAAACGCCACTTCGCCGGGGTGATGAAATCTGCATCGGCTCCACCCGTATTTTCTTCGACAAGGAAAGCACCACCAGCGTTGAGATGACCGACGAGCAGTTGCCGGCCAGTGCCGTCCAGAGCGTCATCCAGATTAATAAAATTCTCCCCCCAACCGACACGGCCACGATAAAGAAAGAAGCGTCAATCATTCCTGACCTGGAAAGACTTAAGCTTGACTACAGGTTCTTTCCCGTTCTAACCCAGGTCAGCCAGGCCCTGATCCTGCACAAGCCGATAGATGAACTCCTGGAAGAAATTATGGACCTGATCTGCAAGACCCTGCCGATGGACCGGGCCATCCTTATGCTCCAGGAAGGCAACCCTCCCGACCTCATTCCGAAGGTGGTCCGGATCGCCGACCCCACCCTGCTTCCTCAGAAAATCCAGGTCAGCCGCTGTATCCTGGACATGGTCCTGGCCGAGAACTCATCAGTTCTGACCATAGATGCCCAGGTCGATCCCCGGTTTCAGGCCAGCGAAAGCATCATTCAGACCAACACTCACTCGGCCATGTGCGTTCCCCTCTGGAACAACAGGGAAATAATCGGCGTGATCTATGCCGACCGCATCTTCCATCTCGACCGCTTCTCGGAAGAGGACCTTAAGCTGCTGACCCTGCTTTCCAACCTGGCCGCCATCAAGATCGAAAACGCCAAGCTCATCCAGCAGGCCATCGAGAAAGAAAAAATGGAGAGGGAGCTGGCCCTGGCCTCCCAGATTCAGAAGAACCTGCTTCCCGGGAAAAATCCCGAGTGCGAGACCTATGACATTGCCGGCTACAACCTGACCTGCTACCAGGTCGGTGGGGACTACTACGATTTTATCGACATCNCCCCCGAGCGGCTGGCGATCGTCATTGCCGACGTTTCGGGCAAAGGCGTGAGCGCCGCCCTGCTCATGGCTTCCCTGAGGGCAGCCCTCCACGCCGAGCTCGGATCCAGCTACAACCTGGACAACCTGGGTGCCCGGTTGAATGACTTCGTTCACCGCAGTTCTTCCTCCGGCAATTTCATCACCTTTTTCCTGCTGGAGCTAAATAAGAATACCGGAGAAATTAAATACATCAATGCCGGTCATAATCCGCCGCTGATACTCGGCCGGGAAGGGCAGATAACCAGGCTGGAAAGCTGCGGTTTCTGCCTGGGGATGTTCCCGTCCGTTAAGTATGAGCACTGCGCAGCCAGCCTGGAACCAGGCCAGGTGGCCATTCTATATACAGATGGAATCACTGAGAGCCGGAATAAGAACAAAGAGGAATTCGGGGAAGACAGGTTGATTAAGGTCACCCAGAAATGCTTTGACCTGCCGGCCCAGAAAATGCTCGAATCGATCCTGGCCGAGGTCGATAGATTTTCTGAGGGCCTGGAGCCGGATGACGATCGCACCCTGGTAATAATAAAGCGCACCGCTCCTGCTCACTGACCTTGTTTCCCTGGGAGAAGCCGGGCGGCCAGAACATCGAAGTCGCAATCAAACCCATCAGGAAAAAATCTCCAGCAAAATAGTTCCTGTTACAGGCGGTCGATAGCTCTTAAGTGAAGCGAGGCTCGTTATTTCATGAAGATCATGCTGGCAATCTGCTCCAGATGGCGGGCATCGGTTTCATCAAAGCTGGCCAGCCGGTCAGAATCAACATCTATCACCCCGTATAGCCGGCCATCCGGGGCGAAAACCGGGACCACGATTTCCGACTGGCTGCGCTCATCGCAGGCGATGTGGTCCGGGAACTGGTGGACATCGGGCACGATGATGGGCTTTTTCTCCCTGACTCCGGCCCAGCAAACGCCCTTATTGTGGGCCAGCTTGAGACAGGCCAGGGGCCCCTGGTAAGGTCCGACGATAAGCTCGCCATCCTTAAGCAGGTAAAAGCCGCACCAGAAATAATAATCAAACTTATGGTAAAGCAGGGCACTTATGGTGGCCATCCTGGCCACCGGGTCGTCCGATTTCTGGAACAGCTCTTTCAGCTGTTCAATTATCCTTTCGTACAACTTACCTTTTTCCATCCTGCTTCTCCCTGGTTCTTCAATTATAACTTGATTTTAGATAAATCTCAGTCCCAGACGCGGGAATACTTGGCGCCATTTCCGGTGTTGAACAGGACCACCGACTCCCCTTCCCTGATCCAGCCGCTTTTTTTCAGATGCAGAAAGGCAGCCAGAGTGGCCCCGCCTTCGGGAGCCGGCCAGATACCAGTAGTTTTGCCGAGCAAGTAGGTAGCTTCCAGAATTTCTTTATCGGGCACAGCCACAGCCGTTCCTTTACTTTCACGCAGTGCTCGAAGAATCAGGAAGTCGCCTACTGCAGCCGGGACGCGCAGACCATCGGCAATGGTTCTGGCATTGGGCCAGGGTTCGGCGAATTCTTTCTTTTCGTGAAAAGCCTTGACCATGGGAGCACAACCATCGGACTGAACAGTTACCATCCGTGGCCGCCCGGGTCCTATCCAGCCCAGCTTTTCCATCTCGTCAAAGGCTTTCCACATGCCGACCAGTCCGGTCCCTCCGCCTGTCGGATAAATTATGACATCGGGAAGCGTCCAGCCGAGTTGCTCGGCCAGTTCATAGCCCATCGTCTTCTTGCCCTCTATCCGGTATGGCTCTTTGAGGGTGGAGACATCAAACCGACCATACTTTTCCAGGTCGGCCCGGGCAACTTTTCCGCAGTCAGTTATAAGACCGTCTACCAAATGAACTTGAGCCCCGAGCACCCGGCATTCGTTGATGAACGGTTTCGGCACATCGGCGGGCATATAGACATGAGCTTCAAGACCGGCCAGGGCGGCATAAGCGCTCAGGGCGCAGGCAGCATTTCCGGCCGAAGGAATGGAAAGAAACCTGGCACCCAGTTCCAGGGCACGCGATACGGCCATACAGAGGCCGCGTGCCTTGAAAGAACCGGTCGGATTCAGCCCCTCTTCCTTAACATATATCGGGCTATGATCTACTTCCTTCTCCAGCCGGGCAGCTCTGATCAGGGGTGTAAATCCTTCGCCAAGAGAAAGCTTATGGGCATCATCGCGGACGGGCAGCAATTCGCGGTAACGCCAGAGAGTCGGCTCGCGTTTGACCAGGTCCAGGGGACTGACCGCCTTTCTGGCCGCCTCCAGGTCATACCTGGCCAGGAGCGGCTTGCCGCATTTCGGGCAGAGGTTCCACAACCGGTCAGGGTCATATTGTTCCCGGCATAGCCCACATTCCAGATGGCTGAGATAACTCTTGTTAAGCATGTAAAAATATCTACCACCTTATGCGAATTCAGGCAACTCAATTTTCGCAGCCGCACTAAAACTCATTAATAATGTCTTTAAAATTTAGCAATTTGTAAGAACTAATAAGGTAATCAGCACCTACCCGTAAAAATAACCAGTGGTCTATTCGGCTGTATCAAAAAGTAAAAATTTATCATTTGGGCGAGAATAAACAATTTTGTTTCTTTATAAAAATCGCAGGTTATAGTTAAATGGTAGCAGCTTAGTAAGAAATACGATTGGAGGCTACTATGAGAAATAAGTTTTTCCTGATAAGCTTTGCAACCCTGCTTATCTTCTTGGGCACATGGCTAACACCTTTTGCCCAGGAGAAAAAAGCTGACAAGAAAGATTATTCTGAAGCGCTTCGTTTAATCGACATCTGGCTGGAAGCCCAGCGCGATTATGAGCGCCTGCCCGGAATGTCGGCGGCCGTGGTCGAAGACCAGGCGGTGATTTTTTCCAGGGCCTATGGCCTGGCCGACCTGGAGAAAAAAGTTAAGACCACCCCGGAGACCATCTACAGCATCTGTTCCATTTCCAAGCTGTTTACCGCGGTGGCCATCATGAAGCTCCGCGATGCCGGGAAACTCCGGCTCGACGATGAAGTCGGCGACCACCTGCCGTGGTTCAACATCAAGCAGCAATACCCCGATAGCGGCCCCATAACCATTCGCTCCCTCCTGACCCATTCCTCCGGGCTGCCCCGCGAATCAGACTATCCTTACTGGAGCAAACCGGACTTTCATTTTCCGAGCAGAGAACAGCTAAAAGAAAAGCTTGGGGCCCAGAAAACCCTCTATCCCCCGTCCACCTATTTTCAGTACAGCAACCTGGGATTGAGCCTGCTGGGAGAGATTGTGGCCGAAGTCTCCGGCAAATCCTATGATGATTACGTCCAGGAAAATATTTTAAAGCCCCTGGGGATGAATGATACCCGCCCCTATCTTCCAAAAGAGCTCTGGAGAAACAGGCTGGCCACGGGTTATAGCTCGCTTACCCGCAACGGCACCAGGGACATGCTGCCCTTCTTCCAGGCTGAAGGAATCAAGCCGGCAGCCGGATTTTCTTCTACCGTTCTTGACCTGGCCAAGTTTGCTTCCTGGCAGTTCAGGCTGCTGGCCAAAGGCGGAGAAGAAATTCTAAAAGCCCCGACTCTTCGTGAAATGCACCGTGTCCACTGGATGGACCCCGACTGGAAAACTTCCTGGGGCCTGGGATTTTCTGTTTATGAACTGGACGGCAAAACCATCGTCGGTCACGGTGGTTCCTGTCCCGGATACCGAAGCACCCTGATGATCGACCCAAGTAAAAAACAGGCCTTTGTGGTCATGATAAACGCCTCCGGAACCGAGCCGGAAAAATATGCCAGGGGAATGAGAGAAATTCTGAAGAAGGCAGCTACCAGGACAGAAGACGAAAAAGCGACAGGTGTAAACCTTGAAGACTATGCCGGTTATTACGATGCCCAGCCCTGGTGGGGCGAAACGGTGGTTCTCCCCTGGCAGGGAAAGCTGGCCATGGTCAGCCTGCCCACAGACAATCCCGTGGAGGGGCTCACCCTTCTGAAGCACATCGAAGGCGACACTTTCCGCCGCCTTCGCGATGATGAAACTCTGGGAGAGGAAGTGATTTTCGAACGGGACAAATCAGGTAAAGTGTTTCGCTTTGTGCGGCACAGCAATTTCTACCCGAAGCTAAAATCCCTTAGCTGATCTCTGCAGAATCTTAACAGGTCAGGTGGAAGGCACCGGCCTTGTTGCGGCCGCTGATACTGTTGAATATTTCCACGGCTTCGGCCGTCGGCTTCCAGATAACTTCTATCCCCTGGTCTTCTAAGTACTTCTCGGTCTCATAGGGCACGTCCATCGCTCCATAAGCTCCAGTACCAATGACCAGGATTTCAGGCTTCCTTTCGACTACAATTTTCAAATCTTCCGGGCAAAGTGAATGTCCTTCCCGGCGCCACCAGTTGGGGAATATTTCTTCTCCAACGATTATCAGGTCCGCGTTATAAGTCTTCCCGGCGATGACCATCCGACCGAAGGAATAGCTTTCAATGAACATGAATGCTACTGATATATTCCCCGATTGATTTTATTCGCTGAACATGGGCGGAGGCAACATCTTAGGCTGGCGGCCAAATAGCTTCTGGTACAGTTCAGGATGAGCGTCCTTGCCACCGAGCAGGCTGGCGGTGATGGGAAAGACCTTTCGAGCCATGGCTGACATAACCGCACTTACCTGTCTTATTTCCCACTGGGCCGTGGCATCTTCGCGGAGCCGGGAGAGATGATAGAGTTCACGAACGTTGGCCTTGACCAGGACCCGGCGGCGGTGGGCATTGGTCAGGATGTAATCGGCGGCCGGCCCAACCTTCTTCTTCAGCACACGCCAGGCCTTCTCCGTCTTCCTGATGATTTCCATGAATTTCTTTTGCTCTTTGATTTCTTTAATCGAGGGCGGCACAGTCACACCCAGCGCCGGGTCGTAGGGCTGGACCAGCAGTGTCATCATCCGGTGACGCTTCAGCTGGGCAAAGCAGGAGGCCGAGACCACCAGGTCATAGGTCAGGTAGGCCAGTTCAAATTCCCGGGGTGGTGAGTCATAGAATTCCATGTGCTCAAAGACTTTCTTTACGAGCTCGAGCTTTTTATTCCGCGACCATCTCCTGACTATCTGTAGAGCCTCCTTAAATGAAACTCCGGCTGTGGAGAATAGCAGGGCGGCAATTATCTGCTCCTCCCCTTTTTCTGTAAACTCGATTAACTGAATTTGATCGAGCTTAGATAAACTCTTATCTCTCTTTTTTAGCCCGGTCACCATGGCCAGTGCCTGTTCCCTGACCTTGCCCATCATCTCGGCTTCGTAGGGTGAAGGGTCGGTAAAGAGGATAATGGACGGGGCTACCTTTTTGGCCAGGTCGTGCAGATGGCGGACCAGCTCCCGAATCTCCGCGTTCTTACTGGCGGCAAAGCGCCGGATCATAAGCTCCAGGTTGCGGGCATTAACGGTCATACCGAGCTGGCCCTTGGTGGCCAGGCTCACCACGTAACGAGCATCCTCCTTGGCCCAGCCGTCCAGGATGGGATGGTTTTTTGGATTGGCGGCCTGGCTGGCAAATTTTTTGAAAATATGTTCCCTAAGCCGCTCATAAAAATAGCGGTAAGCCTGGTTCTGGGCTTCTATGGTTTCGGTGAAAATTCCTTCCAGCCCGGCCTGCTTAATTTCCTCGGGCAGGACGTAATCTCCGTCCAGTGTAATGTAGCGCTGCGATTTCTCGGTGTAAGAACACAGACGGAAATGCTCCACTTCCTCGATGGCCAGGCGGCTGAGGCCGATAAGGTCAAAATTAAAAACAGCATGCTCGGCCACCGAGTGATGACCCATCTTGAAGATGATATTCTGGTTGGAACGGCGGGCTTTTTCGACTTCAGCCCTGGCCACGGCCCGCAGCTCGTCCACCGGCCGCGGGTCGCGGGAAATGCGGGCGTAAGCGGCCGAGAGCGTCTCCGGGGTAATATCCTGGCGTTCCGGGCAATTCTTCTTCAGTTCTTCTATGACTTCGGCGTCAAAATTATATCCGGCCAGTATGATTTTCATGCCATTAAGATAAAAGGAGCTGCCCGAATTGTCAATTGCCAAAAAGGGGGACACGATACTCATTGACCTATTTTTTCGTAGGGTTAATTTGTTTACTTGGCACCTCTGGTATAAAATTGAGTTAAGAGGCAAAGATGGAAAACAGAAACAAGGAAATTGCCAATATCTTTTACCGCATCGCCGATGCCCTCGAAATCAAGGGAGAAACCGGTTTTAAGGTGGTGGCCTACCAGAAAGCGGCCCGCATCCTGGAAGACCTGACCCAGGACGTCCAGGAACTGGTCAATTCCGGCCAACTGGCAGAAATACCGGGAATTGGCAAGGGCATGGCCGAAAAGATTGAAGAATACCTCAAGACCGGAAAGATCAAGCGCTATGAAGAAGTGATGAAGGATGTGCCCGAAGAGCTGCTAAAGCTCCTGGAAATTCCCAGTCTTGGCGGCAAGACCATCCACCTGATGCACAAGGAACTAAAAGTCAAGAACCTGGACGACCTCAAGCGGGTCATCGAGGACGGCAGCCTGGAAAAGCTATACGGGATGGGCAAGAAAAAGGTGGAGAACATCAAGAAGGGTATCGAGCTCATCGAGCATGCCCACGAAAGGATGCCCATCTATGAAGCCATGACCATCGCCGAGGATGTTATCGAATACCTGAAAGGTGCCCCGGGCATCAGCCATATCTCCACCGCTGGCTCCCTGCGCCGGATGAAAGAAACAATCGGCGATATCGATATTCTGGCCACCGGCAAAGACGGGCAAAAAACCATTCAGTTCTTCGTCAGGCACCCCAGGGTTGTCCAGGTCCTGGCCGAGGGCGATACCAAGGGTTCCGTCCTTCTTGAGACCGAGGCCGGCAAACGCCAGGTTGACCTGCGAATTGTGGAGGCCGACTCGTTCGGGGCTGCTCTCCAGTATTTTACCGGCTCCAAGGCCCACAATATCAAGTTGCGGGGGCTGGCCAAGGACAGGGGCCTGAAGATATCGGAATACGGGGTTTTCAAGGGAGAGAAGAAAATTGCCGGCAAGACCGAGGAAGAAATCTACGAAGTCTTCGGCCTGCCGGTATTCCCACCCGAGATGCGAGAAGACCGGGGCGAGATTGAGCTGGCCCTGGAAGGGAAACTGCCCGAGATAATCGAGCTCAAGGACATTCGCGGCGACCTTCATGTCCACTCCAACTGGAGCGACGGTGTGATGACCCTGGAAGAGCTGGTGGAGCACGGGAAGAAACTCGGTTATAGCTACCTTGCGGTCTGCGACCATTCCCAGGCTGCTAAATACGCCCACGGCTTGAGCCCTGACCGGCTGGCTGAACAGATCAAAGAAATTGATAAGATAAACGCCAGGCTAAAAGGCTTCCGGTTGCTCAAAGGAACCGAGGTGGACATCCTGGCCGACGGCTCGATTGATTTCCCCGACAGCCTGCTGAAAAAGCTCGACCTGGTGGTGGCTTCCATTCACTCCGGGTTTAAGAAAAATGTGACAGAGAGAATCATCTCGGCCCTAAAACATCCTCTG
>JGI11944J13513_1000672_pt1 | contig 31179 bp, 33 predicted proteins | sample TerdegcoTASludge_FD_13513 | JGI IMG/M metagenome (IMG submission 13513) | reverse complement strand
AAGATTGATTTAAAAGAAAAGGATAAATTGAAAAAAATTATTGAAAAATTTAAACCTGATATAATAAATCATCACGCTTATATAAGTAATATATTAAAAGCAGAAAAAATGAAGGGAAAATTTTTAATTGAAAATTTACAAAATTTTTTGAATTTAATAGAGCCATCAAAAGAATTTATTAAACAATTCATATTTGCCTCTTCTTGTGCTGTATATGGAGAAAAATTACCTCCTCTAAATGAAAATGATGATTTAAAACCTGTTAATCTTTATGGTTTGTCAAAACTATTAATAGAAAATTCCCTTGTCTATTTTTCAAAAAAATATAACTTCAAACATACAATATTAAGATATTCAAATGTTTATGGACCAAGACAGAGAATAAATTCAGAATCTGGTGTAATTTCTATTTTTACAAATAAAATAATAAATAAAAAACCTTTAACAATTTTTGGAGATGGAAAAAATACAAGAGATTTTATCTATATATCTGATGTTGTTAAAGCAAATATTTTATCTGTAGATAAAGAGGGAATTTTTAATATTGGAACAGGTAAAGAAACTTCAATTAATGAACTTGTGAAAATTTTTGAAAAGGTTACTGGTTTAAGTTTAAAAAAGAGATATTTAAACAAAGATAGTGGGGTTAAAAGGAGTTATCTCGAAATAAAATTGTCAGAAGATTTTTTAAATTTTAAAAGCGAAATAGATTTATATGAAGGATTGAAAAAGACATTAGAATGTTATGAAAAAAATTAATTATTATATAATTGCTTTTTTAGATGTTTTAATTTTTATTTTTTCTTCCCTTTTTGCTTTTTTCACAAGATTTTATATCTTCAAATTTGGAACTCCTTTTGAACCAAGAAACATTAAGGCATTTATAAACACCTTACCTTTTTTAACAATAATTTTTATAATATTTTTTACCTTATATGGACTTTATAGTAAAAAAGAGAGTTTTTATGAAATTTTTGCTTCAGTTTTAACTTCGATTATTCTTCTATTTTTGATTAAACTTTCTTTATCATATCTATTAAGAGAATTTGCATATCCAAGATCAGTTATGTTTATTTCAACTATATATGAAATTATCTTTCTTTTATTATTCAGATATTTTGTGTTTAAATATGAGAAAAAAATTGAAACGAAAAAACTTGCAGTTTATATTGGAGATGGAGAGATTTTTGAGAGATATGGAAAATATGAGTTCAAAAAATTAAATGGTGTTAATGAATTAAATGGTATAAAAGAAAAAATTGATGCAATTTTTTTACTCAATAATGTAAAAGAAAGGGAAGATATAATTAAATTTGCTTATGAAAACAGTATTAAAATCTTTTTATCCCCCACGCTTCAAGATATCCTTTTATACTCCTCTAACATTACAAATATTTCAGATAAGCCATTTTTTGAAATATCTAAGATAAATTTAACAGATGAAGAGAAAATATTAAAAAGAATAATAGATGTTTTATTATCAATCCTATTTTTGATAATTCTTTCTCCACTATTCATAATAATTCCAATTCTTATAAAAATTTCTTCAAAAGGGAGGATTTTTTATATACAAAAAAGAGTTGGTGAAAATGGAAAGGTGTTCAATTTAATAAAATTCAGAACAATGATTGAGGGCGCTGAAAATAATACTGGACCAATTCTATCAAATGAAAAAGATGAAAGAATATACCCAGTTGGTAAATTTTTAAGAAAAACACACCTTGATGAAATTCCACAATTTATAAATGTTTTAAAGGGTGAAATGAGCATAGTTGGACCAAGACCAGAAAGGCCAGAATTTTTTGAAGAAATTGAGAAAAAAATTCCTCATTTTATTTATAGAGTAAGGTTAAAACCAGGAATCACTGGACTTGCACAAATAGTAGGAAAATATGAAACAACACCAGAAGAAAAAATCAAATATGATTTGATTTATATTTCAACTTGGTCACCGCTTCTTGATTTATACATTTTATTTATGACACTGAAGAAAATTCTTTAAATAATATTAGTTAGTGTAAAATAATTATGAATATGAATAATAATATAAAGAATTTAAACAATGATTTAGAAAAGAAATTTATAGCTTTTGTTTTACCAACCTTAGAAATAGGTGGTGCAGAAAAAATGACATTAAATTTGATACAGGGTTTATTAAATTTTGGTTATAAAATTGATTTGATATTAATAGATGCAAAAGGCCCACTATTAAAAAATGTGCCAAAAGGTTGCAACATCATAGATTTTAAATTAAAACATGTATTTTTTTCCTTCCTCAAAATAATAAAGTATCTAAAAAAAATACTCCAACTGTATTAATATCATCATTAACTCATTTAAATATAATAACTATACTTTCGGTGTTAATTAGTAGAGTAAAGACAAAACTAATTATTATGGAACGAGCGAATTTGTCTTCCGCTACAAAGAATAATAATTTAAAAGTAAAATTTGTCTCAATATTAGCTCATTTTCTTTATAAGAGAGCTGATTTTATCATAGCAGTTTCTGAAGGTGTAAAACAGGATTTGTTAAAAAAAATCCCAGGTATTGAAAATAAAATCAGAGTAATTTACAATCCGGTTTTAAATAAAGATATATTTTTAATGAGTTATGAACCAGTTTATCATAAATGGTTTTTGGAAAAAAATATGCCAATAATTCTTTCAGTTGGACGTTTATCAAAAGAAAAAAATTATTCAACCTTATTACAAGCTTTTAAATTAATAAAGGATGTAATTAAATGTAAATTAGTAATAATAGGCGAGGGTCCTGAAAGGGAGAATTTGGAAAATTTAGCAAAAAGCCTCCAAATTAATGAAGATTTATGGATGCCAGGTTTTGATATAAATCCATACAAATATATGAGTAAATCTGATATATTTGTGTTAACCTCTATCTATGAAGGATTATCAAATGTATTGATTGAAGCTCTTGCTTTAGGTTTGCCATTAGTTTCAACTGATTGTGAAAGTGGACCAAGAGAAATCATTAAAAATAATATTAATGGGCTCTTAGTTAAAGTAGGAGATTATAAATCTTTATCACAAGCCATTATATATATTTTAAAAAATAGGAGTAAAATTATTACAAATATGAATGAATTAGAGAGATTTAAATTAGAAAATGTTGTTTATGAATATAAAAATTTAATAGATAACTTATCAGAAAACCTTTTTACCAATTAAAGGAAAATATATGATTAAAATTTTAATTGTAATTAATTCTTTAGAAATAGGTGGTGCAGAAAAACTATTAGTTAATTTTGCTAAAGAAGCTATTAAATATGATGATTTTGAAATAAATATCTGTAGTTTATATTCTGAAAATTTTTTTCAAAAAGAATTAGAAAGAACAGGAGTTAAAATAATAAATTTAAATCTAAAATACAAATATAATTTTTTAGGAACAATCAAAATAATAAAATTGATAAGAAAAAATAATTATGAATTAGTTCATGTTCATTTATTTCCTGCTGCATTATTTATAGCAATATCTTCTTTTTTTGTTAACAAAAATATAAAATTTATTTTTACAGAACATAGTGTTGAAAATAGAAGAAGAAAATATAAAATTTTCAAATTTATTGATTTTTTTATATACAGTAGATTCCATAAAATTATATGTGTAAGCGAAAAAGTAAAAGAGAGTTTGATAAAATGGATACCTCAAATAGAATCAAAATCTATAGTAATAAAAAATGCTGTTCCAGTCAATAATAATATTATTAATCAAAAGAAAGTTTATGATTTATTATATGTAGGTAGACTTGAGAAAATGAAAGGGCTTGATACACTATTTAAATCTATAAAAATTATTAAGAATAAATACATAAATAATATCAAGATTGCAATAGTAGGGGATGGAAGTGAAAAAAAATTTTTATTAAATCTTTCTAAAAATTTGGGAATAAACGAAAATATAACTTTCATAAATCCAACTTACAATACTGATGATATAATGAAAAAATCTAAAATTTTTGTATTACCATCAAGATATGAAGGACTTCCAATGGTAATCTTAGAGGCCATGAGCAATAAATTACCAGTAATATCAACACAGGTTGGTGGAATATCTGAATTAATAATTGATAAATTTAATGGAATATTAATTAACCCCGATGATGTTGAGGGTTTATCAAATTCCATAATTAAATTATTATCTAATAAAAATTTATATGATTTTATTAGTAAAAATGCCTATGAGATTGTAAATAAGGAATATAATATTTCCGATTATACTAAAAAAATTTTAAATTTATATAAACAATTATCGGAGATTAAATAAAATATGATTCATAATGATACTTTAAAAAAAATACTTTTTCTTTCAACAGTTGATTCTCATATTTATTATTTTCATTTACCTTTTATGAATTATTTAAAAAACAAAAATTACAATGTTGAAGTTGCAGCATTTGATACTGGCTTTAAAAATAAAATCGAAGAAAAAGGGTATAAATTTTATAATATTCCGTTTAGTAAAAATCCATTGAGTTTCAGAAATTTCGTTTCATTTTTCTTACTTATTAAACTTTTTAATAAGAATAAATATATACTTGTTCATACCCATACACCAATTGCAAGTTTTATTGGAAGAGTAGCTTCAAAAAAATGTAATATTCCTAATGTTGTATATACTGTTCATGGTTTTCATTTCCATGAATATGGTAATAAAATAAAAAATTTTATTTATATTTATTTAGAAAAATTTGCCGGAAGATTTACTGATATATTAATAACAATCAATGATTACGATTATAATATGGCATTAAAATATAAAGTCGTACCACAGGATAAATTATTTTATATTAAAGGTGTAGGTTTAGATATCGAATTTTTTAATCCAGATTTAATAACAGATGATTTAAAAAAATATTATAAAACATCATTAAATATCTCGGAAGATGAATTTGTTTTGATTAATATTTCAGAATTTAGAAAAGAAAAAAATTTATTTGATTTATTGGAAGTCCTAAATAAACTCAAAAAATCTAATTATAAATTTAAATGTTTATTAATAGGTGATGGTTCGTTAAAAAATAAATTGACTAAAAAAATTAAGAAATTGAATCTTGAAAATAATATATTATTGCTCGGTATTAGAGAAGATATAAAAGAGTTGATTTCTGTTTCAGATGTTTATATTACAACCTCGATAAGAGAGGGGCTTTCTAAATCAATTATGGAAGCAATGTCGATGGAAAAACCTGTAATATCATATAATATCAGAGGTATTAGAGAACTAATTGAAGATGGAAATAATGGTTTTTTAGTACCATTTAAAAATATTGATAATTTTGTTGAAAAAGTTGAATATTTTATTAAAAATGTAAAAGATAGAGAATTTTTTGGTAAAAAAGCAAGAGAGAAAATTCAAAAAGAATTTAGTATTGATAAAATCCTTCCACAAATGGAAAAAATTTATAACAAGTTGTTATCCTAAATTAAAATGATTAATATAAGTAATGATAAAAATTATTTTAATTTAAGATTATTTTTAAGTTAATTAAATTTTAAATATCCCTATTTTCTGGATAAAATAATTTGAAAAAATTTATATTGTTTTTTATAAAATATTAAAAAATAATTTAAAAAATAGTATACTTAAATTATGAAAAGTTTATCTAAAACTTATAAGGTTCTTGTAAAAAACGAGTTTGGAGCATGGGAAGATAAAAGCGTTGCTTTTATCTCTAATGAACTTTCTGATAAATCAAAAATAATTTATGATTGGGAGATAATCAATTTGATTGACGCTCCAGATGAAGTTTTTGCTGGAATCATAAATCAACTTCCAATGAATAGAATTATTGAACTCGATGTGAATCAAAAATATTCAAAAGAAGAGAGAAGGAAAATTATATCTTTGATAAATATAAAAGAAGGCAAGGAATCTCCTAAGAAACTTCCTTATCTATTAAAGAAGATAAATTTTTCTAAAAATTTAACTGATTCAATAAAGTTACTTTTAAGAATCATCTTTAAGGGCGATGACAACAACGATTTAATGGAGAGGATAATTAAATAGTTATTTAAAATTTTTAATTTTGATGAAAAAGGATTTAGAGCATATAAAAAAGATTTTAAAAAAGAATGAAAATATATTAAAAGAAAAATTTAAAGTTAAAAATTTAGGAATTTTTGGATCATTCGTAAGAGGAGAGCAAAATAAAGATAGTGATTTAGACATATTAGTAGAATTTTATGAAACTATAGATTTATTCACATTTATCGAACTTAAGCATTTTCTTAGCAATGTTCTTCATACCGAGGTTGATCTTGTTATGAAAGAAACACTAAAAAAAAGATTTAAAAACACAATAGAAAAAGAGACTTTATATATATGAAAAGAGATTATATACAATATTTAGAGGATATCATTGAAAGTATTAACAATATCGAAGAGTATGTTAATGGTTTTACATTTAATACATTTATTGAGGATAAAAAAACTATAGATGCAGTTATAAGAAATTTTGAAATTATAGGCGAAGCCTCAAAAAATATTCCTATGGATATAAAAGAAAAATATAAAGAAGTTCCTTGGAAAATAATGTCTGATATGAGAAATATTTTAATTCATGAATATTTTGGAATTAAATTAGATATTATTTGGAAAACAATTAATGAACGGTTACCAGAGCTAAAAAAATCAATTTTAAATTTGATAAAAGATTTGGATAAATAAAAAGGCTCCGATTTAATGGAGAGGATAATAAAATAGATATTACTGAAAATTTTCTATTTTGTCATTTACTAAACACTCTATTTTGTCATTCTCGTTTACACAAGAATCTGGTATTTCTCTCTTATTGTTATTCCCGTTTTTACGGGAATCCGATCTCTCTGTTTTGTAATTCCCGTGAAAACGAGAATCCAGCATTTCTCTCTTATTGTCATTCCCGTGAAAACGAGAATCCAGTATTTCTCTGTTTTGTCATTCCCGTGAAAACGGGAATCCAGTATTTCCATTAGTAATATATAAATTCCTTTTTCCGCAGGAATAACAGTTTGGATAACTTTTTCAGAGATTCTAAATTATTCGTTTGATAAAATTAACAAATCTGTTAATATTTTTAAGTGATAAAAAGTTTGGAAGATTTTTTAAATTTATCTAAAGAAACAGAAGTTGATATTAAGTTTCTTATAAGAGAATATTTACAGAAATTTATTATTTTATATTTAAGTAATAATGATTTTTTTTCTGAGGGTATCTTTCAAGGCGATACCTGCATCAGAATAATTTATAATAGTCAAAGATTTTCAGAAGATTTAGATTTTGTTTTCAAAGAAAAAAATTTAAAATCTTTTTAAATTTAAAAGAATATGTCTATAGAATTGAAAAATTTCTATTAAACAGAATAATTTTTTTAAATGATGTAAAAATTAATTTCCAAAGAGAAAGTAATGACTTTAAAAGATATAAATTGAATTTTAATATCGAAAAAACAGGACAAGTAATTATAAATTTAAAGTTTACTAATATTCCATCATATTTAAACAAAACTGAAGTTTTATCTTTTGAACTTTTTGATTTTCCAATAAAAGTAGAAACAAAAGAGGAAATCTTAATAGATAAAATTGTAGCTTTTGGATTAAGAAATTATATTAAAGGAAAGGATATATGGGATATTTATTTCATCAAAAAGGATATTAAAGAATTTAGCTATAACATATTGTTAAAAAAGATTAGAGATTATAGAAAAGAGGTTGATGATTTTATAAAAGGAACATATAAAAATTTGGAAATAGTTGATAAAAAGAGAATTGAAATTTTAGAAGCTGAAATGAAAAGATTTTTACCTTCTAAAATATTCAATTATGTTAAAAGTGATTTTGATTCTATTATTGAAGATTTTTATAAATTTATTGCTGATGTTGTTGAGGAAATTAAATGAAATTAGAGGAGTATTTGGAATTTTTTAAAAAATGCTACTATAAAAAATTGTTCAATCTTAATGAATTACATTCTTTAACAAATATTCCTAAAAATATATTGACTGTTGAATTGAATAGGTTGGTTGAAAAAAATATAGTAGAAAGAGTAACCAAGGGTGTTTTTGTCAACCCTTTTAGCAAACCATCTATTGAGGAAATTTCAATGTTTCTAAAATTTCCTTCATATATTAGTATGGAATATGCTCTTTTTGTTCAAAATATCATGTCTCAAGCAGTTTACACCTTAACACTAATCACAACTTTAACTCCCTATAAATATCAATTTAAAAATTACACTTTAGAATATCATCAAATTAAAAAGGAGTTTTTCTTGGTTATTATGAGAGTTCGTCAAAAGTTTATATGGCATATCCAGAAAAAGCATTACTTGATATAATTTATATAAGATATAAAAAAGGTAAAATGGATAAATATATTCTTGAAAGGTTTTTAAGTGATTTGTATTTAAGTGAGTTAAATGAAAAAAAAGTTATTGAGTATGCTGAAAAAATGGGATTTAATAAAGGCTCCAACTCCCCGTTATCTCTGGTCTCCCCTTTCATAGGAAGATACTTATGAGGTAACGAAAGAGTTAGAGCAAAAACTATTATATCAAATTTTTCTTGAGATTCAACTTTTTTAATAGTTTACAAAAGTAGGCTGTCTGTTTTTGTAAACTTGTGTACAGTGGGGTCAGGCACCTTGTACACTATTTTGAAAATTAATCTGTTTCTTCCTCTCTATCTAATTTTTTTCTCCAGAATTTTTTTGTCTCTTTTGTTATTTCAACTCCCTTTGGAACAAAAAGAAAAACATAATTTGATATTTTTTCGGTAGTACCATCAAGTGCATAAGCCCCACCACTTAAAAAATCAATTATTCTTCTTGCCAATTCTCTATCTGTTTCTTCAAAATTGATTACAACTGGCCTACCATCTTTTAGATTGTCAATGATTTCCTGAGCTTCATCATATGCTTTTGGTTCAATTACAACAACTTTAACTTTTCCAATTCCAGCTTCTCCTTCAATCAAATTTTCTTCTTCTCCCTCTTCAATTTCTTTTATCTCTTCTTCAAATCCAAAAAACTTTTTTAAACTATCAAAAAATCCCATCTTTCCTCCTCTTTTAACTTATTATTTCTTTACCAACCAACTCAAAAATAATTTTATTTTCCTCTATTTCAGGAAAAATATAATAGTCATTCTGTTTAATATATTTTAAACTTTCAAAAGGAATAAATCTATTCAATCCATCTTCCTCTCTTAAATCAATTCCATCTTTTTTTACAAATTTATTTGGTATCTTTATTAAATTTCCACTATAAATTAGAGTATCGAAAACATAAGCTTTTGTATTTATAAAGTATTCAACAAATTTGTTGAATCTTATTTTTATGAATTTATCATTTTCAACTATCTCACCTTTAAATATTTCACCATTTGTATCAATTTTTAGATAAATAGATTTCCCATTTATAAAATTTTTGAAGTCATCATCAATTTTAAAATAGATATAACCTTCAAGGTTATCAATCATTCTAAAAATTGGCTCTCCTTCTTTAACAATATCTCCATTGTTGATAACCTTAACGCTACTTTTTACCTCTTTATCTATCGCCAAAAATGGATTTTCTTTTAATTGATCGAGAACTAAATCTAAATCTTCAATTCTCCTTGATACTATTCCAGTATCTTGTGAGTAGAATTTAAAACTACCCTCGTCAGTTTCAACTTGACATATTAAAAAATCTTTAGGAACTTTTTCCAAATCATCAATATTAAAATTTATTATACCTTCATAAGGAGAATATGTTATTGATTGATTTAAAAGAATAACGCCCTCCTTTTTTTGATAAACCGACTCTTCTACCTTCTCAATTTTATATGTTTTTGGAAGAGATAAATATGAAAAGATTGTATTATAGTTAAACAAAACTATGATTATTATAAAAATTATTAGTGCTAAGGTAAATTTTTTCACTCTTCCTCTTCTTTTTTCTTTTTCCTTAAGAATGATGGTATCTTAAGATCTTCTGATGATATAAGATCTTTATCAAGATCATAAAGTTGTTTATCAGCAGCATATTTTGGTTGGAAACTGGTTGCTATCAAAACAATTTTAATTTGATCTCCAAGTTCCTCATCTATAGTAACTCCAAAAATAGAGTTAACATCAGTATCTGCTGTCTGATTTATAATTTGCATCGCCTTCTCAACCTCATGAAGAGAAATATTTTTGTTTCCCGAAATATTTGTGACTATCCCTTTTGCCCCAGAAAGAGACATTTCAAGTAATGGGCTTGTTATTGCATTTTTAGCTGCAATTTCTGCTCTCTTTTCTCCAGAACCCATACCAATTCCAAGCCATGCATTACCTGCACCTCTCATAATTTTTGCAACATCCATAAAGTCAACATTTATTATTCCAGGTAGTGTAAGTAAATCTGAAATCCCTTGAACTCCCTGTCTTAATGCTTCATCTGCGAGTATAAATGAATCAAGTAAGCTTGTTTTTGCAGAAGTTATTTCAAGAAGTCGATTGTTTGAAATGACAATCAAGGTATCAACTTTTTCTTTTAAAAGAGCAATTCCATCTTCTGCAATCTGTGCTCTTCTTCTTCCCTCGAAGTTGAATGGTTTTGTTACAACTCCTATGGTCAGTGCTCCAATTTCTCTTGCAATATCTGCAACGATTGGAGATGCACCAGTTCCTGTCCCTTTACCCATTCCTGCTGTTATAAATACTAAATCTGCACCAAGAAGAGCATCTCTTATTGCATCCCTGCTTTCTTCAGCTGCTTTTACTCCAAGTTCAGGGTCTGAACCTGCCCCTAAACCTTTTGTTGTTTTTGGCCCAATTTGAACAAGACGATGTGCTCTTGATAATTTTAAAACTTGAACATCTGTATTTACAGCAATAAACTCCACATTTTTGACATCTCTTTCTATCATTCTATTAACAGCATTTGTACCTCCCCCCCCTACTCCAACGACTTTTATTACTGGCTTTACTTCCTGCCAAGGATCATAGGCATTGCCCATTTTTATCCTCCTTAATCAAAAATTTTCTCAAAAATATTCATTAATTTATTAAAAAAAGATTCTTTTTTATCTTTATCAATAAAAGACCTTATCGCACCAATTGCTGATATAACATCTAAAGAATCTAATTTTAAATCACTTTTATATTCAAAAGGTTCTCCAATAGATGCTGGTAAATCAAAATATTCCTTAGCGAACTCTTTAATATTTTTTATTTTAGCACCCTCACCACAAATTACAATTTCATCAGGATAAAATTTGAATTGTAATTTTTTCATTTTTTTTTCAATAAGTTCAAATATCTCAATAACTCTCATTGAAGCAACTTTTTTTTCAACTGAAAGAGGATAATCAGTGTCATAAAATATTTTGTAATCAAGAGCACCTTTTTTGAAAAGATAATCTTCACCATCTCTTGGTGGAATTTCAAGGATAAAGGAGAGATCTCTTATGATATCTTTTGTACCAAGTTCAATATATTCAACCTGATTTGGAATATTGTCAACACCAAATATGATATAGGTGAATGTGTTTTCAATATCAATGATGAAATTTTTTGAAAAACTATCTTTAATTCCATTTACCAAAAGAAGTGGTGAAAAATAAATTACTTTAAGAGGGTTTTTCTTTCTATTAAAAATTGATTTTAATATTTTAATCTTGTCTTTCTCAATTCCAAAGACATTAAATATGGCAACAAATTTTTTTCCTTTTTCACCGATTGGAACTTCGATTTTTTTATCATCAATATAAAATTCACTACTAAAAATTTGAATTATTTCTTTCCCCTCTTTTTCAAGTGAGTTTCTGATTAAGGATATCATATTATCTATATCACTCTCTTTAATTTTTCTCTCTTCTTTACTTGAAAGAACATATCTTTTTTTATATAAAGTTGGTTTATCATATATTGAAACTATGTTATCGATGTTGATAAAGGTTTCTTCTAACTTAATTAGTTCTTTATCCATTCTCTCTTTAAATTCACTAACATTTAAAATTTTGTTGTTTTTATAATTTAAATCCTCGATCTCATATCTATCAACGATATTTATTGTTCCATCATCAAACCTTCCTAAGGTGAAAATTATTTTATCTTTTGGTGATAATTCTATAACATTCAATGTTTTTTCCATTATTTTCCCCTATAAATAATTATATTATCATAAGATGCATCAAGTAAGCCAGTTAAATCCTCTTTTGATAAGAGTGTTTTTAGATTATCAACTCTTTTTGAGAAATTCTCTTTACCTAAGATAACTTTCAATTTTTCGTTTTCAAGATAAACTGAATCATTTTCGCTGTCAAGAAATGGCGTTAAATTTAATTCTTTAATTGTTTCATAGATACTTATGTATGATAAAAAGTAGTTTTTAATGCTTTCGTAATTATTTTTTACACTCTCCTCTTTGAAATAGATAACTGGAAAACCTGATACTTCTCCCTCTTTAATCAATTCACCTTCTTTACTGAAAATATATGATTTATCTGAATTTATATTTTTTAGAATTATTCCATTCAAATTATATCCTTTAACCTCATAAGCCCATATCGATGTTCTTTCAATATCTTTATTAAAATAGGTGATGACAAATCCAAAATAATCTTTTATATTTTTGTTTTCTCCTTTTATCAAATTCTTAGGAAATATTGGCGGAAAAAGTATTAAAAGAATTAAAAAGAGAATAATTATAATCTTCTTTACCATGGCTGTAAAATTTTAAATGGCACCTCCTCTTCAACTTCTCCCATTATTACAATCTCAGGATTAAGATTAATATTAAATTTTTCATAAACCCTTTCTCTCACCATTTTCATTAGAGAGATTACATCATTAAATGTTGCATTCCCTCTGTTAAAAATGAAGTTGGCATGTACTGTTGAAACCTCTGCGTCACCAACTCTTAAGCCCTTACATCCTGCTTTTTCAATTAAATAACCCGCCTTGTTATCACCTTCATTTTTAAAAACACAGCCAGCTGTTGGATAATTCAGAGGTTGAGTTAATTTTCTTTTTTTAACTTTATATTTTAGAGTTGAAAAAATGGTCTCTTTTTTTGATTTTTTTAGCTCAATCAATGCTTCTAAAACAATCAATTTTCTTTCTACTATTGATGAGTTTCTATATGTAAAACCAACCTCCTCTTTTGGTAAAGTATAAATTTCACCAAAGCTATCCATAACTTTTATCTCTCTTATGGAATCACTGATTGAAAAACCATCAGTGCCTGCATTCATTGCAATAACTCCACCAAGAGCTCCTGGTATTCCATGCAAAAATTCAAGACCAGAAAGTTCATTTCTAACTGAAATTGAAATGAGTTCATACAATAGAACTCCACTTTCAGATATTATTAAATTGTTTTTAATACTCTTTTTGTTGAAATTTTCTTTTGAAATTCTTATTATAATTCCTTTTACTCCTCTATCAGAAATAAGAAGATTTGAACCATTTCCCATAAGATAAACAGGCATATTGTTATCTTTTCCAAATTTTAAAGTCAATCTTATATCATCATAATCCTTAGGAATTATTAAATAATCAACTTTACCCCCAACTTTAAAGGTTGTCATATTTTTAATCTCAAAATCTTTATAAATTTTACCTTTAATTAGATTAAACAAAATTTCGTCTTTCAATTTCAATTAAGAACTCCTTAACTAAATTCTTAATTTTACCGAGACCCATAAAAATAACAACATCATCTTTTTTAATCTCATTCTCTAAAAATAGAATAACATTTTTTTTATCAAGATAGAATATCTCTTTATTGTGATATCTTTTCTCTACTTCCTCTAAAATCATCCTTATATCAGCTCCATAAGTGTCGGTCTCATCTGCTGGGTCTATTGGTAGAAGTATAATTATATCACTCAATTCAAAACTTTCTGAATATTCTTTATGAAGATCTTTTACTCTCGAATATCTATATGGCTCAATTACAGATATTATTCTTCTGTTTTTAAAATAGTCCCTTGCAATTTTTAAGGTCACACCTATCTGTGTAGGATGAAGTGCACAATCATCAATAACAGTAAAATCTTTATCATAAACAATTTCAAATCTCCTTTTTACTCCCTTAAAACCTTTTAAAATTTCTAACACATCATTAATATTTAAACCTTCTTCAATAGATGCGAGGATAACTCCGAGTGAATTTAAAAAGTTTTTATCCCCTGGAATTGAAAGTTCCAAATCACCAATTTTATTATGTTTGTAAAAAACTTCTCCCACTGTCTTTAAGTTAGATTTTTCTTTTATCTTACCAAAAATTGTTGCATCTTCATTTTCAATTGAATATGAAAGAATCTCTTTTTTTATCCTATCTTTTAATTCAAAACTATTTGGACAATCATAAGATAAAATTACTTTTTTAGATTTTGATTTTTCAATAAACTTTAAAAAACTCTCTTTAAGTAGATTGAAATCTCCTTTAAAAGGACCATCAATGTTGAGATGATCTCTATCAATGTTTGTAATTATTGGAAGATAGACATCAAAAATTAGAAAAGATTCGTCATGCTCATCTGTTTCAAGGATAAAATATTCACCACTACCGATTGAACTTCCAAAATAAAAATCTTCATTTTCACCTCCAAAATAGATAGATGGTGATAACCCAATTTCTTTAAATAGATAAGAAATCATCGCAGTTGTAGTTGTTTTTCCATGTGAACCTGCAACTGCGATTACCTTTTTATTTTCGGTGAATTTTTTAATAAAATCTACTCTATGATAAATTTGTTTGTTCATTTTTTTGGCTTCAACTAATTCTATGTTATCATCTTTAATTGCTGATGAGTATATGATAATATCTGAATCTAAAATGTTTTTATAGTTATGATATAAAAAAATATTAACTCCCTTTTTTTCGAGTTCTTTAAACTTTTCATTGTAAATTATATCTGAACCTGAAACCTTATAGCCACTTTCAACCAAGAGATTCGTAAGGGACAACATTCCAGCACCGCCAATTCCAATTAGATGAACTCTATTTTTTTCTATCATCTAAAATCTCCTTTAAAATTATGCTTTTTGTATCAGGAAAAGAAATTTCAGTAAAATTTTTTCTATATTCATCTAAATTCTTTATAAACTCATTTAAGATTTTTGGAAAACTGTCTTTATCATCTTCTTTAAAGATAACTCCAACATTAAAATTTTTAATCAGTTCACAATTTTTATTTTGATGTTCACTATTTTTTATTGGAATAACAATTGCTGGTTTTTTTGAATATATTATCTCCCATATAGTTGATGCTCCACCTCTTGAAATTACAAAATCAGATGCTCCATAAGCATATTCTATATCATTTAAATAATCTAAAATAACTGAATCAAATTTAAATTCTTGATTGATTTCTACATTTCCTTTAATTACAATCCCCTGCAAGTTGAGTTTAAAAAATTCATCTTCAAACTCTTTAATTAAATCAAGAAGGAATTTTGAACCTCCACTACCTCCAAAAAGAAGAAATGTTGTTTTGTTATCTTTTAAATTAAATCTTTTAAAAGCCTCATCTTTATCTATTTTTCCTATTTTCTCTCTAACAGGCATTCCACTCATAACAATATTGTTAGAATTTAAGTAGTTTTTTGATTCATAAAAAGAGATGAAAACCTTTTCTGCTTTCTTTGAAAATGTTTTTATAACTTTACCTGGGATAGAATTTTGTTCATGAAGATAATAGGGAATTTTCAATAATTTTGACATAAAAAGTATTGGGAAAGAAGCATAACTACCAAAAGCAAAAACTTTATCAGGTTTTTCTTTTTTTAAAATAGAAAAGGATTTAAATAGTGAGATAAAAATTTGGAAATGGAAGAGTTTTCCTGAAGGTGCACCTATTGGTAAGTTTATAAATCTTTCATTACTCTCTTTTAAAATTTCTATCTCCCTTTCTCTTTTTCCAATGGTATAAAAAGTTTCAACACCATTCTCTTTTAAATATTCACCAACAATCAATGCTGGGTAAATATGTCCTCCTGTTCCACCTGTTGAAATTAAAATTTTCATTCAACAAACCTCGAGATATTCAATAAAATACCTGCCTCAATACCATTAATAAGAAGAGATGAACCACCATAACTTATGAATGGAAGAGTAAGACCTGTTACAGGAAAAAGTCCGAGATTCACACCAATAACAATTATCGCCTGAGCAAAAATATGAGTTGTAATTCCGAATGATAGAATCTTAAAAAAAACATCTGATACTTTCATTGATATTGAATAACCTCTCACAAGAAGAAGAAAATATACAAAAATAACTACTGCTCCTCCAATCAAACCAGTTTCTTCACAAATTAAAGAAAAGATGAAATCTTTAGAAACGAGAGGTACATAAAGAAACTTCTGTTTTCCATTCATATACCCTGACCCGAATAATCCACCTGAACCAATTGCAATAAGAGATTGTACTATTTGATAGCCTTCTTGTGTTATCATTTTAAATGGATAGAGTGTTCCTATAATTCTATTTAGCCAATCTTTTTTTAAAAAAACAAAAACAGGAGCAAAGATTAAAAGTGAAAAGGGTATATAAAAATGTTTAGTTTTGTATGTTCCAACAAAAAGAAGAGATAAAAATATAAGGTATGTCAAAACAGATGTACTGAAATCTGTTTCAAAAATTATCAACATTACTCCAATAAAAACCAAAGAGATTAAAGGAAACAAATCTCTTCCTTTTTCCCACAAAAAGTAATCTTTTGAAAGTATATACGATGCAAAAATAATAAGTGTGAGCTTAAAAAGTTCTGATGGTTGGAAACTCAAACCAAAAAGAGATATCCATCTTCTATATTCTGTATTAGGACTTAAAAATGGTATATAGACAAGTATTAAAAGTAAGAAAGAGATGTAAAAAATTAATCTTGCATATTTTATAAAAAATTTTTTTGGAATAAAGATAAAAACAAACATTGCTGCTATTGAGATTATTGAGTATATTAGAAATCTTATGAAGGTCTCCATTTTTCCATAAATTATCAATTCGACTCCAGATGCAGAAAATTGCCATAGAAGACCAAGTGAATAAAGGATTATAAAAATAAAGAAAAGTGTATAATCAATTTTCTTCATCTTTTTTACTTTTAACTATCTTGATAAAATAATCCCCTCTATCTTCAAAATCGTGGAACATATCAAAACTTGCACAGGCAGGAGATAAAATAACATAATCACCCTTTTCTCCAATATCTAAAGATATATCAACTGCCTCTTCGAGTGAATTTACAGGTATATAATTTTTATATTCTATTTCATCAAATATTTTTATAAAATCATCTTTTGTAGCACCAATAACAATTGCATATTTGGCTCTTTTTTCGACAACTTCACACAATTCTCTAAAATTTGTACCCTTTTTACTTCCCCCAAGAATTATTATTGATTTATTTTCTGGAAAAGATAGAAGTGCCTGAATTGATGATTCTGGTTTTGTCGATTTTGAATCATTGATAAAAGTTATATCATTAATAATATCCACAAATTGTAATCTATGAGGCAGACCTTTAAAATTTCTTAAAACATTTCTGATAGCTTCAATTTTTGCACCTAAAAGATAACTTGATAGAATCGACGAGATGATATTTTTTGAATTGAAATCTCCTATAAGTGAACTTTCATTTCTATCACAAACATAAATCTTCTCATTATTTATGTTTAGAAAAATCTTTTTATCTTTAAGAAATATACCCTCAACCTCTTCATTTAAAGAGAAAAAGCAGACTTTGCTTTTAATCTCTTTGCTTAAATTTCTAACAATCTCATCGTCGTAATTTAAAATTGCAAAATCTTTTTCATCTTGATTTTCAAAAATTCTTTTTTTAAAGAAAAGATATTCATCCAAATCATCATACCTATCAAGGTGATCTTCTTGAAAATTCAGGAATGTTGCAACTTTTGGTTTAAATTTTTCTATTGTTTCAAGTTGAAAGCTTGAAACCTCAAGCACAAAAATTCCATCCCTTTCATTAATTACAAGAGAAGACAATGGAATTCCTATATTTCCACCAAGATGCGATTTGATATTACTTTCTTTTAAAAATTCATAAGTTAAAGTTGTTGTTGTGCTTTTGCCAGAAGTTCCTGTTATTCCTATAACATTACCATTTATAAAACTGTAAGAGAGTTCGAGCTCACCAATTATTTTTTTGTTCAATTCTTTAGCTTTTAAGATAATTGGATTTTTATATGATACACCTGGACAGGGAACAATTATATCACTTTCATATATTTTTTCTGAATTTATTCCAAATTCATAACTTATTCCGTTTCTCTTTAAAATTTCAATTTCTTCCTTAAATTCATCCTCTTGTTTTATTTCACTTAAAAAAACTTTTGCACCTTCTTTTTTCAAAAGAAGTGATGTATAGAAACCAGACCTTTTTGAGCCACCTATCCCTATAACTGAAACTTTTTTATCCTTAAAATTCAAAAATTCCTCCTATGGAATATATAGGATTAAAAAAGTAATTAGTATTAAAATCACTTGACATATCCAGAATCTTATAGTAATTTTTTGTTCAGGAATTCCAAGAAGTTCAAAATGGTGATGGATTGGAGACATCTTAAAAATCCTTTTACCCTCTTTATACTTTCTTTTTGTATATTTAAAATATAGAACCTGTATTATAACTGATAGTGTCTCCATACCAAAAATCAGCATAAAAATAGGAACTAAAATTTCAAGTTTAAGCGCAAGAGAATAGAATATAAAAAATGCACCAAGAAAAGATGAACCAGTATCACCCATAAAAATTTCTGCAGGATTGAAGTTAAACCATAAAAAAGCAAGAAGAGAACCACCAATAGTTATAAGTGAAATAATATTGGCATTTTGGAAAAGAAAAATTGTAAAAAGGGGAACTAAAATTAGTGATAAACCTGATAAAAGACCATCTAAGCCATCTGTAAAATTAAAACTATTTATTGCACCAACAGAAAGAAAAAGTGTTATTATAACAAAAATTGGTGTTGAAACAAAAATATCCTTACCTAAAAATGGAAGATAAAAATAGGTTCCATAATTTTTAATAAGAAAGATTATTAACGGAATAGAGAAAATTGTCTGTAAAATTATTTTCCATCTTGCTTTCAATCCATAAGCATTCCTCTTTATTAATTTTATTAAATCATCACATAAACCTATTGAAGATTGAAGAAGAACAAAAAGGATCAAGTTGTTCATAAAAGGAGTTTTAGGCATAAAAATATAGGTTAAAATTAGAACTATTAAAAAGGAAATACCCCCAAGGGTTGGTGTGCCTATTTTCTTATAGTGCATAACTGGACCTTCTTCCCTAACCATCTGACCAATTTTTCTTTTTTTCTGAAAATAGATAAGAAGATAAGTTATAAGCGAAGTTAAAATGAATGAAAATATAAAAGGTAAAAGGTAACTCATATCTTCTCCTTTATGAGCTTAGAATTATTTAAACCTTCTAAAATCTCTTTTGTAACTTCAACATCATTAAAGGGAATCAATCCATCTTTAGTTCTCAAATTTTTTTCATTGCCTCTTCCAAGAATAAATAGACCATCACCTTTTTTTGTAAATTCAATTGCTTTTTTTATGCACTCTTTTCTATTTTCCACAAAAAAATATTTTACATTAAATTTTTTCAAAAAATAGATAAAATTTTTGTTGCATTCGAATGGTGTTTTTTCTTTTGAATCATCGCTTGAGATAAAAATATAATCAAAATTTCTGATAAGTAGTTTTGTTATTAGAAGTGTCTCTCTTATATCTTCTTCTTCAAAAAAAGAGAAAAGGACAATTTTTCTTTTTAATTTGATATTTCTTATTTTATCTATTAAAAATTCAATTGAAAGAGGAGTGTTTGCTTTATCAACCACAATAAGTGGATCATTATTCAATATAACCCATCTACCTTCTGGTTTTTTATAAATTTTTTTTATCTTTTCTATCACCTCTTCTGTATCTAAATTGAAAAGGTAAGATAGTGATATTGCTGGAAGAACTGAGTAAATATCACTCTTTTCTTCCAAATCAATACTGTATGTTTTTCCTAAAAGATTGATTCTAAATTTATAAATATCATCTGATTTAGAATAATTTTGTACATAAAAATCTGCTCTGTTTTTATATGAAAAATAATAATTCGAGCTATCCTTTTTGAAAAAAACAGAATAAGGATCGTCTCTATTTATTAAAAATGGACCATTTACAAGTTCTTTCAATTTTAATTTTGATTCAAGATAGTCATTTATGTTTTTATGTATTTTAAGATGATGAGTTATTGAAAAGTTTAAAAATATTCCACCTTTAAAATCAATCCCATAAACTCTCTTTCCTCTAACAGCAAATGATGATACTTCAATAAAAAAGTTTTTTATCGATTTTTTTAAACTCTCTTTAAGATAATAGTTTAATATATGCGATTCTGGAGTTGTCAAAACATTTTCAGGTTCAAAAACCTTTTCATTTAAAAAATAGATGCCTTCACTACCAATTGAAGCTGAATCTAAAAAAATATTTCTCAATAGATATATAACGCTTGTTTTACCAGAACTTCCTGTTATACCAAAAACATTTAAATCTTTTGATGGATCGTCAAAAAAATTTCTTGAAATTTTATATAATGCTTCTCTCACATCATCAACTATAACTAATGTTATGTCATCTGGATGCTCAAATATTCTATCTGAAATAAAAACTCTTGCGCCTTTTGAATAAGCATCTTTAAAAAGATTCATTCCATCAAAATTCTGCCCTTTAATAATAAAAAAAAGTGAATTTTCTTTTGTCTCGCTTAGATTGATAGATAAAGAACTGATAGGATAATTTTCATCTCCAAATATTTTCTTGTAATCAACATCTTTTAACAAACTATTTAACTTCTTCATCCTCTTTTATTCCATAATAGTTTATGATTTTTTCTGTTACTTTTCTAAAGACTGGTGCTGCTATTCCTGAAGCAAAAACATCATAACTTCTTACACCATCAACAACAATTGTTATTATATATTGAGGATTGTTACAGGAAAGAATCCCTATAAACCATAAAACTGATTCTCCTTCAACATATTTTCCATCTTTAATCACTCCAGCTGTACCTGTTTTTCCACCAATTGAGTATCCTGAAATTGTTGCGCTTTTTACTCCTTTATCACTAACAACATAATCAAGATAAGATAAAATTGTATCTGCTGTCTCTTCTGATATTACTTTTTTAACTAAAACTGGTTTTGATTCTTCAATAATATTGTCACCATCGACTATTTTTTTAACAATTTGAGGTTTTAATCTATTGCCTTTATTTGCAATTGTTTGATAAAAAGTTGTTTGTTGAAGAGGTGTTACTGTTACACCAACACCAAAAGACATAGTAGTTAGAGTTGTAGCACTCCAATCATCTGGTTCGAGAATATCTCCACTACCTTCATATGGAAAATCCAAACCAATTTTTTCTCCAACTCCAAATAATTTTAGATAGTAATATAATCTTTTATTCAACCTTTCTCCAACTTGAATAAATCCAACATTACATGAATTTCTTAGAAGATCTTTTAAAGTTTGCTTTCCATGAGAAGCAGTACACTTAAATGTTTTGTTATCTCTAACAATATAACCTCTACATTCAAATTCATCATCTTCACTTATTGCTTTTTCTTCAAGTACAGCAGATGCAATTAAAGGTTTAAATGATGAGCCAGGTTCATAATTGTAACCATAAGATGGATCTGGATAACTAAATTTTGAAAAGTCATCAAAATCATTTGGATTGAAATTTGGTATGTTTGCAATCGAAATTATTTCTCCTGTTTTTACATCCTCAATTATTCCTATAACTCTTTTTGGATAATACTCTTTATAACAATTTTCAAGCTCTTCTTCTAACATTCCTTGTAAGTTTATATCAATTGTTAGATATAAATCTTTACCATTCTCTGGTTTTTTAATAACAAATTCAGTTCCTGGTATTTCATTTCTTAATGCATCAACCATAAAACCGATCATACCATCTTTACCTTTTAGAATATCATCAAATTGATATTCTAAACCTTCAAGACCTCTATCAACTCCCATAATTCCGAGTAGATATGAAGCAAGGTTTCCATACGGATAAACTCTTTTATAATAGAGTTCAAAATATAGAGTACTATCAAGAAATTTTTCTATTTTTTTCTTCTCTTCTCTATTGATATCATCTTTTAAGATAACCTGGCTTTTATTTTTTGAGAACGCCTCTCTTAAAATTTTTTTATCTATATTTAATAATTCACTATATTTATCTATCCATACATCAACATCTTTAACTTGATTTTTATTCAATATCAATTTATGTCTTTCTATAGAAATTGCAAGTATTTTTCCATTTCTGTCAAATATTGTTCCTCTCTTTGCCTGTAAAACTTTTCCGCTCTCCATCCACTGATTCAAGCCCATCTCTCTTAATAAAGAGCCCCTTAAAACACTGATATAGAAAAATCTAAAAAAGACAATCACAAAAACTATAACAAAAAGAATGAATACCTTAAAAATTTTATCGTTGATCTTGACTTTCTTTTTCTGAAGATTCTCCTTTATCAATTATAATCACCTTTCCTTTATCATACTTAACTTTTAATTCCTCAACTGCTCTCTCTATTAAATTTTTAGGATTTGTTACCTCTTCATATTTTATAGTCAACTCATCCAATTTACCCTCTAAATATTCTAACTCATCTTTTAAAGCGCTTTTTTCTTTTTCAAGGCTCATAATCTTAAGATTTATTACTCCATATAAAAGCATAAATAGAATAATAATTATAATAAGAAAACTAAATTTTTTGAACCACTCGGAGTTTTGCACTTCTGCTCCTCCTATTCTCTTTAACCTCAGATTGAGATGGTGTTATAACTTTCTTATTTAAAAAAACCACTTTACCCATATCTTCCAACTCTTTTAAAGCATTTTTCACTATTCTATCTTCGACTGAATGATAAGATATAATTTCTAAGATACCATCTTTATTTAGATAATCAGGAAAAACAAATAAAAATTCTCTCAAATTTTCAAACTCTTTGTTCACATAAATTCTTAATGCTTGAAAAACTTTTGTAGCTGGATGAATTTTACCTCTTCTTTTTACAACTTTTTCAACGATATCTGCTAACTCCTTTGATGTTTCAATTTTCTTATTTTTTCTATATTTTACAATCTCCTCAGCAATTTTCTCACTTCCCTTTATCTCTCCATACTCTTCAAAAATATATGCAAGCTCATTTTTACTCAGTTTATTTATATAATAATCTGCACCTTTTATCTCTTTACTATAACCCATATGCAAACTTTTTTCATCAAGAAAAGAGAAACCTCTTCCATTTTCAAGTTGAAATGATGAAAAACCAAGATCGAGAAGCATAAAATCTGCACCATTTATATTTATCTCTTTCAGCTTTTTATAAAAATCTTTGTAATTTTCATTGAAAAGGTAGAATTTTTTATTTAATTTGGATAATCTTTGATCTGCAATTTTAAGAATCTCTTCATCAAGATCGAATCCAATAAGTATAGAATCATTGCTTGCTCTTTTCAATATCTCTTCGCTATGACCACCTTCACCAACTGTTAAGTCAAGAAAAACTTTATGTTTTGAAAAATCTATAAATGATATAACTTCATTAAGTAAAACCGGAGTGTGTTTTATTTCCATCATTTACCTTCAAGAATTTTCGAAATTGAATCTTCATAAGAAATCTCTTTTGAATTTCTGTAATTTTCCCAATTTTTACTATCCCATAATTCAATCCTATTATAAACTCCAATAAAATAAATTTCCCTATTCAAATTAGCAAATTTTCTGAAATTAGAAGGAATCAATATTCTGCTATATCCATCAGTTTCAATTTCAACAGCAGATGAAAACCATATTCTTAAAAAATATCTTGACTCTTTTGAAGATAAAGGAATTTTGGATAATTCATTTGAGATTCTTTCCCACTCTGAAAGTGAATATAAAAAAAGGCAATTTTCAAAACCACGAGTAACGATAAACTTCTTCCCCAATTCTTGCTTAAATTGAGGAGGTATCATTACTCTACCTTTATTATCCATTTTGTATAAAAAAGAACCCATAAACATTTTTTATATTTTACCACAAATTACCACAAATTACCACAAATTAAATTTTATAAAAATTTTATAATTGGTATAATAAACAAAAAGTAGGAGGATCAATGAATAATGATTTAGTTGATAAGATAAGAGACTTTATTAAAACTATTTTAAAAATCCTTGATACTGTACTTTCTCTGATAACTCTTTTAATTTTTTTGTTAAGTTTAAAATACCTTCCCTATTTTTTAAATTTCACTCTTTCAGCAGAACCACTTAATTTAATTTCACACTTTCAATATATACTTTCATATATACTTCTCCTTGCTATATTACTTGAATTGATGGTCGTACTTGTTAGATTTTCAACTTTTGCATTGATTGATACATTAATAATAATTATTGTTAGAGAAATGCTTACTCATCCTGGTATATCAATGAATAATATTCTGTATGGAGTTATCGGTGTTGGTATTTTAAGTTTTGTTAGAAGATTTTGTTTTACAAAAGAAGAAAGGGAGAGAAAAATTTAAAAATATTTTTTAATTTAACTTATTTTAATTCCTTCCACTTTTCGAGAAGTTCTCTCTCTTTTCTTGTTAATTTATCTGGAATTTTTATCTTAGAAATAATCAAATAGTCCCCTTTTCCTCTACCTCTTAAATAAGGTAATCCTTCCCCATTCAGCCTTATTGTTTCATTGAATTGTGTTCCTGGCTTTATTTTAACTACCTTTTTCCCATCAATTGTTGGAATTTCAATTTCACCTCCAAGCAATGCAGTTAAAAGGGGAATATCAGCTTCATAAATAAGGTTCGCACCGTCTCTCTTTAAATATGGATGGGGTCTAACTTTGACCTCTATGTATAAGTCACCCTTGAGACCATTTTTAGAACTATTTCCTTCTCCCTCTAATTTTATTCTCATTTCATCTTCAATTCCTGGTGGGATTTTTACTTTAATTATTCTTCTTTTAGTTTTTATTCCTTTTCCCCCACAATTTCTGCAAGGATTTTTGTTTATATAACCTTCTCCTCTACAGGTTGGACAGGTTGTAACTGTTGTGAATTGACCAAAAATAGATGACTGACTTCTTCTTACTTTCCCAGTTCCACGACAGGTTGGACAGGTCTCTTGTTTAGCTCCTCCTTCTACTCCAGTTCCACCACAATATTCGCAGGGCTCGTCTCTTTCAACCTCAAACTCAACTTCTTTTCCATACATTACATCTTTTAAGTCAATTGTAACCCTTCCATATATATCACTTCCTCTTTCAACTCTTCTTCTCTCTTCAGTTCTTGTAAAACCACCTCCAAAGAATGTGTCAAAAATATCTTCAAAACCAAAATCTCTGAAAAAATCACCAAATGGTGATTCTCCTGTATTTCGGTAGGCGTAATCACTAACCCCTTCTTCTGCTGTTCCATACATATCATATCTTTTTTTCTTATCGGGATCTGATAAAACTTCGTAAGCTTCATTTATTTCAGCCATCTTTTTTGCCGCATCGGGGTTGTCCTTGTTTAAATCAGGATGATATTGCTTAACAAGTTTTCTATAGGCTTTTTTAATTTCATCAGGGGTGGCATTTCTATCCACCCCTAATATTTCATAATAGTCTTTATTCATTACTTAACTTCATAATCTCCATTTATTGTTCCTTTATCGTCATCTTTTTTGTTTTCATCTTTTGGTGGTTCTTGTGTTGTCTCGCCTTGTTGTCCACCTGTTCCTGTTGCTTCAGTTTTTTTATAAATCTCTTCTCCAACTTTCGAAAGTGCCTCATTAACCTCGTCAAGTTTTTTCTTTACTTCATCAATTTTATCCTCTTTAAGTAAATTTTCAAGTTCGTCAAGTTTTCTTTCAGCATCATCAGCCACTTCTTTACTCACTTTATCTTTGTTATCTTTCAATGTTTTTCTACCTGTATAAAGAATTTGATCAGCAAGGTTTCTTGTTTCGATTTCTTCCTTCATTTTTTTATCCTCTTCTGCAAATTTTTCTGCCTCTTTTTTCATCTTCTCAACTTCTTCTTCAGAAAGTCTAACTGCTTGAGTTACAGTTATGTTTTGACTTTTGTTTGTTGCTAAATCTTTAGCAGTAACATGCAAAATACCATTTTCATCAATCTCATAGGTTACTTCAATTTTTGGAATTCCTCTTGGTGCAGGGGGAATCCCATCAAGAATAAATCTTCCTAAAGAGACATTATCTTTTGCAAGAGGTCTTTCTCCTTGTAAAATATGTATCTCAACAGATGTTTGATTATCTGCAGCAGTTGTAAAAGTTTGAGTTTTCTTAATTGGTATAGGTGAATTCCTATCTATCATTTTCGTAAAGATACCTCCAAGTGTTTCAATACCGAGTGTTAATGGCGTTACATCTTGAAGAACAATCTCTTGTTTTACACTACCTTCAAGAATACCAGCTTGGATTGCAGCACCGATCGCAACACACTCCATTGGATCAACTCCTCTTTCAGGTGGTTTTCCAAAAAAGTTTTCAATAAATTTTTGAACTATTGGCATCCTTGTTGGTCCACCAACAAGGATTATATTATCAATATCATTTGGTGATAGTTTAGCATCTTCAAGTGCTTGCTTTAATGGACCACGACATTTATCAACTATTGGTCTAACAAGTTCTTCAAGAAGAGCCCTTGTTATTCTTTTAACTAAATGTTTAGGTTCGTTGTTAACTACAGTTATAAATGGTAGGTTGATTTCAGTCTCAAGTACGCTTGAAAGTTCAATTTTTGCTTTTTCAACTGCTTCTCTTAATCTTGGAAGTGCCTTAGGATCTTTTGATAAATCAACCCCTGTTTCTTTTCTAAAATCGTTAACAACATAGTTCAATAATGCCTCATCCATATCTCTTCCACCGAGTTGAGTATCACCAGAAGTTGATACAACTTGGAAAACACCTTCTCCAAAATCCATTATTGTAACATCAAGAGTTCCTCCGCCAAAATCAAAAACAAGTATTTTTAACTCTTTTTCACTTTTGTTTAGTCCATATGCAAATGCTGCTGCTGTCGGTTCATTAATCAATCTTACAACTTCAAGTCCTGCAATTCTTCCTGCATCTTTAGTTGCCTGTCTTTGGTTATCATTAAAGTATGCTGGAACAGTTATTACTGCTTTTTCAACTCTTTCACCAAGATATGCTTCCGCATCTTTTTTGATCTTCTGTAAAATAAATGCGGAGATTTGCTCTGGAGTGTATTCTTTATCATCAATTCTTACTCTATAGTTCGTTCCCATTTTTCTTTTTATTCCAGTTATTGTTCTTTCTGGATTAAGAGTCATCTGTCTTCTTGCTGGTTCACCAACGAGAAGTTGTCCATCTTTTGTAAATGCGACATACGATGGAACAGTTTTACCTCCGAGTGAAACTCCTTCAGCAGCAGGAATTATTGTTGGTTTACCACCAATAATTACAGCAGCAGCAGAGTTTGAAGTTCCAAGATCAATACCAATTATTCTTGCCATACTAATTTACCTCCTTTTTATATACTTTTACATAGGCAGGTCTTATAAGAAAATCCTTTATCTTATAGCCCTTTCTATATACTTCAATTATTTTTCCATCATCTTCACCATTGTTTGTTGTTTCAACACTGATTGCTTGGTGAAGTGATGGGTTAAACTCTTCGCCTACAGTGCCAACTTCCTCGACTCCCTCTTCTTTTAAAAAATCGATAAACTGCTTCTCAATTAATTCCAATCCTTGGATTAAATTTTCATCATTTGTTTTACTTTTTGCATCATTAAGTGAATCAATTATATGTAAAAGAGAAGAGATAATTTCTCCTCTCTGTTTTGTTTTTCTTTCCTCTTCTTCTTCCTTCCATCTTTTTTGAAAATGCTCAAGGTCTCTTCTTTCTTTTTTAATAAGAAGAGAGAGAGCTTTAACTTCTTCTTTTAATTTTTTTATCTCTTCCTGTTTTTCTTTAAGTAGTTTAAAAAGTACATTAGAAAATTCTTCTCTATTCTCCATTTCTTCTCCTTTTAGCACTCTATAGTTTAAAGTGCTAATTTACATTATTAAATTTTATAAAATTATATAAATTTGTCAATATTTATTATAAGGTTTCTGAAAAAGTCATCTAAATTGTCATACCTTCAAAAGCAGGAATGAATATTACTGATAAAAATACTGAATTCACATTTTCACGGGAATGACAACAAACCACCATTCCTGCAGAAATAGAAATTAATATTACAAATAAAATACTGGATTCCAGTTTTCACGGGAATGACAAAGTAGATGGAAATACTGGATTCCCATTTTCACGGGAATGACAAAGTAGATGGAAATACTGGATTCCTATTTTCACGGGAATGACAACAAACCACCATTCCTGCAGAAATAGAAATTAATATTACAAATAAAATACTGGATTCCAGTTTTCACGGGAATGACAAAATAAAAGCGTTTACACAAGAATGACAAAATAGAGGGTTTTTCAAAGCTCTTGTATACTTCAATAACTAACTTGCCAAAATTAGAATATCTATATTTTTTTATATAATTTATTTTTAATAGTTTACAAAAGTAGACAGCCTATTTTTGTAAACATACAAGTATGTCTTAAACTTCTTTATATTTAATAAAAACATCCTAAAAAGACACTCTACTTTATAAACTTTTTATACAAAATTAAAAAGAGGAGGTACCTTCTACCTCCTCTTTTAGTAGAATTTAGATTAATTTCTAATGGTTTAACCTGTAAAGATATTTATAACCTTTAAGAAAATATTTTTAATCAGTGAGATCAAATTATTAGAACTATTCGTAGTGTTTAAGCAAGAGCATTTAAATTCAACATTTAGGACTTGTGGGCAACAAGGTAATCTAACATCTTTATAAGCTGAATCAAATTTACACTTTGGATTAACTGGTTTAACTCTATAAGTTTGATTACATGGAATTGTACAATATGAATCATAATTGCCCTGAGCTGTTCTTGTTAAAGTTACAACTAACACATTATTCATATTGTAAATCTCAACTTTTGTATCAGTAGGACAATTCCCTGTAATATTAACAATTATTCTACCCATTTGAACGCAGGAACATTCAAATTCAACATATCCATATCCATTAGGACAACACTGAACAAGATTAAGTACCTTTGATTCTGGTTTAAATGTGCAATTTGAACCAATTGGTTTAATTGTATATGTTCCAGGGCATGGTAGATTACAACCAGTTGTAAAATATCCATTACCGTCGTCACTTAATCTATAAAGTAAATTTCCTTTACTATCATAAATCTCAACTTTTGCTGGAAGACAATTTGTTGGAAGTTTTACATCAATTCTACCTTTATAAGTGCATTCACACTTAAATTCATAAGACTGAATATCAGGACAACATTTAGTTAATTCAGCTTTAATTGTTTCAGGACTAAATTTGCAATTAGGATTATATGGTTTTATGGTATACGCTCCTGGACAGGGTAGTTCACAACCTGAATCAAACCAACCCTCGCTATTTGGCCATAAAGTGGTTATAAGTTTCCCTGATGAATCATAAATATATGCTGATGAATTTAAAGCACACTCTCTTGGAATTTTTATTTGTACTCTTCCTTTTTGTTGCTGGCAACTACATTTAAAATCAACTTTATAATATTCTGGACAACAGTTCTGCATTTGAATTTTTTGCTCAGCAGGTGAGAATGTACAGGTTTTGTTTTCAGGTCTTATTATATATATTCCTGGACAAGCAAGATTACATTCTGTATCAAAAACACCATCACTGTTTGCTTTACCATACCATACTTCATTGTTTGTTGTTGAATCGATAATATGAACAATTGCGCCTTCTAAGCATTCTTTGGGCATTGAAACAACAATTCTTCCCTTTTTTGCCTCACAATTGCACTCAAAACCAATTTTTTTAAATTCTGGACAGCAACTATCTAATTCAACAACTTGATAAGTTGGAGTGAATGTACATCTTTCATTTTTTGGCTGAATTATATATTTTCCAGGACATTGTAAGGTACATCCTGTATCAAATATACCTTGTTCATTTACCTTATCCTGCCATACCTCGACCTTATCTTCTGTTAAAATATGAACTATGGTTCCTTCAAGACACTCTTTAGGCATTTCAACGATAATTCTACCTTTACTTTGAACAACACAATCACAAGTAAATTCTACAACTGTTTGACTTGGGCAACAATCAACTTTCACGACATGAGAAACTGGTTCAAATTTACATCTTTCATTTTGTGGAAGGACTTTATAAATACCTGGACATTTTAAAGTGCAACCTGTATCAAAAACTCCATATTCATCTGCTTTACCACTCCATGCGATACCACCGGTTTCATCATAAACGGTTACTATTGTACCTTCAATGCACTCTTTTGACATTTTTACAATGATTCTTCCACCTTGAGTAGGAATTTGTTCACAACATGGCTTTCTATCTGGAAATGCAGCCCACTCTAAAACATTTTTAGTAGCAGGCTCATAAACAATAGCCATACAACCTAAACCAGTAGGTACTGGATGATCAAATTTATTATAATAATCTAAAATTGTATAGCCATTAACAGCGTCGAGAAGTGATTGTGGAAAGTTTAATTCAAGATCATATGTTGGCTCTCCCTCTTTACAGTTTAATTTAATATAAACCTGATAATTGCCATTTGAATCAGGTTTTTCAGTCATTCTTACAAGACAAGCACAAATTTTTTGGACAAAATGTGTTAATTCTCTACATTGAAATTCTACAACTTGCACTGAAGGACAACACTCTTTTAAAGTGACTGGCTGTTTCTCTGGTATAAATTCAAGATTAGTATTCATTGGAACAACTGTATATTCACCTGGACATTTTAGAGTGCAACCTGTATCAAAAACCCCTTCACTATTAACTGTTCCATCCCATACTGCTCCGAATGCATCATATATTACAACTTTTGTGCCTTTTATGCACTCCTCTGGCATTTTAACAACTATTCTTCCATTTTTTATCTCTTCACATTCACACTTAAACTCAACTCTTTTATATGCTGGACAACAATCTTTTAAATCAACTTGTTGATATGATGGTGTGAATTTACAATTTGGATTTATTGGTGTAACTATATATGAACCTGAACAG
>JGI11944J13513_1000662_pt1 | contig 31423 bp, 29 predicted proteins | sample TerdegcoTASludge_FD_13513 | JGI IMG/M metagenome (IMG submission 13513) | reverse complement strand
CTAACGCTAATTGAAGAAGGTCCGTGTCTCTCATGAAACAACGGTCTATCACTGACACCGACCGGCTTCAAGAATTTACCCACTCAGAATAGCGAGGAACCCGAAAATTCATCCTCCGCGCGAGCGCAAGGCCCCGCCGTCACGTTCTTTCCCGAACCGGATCTCGGCCTCGGAGCGTCGCAGGTACCGGGGAACGAAGGTGGTCAGGTCGAGGGCCTCGCCCCGCTGCCTCCTCCTTCGGCCGATGATCGCGACGCTCGACGCGCGGATCGACTGCAGGTTGGGCGGCAGGAAATGCGTGATGTCCCCCGGCCGCCCCGCGATGAGCCCCGCCGCCGCCGCGAGCCCGTCGCCGAGGAACAGGGCGTGCCCCTGCACATGCGGCACGATTTCCCCCGGGGTTGCGACCCGCTCCTTTGCCAGCGGCTCGGGGTACCCTTCCCCGTCTGCACGGTAGAGCCCGGCATAGACTTCCCCCTTGCGCGCGTCGAGCAGGGGGCAGATGGCCCAGGGGCAGCCGACGGCATTATAGGCGAGCGCTTCGAGGGTGGAGACGCCGACGACGGGCGTTTTCGCCGCGAGGGCGAGACCCTTCACCGTGCTCGCACCGATGCGCAGTCCCGTGAAGGACCCGGGCCCCACGGTCAGCGCGATGAGTCCCACGTCGGCGATGCCGAGCCCCGCCCGTTCGAGCGCGCGGTGAACGGCGGGCAGCACCGTTTCGGAGTGGTTCACGGCAAGGTCGTAGAAATACTCCGCCAGGATCCGATCATCGTCGAGCAGGGCCACCCCCGCCGTTTTCGTCGCCGTGTCGATGGCCAGTGTGATCATGTGCCGACGTCACTCCCCGAAGATCCGCATGATGTCGTTGTAAAACACGAAGATCATCAGCATCACCAGGATGAAGAACCCCACCTGCTGCGCGCGCTCCCGCCAGCGGATGTTGACCTCCCTGCCCGTGACCAGCTCCACGAGAAAGAACAGCAGGTGCCCCCCGTCCAGCACGGGGATGGGCAGGAGGTTCAGCACGGCCAGGTTGATGCTGAGCAGCGCCATGAAGAAGACGAAATTCATGATGCCCTTCTTGACGTGGGCCCCCGCCATCTGCGCGATCGCGATGGGCCCCCCGAGGGAGTCGGGGGAGACGATCCCCTGGATCATCTTGACGATGCTGATGATCGTCAGCTCCGTGATGTTCCACGTCTGTTCGACGCCCGACCACAGGGCGCGCACGGGGTTCTGCCGTTCGACGAAGGTGTTCTTCGAGGCCCCCACGCCGATCTTCCAGGTGTCCACGTCCTCGCCGAAGAGGGTCTTGCCCTTCGTCGATTCCGGCTTCACGCGGATGTCCTGCGGAACCCCCTCCCGGTTCACCTTCACGACGAGTTCCCGGCCCCCGCTCTTCGCGACCGTCTCGGCCAGGTCGCTCCAGCGGACCACCGCGCTTCCGTCGATGGCGACGACGCGGTCTCCGGCCCGGATGCCCGCGGCCTCGGCGGGGGACCCCGGCTGGACGCTGCCGATCTCCGGCGTCAGGCTGGGCACCCCCACCATGTAGATCGCCGCGAAGGCCAGGACGGCGAAGAGGAAATTGAACATCGGCCCGGCGATGACGATGGCGATCTTCTTCAGGACGTGCTGCTTCACGAACGAACGCTTCTCGTCCACGGGCTGCACGTCGTCGGTGTCCGACTCCCCGAGCAGCTTGACATAGCCCCCCAGCGGCACGAGGGAGATCATGTACTCCGTCTCGCCGACCTTTTTCCCGATGAGCCGCGGGCCGAACCCCAGCGAAAACTTCAGGACGCCCACCCCGAGGGACTTGGCGAGCAGGAAATGCCCCAGTTCGTGGACGAAGATCAGCACCCCCAGCAGTATGATGACCGATACGACGTTGACACCCATGGAAAAGTCACCCTGTTCCTTTGCTCATGATTTCCTCCGCCTGCCCCCTGGCCCAGGCATCGGCCGACAGGACGTCCTGCACGGAGGAGAGGTCGACGGGCGCATGGCGGGACATCACGCCTTCGATGATGCGTGCGATGTCCGTGAACGCGATGCGTCCTTCCAGAAACGCGTGGACCGCCGCCTCGTTGGCCGCGTTCATGACCGCCGTCATGGTGCCTCCCGCCCTCCCCGCCTCGTACCCCAGCCGCAGGCAGGGAAAGCGCTCGACGTCGGGGGGCAGGAATTCGAGCCGGCCCGCGTCGGCCGGCCTGAAGGGGGGGAAGCCCCCCGGTGCCCGCTCGGGGTAGAAAAGGGCATAGGAGATGGGGCCCCGCATGTCGGGTTTCCCCATCTGCGCCAGGACGGACCCGTCGACGAACTCCACGAGGGAATGCACGATGCTCTGGGGGTGGACGACCACGTCGATCCGGTCGTAGTCGATCCCGAAGAGCCATCGGGCCTCGATCACCTCGAGCCCCTTGTTCATCATGGTGGCCGAGTCGATCGTGATCTTCCTGCCCATCGCCCAGTTCGGGTGCCGGAGCGCGCCGGCGACGGTCACCACCGCGAGCTCCTCCCGCGAGGCCCTCAGGAAAGGCCCTCCCGAGGCGGTGAGGATCACGCGGTGCACGCTGGCCTTCGGGTTGCCTTCAATGCACTGGAAGACGGCACTGTGCTCGCTGTCGACCGGGATGAGGCGGACCCCCTTCGATCGAACCCGCTCGATGACCAGCGGCCCGGCCGTGACGAGCGTCTCCTTGTTCGCCAGGGCCACGTCCTTTCCCGCCTCGATGGCCTCGAGCGTGGGGACCAGTCCCGCCGCTCCGACGATGGCCGAGAGGACGAGCCGGGCGGCGGGGACCGAGGCGACGCTGCGGTAGCCCTCCTCACCCCAGAGGATGGTCGTGGACCGATCCGCCCCGAGCCTCTCCCCGAGCCTGCGGGCGTGTTCCTCGTCGATGACGGAAACCACCGAGGGTCGGAAGCGGCGGACCTGCTCGCTCAGCAGGTCGATGTTGCGGCCGGCCGCCAGGGCGACGACTTCGAGCCGCCCCGGGTTTTTCGAGACCACGTCGAGGGCGCCGACCCCGATCGACCCGGTCGAGCCGAGTATGGCGATCTTCTTCACGAGAGCACGAACGTCCTGTAGTAGTAGACAAAGGGCACGATGAACAGCAGGCAGTCGAGCCGGTCGAGGATCCCGCCGTGCCCCGGCAGGATCCCCCCTGAATCCTTCGCGCCCGATGCCCTCTTGATCAGAGACTCGAAAAGGTCCCCGAGCTGCCCGATCACCCCTCCCGCAAGGCCGATGACGGCGATGTGCCCTGCGGGCACCTCCGGCAGCAGGAAATGGCGGTAAAGCAGGCAGCCCGCCACGCTTCCCGCGGCAAGACCCAGCAGCCCCTCCACGGTCTTCCCCGGGCTGACGTGCGGCATCAGCTTCCGGCGGCCGAAGATCCTGCCCACGTAGAAGGCGGCGATGTCGCCGGAAAAGGCCAGCACGATGACAAAGAAGATCCAGAGCACCCCCCTGTCCCCCTCCCGGAGCAGGATGAAGTGGGAGAGCATCACCGGCAGGTACAGGGTGCCCAGGGCGTAGCGGGCGATGGGGTTGAGGTCGAGGGCGCCTTCCTTCGCGCCGAAGAGGGTGAGGATGAAGACCAGCAGGGTCGACAGGACCGTGACGGCCAGCAGCGCCCCGGGCCCCGACACGGCCGCGGCCAGGGGCGCGAGAAGTCCGAAGAACATCAGGGCGCGCTTCTCCACGCCTCCCGCCTGCCCGAAGACGAGCCGGTTGTACTCGAGGATGGCCACGGCGGTGACCGCGAGGATGAAGCCTGCGAAGACCCCTTCCGATCCGAAGAATACGATGGAGAAAAGGACGGGCACGGCGACGATGCCCGTGACCCACCTCTTGGCGTGTGAACCGGTCATGATCGCTTCTTATGCACCTGGTCGCTGGTCAGCCCGAACCGCCGCTCCCGCTTCTGGTACTCGAGGATGGCCTCGACGAGATGTTCCTCACGGAAATCGGGCCAGAGGGTCTCCGTGAAATAGAATTCCGTGTAGGCCATCTGCCACAGGAGGAAGTTGCTAACGCGGTACTCCCCGCTGGTCCGGATGAGCAGGTCGGGGTCCGGGATGCCCTTCGTGTGGAGATAGTCCTCAAAACGCTGCTCCGTAACGTCCCGGGACTCGATGATTCCCCGCCGGGCATCGTCGACGATCCGCCTCACCGCATGGAGGATCTCGTCGTGACCGCCGTAGTTCAGGGCGAGGGTCAGCGTCATGGCCGTGTTGCCTGCCGTTTTCGCGATCGTCTCGTCCAGGACGGCCTTCACCCCGGACGGGAGAGCCGCTGTCTCGCCGATCGCAAGCAGGCGGATGTTGTTCTTCGTCATGGTTTCGAGCTCGGACTTCAGGTAGCGCTCCAGGAGGCCCATGAGGGCCTCGACTTCCTTCTCGGGGCGGCTCCGGTTTTCCGAGGAAAAGGCGTACAGGGTAAGAAAGGGAATCCCGATTCTTCGACAGGCCTCGACAACGCTCCGCACCGACTCCGTCCCCTTCCGGTGACCTGCGATTCGGCCCAGGGAGTGCTTCCGGGCCCACCGCCCGTTGCCGTCCATGATGATGGCGATGTGCCGCGGAAGGCGGGTTTTGTCGAGTCGATCCATTCAGGCTCTATTTATCGATTTTCAATAATGAATTTTCGCTTGACTATCACAGCCGGCGGACATTTTCAAGGGATGTTTCATCCCCGGCCGGACGGTAAAAAATAAGGAGCCCGTAGGCTCCTCATCCTGTCTTGCCGGCCTGCGAGGAACTCCTCAGATTTCCATGATCTCCTTCTCTTTGGCCTGAAGCACCTTCTCCGTCTTCTCGATGAAGTCGTCCGTGACCTTCTGGACGTCGGCCTGGAGCTTGAAGAGCTCGTCTTCGGAAATGTCCCCATCCTTCTTGAGTTTCTTGAGCTCCTCGTTGGCGTCGCGGCGAAGGTTGCGAAGCTTCACCTTCCCCTCCTCGGCCATCTTCCGTACGACCTTGACCAGCTCCTTGCGCCGTTCCTCGGTGAGGGCCGGGATGTTGATCCGTACGATCTTCCCGTCGTTGACCGGGTTGAGCCCCAGCTCGGACTTCTGGATGGCCTTCTCGATCGCGGGGATCACGCTCGAATCCCAGGGCGAGATCTGGATCAGGCGGCTCTCGGGAACGGACAGGGACGCGACCTGGTTGATCGGCGTGGGGACACCGTAATAGTCCACCTTGATCCCGTCCAGCAGGGCGAGCGACGCCCTGCCCGTCCGCAGCTTGCTGAAGGACTTCTCGAGAAACTTGACGCTCTTCTCCATATTGTCCCTCATCTCTGAAAAGACGAGGTCGGTCATCTCGCTCATGTCATCCTCCCACAACGGTTCCCACGGGTTTGCCGCAAACGACGGACTTGATATTCCCCTTCTTTGCGATATTGAACACCCGGATGGGGATCTCGTTGTCGCGGCACAGCGAAATCGCAGTTGCATCCATCACTTTGAGGTTTTTTGTCAAGGCCTCGGTATAGCTTATTTTTTTGAACATTTTGGCCCCGGAATGCTTCACGGGATCCCTGTCGTAGACCCCGTCGACCTTCGTGGCCTTCAAAATGACCTGGGCCTGGATCTCGGCAGCCCTCAGGGCGGCCGCCGTGTCCGTCGTGAAGTAGGGGTTCCCCGTCCCGGCGGCGAAGAGGACGACCCGCCCCTTCTCGAGGTGCCGGGAAGCCCTGCGGCGGATGTAGGGCTCGGCCACCTCGCGCATTTCGATGGCCGTCTGGACCCTGCACTTCACTCCCATCCCCTCGAGAACGCTCTGCAGGGCCAGGCTGTTGATCACCGTGGCGAGCATCCCCATGTAGTCGGCCTGGGTCCGTTCCATGCCCCGGGCGCTGCCCTCGACGCCCCGGAAGATGTTCCCGCCGCCGATGACGACGCCCATCTCCACGCCCATCCGCACCACGTCCCGGATCTCGCCGGCTATGGCCTGGACCGTATCGGAATCGATCCCGAACGAGCGTTTGCCCATCAGGGCCTCTCCGCTCAGTTTCAGGAGAACCCGCTTGTATGCTGCCTTGCCTGCGGCCGCCATGTCTCCGACGCCCCTGCCGACCCGCCCTTCGGGCGCGTCGCCTTACAGCGCGTTGTCCGCCGCCTCGTCGCCGCCGAGCTGGTAGCGGACGAAGCGCTTCACGATAATGTTCTCCCCCGTCGCGGCGATGGCCGCCTTGATGAGGTCCTCGACCGTCATGTTCGTGTCCTTGATGAACTTCTGCTTGATCAGGCAGACTTCCTCGTAGAACTTCTTGAGCTTGCCCTCGACGATCTTGTCGGCGATCTTCTCCGGCTTTCCCTCGGCGATGACCTGCTTGCGGTAGATGTCCTTCTCCCGCTGCAGGGTGGCCTCGGGAACGTCCTCGGGCTTCACGTACAGGGGGTTCATCGCGGCGACGTGCATGGCGAGATCGCGCGTCAGGTTCTTGAAGGTCTCCGTCTTGGCGACGAAGTCCGTCTCGCAGTTCACCTCGATCATCACGCCGACCTTCCCGCCCATGTGGATGTAGGACGCGATCAGGCCGTCCTTCGTGGCGCGGGAGGACTTCTTCGTGGCCGCTGAAAGCCCCTTTTCGCGCAGGAAGTCGACGGCCTTGTCGAAGTTGCCGTTCGATGCCCTCAGGGCTTCCTTGCAGTCCATGATGCCGGCGCCCGTTTTCACTCTCAACTCTTTTACGAGATCAGCTGCAATTTCCAATGGACCTGTACCTCCTCGTCATCGGGATGTGTCTGGTTCCGTTCAGCCCGCAGGCTGCTCCGAGCCCGTCTCCGTCCCCTTGAGCTCGATGCTTTCGGGCACGTCCGTCTCGACCTCTTCCTCCTGCTTCGCCTCGGGGGCCGGCGTCTTGTCGCTCTGCGCCTGGAGCTTCTCCTCGAATTTCTGCTTCCCCTCGAGGACGGCGTCGGCGATCCGGGCCGAGAAGAGCTTGATCGCACGGATCGCGTCATCGTTTCCGGGGATGATGTAATCGACCACGTCGGGGTCGCAGTTCGTGTCCACGATGGCCACGACGGGGATGCCCAGCTTGCGCGCCTCGTGGACCGCGATGTCCTCTTTCTTGGGATCGACGACGAAGACGGCGGAAGGGGCGCCCTTCATCCGGCGGATCCCTCCGAGCACCCTGTCGAGCTTCTCCTTTTCCTTCTGGTAGAGAAGGATCTCCTTCTTCGGGAAGACGTTCACCGACTCGTCGCTGAACATCGCATCGAGCTCGTTGAGGCGGTCGATCCGCTTCTTGATGGTGGAAAAATTGGTGAGCATGCCGCCCAGCCAGCGGTAGTTCACGTACGGCATCCCGCAGCGCTCGGCTTCCTCGCGGATGGACTCCTGGGCCTGTTTCTTCGTGCCCACGAAGAGGATCTCGCCTCCGTCGGCGACGGTGTTGACCACGAAGTTGTAGGCCCCCTTGAACATCTCGACCGTCTGCTGGAGATCGATGATGTAAATCCCGTTGCGGGCGCCGAAAATATAGGGTTTCATCTTGGGGTTCCACTTGTTGGTCTGGTGACCGAAGTGGACGCCGGACTCGAGCAGCAGCTTCATCGATACGGTAGACATGGGATTCTCCTTCCTGTTTGATTCCTCCACCCCTTCAACCCGGCGGAGAACCCTTCCCGTGAAGGGCAACAGGCCCGCCGATCCGAGGGTGTGAGTGATAGAACGGGCTTAGTTAGCACAATCAAACCTATTTGGCAAATAAAAAAAGGCGTAAGGCTTATGGCAAAGGGCCGATGAAAGGAAAGTCCTCCTCATCGCCTTGCGCCTTGAGCCGTATGCCTAACGCCGTACTCACGTCGTGTAGTGCGCGTTGATCTTGACGTACTCCAGGGTCAGGTCGGAGCTGAAGACCCGGAAGCTCTTCGCGCCCCGGCCGAGCTTCACGACCACCCGGATGTGGTCCTTCTTCATCACCTCCGCGAGTTCCTGCAGGTGGCTCGAGATCCCCTGGCCCTGACGGAACAGCGGCAGGCCGTCGAAGGTCAGCTCGACGGCCGCCGGGTCGAGCGCGACCCCCGCGGCCCCCGCCGCCGAAAGGATCCGCCCCCAGTTCGGGTCGCCCCCGTAGAAGGCCGTCTTGACCAGGTTGGAGCGTGCGATCTGGTAGGCCACGGCTCTCGCGTCGCCGGCCGTCCGGGCCCCCTCGACGGCGATCTCGATGAGCTTGGTGGCCCCCTCGCCGTCGCGCACGATCATCTTGGCAAGCTCCGTCATCACCCCGGTGAGCATCGCCGCAAAGACGGTGTAGTCACGCGTCGCGGTGCGGATCTTGCGGTTCCCCGCGAGGCCGTTGGCCAGCAGGAGGACCGTGTCGTTGGTGCTCATGCAGCCGTCGACGCTGATGGCGTTGAAGCTCTGGTCCACGGCCTCCCGCAGCGCCCTCTTCATGGCCTGGTCGTCGATGTCGGCGTCGGTGAGGACAAAGGACAGAAGCGTTGCCATCCCGGGCTCGATCATGCCCGCCCCCTTGGCGATGCCGCAGATGCAGACGTCGCTGCCGCCGACGGCCCCTTCCCGGTACTGGATCTTCGGGTACCGGTCCGTCGTCATGATCGCCTCGGCCGCCTCGGGGATGCCCCCGTGAGAGAGCCCCTGGACGAGCCGGCTCACGCTGCCGGCGACCTTGTCGATGGGGAACTTGCGGCCGATCACGCCCGTGGAGGCAACAAGCACCTGGGCCTCTTCGATCGAGAGGGCCCCTGCGCAGAAGCGGGCCATCTTCACGGCGTCCCGGTAGCCCTCCTCCCCGGTGGCTGCGTTGGCGTTGCCGCTGTTGACGATGACGGCCCTCGCCGTGCCGCTTCGGATGCGTTCCATGTCGAGCAGCACCGGCGCCGCCTTGAAGGCGTTGGTCGTGAAGACACCGGCGGCCTTCGCCGGCACCTCGGAGTACAGCAGCGCCAGGTCCTTCCGCCCGTCTTCCTTGATCCCCGCCGCGATCCCGCCGGCCTGGAACCCGGTAACCTCGAATTTCTGCTCTGTCACGGACATTTTCTGATCCTTCTCGTGTTCTCTCTTGTCTTATTCAAGTGAATCAGGCGGGACGCCTGCCCCTTCCCTGTACCCTGGACCCTGTTTTCAGCATCTATTTCCCGCAGCACTTCTTGTACTTCTTCCCGCTGCCGCAGGGGCAGGGGTCGTTCCGGCCGACCTTCTCGGAAGCCTGTCTCTTGAGCTGCTTCACCGGGGCGCCTGCCGTGCCGTGGGTCTCGACGACGTCGCGCTGCGTGCGGTCCCGCAGCCCCTCCACCTCCTCCTGACGCTGGATCTGCACGAGCGAGAGCTTCTGCAGGGTGTCCTGGCGGACCCGGTACATCATGTCCAGGTACATCTCGTAGCCTTCCTTCTGGTACTCCCGGACCGGGTCCTTCTGCGCGTAGCCCCGCAGGCCGATTCCTTCCCGGAGGTGGTCCATGCCCAGGAGGTGGTCCTTCCAGAAGGTGTCGATGGACTGCAGCATGATGACCTTCATCAGGTAATCCCACAGGGGCTTCCCGAAGTCGGCCTCCTTCCGGCGCAGGTGCTCCAGGACGGCCCTTCGGATCTCCTCCTGCATCTGCTCGGCCCCCCCGGGATTGCGCCCGGGCTCGCTGAAGCGCAGCCTCAGCGAGAAGAGCTGGTACACCATGTCGTCGAGGCCCTTGAGGTTCCATTCCTCGGGGTGCTGCTTCTCGTCGACGTACTCCCCGACGGTGGTCTCGACAACCTCGTCGAGCATCTCCTCGAGCATGCCCCAGAGGTCCTCGCCCTTCAGGACGGCCTTGCGCTGCTCGTAGATGGCCTCGCGCTGGACGTTCATCACGTTGTCGAACTCCAGGAGGTGCTTCCGGATGTCGAAGTTGTGGGCCTCCACCCTCCTCTGGGCGGCCTCGATCTGCCGGGTCAGGAGGTTGGACTCGATCGGCTGGCCTTCCTCCATCCCGATCTTGTCCATGATCGCCCCCATGCGCTCGCCGCCGAAGATCCGCAGCAGGTCGTCCTCCATGGACAGGTAGAACCGCGACGAACCCGCGTCGCCCTGGCGCCCCGACCGGCCGCGAAGCTGGTTGTCGATCCGGCGGCTCTCGTGGCGTTCCGTGCCGAGGATGTGCAGGCCGCCGAGCTGGGCGACCCCCTCTCCGAGCTTGATGTCGGTCCCGCGGCCCGCCATGTTCGTCGAGATCGTCACGGCGCCGCGCTGGCCGGCCTGGGCGATGATCTCGGCCTCCCGCTCGTGGTGCTTCGCGTTCAGGACGTGGTGCTTGACCCCCTGGCGGGAGAGCATGCCGCTCAATTTTTCCGATTTCTCGATGGAGATGGTCCCGACGAGCACCGGCCTGCCCTGCCTGTGCAGCTCCTTGATCTCCTCGATGGCGGCCTCGAACTTCTCGCGCTCCGTCCGGTAGATCACGTCGGGGTGGTCCGTCCGGATCATGGGCATGTTCGTGGGGATCACCACGACCTCGAGGTTGTAGATCTCCTTGAACTCGGCCGCCTCCGTGTCGGCCGTGCCCGTCATGCCCGCGAGCTTCTCGTACATCCGGAAGTAGTTCTGGAAGGTGACCGAGGCGAGCGTCTGGTTCTCCCGCTCGATCTTGACACCCTCCTTCGCCTCGAGGGCCTGGTGGAGGCCCTCGCTGTAGCGACGGCCCGGCATGAGCCGGCCCGTGAACTCGTCGACGATGAGCACCTCGCCGTTCTTCACGACGTAGTCCACGTCGCGCTTGAAGAGGGTGTGCGCCTTGAGGGCCTGGTTGACGTGGTGCAGCAGCTCGATGTTGCGCGGGTCGTAGAGGTTCTGGACCTTCAGGGACTTCTCCACCCGGGCGACGCCCTCCTCGGTGAGGACGACGGTCCGTGCCTTCTCGTCGATCGTGTAGTCCTTCTCGCGCCGGAGCCCCGGGATGATCTGGTTGATGCGGTAGTACTTGTCCGTGGACTCCTCGGAGGGGCCCGAAATGATGAGCGGGGTCCTCGCCTCGTCGATCAGGATGCTGTCGACCTCGTCGACGATGGCGTAGTGGAACTCCCTCTGGACGTAGTCCTCGAGGGCGAACTTCATGTTGTCGCGGAGGTAGTCGAACCCGAACTCGTTGTTGGTGCCGTAGGTGATGTCGGCCGCGTAGGCGGCTCGCCTTTCCTCGTCGGTGAGGCCGTGGACGATGACGCCGACGCTGAGGCCCAGGAAATTGTAGATGGGGCCCATCCAGGCCGCGTCGCGCCTCGCCAGGTAGTCGTTCACCGTGACGAGGTGGCAGCCCCTCCCCGTCAGGGCGTTGAGGTAAAGGGGCATGGTGGCCGCGAGCGTCTTTCCTTCGCCCGTCTTCATCTCGGCGATCTTGCCCTCGTGCAGGACGATGCCCCCGATGAGCTGGACGTCGAAGGGCCGCATCCCGACCGTCCGCCGGGCGGCCTCCCGCACGACGGCAAAGGCCTCCGTCAGGATGTCGTCGAGGGCGGCCCCGCCCGCGAGCCGCTCCTTGAACTCGGCCGTCTTGGCCTTCAGCTGCTCGTCGGTGAGCGGGCCGATGCGGGCCTCGAAGCGGTTGATCTCGTCCACGAGGGGCGCAATGCGCTTGAGCTCCCGCTCGTTTTTCGTACCGAACAGTTTCTGGATGAAATTCAGCATGCCTTCACCTAAAAAAAACCCGGTAAGCCCTTACCGGATTTTTTGCAGTATACCCTATTTTATCGCAAAAGGGAATCAGCGCAGATACTTCCTGGGGTTGACATAGACACCGTTGAGGCTCACGGAGTAATGCAGATGGGCCCCGGTGCTGCGGCCCGAGTTGCCCACGTACCCGATGACCTCCCCGCGCTTGACCGCCTGTCCCTTGCTGACCGCGGAGCGGAAAAGATGCGCATACAGCGTCGAAATGCCCCTTCCGTGCTCGATCTGGATGAGGAGGCCCAGGTCGGGCCGTTTCTCCACGTTGGTCACGATCCCGTCGGCCGGCGCCTGGATCGGGGCGCCGAGCTTCGTCGCAATGTCGATCCCCGAGTGGAACTCCCGCCGGCTGCCGAAGGGGTTGGTCCGGGGACCGAACTCGGAGGTGACCCACCCCGTGACGGGCCACACGCTCGGTGTCACGGCGGCGATGGACCGCTGGGCCCGAAGGAACTCCTGGAGCTCCGTCAGGCTTCGCTCGCGTGCGGCCGCGTCTTCGAGCAGCCGGTCCATGTGCCGGCTGAGGTTCTTCAGCTTGTCGGCTTCGACCTCGCCGGCCGGCTGCGGCCCGCCCACGCCCAGGGCCTGTTCCCGCGGCGCCGTCGCTTGCCCCTTCGGCGACTTGCGGGACTTGCCCGTCAGATCCGACGCCAGGGTGCGGATTTTCTCATCCACCTGCCTGAGTTCGGCCAGCTTCCTTTCGAAGAAGGAGATCTTCTCCTGGAGGGTGTCGATCTGCTCCTGCTGGGTCGACGTGAGCTGCCGCAGGTTGGCAAGTTCCCATTGCTCCAGCTTGATCGTTAGGTAATCGACCGCGCAGTAGCCGAAGAAACAGAACAGGACCACCGATGCGGCTGTGGCAAGGCGGAAATGATGCGGCGTGGCGAGGAATTTTTTTACCGAGTCTTTCTTCTTGTGCGGGATGATCAGGAGGGTGTAAAAATGTTTCGGCATTGCTCATCCTCATCCTTTCTTTGTACTCGGAAACCGGAAATCGTGACTTTCCGCTTCCCCCTACAAGTACGGGAGGAAAGACGTCGTGATGCCGAGGGACACTTGGCATCCCCCAAATCAACGCGTCGAACAGATTCCCTGCCCGAAACGAAAGAACAGCCGGACTCCGGGGGCAGGCGTCCTACATACCCGCAAACAGAAGACCTGTCAAGCCGAAATCGCCCGTTTCGCGAATCCCGTCGTTCATTCAATCGGTTACGGATAACTCGAGGTCAGAATCAGCCCTTCTCCCGGCGGGCGCCATGGCTTCCCACCTCCCCTTCGGGGGCTTTCTTGACCGACAGCAGCGGATCTCCCACGTCGACCTGGTCACCGGGGTTCCTGAGGACCTCCACGACCTTCCCGTTGATGGACGAGACGACGTTGTTGAGCATCTTCATGGCCTCGAGCACGATGAGCACCTGCCCGGCGGACACCTCGTCGCCCTCGGAGACGGGGACCTCGTTGACGGTGCCCTTGATGGGCGAGCGGATATCGCCGTCCCTGGCCAGGGCCTCGATCTCCTTGGCGGTGAGGGTCACCTTACGGGCTTCCGCCCTGGCGCCCTCCTGCTCGAGCTCCGTCAGGATCGGCTCGGGGTGATGATCGATGACGAGGTAGGTCACCGCGTCGCCCGTCGACGTCTTTCTCTGGGGTCCGATGACGATCGAGTGCAGTTTCCCGTAGGCATCGGGGAACTCGAAGGTGTCTCCCAGGTTGAACCCGCCCTTCTTGAACCAGACCCTGGGCGGCAGGACCCAGACCTTGCCGTACTTCTCCTCGAACTTGAAGAAACTCACCGCGTCGTTGGGGTGCTGGAGGTACAGGACGAGTTCCTCCTCCGAGGCCTTTCGCTCCAGCCTCTTCTCCAGGACCCGCTTCTCGATCGCGAGGTCCACGTCCTCGATTTTCTGGTAGCCGTAGTCGCGCTCGACGATCTTCTTCCAGTCCGGGCCGAAGACGGCCTCGTAGATCCAGTCGGCGGGCCTGTAGAAGGGCAGCTCGCCGTAACGGCCGAGCATGAGATTCTTCAGGTCGTCGTTGGCATCCTTGTAGCGGGCACGCTTCAGGACGTTGTTGACCGCCGTGGTCCAGAGGATCTGCGAACCCGGCGTCACGCTCCACCAGTTGCCGAGCTCGACCTGAACCTTGGGAAGCTCCTGCTGGAGGATCTCCGGCATGAGGTGCAGGAAGTTGCCCTTGACGGCCTGCTCGAAGCTCGATCCCGTGGCCCCGCCGGGCAGTTTGTGGATCTGCACCGTGGGGTCGAAGCCGAGGAACTGCGATTCGAAGTCCTTGTAGTACTCTCGCTCGGGCCGCAGCTTGTTGGAGGTGTCGATGACGGCCTGCTTGTTGATCCCGATGCAGGGGTATCCGTAGTCCTCAAGGGTCTCCACGATCGTCAGAAGGGGGGGCGGCCCGTAGAAGCCGGTGAAGGCGTGGTCGCCGCCGTTGACGATCCGGGCCCCGTTGCGGACGGCCTCGACGGTGCGGCCGATGTCGTTGCCGTCCGTGTTGTGGCCGTGATAGTGGATCAGGAGTCCCGGAAACCGGTCCAGGATGGCCTTCACGAGGTCCCCGATGCGCTTCTGGGTCCCGAGCCCCCCGTGGTTCTTGATGCACAGGATGATGTCCTCGCCGGTGACGTCGATGATCTCGCCCACCTTCTTCACGTAGTAGGCATCCGTGTGTTCGGGCCCCGTGGAGAAGCAGATCGCGGGCTCCAGGATCCGGCCGGCGCGTTTCACCTCCTCGAAGACGGGGATCATGTTCCGGACGTGATTGAGGAAGTCGAAGACGCGGAACACGTCGATCACCTCGGCGAAGTGCTGAATCGTGAGGCGGATGACGTTGTCCGGGTAGGGCCGGTAGCCGAACAGGTTGATCCCCCGGACCAGCGTCTGGAACAGGGTGTCGGGCATCATGGACTTGAGGACCCGCAGTTTCTCGAAGGGGTTGATCTGCTTGCGCAGCATGTCCACGTGGATCGAGGCCCCGCCGGAGATCTCGATGGAGAAGTAGCCGCAGGCGTTTCGCTCCCCCGCCACGAGCATCTGCGTGTTCGGCAGGACCCGGTTCTTGAAATCCGACTGGGAGAGGTCCCTCTCCGTGTTCGTCATGTAATAGCCCTTCGACCGTCGGATCTTGTCGAGGACGTATCGGACCCCGTGTTCCTTGAGCTCCCGGGGGGTGATTCTCTCGCCGATCGGGTGTGCTGTCTTCTTCGCCATCTTGTTTTCTCTTTATTCCTGCTTTGCCCAGTACCCTTGCCTCTGTCCCCCGGACCCTAGTATGCGTAGGGGTTGATCTTCTTGACGTGGATCTCGGCGATGAGCTTGGCGAGCTTCGCCACCTCGCGCTCGGTCTCCGGGTAGTCGAAGATGTCGGGATGCGTCTCGATGTAGCTTGTGTCGAAACGGCCCGCCCGGAAGTCCGGCTCGTCGCAGATGGCCAGGTAGAAGGGGATCGTGGTCTTCGGCCCCACGATGTTGAAGCCCAGCAGCGCCCGTTTGAGCCGGTCGATCGTCTCGTTCCAGTCGTAGCCGCGGCAGGTGAGCTTCACCATGAGCGAGTCGTACTCCGTGGGGATCTTGTAGCCCTGGTAGACCTGCCCGTCGAGGCGGATGCCGGGACCGCCGGGAGAGTGGTACACCTCGACGGTCTTGCCGCCCTCGGGCATGAAGTTGTTCTTGGGGTCCTCGGCGTTGATCCGGACCTGGACGGCCTTTCCCAGCATGTGGACGCGCTCCGCGGGGATGTCGATCGACTCGCCCCGGGCGATCCGGATCTGCTGCCGGACGATGTCCACGCCCGTCAGCTCCTCCGTCACGGTGTGCTCCACCTGCAGCCGCGTGTTGACCTCCATGAACCAGAAGTCGTTCGTCTTCGAGTCCACGAGGAATTCGACCGTCCCGGCGTTGACGTAGTTCGAGCCCTTCGCCGCGGCGATGGCCGCCTCGTACATTCTCTCGAGGACGTCCTTCGGCAGATCCGCCGGGGCGATCTCGAGAAGCTTCTGGTGCCTGCGCTGGATTGAGCAGTCGCGCGTGCCCAGGTGGATCACGTTGCCGTGCGCGTCGGCCAGGATCTGGACCTCCACGTGACGGGGAGCCTCGATGCACTTCTCCACGTAGATGCTGTCGTCGTTGAAGGCGCTCCTGGCCTCCGTCCGCGCAACGGGGAGCTGCATGAGCAGGTCGGACTCGTTCTCAACCCTTCGGATTCCCCGGCCGCCTCCGCCGAGGGAGGCCTTCAGCATGATCGGGTATCCCGCCTTCTTGGCGAATTCGACGGCCTGCCTGATCCCTTCCTCCCCGGGGGCAAGCGTCCCCGTTCCGGGGACGAAGGGGATCCGCGCCTTCTCCATGATCCGCCGGGCCACGACCTTGTTGCCCAGATCCCGGATGACCGGGGGCGGGGGGCCGATGAAGGTGATGCCCGCCTTCTCGCAGGCTTCCGGGAAGTCCGGGTTTTCGGCCAGGAAACCGTAGCCCGGGTGTATGGCATCGGCGCCGCTCTTCTTTGCCGCCCAGATATGCTTTTCGATGTCCAGGTAATCCCTGCGGGGACCGTTGCCGATCAGGATCGCCTCGTCGGCCAGCCGGATGAAGTAGGCCTCGCTGTCGGGCTTCTCATAGACCGCCACGGTCCTGAGACCCATCTCCATGGCCGTTCGGATGATCCGCAAAGCGATCTCGCCCCGGTTGGCGATCAGGACCTTGTTGATTTTCTTTTCCTGCGTCTTCTGCGCTGCCATCGGGCACCTTCTTGTCGGGTATGAAACGGCTCTCCACTCATGACACGCGTTTGATTTCTGTAAAGTTTTGCTTATACGGGCAAGCCGAAACCGTGTCAAGGGCTTTGTGCCCTTTTTCCCAAAATTGTCTTGACTTTAAAACGTCCGTTGGGCTAAACCCTGCGGATACTATAAGGATGAGCGCCGGTGGGAAAGGAGCTTCTATGGCAAAGTACGACTCGAAATCCATCCGAAATATCGCAATCGTCGGGCACGGCGGCACCGGGAAGACCTCGATCGCGGAATCCATGCTGTTCGTGGCCGGGAAGACGGACCGCCTGGGACGCGTCGACGACGGCACATCCACGATGGATTGGGAGCCCGAGGAACAGAAGCGCCGCATCTCCATCAGCGCCTCGGCGGCCTTCGTCGACTGGGACAAGCACCGCATCAACATCCTGGACACCCCCGGCGACGCCAACTTTGCCATGGACACCCGCAGCTGCCTGCGTGTCGCCGATTCGGCTCTCGTGGTCATCGATGCCGTGGGCGGCGTGGAATTCCAGACCGAGAAGGTCTGGGAGGCCGCCGATGAGTACACGCTTCCGCGCCTCATCTTCATCAACAAGATGGACCGCGAGCGAGCGGACTTCGCGAAGGCCGTCGAGAGCATCCGGAAGACCATCGGCAAGAAGGCGACCCCGCTTTACATCCCCATGGGCGCCGAGGACAAGTTCAAGGGCATCATCGACCTCATGCAGATGAAGGCCCTCTCCTTCGACGAGGCCAGAGGGAAGGTGAAGGCGGGCGACATCCCCGCCGAGATGGCCGACGAGGCGAGGAGGTACCGGGAGGCCATGACCGAGGACATCGCCGAGTGCGATGAGGCGCTCATGGACAAGTACCTCGAGAGCGGCGAGCTGACCGCCGAGGAGCTGAAGACGGGCCTCCGCAAGGGCGTGGTGTCGGGCTCGCTCTTCCCCGTGGTCTGCGGGATCGCCGGCCGCAACATCGGCATCGCGCCTCTCCTGGACCTCATCGTGGCCGCAGCCCCCTCCCCGCTCGACCGGGGCGATGTCAGGGGAAAGAACCCCGCCACGGGCGCCGAGGAGAGTCGAAGCCCCGACGAGAAGGCCCCCTTCTCCGCCTTTGTGTTCAAGACCATCTCGGACCCCTTCGCGGGGCGACTCACCCTTTTCCGCGTCTACTCGGGCACGGCAAGTTCCGACGGCACCTTCTTCAACCCCACACGCAAGACGACGGAGCGTTTCGGGAACATCTTCCACCTCGACGGGAAGAACCAGCGGCCCTCCGAGGGCGTTATCCCCGGCGACATCGCCGCCGTGTCGAAGCTCAAGGAGACCTTCACGGGCGACACGATGACCGACGAGAAGAGCCCCATCCAGTACGAAAAGGTTCAGCCGATGCCGGCCATCATCTCCTTCGCCGTCCAGCCCAAGTCCAAGGGCGACGAGGAGAAGATCATGTCGGGTCTCAACCGCCTCGTCGAGGAGGACCCCACGCTGAACTTCAAGCGCGACGAGCAGACCCGCGAGATCATTCTCTCGGGCATGGGGCAGGTCCACATCGAGATCGCCGTCGAGAAAATGAAGCGCAAGTTCGGCGTCGACGTCACCCTGACGACCCCCAAGGTCCCCTACAAGGAGACCATCAAGGGCAAGACCACCGTCCAGGGGCGTTACAAGAAGCAGTCCGGCGGAAGGGGCCAGTTCGGCGACACGTGGCTCGAGATCGAGCCCCTCCCCCGCGGCGGAGGCTTCGAGTTCGTCGACAAGATCGTGGGCGGCGCCATCCCCCGCAACTTCATCCCCGCCGTCGAGAAGGGCATCGTCGAGGCCATGCAGGAAGGCGTGCTTGCGGGCTACCCCGTCGTGGACGTGCGGGTCTCCCTCTTCGACGGCTCCTTCCACACCGTCGACTCGTCTGAAATGGCCTTCAAGATCGCCGGCTCCATGGGCTTCAAGAAGGGTGTGGAGCAGTGCAACCCGACCCTGCTCGAGCCCATCGTCAACATCGATATCGAGATCCCGGACGAGTACATGGGCGACGTCATCGGGGACCTGAACTCGAGGCGCGGCCGGGTCATCGGCATGGAGCCCAAGGGGCACAACCAGATCATCAAGGGCCAGGTGCCCCTGGCCGAAATCCTGCGCTACGCGCCGGATTTGCGCTCCATCACGAGCGGCCGCGGGACCTTCACCTACGCACACTCGCACTACGAGGAAGTGCCGCCCATGATCGCCGAGAAGGTCATCGCCGCGGCCCGAAAGGAGAAGGAAGAAAAGGGTTGATCCGGGCAGGGGTTCTCACACTGAGCGACAAGGGGTCCCGCGGGGAGCGCGAGGACCTGAGCGGCCCGGAAGTGATCCGCATGCTCCGGGCGGCCGGGATCGAGACGGTGCACTCCGAGGTCGTCCCCGACGAGGCGCAGATCATCTCGTCGAAGCTCGTCGAGTTCGCCGACGTACGCGGCCTGGACCTCGTCGTCACGACGGGCGGGACGGGCGTGAGCCCCCGGGACGTCACCCCCGACGCGACCCTGTCGATCATCGACCGGGAAATCCCGGGCATGGCCGAGGCCATGCGCCGGGAGAGCATGCTCAAGACGCCCCACGCCATGATCTCCCGCGCCGTCGCCGGCATCCGCGGGCAGACCCTCATCGTCAACCTTCCCGGCAGCCCGAAAGGCGTCCGCGAGAACCTCGCCGTCATTCTTCCCGCCCTGACCCATGCCATCGAGAAGATCAAGGGGGACCCCTCGGACTGCGGAAGTTAGGAAGCTATGAAGGTGGGAAGCCCGGAAAAAGATTTCCTTGCCGATCTTCCGCTCTTCCCAACTTCCTAACTTCATGTTCGATTCACTTCATCCGACCATCACACTACCCGGTCTTCAATATCCGTCGTAGCATGGACAGGGCCCGCTCCCGGTGCGTTCCGGGCCAGTAGACCCTGCCGCACCCCGGGCATCGTCTGAATTCCCGCTGGGTACGGTACACGTAATCGGGGATTTCGGGCCGTACCTCGTCCCGCGTCACCCGGTGCAGGGCGAGATTGCATTCCGGGCAGATCGAGAAGAAGGCATCGGGGTCCGGCTTCAGGCCCAGTTTTCCCAGGACCTCCGCGATCTGGTCCTCCGCCCGGTCGCTCTCCACGAACAGGACCCTGCCGGGGTGCCGCCTTGCGAGGACGTCCCTGCGCCTCGTGAGGACCACCCGGCCCTCCTTCTCCGCCTGGCGCAGGAAGTTTCGGTCGGCGTCCCCGCGCCAGTAGGCGGCGTCATGGCCGAGAATCCTCAGCCATCGGGACAGCCGTCCCAGCGAGCTGTCGGCAAGGAATTTCATGGGGTCCCGGCAGGCAACGGATCGCCGTCTCTACATCGCCCCCGCCGTGGGGGGAGGCGCCTGCGTGGAGGATCCGCGCAGGAGGGAGAGGTTCTTCTGCTCCAGGTCGTCGATCTTCTTGTAGAGCTTGTTCATCCTCAGGGTCATGCGCACCTTGTCGATGGCGCCGAGCAGGGCCGCAAAGACGAACCCGCAGATAAAGAAGCCGAACACGATCATGTAGAGCGGGACCTCGGCGTAGAGATATCCGTAGTACTTCAGCGACACGCTGTAGGGGTTCTCGAAGGCGAAGGTGACGATAAAGAAGGCAAAGGCAAGAATGACCACCAGGTAGACGAATCTCATGTCCCGACCCCCTCCTCGTATTTCCGGAAATGCGGCAGGAGCGCCTCCTTGGTTTTCATGAGGTCCTCGGAGATGACCCGGATCTCCCCGAACACGGACAGGGCGTTCGTGTCCCCCACCCAGCGCGGTACGATGTGCATGTGCAGGTGGTCATCGATGCCGGCGCCGGCGGCCCTCCCGAGGTTCATGCCCAGGTTGAACCCCTGGGGGTTCATCGCCTCCTTGAGCACCCTGACGCACCGGGCCGTCAGGTCGAACATCTCGCAGTGCTCCTCGAGACTCAGTTCCTCGATGTTGTGGACGTGCCGGTGCGGGGCCACCATGAGGTGCCCCGTGATGTAGGGATAGCGGTTCATGATGATGAAGGCGTACTTGCCGTCATGGAGAACAAAGCCGTTGTCCCGGATGGAATCCCTGCAGAAAATGCACCCCTCCACCTTCTTCCCCCTGATGTATTCCATTCGCCACGGCGCGTAGAGGCTTTTCATGTCGTCTCCGTCCGGTGCCCCCTCATTCCTCGTCGACGGGGACGATCCGCCCCGTGATCGCATCCGGTCCGACCTCGAGAATCCCGACGGTGTTGGACACGGACCAGCGCCGGTCGCAGGCCGTGCCGGGGTTGAAGAAGAGGATCCCGTCGCGGACACGGTTGACCGGGTAATGGCTGTGTCCGTAGACGATGCAGTCGACGCCCGTGAATTCCCCGCGGATCCTGTCCTCGAGGTCGTGCGGGGAGCCCCACCCGTGGATGAGGCCGATACGGAAACGGCCGATTTCCAGGACGCGCTTGGCGGGCATCTCCTCTTCGACGGGCCGGGGGTCCATGTTTCCGCGGACGCCGATCACCTCCACATCCCCGAACGCATCCAGGACCGAAAGGTCGACAAGATCCCCCGCGTGGAGGATCAGTTCGGCGTCGTGGAAGTGCTTTCGGATGATGGCCCGGAGCCTGTCGTCAGGTCTCCTGAGGTGCGTATCGGAGATGACGCCTATCTTCAACCCGGATCCTCCCGCAACGGCCCGATTATAACGCCCGTCGGCAAAAAGACAAGTATTTTTTGGCATCTGCGCCGCGGGGAGCGGCTTTCGGTTTGACTTTTCGCGGCACCGGGACTAAGATCCAAACGGACGGGAGAGGAGACGGCCCATGCTCGAAAACACCCTCGAAAAGATCGCGGAAAGAATCCTGAGCCTCGATGAGGCGTCGCTGGCCGCCCTCTGGGACCGTTACAAGCGGAAGATGGAAAAGTTCCAGCCCACCAGGGAGTGGGAGCGGTCCGTCATCGTGTTCTTCATCATCAACTCCGTGCGGGTCAAGAACCATATCTTCAACGAGCGCATCCTGCAGCATCGCGAGCAGGGCGAGCCCGGGCCGGAAGAGCCGGCGCCGAAGGGAAAACCGAACCTCAAGCTCGTAAAGTAGATGGACAGATCCCAGGACCTCAAGCGCATCCGCGAACTCCGGGACCTCATCGAGTACCACAACCGCCGTTACTACCAGCTCGACGATCCCGAGATCTCCGACGCCGAATACGACCGTCTCATGCGCGAGCTCGCGGAACTCGAGGAGCGGCACCCCGACGTCGACCGCAGCGGCTCCCCCACCCAGCGCGTGGGCGCGGCACCGCTGGAGAAGTTCCGCTCCGTCACCCACCTCACCCCGATGCTCAGCCTCGCCAATGCCTTCTCGGAGGAGGAGATGGTGGAGTTCGACGAGCGTCTCAGGCGGCTGCTCGGTGACCGGGCGGAGCTGGATTTCGTCGCAGAGCCGAAGATCGACGGCGTGGCCGTCAACCTGGTCTACGAGAACGGCCTCTTCGCGGTAGGCTCCACCCGTGGAGACGGGTTCACCGGCGAGGACGTGACCCAGAACCTCCGAACGATCCGTTCCCTGCCCCTGAAGATGGTTTCCCGCACCGGGGGCGGGTTCCCGGCCCGCATCGAGATCCGCGGGGAGGTTTACCTCGAGAAGGAGGCATTCAAGAAGCTCAACGAACGACGGCTTTCGCAGGGGGAGAACGCCTTCGCCAACCCCCGCAACGCCGCGGCGGGGTCCCTGCGCCAGCTCGACCCGCGCGTCACGGCCAGGCGGCCCCTGGGCATCTTCTGTTACGGTGCGGGGATCATCGAGGGCGCGGATTTTCGGACCCACTGGGAGATCCTCGAGGCCCTTCGCGGCTGGGGGTTCCCCGCAAACCCGAACACCCGGATCGCGCGAAGCGTGGAGGAGTGCATCGCCTACCGGCGCCACATCGAGTCCATCCGGGAGAAACTCCCCTACGAGATCGACGGGATCGTCCTCAAGGTCAATTCCCTCACCCTCCAGGATCGGCTGGGCACGGTCTCCCGGAGCCCCCGCTGGGCCGTCGCGGTCAAGTTCGCCCCCACGCAGGCCACGACGGTCATCGAGGACATCATCGTGGGGATCGGGCGTACGGGCGTCCTGACGCCCGTGGCGGTCATGAAGCCCGTCCAGGTCGGCGGCGTGACCGTCACCCACGCCACGCTCCACAACGAGGACGAGATCCTGAAAAAGGGCGTCCACGTGGGGGACACGGTCGTCGTCCAGCGGGCGGGCGACGTGATCCCCGAGGTGGTGAAGGTCGTCGAGTCCAGGCGCACGGGGCGAGAGAAACCGTTTCGCATGCCCCGGCGATGCCCCTTCTGCGATTCCCCCGTTGTGCGGCCCGAGGGGGAGGTCGCCCACCGCTGCGTGAACCCGGACTGCGGCGCACAGCTCCGGGAACGGATCCGGCACTTCGTGTCCCGCAACGGAATGGACATCGAGGGGATCGGCGAAAAGATCGTCAACCGCCTGCTGGAGTCCGGCATCATCCGCGACGCGGCCGACCTGTTCTCCATCACGAAGGAACAGCTGCTCGAGCTGGACCGGTTCGCCGACAAGTCCGCGGAGAACCTGGTCGCGGCCATCGCCGGCTCGAAGCGCCCGCCGCTGGAGCGGTTCCTGTTCGCCCTGGGGATCCGGCACGTGGGCGAGTACGTGGCGAAGATCCTGGCGAAGAGATTCGGGAGCCTCGCGGCGATCGAGGCGGCAGGCCTCGAGGAGCTGTCGGCGGTCGAGGGGATCGGACCCACCATCGCCGAGAGCCTGCACCGGTATTTCCGCGACCCGCGCAACGTCCGGTTGCTCCGGAAACTGGAGGAGGCCGGCGTGAGGCCCGTCGTGGAGAAGCGGCCGACCTCGGCGGCTCTCGCGGGCAAGACCTTCGTCTTCACCGGGGGGCTCAAGGGGTTCACGCGCGAAAAGGCAAAGGAGAGGGTGGAGTCCCTCGGCGGCACCGCCGCGTCCTCCGTGTCCAAGAAGACGGACTACGTCGTCGCAGGCTCAGACCCCGGCTCGAAGGCGGAGAAGGCAAGGTCCCTGGGCGTGACGATCCTCGACGAGGACGCGTTCCTCAAGCTCATCTCAGAAGCGGAAAAGTCGTAGGCAGGGATGTGGCCTTTAGCCTTTAGCCTTTAGCCTTTAGCCTTTAGCCTTTAGCCTAATGCCTGTTTCTATGAAACGCGTCCGCGTCATCGTCGCCGGCGCCGTCCAGGGCGTCTTCTTCCGGGCCAGGACCCGCAACGAAGCCATCCGGAACAGCGTGCGGGGATGGGTGCGGAACCTTCCCGACGGGCGTGTCGAGGCCGTGTTCGAGGGTCAGCCCGAGGACGTGGATCGGCTCGTCGAATGGTGCCGCATCGGACCCAGCCATGCCTTCGTCGATCACGTGGAGGTTACCGAGGAGGCCTACACGGGGGCCTTCCGGGACTTCAGCATCCGCTACGGTCCCTGACGGACGCCCCGTGCCTCTCACCCGATCCCGACAACGCATCAACCGGACATCAGGAGGAAAACGAGATGAAAAACGTGTATCGGAAGCGCGCGGCCCTGTTGAGCGTGCTCCTCGTCCTGGCCCTGGGCCACCAGGCCCTCGCGGCAGGCGAAGGCGCGAAGCTCGCCGACTCTTACCTCAAGAAACAGCCAGCGCCGGCCCCTGACCCGGCCCCGACCCTCGAGCAGGCCATGAAGATCCAGGCCGAGTTCATCGCCGCGATCACGCCGGCATTCGGCAAGGTCGTCGGGTACAAGGCGGGACTCACGAACCCGAGCGTTCAAAAGGTCTTCGGCGTGACGGCGCCCGTTCGCGGGACGCTTCTGGAGAAAATGATCCTGAAGTCGGGCACGACGATCGAGGCCGCCTTCGGGGCCCGGCCGCTTTACGAGGGGGATCTGATCCTGCGGGTGGGCAGCGAGGCGGTCAATTCGGCAAAGACCCCGATGGAGGCCCTTGCCGGTATCGACGCGGCCATCCCCTTCATCGAGTTGCCCGATCTCGTCTATGCCGGGGACGTGAAGATCAACGGGGCGTTGCTTGCCGCCGTCAATGTGGCCGCCCGGTACGGCATCGTGGGGGACCCCATCCCGGTGCAGGCAAGCGCGGAGTGGATGGAACGGCTCAAAACCTTCAAGTGCCAGATCTACGACGAGAAGGGCACGATGCTGATCGAGGCGCCCGGGTCGAGCCTTCTCGATCACCCCATCAACGTCGTTCTCTGGATCCGCGATTCCCTGAAGGCCGACGGCATCGCCTTGAAGAAGGGGGATCTGCTGTCCCTCGGAACGATCACGAAGCTCACCCCCACGGCGCCCAACACGGCCGTCAAGGCCCGCTATGTCGGGCTCGACCCGAAAGGTCCCGCCGAGATCTCGGTGACCTTCAAGTAACCCTGCACCCCGAAGCCGGCCGGTGGCCGCAGCGACCCTGCACCACGGCCGCCGGCCGCTTCTTCGTGCAGCCCCTCGTCGTTGCCTCCCCTTGACAGCGGGGCGAATCTCCTTTACAGTGCGAAACGTACGGCCTCGGACGACGTCGGGGTCTTCGCAGGAAACGAATCCCGGCTCGGCAGCCCGATCAACCCATGAAACCGTCCGCCACGATCCCCCCCGTAACGGCACCGCAGGCGCAGCACGAACCCGTCCCCTCTTCCCCGGCAAGATCCCGAAGCAGCGACCACATCTTCCGGACGCTCACGGAAAAGTCCTTCGTGGGGATGTACGTGGCCCAGAACGGCCTGTTCGTCCGCGTCAACCCGATCACCGCATCCGTGTCCGGTTATGCGATCGAAGACCTCGAGGGACGGAAGGCCGACAGCCTCATCCACCCCGACGACGTAGCGCATGTGAAGGGGATGGCGCGTGAAATGCTCCGGGGAGAGCGGACGACGGCCCATGAGTTCCGCATCGTCACCCGCGCGGGCGACATCCGATGGGTGATGGAGGCGGTCACCCCGGTCACCTACTCAGGCCGGCCCGCCATCTTCGGCCATTTCATGGACATCACCGACCGCAAGGTCATGGAGGAGAAGCTCCGCGAGTCGGAGACCCTGTACCGGACCATCTTCGAGACGACGGGCACGGCCACGATCATCATCGAGGAGGACACGACCGTCTCCCTCGTCAATTCGGAGTTCGAGCGTCTCTACGGGGCGCCCAAGGCGTACTGGGAGGGAAAGCGCAGCTGGCTGGAATTCGCTGCGGAAAAGGATCGCGACCGGATGCTTCGGTACCACAACCAGCGCAGGATGAACCCCGCAGCCGCTCCGAGCCGTTACGAATTCCGCTTCGTCGACCGGAAGGGCGACGTGAAGGACGTCCTCGTCACGATCTCCATGATCCCGGGGACCCGCCGCAGCGTCTCCTCCCACGCCGACATCACGGAGCTGAAGCGCCAGGAGAAGGTCCTGATACGTCGCGAAAGGGAGATCCAGGCCAAGTCGCGCAACCTCGAGGAGATGAACACGGCCCTGAAGGTCCTGCTCAAGCAGCGCGAGCAGGACCGTCACGACATGGAAGAGAAGGTCCTCGCCAACATCAAGCACCTCGTGATTCCCTACCTGGGCAAGCTCAAGACGGGCCGCCTCGGCGAGCAGGAACGGTCCTGCGTCAAGATCCTGGAGTCGAACCTGCTGAGCATCATCTCGCCCTTCTCCCAGAGGCTTTCCTCGAAGGTTCTCAACCTTACCCCCAAGGAACTCCAGGTGGCCAACCTCGTCAAAGAGGGCCGTACGAGCAAGGAGATCGGCGAGTTGCTCGACGTCTCGCCGGCCACGGTCGCCCTCTACCGCAACCGCATCCGCAAGAAGCTCGCCGTCACCGGCAAGAAAGTCAACCTCCGCACCTACCTTGCCTCGCTGAACTAACCGTATATTTTTCATATACGATTTGAACACATTCTTATCGCATTGCCCTTTCGCCTGAGCTGTCTTACACTCGGTTCCATGATCGGACGTCAGGCTGCCCATTTTGCCGGGAGGCTCGTTTCCGGCGGTTTTCGAGACGCGTACGTGTGTCCTTCGGCCTGGCTTCCCGGCGTTGAGTCCCCACGCCAGGATGTCGAACAACGGAGGTCGTCGTTCCCATGATTTCCCCCAAGGCTCGCAGGGGTCCCCCGATCTGAGCCGTATTTCGTTTTTCCCGGTTTAACGATTGCCACGAGCACCCCGTTTCGGCTCCTGCCGCTTTTTCGCGTGCCGCCGTCGGTGCGAATCGCTCGCCCGGAAGCAATCTGCACCGGGTATACGCCGAAGAACGCAGCCCTGATGACTCACTGCGGCGGGATCCGGATATTGCACCGCCCGGCGCAGACGGCTGACATCTCAGAACCTTTCTGCCGTTCACAAGGACTAAAACACGGTGCCTTGATACACATAAAAATTCCTTTCATGGAGATGCGTTATGAACTTTGCATTGACTGAAGAGCAGCAGATGGTGAAGGACCAGGTCACGAAGTTTGCCGAAACCCGGATCAAGCCCATCGCGGCGGAGCTGGATCACACCCACCGGCACCCGGAGGAGATCTGCCGGGCCCTGGGGGAGATGGGCGTCATGGGCGTCTCGATCCCCACGGAGTACGGCGGGGCCGGGATGGACACGGTGACATACGTGCACGCCATGATCGCCATTTCCAAGGCCTGCGCGAGCTGCGGCGTCATCGTCTCCGTGAACAACTCCCTCTACGGCTTCCCCGTGAACACCTTCGGGACGCACGAGCAGAAGCTCAAGTACCTCACCCCCGTCGCCAGCGGCAAGGTGGAGGGCTGCTACGCGCTGACGGAGGCCAACGCGGGCTCCGACGCGGCGTCCCTGGCCTGCAGGGCCGTCCTGAAGGGCGACAAGTACATCGTCAACGGCACGAAGCGCTTCATCACCAACGGCAACGTGGCGAACTACTGCGTGCTGGCCTGCACGACCGACCCCGCCCTCGGGTACAAGGGGGTCATCAACCTCATCGTCGACCTGAAGAACACCAAGGGGTTCTCCCTGGGCAAGATCGAGGAGAAGATGGGCATCCTGGCCTCCGGGACGGCGGAGCTCGTCTTCGAGGACGCCGAGGTCCCGGCGGCCAACCTGCTGGGCAAGGTCGGGCAGGGGTTCAAGCAGATGATGATGGGCCTCGACTGCGGCCGCATCGGCATCGGCTCCCAGGCCTGCGGCATCGGGAAGGCGGCCCTCGAGGACGCGCTGAACTACGCGAAGGAACGCGTGCAGTTCGGCAAGCCCATCGCCACCTTCCAGGCCATCCAGTTCAAGCTCGCCGACATGGCGACGGAGCTCGACGCGGCGGAGCTCATGCTGCTCAGGGCGGCCTGGATGGAGGACAACCACATGGACTACGAGAAGGAGTCCGCCATGGCGAAGATGTACGCCTCGGACGTGGCCATGCGGGCCGCCATCGAGGGCGTCCAGATCTTCGGCGGCTACGGCTACTGCAAGGAATACCCGGCGGAGCGCCACATGAGGGACGCCAAGATCTGCCAGATCTACGAGGGAACCAACGAGATCCAGAGAGTGGTCATCGCCCGCAAGCTGCTCGGCGCGCGGTAGCCCACTGAGCATCAGCGCTTGACCCATCCAACAAGAGAGGGTCAGGGGACATACCCCCTGGCCCTCTTTCATTTTCCACCACCCTTCTCTCGAGAGGGCGGAAGTTAGGAAGCTGTGAAGTTGAGAAGTTCGGAGAAGCTGAAAGTATATGATAGGCTCTGCCCTTCCAAGCTTCTCAACTTCTACGCTTCGAACCTTCTCTTTTCACGCGCGGGATGCGCCCCCGGTCACCAGCCTCAATATATTCCTTCCACGCATCCTCCCGCCAGAGTCTGCCCCAGCTCCCTGCACTTCTCCAGGGTCTCGTCCGTCAGCGCCCCCTTCGAGATCACCGGCTCGTAGACCTTCTTGAACTGGTAGCCCAGGGCGATGCGCTCGATGTTCCGCAGCGCCCCCGTGCCGTCGTTTCCCGCGCTGATGAAGACCACGTAGGGCTTGCGAAAGACCTTGCCACGGGCCTGCTCGTACGTCCGGTCGAAGAAGTCCTTGATCATGCCGGACATGTAGCCGAAGTTCTCCGGCGTCCCGATGGCCAGTCCCCGGCATTCCAGCAGATCCTGCAGGGTGGCATCGCCGGCCCGCTTCAGGACGACCTCGGCCCCCTCGATGGCGGCCGCCCCCTCGGCCACGGCCCTCGCCATCCGCTCCGTATTGCCCGTCTGGGAGTGGTAGACGATCAGAATTCGGGTCTTAACCGGTCCCACCTGCGACATCGCCTTTTCCCTCGTCAAACCTGTTTAAGGTGGTGAAGTTATGAAGTTGAGAAGTTACGAAGCTTGGATACGTTGATCCAGTCCTGCATGCTTATTCCTAACTTCTTAACTTCATAGCTTCCTAACTTCCATCTGTTCCTTGCCACACCCGCGCCTTCCCGCGCAAACAAAATCCGCAACGACAGGCAGGAAGCCTGTCCCGCACCGAGCGGACCCGGAGGGGCGGATATCCCGCCCGGCTGTCCTTCAGTTTTCCCTTGACAGGGGATGAATTTCATGGAAATGATGACCGGCGGTCAGTATGCGACTATCGGTCAAGGCACTGCCGCGGGAGGGGACCATGAAGACGAAGATCACGGAACTGTTCGGGATCCGCTACCCCGTCGTGCTCTCCGGCATGAGCTGGATCAGCGTCCCGAGCATGGTGGCCGCCGTCTCCAACGCGGGCGGCCTGGGAATCCTCGCGACGGGCCCGCTGCACCCCGACGAGACGCGGGCGGCGATCCGCGAGATCCGAAAACTCACGGACCGGCCCTTCGGGGCCAACGCCACGCTGCTCTTCCCCGGGGCGGCCCGCAACGCCAGGGTCCTCCTCGAGGAGAAGGTCCCCGTCATCAACTTTTCCCTCGGCAAGGGCGACTGGCTCGTCAGGGCGGCCCACGAGTACGGGGGCAAGGTGGTCGCCACCGTCGTCAATCGCCGTCACGCCATGCGGGCCGCGGAGTACGGCACCGACGCGCTCCTCGTCACGGGGCACGAGGCGGCGGCCCACGGGGGCGACGTGACCAGCCTCGTGCTCGTCCCCAGCATCGTCGATGCCGTCAAGATCCCCGTCATCGCGGCCGGCGGCTTTGCGGACGGCAGGGGCCTCGCGGCCGCGCTCGCCCTGGGAGCGGAGGGCATCGCCATGGGCACGCGCTTCATGACGACGAGGGAAAGCCCCCTGCACGAGACCTTCAAGAAGCTCTCCGTCGAGAAGGACGTGACGGACACCCTGTACTCGGTGCGCTTCGACGGCCTGCCCTGCCGGGTGCTCGACACGCCCGCGGCGCGAAAGGCGATCCGAAAGGGCCTCGACCTGCCCGCCGCCTTCTTCAATTCGAAGGACATCGCCCGCCAGCTGAGGCTTCCCTATTTGAAGCTCTTCGCCGGGGTGATGGCCTCGGGCTGGAAGAACGCCAGGCAGCTTGCCTTCATGGCGAACGCCTTCAAGGCCATCCGCATCGCCACGGAAAACGGCGACAACGAAAAGGGCGTGCTCACCGTCGGCCAGGTGACGGGGCTCGTCCGCGACGTCCCGACGGTGGCCGAACTGATGGAACGCATCGTCATCGAGGCCACGGCCGTGCGGCAGCGCCTTGACGCAGCCATCGCGGGGTAAGGATGCCGGGCGGGACGCCCGGTCTACCAAAGTAGGACAGGCGTCTCGCCTGTCCCCTCAAGCCTTCAGTCTTATGCCTTACGAAAGGAGAGAGACATGGCCGTTCTGGAGTGGAAAAAGGAGGACAGTGTCGCCGTCATCACCCTGACCAACGGAGAGAACCGGCACAACCCGGATTTCGTGGCGGCCTTCCTGGCGGCGCTCGACGAGATCGAGAGGGACACGGGCGTGTCTTCCGTCGTCATCGTGTCGTCTGACCCCAAGAGCTGGTCCCAGGGCATCGATCTCGCCTGGATCATGGGAAAGATGCAGCAGAAGGACATCCAGGTAATCCGCGACTTCATGTACGGGATCAACAACGTCTTCAAGCGCGTGCTCCTCTATCCCATGCCGGTGATCGCCTGCCTCAACGGCCACGCCGCCGCAAACGGGGCCATCCTCGCCTGCGCCTGCGATTTCCGCCTGATGCGCTCCGACAGGGGGTTTTTCTTCTTCCCCGAGATCGACATCGGCATCCCCTTCCTGCCCGGAATGATCGCCTTTTTGAAGAAGGCCATCCCCTGCGAAACGTTCAACGAGATGGCCCTGACGGGGAAGCGATACACGGCCCGGGACATGGCCGCAAGCGGCGTCCTCGTGAAGGCCTGCGACACGGAGGAGGCCCTCATCGCCGAGACGATGGCCTTCGCGAAAACCTTCCAGAAGAAGCGGGGCGTCTTCGGCGAGATGAAGCGCAGGCTCCACGCGGGGATCGTCGAGGTGATCGAGAAGGAAGACCCGAAGTACATCGAGCCGCTGAAGCTGTTCTGGAAAGACTGACCTCAAAGAAGACGCTGGGAAGCTGAGCAGTTGAGAAGCTCGGATAGCCCGGGAGCCGTATGCTTGCCCTGCGATATTTCCAAGCATCACAACTTCAAAACTTCCCAGCTTCCCGTGGTTGACTCCGGGACGTTCCTGCCTTCATAATGAAATTAGAAACAAGAGGAGGACATTCCCGGTGCTCCACGGCCCCAAGACCCCGCCTTTCTGGAAAGACCGGATCGTCAAGCCCGAAGAGGTGCTGGAGCGAATCAAGCCCGGCATGACCATCTTCCTCGGCACGGGGATGGCCGAGCCGCGCACCTTCGTCAAGCACCTCATGGCCTCGGAGCGGGGGAACCTGCAGGACCTCGAGCTGATCCAGCTCGTGAGCCTCGGCGACACGGTCTCCATCGACGAGCGCTACTCGCGCAAGTACCGCCTCAAGACCTTCTATTCCGGCTGGGTGGCAAGCGACGCCGTCACGGCCGGCAGGGTCGACCTCATCCCGAGCCGATTCTCGCGGATCC
>JGI11944J13513_1000661_pt1 | contig 31436 bp, 29 predicted proteins | sample TerdegcoTASludge_FD_13513 | JGI IMG/M metagenome (IMG submission 13513) | reverse complement strand
ATTCAGGACCCTCCTATTTCGAGGATGCAACCTATTATCTTGGGAAACTATATGGAATAAAAAATGATCCTGAAATATTAAAAGAATATGAAAATCTGTTTTCAGAAAAAGATACATTTTGTATTGTGCTAATGTATTATAATATATATACAAACAAAAGGATAAACTCTTATGATGTAAGTAAAAATGATTTTTTAAAGCATATTGAAATTTTAAAAAAGTATGGATTTGAAAACATTACCCTTAATGATCTCTACTATTTTGTGAAGTTTAACAAAAAAATACCAAAAAGAAGCGTAGTTTTTACATTTGATGATGGTTTTAAATCAGTTATGCTTGCATCAAATATTCTTAAAGAAAATGGATTTAGTGGTGTTACATCACTAATAACGGGATATATTGACTCGAGTTGGGAAGTTAATAAGGGTGAAATAAAAACACTTATATCAAATAAGTTTGAAATTTCTCTACACTCACATAAATTTCACAATTTTTATTTAGAACTTTTAAAAGAGAAAAATTATAAAAAAATTGAAGAAGATATTAAAACTTCAAAAAAGTATTTTAAGTATAATTTTAAAATAGAACCAATTGCATTTACCTATCCGTTAGGAGCATTTGATGATAAAATTGAAAATATTTTGGAAAATCTAAATTTCAAGTTAGGATTAGGACTTTGTAAAAATTTTGTTAATAAATATGGTGAAGATCCTTTATACATTTCAAGGATCGAAATTTCAGAGCGAAGAAAATATTCAGACCCAAAAAAATTTGAAAAACTAATAAAGATGATTACCAACTCAAACTAAATCTACGCTTTATATTTTTAAATAATTATGTCTATCAAGAGATACTTTTTCGAACCAATATTTTTATCTATTTTTTAGAAATTCAACCAACCTTGAAAAGTTTACTTTTATAATCATTATTTAAAAATATTTTTTACACTGTATTTCAAAGATTCAAAAATAATTCTGGGAATAATAAAAAAATTTACTTTTTTATCAATTTATGATAAATTTAAATAAGTTGTTTTGGAGGTAGAATGAAAAAGGTATCTCTTGATGAAATCCTCAATAAACCTTTAATTCCTGTTATGTGGAAATTAGGATGGCCTGTTATGGTTGCATCTATTCTTGAGTCGATTTATCATCTTGTTGATACATTCTGGCTTGGGCATTTACCAGCTGGAGAAAGTGGAAATGCTGTTGCAGGGCTTCAACTTGCTTTTCCAAGTATGTGGTTTTTAATTTCATTTGCTGCTGGTTTTTCAATGGCAGGTGTTGCTCTTGTTTCACAATTTACAGGTGCAAATGAAAATGAAAAAGCAAATTTTGCCGCATCCCAAGTTCTTTCAATTACAGTGATCTCAAGTATAATATTGGGAATTGTTGGTTCTTTATTTATACCTTTACTTATTAATGTATTAACAAATGTTAAAGAGTTAACAACTGTCGCAAATGCATATTTAAGAGTTATTTCTTTAGGATTTCCATTTATGTTCATTAACAGTGTATTTAGATCTATTATGATATCTTATGGCGATACTTTAACACCAATGTATGTGACTATTTTTACTAATATTATAAATATTTTCCTCGACCCACTTCTTATTTTTGGCATAGGTCCATTTCCAAAAATGGGAATTGTTGGAGCTGCTGTGGCTACAATTTTTTCAATGTTTATTGCCTCAATTTTTGCTATTTATTTTCTTACAAGTGGGAAAAAAGGAATACATGTAAGAACAAAATACCTCAAACCTGAAATAAATTGGATTAAAAAGATATTTAAAATTGGTTTACCAGCCGCAATTGGTAACAGTGCAGAGGCTTTTGGTTTTGTTGTTTTAACAGGAATTATTGGAAGATTAGATAATGCAAGAGTGGCGATTGCAGCATATGGTATTGGAGATAGAATACTATCATTTTCAAATGTTACAGTTGATGGACTTGGTGAAGGACTTACTACAATTATTGGGCAATCACTTGGTGCTAAGAAGGAAGATAGAGCAACTCATTCAGCCTATAGAGGGATGGCTTTTATGTTTTTACTTCTTTGTATAGAAACAACGATTATTGTCATATTTAGAAAAACTTTAGTTTCACTTTTTATTCCAAATGAGATGGATATAATTAACGAGGGTGCCAAATTTATACTATATTTTGCACCTGCAATACCGACATTTGGAGTGATAAGAGGCATTATGTCAGCTTTTCACGCTTCAGGTAACAACACTCCAAATATGATAATATCTTTCATAAGACTATGGGGTTTGAGGGTTCCATTAAGTTATATATTTGGTTTTGTTTTGAAGATGAATTCTACGGGTGTTTGGATTGGTATGACAATAAGTAACTTTATAACTATGTTAGTAGCAATATTATTTTTCTTAAAAGGTGCATGGAAGAGGAGAGTTATAGAAGATCATACTTTGAAAATTGAAGTGTAGATGAAAAAATTTATTGAAAATAATAGTTCTTACTTTTTAATTTTATCAGTTATATTAGGCATTTTATTTCCTTTTTTAAAATTTTTCACAAACTATATTACTTATTTATTGATGTTTATTTTGTTTATCACATTTTTAAAAGTTGATTTTAACTCTATCAAAATTTATTTGAAAAAACCTATTTTAATAATTTACATAATTTTTATAAATTCTTTTCTGACTCCAATCTTAATCTATTTAATATATAAAAGTTTTAATTTTGATTATATAACACTTAGTGCAATTATGTTGCTTGCTCTTGTTCCAACTGGTGTTGCTGCTTCTGCCATGACAGATTTATCAAATGGGAATACGCTTTTAGCTGTTTTGTTAACAATAATAACGCACATTTTAGCTCCATTTTTAATTCCATTGTTTTTCTTTTTATTCTTTAGAAAGGTTGTAAAACTTGATTATTTACAAGTTTTCATAACAATTCTTAGATTAATTTTTGTACCTCTTTTAATAGCTATTCCTTTTAAAAAGTTTTTTAAAAAAGCAACAAATTTTTTTAGTAATAATAGTAAAATCATAACTTTAATTCTTGTGATGCTTTTGACATCTTCAATAGTTTCATTAAATTCAATTTATATAAGAGAAAATCCTTTAGAAGTTATAAAATATATTTTAATTCTTTATTCTGTTTTTCTTTTATTTCAAATCTTTAATTTCTTTTTTCCATTTTTCTTGGACTTACCAGATAGAATTGCAATCTCAAATTCAAAGACCTTCAACAATATTTCAATTGCTACTGTTTTATCTCTTCAATTTCTTGATCCAAAAACCAGTTTGATTGTAGCTTTAGGTCAGATACCATGGCCAACAATGTTAATTCCTTTGAATATAATATTATTTTTTATGATGAAAAATAAAAAAAATTTTAAGAAAAAGAATAAAAATAATATATAATTTAAAGTGGAGAGAATTAAAAATGAGTAATTTAATTTCTTACTTAATTCCAGGAATAATAATAACAGCAAGTTTCTCCTATTATGTTTTTTGTTAAGAAGAACTACTTTGTTGATTTTAGAACTACTGATACACCATCTGATCCAAAAGTTTGAGAGAAATCAAATAAGTTTGCAGGCTTAGTATTTTTAATTGCTGGTATTTTTTTAATCTTTTTCACCTTTATCTCTTATTTTTTAAGATTCAACTGGTGGTTCAAATATTATCTACTATTTTTTCTTAGCATCCTATTTATAGCTCTAACAATATGCATAATTTACTCAAAAAGAGTTTCAAAAGAGAGTAAAGCTACTTACAAACCTTTTACAATCCCTAATTTTCTTGTTATCATAACTTTAATAATCTCTATAATAATTACCATTAGTGGAATAATTATGATTTTCATTCCTCAGAATAGTTTCATTGGAATAAGAGTTGCAAAAAAATTATCTAACCCGATCTTATGGAAGAAAGTAAATACATTAGGAGGTATTGGATTTACAATAATTGGTTTAATCTTCTGATATATCTTTTATAGAATTCTTAAAATAATAGATAAAGAAAAGAAGGCAAAAGAATTTGTAAAAAATCTTACACTATATACTATAACAATAGTTATCTGGTGTCTTATTTCTCTTTGGTTCACAAATATATTTTAATTATTTTTAAAAATAAATCGAAGAGTTTCTATTAAATTATTTTTAAAACAATATAATCGTTTTAAACCTCCCATTAAATTAATTTAGTTTACTTACACACTATTTTCACATTCACTAAAAAGTGAAATTAAGAATTATATCAACTTAAATTTAAAATTACAAAGATTTGTAAAGTAAATAAAAAATTGTGTTTAATTCTTTTAATTAATATTCTTGTTAAATTTGGTGAACAAAAAGATAGGCTATTTGCTCACTAAACTTTAAAAATTAATTCCTCTCTTGTGAAAAATACTAAATTAATAAAGGTGAAGTAATCTCTTTGCAACTATAAGTGAATATATCACTTTGCAATAACAACCTCTTGACAAATTGAAATAATATATTAAAATAGTGATTTTAATATTACAAATAAGGAGGGTCCCATGTTTAAGAGGTTGTATTTAACTATTTTAATTATGCTTTTATTTACAGGGTTAATCAGTTTTACTACAGGTTGTCAAACTAAAAAAGAGAATGTAGAAGTGATTAAAATCGGTGGAGTTGGTCCAGTATCTGGCGAGGCATCGACTTTTGGTATCTCAACAAGAAATGGTGAAAAACTGGCTGTTGAAGAATGGAATGCAAAGGGTGGAGTTTTAGGTAAAGAGATTGAATTAATCTTTGAGGATGACAAAGGCGAAGCAGCTGAAGCTGCAACTGTATGGACAGAGTTAATTGATCAGGAAAAAGTTGTTGCGATTGTAGGATCAGTAATGAGTAAATGTAGTCTTGCTGGTGCTCCAATAGCACAAGCAAAAGGTGTTCCTGTTGTTTCATCAGGTTCAACAAATCCAAGAGTTACAGAGTGTGGAGACTATATATTTAGAGTATGTTTTATTGATTCATTTCAAGGAAAAGTTGGAGCAAATTTTGCATTTAATGATTTAGGTGTAAGAAAGGTTGGTGCAATTTTTGATATTGGAAATGACTATACAAAAGGTCTTGCAGAATTTTTTAGAGATCAATTCATAAATCTTGGTGGAGAGGTTGTTGGTTTTGAATCACATCCTACTGGTGCAACAGATTTTAAAGCACAATTAACGAACTTAATTAAGTCTGGAGCAGAATTAATTTATATACCTGATTATTATAGTGACGCAGCATTGATAATGAAACAGGCAAGAGAATTAGGATTTAAAGGATATTTCTTAGGTAGTGATGGTTGGGATTCTCCAGATCTTGTAAAAATAGGTGGAGATGCAGTTGAAGGTGGTTTCTTTACAAACCACTTCTCTAAAGATGAACAAAGACCAGAGGTTCAGGAATTTGTAAAAAAATATAAAGAAAAATTTGGACAAGATCCAGATGCCTTAGCAAGTCTTGCATACGATGCTATGAATATAACTCTTACAGCTATTCAAAACGCTGGATCAACAGATGGTGCTAAGATTAAAGAAGCTTTGAAAAATATGGAGTTTAATGGTGTTACAGGTTTCATAACTTTTGATGAAAACAGAAATCCAATTAAATCAGTAGTAATACTTGAAATAAAGAATGGCCAACAAACATATAGGGCCACTGTGAATCCCTAAAATTTAATTTCCTTTTATATTTTGGGGAGGTATTTCCTCCCCATTTTAAAAGGAGTATTATGGAAAAAATATTTAATTTACAACAACTTATAAATGGAATACAACTTGGAAGTATCTATGCATTGATAGCATTAGGTTACACAATGGTTTATGGAATTGTTAGATTAATTAATTTCGCTCATGGCGATTTCTTTATGATTGGAGCATATGCAAGTTATTTTGTAATTATTTTTGGTACTTTAAGAGGATATCATATCCCTGTTATTTTAGTTTTTATAATAAGCATAGCAGCAGGTTCGATTGCTGCAGTTCTTGCAAATAAAATTGCATATAAACCTTTAAGATACAAACCGAGAATTTCTGCTTTGATAACAGCATTAGGTGTTTCAATGTTCATTGAATATTTATTTTCTGCATTACCATTTATAGGGCCATCATATAGAGCTTTTCCAAATGAACAGTTTATAAAATCAAAAATTTTCGAATTTGGGAATACAACTATTTCAAACTATATAATAATTGATGTTTTGGTAAGTGTTGGGCTTATGATTTTTTTAACTTATATAGTAAAATATACAAGAATCGGTATGGCTATGAGAGCTGTGTCTCAAGATAAAGACGCGGCAAAACTAATGGGAATTGACATTGAAAAAATAATTACAATAACATTTATCGTTGGTGGAGGATTAGCAGGAGCAGCTGGACTTTTAACTGGTGTTTCATACCCAAGGATTTTTCCTTATATGGGAGTTTTACCAGGTCTTAAGGCTTTTATTGCTGCTGTTTTAGGTGGAATAGGAAATATTCCAGGAGCTATGTTAGGTAGCTATATTATGGGTATTTCTGAAACATTTGCAACTTCATATAACTCACTTCTTGGAGAAGGTATTGCTTTTGCAATTTTGATTTTGGTTCTTCTTTTTAGACCTCAAGGTTTACTCGGTGAAACTGTCGCGGAAAAAGTATAGGAGGTTAGATGAGATTAAAAAGAGATATTAAATTTTTATTATACTGTTTGATATTTTATATTGTAATCTTTTCTCTTAACAGATATCAAATTATAATCAATGATTATATACTTAATATCATTAATCTTTCGCTTGTTTATGTTATTTTAACAGTCAGTTTAAATTTGATAAATGGTTTTACCGGACAATTTTCAATCGGCCATATGGGTTTTGCCGCAGTTGGTGCATATATTTCAGGAGTTTTAACAACAATTATCTGGAAAATTAATCCATCAAATCCCTTAAACTATTTTCTCTTTTTTATAGCATTAATCATAGGGAGTATTGCTTCAGGATTAATTGGATTCCTTCTTGGTTTACCAACCTTAAGATTAAGAGGAGATTATCTTGCAATAGTAACACTCGGTTTTGGCGAAATAATAAGAACTATCATAAATAACATTGAGTATGTAGGAGGTCCAAGAGGTCTTCTTGGAATTCCGAAATTTTCTAACTTTACAGTAATTTTTATAATAACAGTTATTTCAGTTCTTATTATAAAAAATATTGTTTTTTCAACTCATGGAAGAGCATTCAAATCTATAAGAGAAGATCAAGTAGCATCTGAACTTGTAGGAGTTAATACAACAAAATATAAAGTTTACGCTTTTACAATAGGTGCTTTTTTTGCTGGACTTGCTGGTGGACTTTTATGTCATCTTCTACAAATTGCTCATCCAACTCAATATGGTTTTTTAGGAACGATTTTTGTGCTTATTATGGTTTATGCAGGAGGTATGGGAAGTATAAGTGGTTCAATAATAGCTGCGTTTGGTTTGACATTTTTATCTGAAGGTTTAAGGTTTCTATTAAGATGGATAGACAATATTACACCAACTTTTACAGTGGGAATTGAATGGAGAATGGTTGTTTATTCAGCTCTTTTAATAATAATAATGCTTTATAGAAATGAGGGTCTTATGGGAAAAAGAGAATTTAAAATACTTGTGCCAGAAGAGGAAGAATAATAATGGAAACTGTTCTTTCTTTGCAAAATGTCACACACTATTTTGGTGGATTAAGAGCAGTTAACAATTTTAATATTGATTTGCCAGAAGGTGCACTATGGGGATTGATTGGACCCAATGGTGCTGGAAAAACAACAATTTTTAATCTTATCACAGGAGTATATAAACCAACAGAAGGAAAAATTTTATTTGAGGGAAAAGATATAACTGGTTTAAAATCNCACATTATTGTTGATAAAGGAATAGCAAGGACTTTTCAAAATTTAAGAATATTNAATGAACTCACTGTTATCGACAATATTAGAGTTGCAAAACATTTTAAGGCTGACTATAAAATAACTGATTCAATATTAAGAACAAAAAAATTTTATAATGAAGAAAGAAGAATAAAAGAAGAGGCTTATAATTTATTAAAAATTTTTGGACTTCAAGGAAGAATGAATAACCTTGCAAAACATTTACCATATGGAGAATTAAGAAAACTTGAAATAGCAAGAGCTCTTGCAACAAAACCAAAATTGCTTCTTCTTGATGAACCTGCTGCTGGTATGAATCCAAGAGAAGTTGGGAGTTTAATGGAATTAATCCATTCAATAAGAGATATGTTTAATTTAACGATACTTCTTGTTGAACATCAGATGAGAGTTGTAATGGGAATTTGTGAAAGAATAAAAGTTATGGATTTTGGTGAGACAATTGCTGAAGGAAATCCAGATGAGATAAGAAGCGATAGAAAAGTAATTGAAGCATATTTAGGAAGTGAGGGTGGAAGATGTTAGAAGTTGTTAATCTTGAAGTTAATTATGGAGCGATTAAAGCCTTAAAAAACATCTCTTTTAAGGTAAAATCTGGTCAAATTGTAACACTCATTGGAGCAAATGGAGCTGGTAAATCTACAACATTAAGAACCATAAGTGGATTAATTAAACCAAAAGATGGTCATATCTATTTTAAAGGACAGGAAATTACAAATTATGAAGCACATAAAATAGTTGAATTAGGAATATCACATGTTCCTGAAGGAAGAAAAATTTTCGAAACTTTAACTGTTATGGAAAATCTTGAACTTGCAGCTTGGACAATTAAAGATAAGAAAATTAGAAAAGAAAGATTTGAAAGAGTCTTTGATATATTTCCAAGACTTAAAGAGAGAAGAAAACAACTTGCGGGTACATTGTCAGGTGGTGAACAACAGATGCTTTCAGTAGCAAGAGCATTGACAACAGGTGGAGAATTAATGTTACTTGATGAACCATCGATGGGCCTTGCTCCTGTACTTGTTGATGAAATATTCCAAGTTTTATGTCAGATAAATCTACAGGGAATCACAATTCTTCTCGTTGAACAAAATGCTCGAAAGGCACTCGAAATTGCAAATTATGCTTATGTTCTTGAAGCTGGAACAATTGTTTTGCAAGGAGAAGCTAAAGAATTAAATGAAGATTCAAGAGTTAAAGAAGCTTATCTTGGAGGTTAATTTTTTAAAAAGAGAAATTTTCAAGAAAAAGCCCTTCGCCAATTTCATAGTAATCTAACAATTTCTCCTTATCAATCAATTTGACATTTATTTTACATTGTCTTTTACCATTTATTTCTAAGAAATCATTTAACTTCATTTTTATAGAAATCGTACCTTCTGCAAAATTATAAAATAGATTTTTTGTTTCAATTTCAGCAACTTTTTTATTTCCCAGGGAATCAATAATAGTTAAAAATAATTCTTTATCTTTATAATTAAATAGAGCCCATCTGATTTTCAAACTCAAAAAATATGAATCACCGATTTTCACTCCACCGACCCCATTAATAACAATCGACTCTTTCAAATATATATCATTTAAAATCTCTTCATATGGATAAATTGGATTTATAATATCTCTATATTTTTTAAAATGTTCTCTTACACCACCATAGAAATTTGAAAAAGTTGATAAATTTCTTACAACCTTTTCATAATAAAAATCTTTTTTTCCTACGATTCCATAAGTTGAATCAAAATTTATCCATTCACCACCAATAAAGCATTCAACAAAGACATGGTCAACTGGATACCCAGAAGCATAAACAAGCCTTGCAGGAATTCCGATAGATCTAATTAGTGATATAAATAATATTGACCTTTCTGAGCAAACTCCTGATATCGATCCCTCTTTTTCATACCTATCTATATAATAATAATCTGGATAATCACCAAGATATGTAACATTTATTCCTTGTGAAAAAATATTCATAACAAAATTTAAAATATTTTTTGCAGTTTCAAAAGAATTTTCTTTCAATAAACTCTTTGCATAACTTTTTACTTTTGGTAGATATGGATGAACTCCTCCATTTTTTATCAGTTCATCTGTTGCAATACCATATTCGTAATTATATCCAGTTATGTATGGTATATATTCAAATGGGTATTCATCAAAAAAACATTCTTTTGTTGTACCTAAAACAATCTTGAGATGGTATGTTTTAAAAAGATGTTTGAACGATAGATAACCTATGCCAGTTCCCTGATTTTCATTTGTAGTTATTTTTAATTTTATATAAATCTCTCTTTTGGGCAAAACCCCATCTATATTGTAAAATCCATTTTTGTATAAAGGTTTTATCCATATAAAATTTGCATTATCCCTTTCTCTCTCTCCAAAAGCATAAGAGTCTATCTCAACTTCTCCATTTATTGGTTGAGCAAATTCAACTTTTAAATCAAAACTATAATCTCTTTCAAAAAAAATTCTATCAATTATGTAAAATGTTGAGTTTGTTTTGTAATAGTGAACAATAGGATATGGTAAATCGACATCTTCCTCAAGAACTGATAGGTAATATGATATATTATAAAAAGCAACTGATAAGATGAATAAAACTAAAATCAAAATTATATATCTTTTTATATTTTTTTTAAAAATTTTTCAAAATCCTCAATATTTTTGTTAATAACTAACTCTTTTATATTTGAATCAAATTCATCTAAAAGTTTAATTGCATCACTAAACTCACCTATATAATAAGCAAAATGTGCATCAGAAGAGATAAAAATTTTTACTTTATATTTTAAACATAAATTTAGCATCTCTTTATAATAATTTATCCAATATTCTCCTCTTTTTAAAACATTGTTATTAAGTTCAACCGCTTTATCATAATTTGATGCAGCTTTAACAATATCCTCTAAATCGATTGGATAAGGGAAATATGGATCTCCAGGATGTGCTATTCCATTTATATTTTCTTTCTTCAAAGTATTTATCATACTTTTTGTATTTTTTACTTTTGAATTCGAAGAGTAAGGAGTTTGATTATGAAATGCTATTATATTGAAATCCAAATTTTTGTAGATGTTTAATGGTAAATCAACATCACCATCCTCTGAAATGATGTTTAATTCACAACCAGTAAAAATTCTTACTCCGTCTATCTTTTCTGGTAAATATTTACTTGCAAGCATTTTAAAGTATTCAATACTTGGGCTATCAGGTCTTGATGGTCCATGATCAGTCAAACACAAACCCTTTAAACCAACTTTTTTTGCAGTTTGAACATTTTCGATTAGCGTTGAAAAAGCATGTCCTGTTAATATAGTGTGGGTGTGAGTATCAACTTCAATTATCATCTTTTAGCCTCTTCTATTGGAATAAATCCTTCACCAATAACTTCTCTTGCATCTCCAATTATGACAAATGCTTTGGGATCCTCATTATGTATAATATCTTTAATTTGTGATAGCTCTCTTTGTCTTACAATACATATTAAAGCATTCCTTTCAATCCCTGTATAAGAACCTACTACTCTTAATTCAGTAACTCCTCTTTCAAGTTCTTGAAATATCCTTAATTTAATCTCCTGAGCTTTATCCGAAATTACAAAAACCATTTTTGTTGTTGAAAATCCCTCCTGTACATAGTCAATAACTTTGGAAGATATAAATAGAGCTAACATTCCATATAAAGCATATTCAGGAGATTTAAAAACGATAGCTGCAAGCAAAACTATTGAAGTATCGAGGATTAGCATAGAAGTTCCAAAAGAAACTCCAATGTATGTATATATTAATTGACTTAAGAGATCTGTACCTCCTGTGCTTCCCCAATATTTAAAAACAACACCAACTCCTATCCCAACTAAAACTCCACCATAAATTGAAGCAAGAAGAGGATTATCAGTCATAGGTTTAAAAAAATATAAAAATAGATCAATAAATATTGAAGAAGTTATAGTACCAAAGAGACTCAAAGCAATATATTTAAACCCCCATCTTTTCCATGCAATTATAAAAAGTGGTAAATTTAAAATAAAATACATAACTCCAATTGGAAACTTTGTCAAATGATATATGATTATCGATAAACCAGAAAAACCTCCAGGTGCAATTTTATTTGGAGAAAGAAATAATACAATACCAAGTGCCTGAATAATAGTACCAATTGTTATACCAATTAATCTTTTAATCAATTTTTTAATTGTTGTTTTCTCTTTTTTCATTTTTTATCCACTTTAAATAACTCCAGATAAAATCATCAATATCACCATCTATTACCTCTTGAACATTACCAACTTCAAAACCCGTTCTATGATCTTTCACAAGTGTATATGGTTGAAAAACATAACTTCTTGTTTCATAGCCCCAGGAAGGTTGAATGTAGCCACCCTTTAATTCATAAAGTTTTTGTTCTTTTTCCAACCTTTTTATTTCAAGGAGTTTTGATTTTAATATCTTCATTGCTATTTCTTTATTTTTTAATTGTGATCTTTCATTTTGGCATGATACTGTAATTCCTGTGGGAATATGAACAATTCTAACTGCTGAATCGGTTTTATTAATATATTGACCACCATGTCCGCTTGCTCTGAAGACATCTATTCTTAATTCATCTTCGTCTATTTCAAATTTTTTTTCCTCTATTTCAGGTATAACTTCAACAAGTGTAAATGAAGTATGTCTTCTATGATTTGCATCGAAGGGTGATATTCTGACAAGTCTATGAACTCCTCCTTCGCCTTTAAGAAGTCCATATGCAAACTTACCTTTTATAAAAATTGTGGCACTTTTTATTCCAGCTTCATCTCCATAAGAAATATCGATAATCTCAACTTTATATTTTTTCTTTTCAGCCCATTTAAGGTACATTTCGAAAAGAATTTTTGTCCAATCCATTGCATCAACCCCACCTGTTCCTGATGATAGAGATAAAATTGCGTTATTCCGATCATACTCACCAGATAAAAAATAGATTTTTTTAAATTCCTCTATATCTTCATTTAACTCTTCAATATTTTTATCTAACTCATCTCTTAAAGAGACATCATCTTCTTTTTCAAGAAGTTCTAAGATCGTTTCGCTTTCACTTATTAATGAGCTAATTCTCTCTATTCTCTCTTTTTCCTCTTTTATTCTATTTAATTCAGAAAGAATTTTTTTTGATTCATCACTTTTCCAATCTACAATTTTTTTTATTTTATCTTCTAAATCTACAATTTTTTGATTTATTTTATCTATATCTTCTTCTGATGATAAATTATTAAATTCATCTTTTATTCTTTTTAAACTCTCTTCTCCTTCTTTCTTCTCTATTCTCTTTTCTTTCACTTTTAATCTCCACTCTGAATAAAAACTTTATCCAATCTTCTCGAATTGATTTTAGCATAGACTGGAATAATTCATATCCTTCAAGTTGATATGCAATTAAGGGTTCCTGTTGGCCATAAGCTCTTAATCCTATTCCCTCTTTTAAATGGTCCATATTATAAAGATGGTCTTTCCATTTATTGTCAAGTATTCTTAAAAGAAGGTATCTTTCAATTTCTCTTATAGGTTCTTCGCCAAGAGATGTTCTTAAATCATCATTTGTTTTTGTCAGTTCTCTAAAATATGTTTCTTTGTCTTCGTATCTTTTTTTAGATATCTCAAACAAAATTTTTTTAATTTCGCTTTCTTTTATTTTTGCTAATTCATCTTTATTTATTAATATTCCAGTGAGTTCAAGAAAAGATTTAGAGAGACCATCATAATCAGGTTCTTCAAGTGATTTTGATAGATAAATATCACAAATTTCTTCAATTATTTCATTCATAAACTTAAAAACATCTTCTCTTAAATCTGCTTTTTCAAGAATTCTTCTTCTTTCTTTGTAAATTATCTCTCTATGTTTGTTCAAAACATTATCATATTCAAGAAGGTGTTTTCTTATTTCAAAATGATATGCTTCAACCCTTTTTTGAGCATTCTCAATTGTTCTTGACAGAAGAGGGTGTTCAAGAGGAGTATCATCATCCATTTTGAAAAATTCCATAAGTTTTTTAATTGTATCACCACCAAAAATTCTTAATATTTCATCTTCAAGAGAAAGATAAAATCTTGAACTACCTGGATCGCCTTGTCTTCCAGATCTTCCTCTTAATTGGTTATCAATTCTTCTCGCCTCATGTCTTTCTGTTCCAATTATATGTAAACCACCTAACTCAACAACACCAGGACCCAATACTATATCAACACCTCTACCAGCCATATTCGTTGCAATGGTCACCATACCTTTCTCCCCAGCATGTTTTATAATCTCTGCCTCTTTTTCATGGTATTTTGCATTTAATACCTGGTGAGGTATGCCTTCTCTTTTCAACATACTTGAAAGTAGTTCATTTTTTTCAATTGATCTTGTACCAACGAGAACTGGTTGTTCTATTTTATAACAATCTTTTATTCCTTCTATAATTTTTCTAAATTTAATCTTTTCAGTTCTAAATACAACATCAGGGTAATCTATTCTTATCATAGGTTTGTTAGTTGGAATTACAATAACAGGAAGACCATATATTTCTATAAATTCATCTTCTTCTGTTTTTGCAGTTCCTGTCATACCAGCAAGTTTTGAATACATTCTAAAATAGTTTTGAAATGTTATTGTCGCCAATGTTTGACTTTCAGCCTTAACAGTAAGATTTTCTTTAGCTTCTATTGCTTGGTGTAAACCATCCGAATATCTTCTTCCATACATCAATCTTCCTGTGAATTCATCTACAATTATTACTTCACCATCTTTTACAATATAATCCACATCTTTTTTAAAGTGAATGAGGGCTCTTAATGCCTGTATTATATGACTTACAAGTTCAACATTTTCACTTGCATAAAGATTTTCAACATTCATAAGCTTCTCAACTTTTTTAACTCCACTTTCTGTTAGAGCAACATTTTTTTCTTTTTCATCAGATGTAAAATCTTCGTCTATTTTAAGTTGTCTTGCGACTTGTGCTGCTTTATAATAAATCGATGTACTTTTTTCACTTGGTCCAGAAATTATAAGTGGAGTTCTTGCTTCATCTATAAGTATCGAATCAACTTCATCAACTATAGCATAATTTAGTTCTCTTTGCACAACTCCATCAAGGTTTATTGCCATATTATCTCTTAAGTAATCAAAACCAAATTCATTGTTTGTTCCATAGGTTATATCAGCAAGATAGGCATCTTTTCTTGAACAGGGTATGAGTTTAACACTGAATTTTTCAGGGTCATCCCAATCTACAAGAAATGATGATTCATGTTGTATAACTCCAACACTTCTATTTAAAAATCTATATATTGGTCCCATCCATAAAGCATCTCTTTTTGCAAGATAATCATTTACAGTGATTAGGTGAACACCTTTTTTCGTGAGAGAGTTCAAATAAATTGGAAGAGTTGCAACAAGGGTTTTTCCTTCACCGGTTTTCATCTCTGCGATTTTCCCTTCGTGAAGCACAACGCCACCCATAAGTTGAACATCAAAGTGTCTCAATTTTATAGTTCTTTTTGAAACTTCTCTCACAACAGCAAAAGATTCAAAAAGAATATCTTCAAGAGTTTCTCCATTTTCTATTCTTGACAAAAATTCAATGGTTTTGTTCATTAACTCATCGTTTGAATATTTCTCAAAATCCTGTTCAAAAGAGTTAATTTTTATAACATAATTCTGTAATTTTTTTAAATCTTTCTCTTCATTAGAGAAAATTTTCTTAAAAATCCCTGCCATTTTACTCCTTATCTAAAGAAAGAATTGTCCCAACAAATCTTACCTTATCCGTTTCAAATATTATCTTTCCCCCAATTCTAACTGAAACTCTATTATATGAAAGAACAAGTTTTTTAGAGGGTTTTATACTTTTGACTGTTAAATATACACTTTTATTAATTGGATGAGAAACTTTTAAAATTCTTCCATCAGATGTTTCAACTGGTACTTCTGAATCTTTCACAGATTTATCTATAACAACAAAAATTTTATTTCCATCGCTATCAATTAAATAATCACCTATGTTGATACTGTCAGCAACTTCGGGGAATATATTACCTACTGACATTTTAACAATGACATAGAATTCACTATCTCTTCCTTGAATATATTCTCTACTGACAATTAAAATTGATAAAAGGATTATTAAAAATATTAATGTAGATAAAAAAATTTTTTTCATACTATTCCGGTTCAATTAATCCATAATTCCCGTCAGTTCTTTTGTAAATAACATTAATTTTATCAGTATTTGAATTTAAGAAAACAAAAAAAGTATGTCCAAGTAGCTCCATCTGCAATATAGCTTCTTCTTCATCCATTGGTTTTAAAGTAAATTTTTTAACTTTTACTATTTTTGGAGCTTCTTCTAAATCAGATGGATTTTCTTTTTCAACATTTTCCAAAAAATTTCTTGTTTCTCTTCTTTTTTCTATAAAACTATCTTTATATTTTTTAATTTGCCTTTTGGTTTTATCGAGAACATCATCAATAGATGAATATATATCTTGTGTTCTACTCTCACCTCTAATAACTGTGCCTGACATAGAAATTGTAACTTCTGATTTATAAAGTCCTCTTTCTTTTGAAATTATCAAATCAACTTCCTGAATATTTTCAAAGAATTTTTCTGCTGTTGCAAATCTTTTTTCTGCATAATTAATAACATCATCTGTTAAGTTTATTCCTTTTCCTTGAACGATGAATTTCATATCTTCCTCCTTAATATGATAAAAATAAACATAATAATCAAAACTAACTTTAAATTAGTATAATATTATTTTTACCCATTGTCAAATGTATTAATAGAGATATTATATAAATTCAAAGGATATTGAAAAAATTTAAAATTCTATTATTCTTAAGATTAATGTATGCAAAGGTAAAAAGTTTGACTAATGTAGGGTTAAAGGTATATGAGGTTATAGTTGAAGTTGATATTTCAGTTGGTCTTCCATCATTTACAATTGTTGGTCTCCCTGATACTTCAGTTCAAGAAGCAAAAGAGAGAGTTAGAGCTGCAATTAAAAACTCAGGTTTTGATTTTCCTGCAAGAAGAATAACGGTTAATCTTGCACCAGGTGAGCTAAAAAAAGAAGGGACTATTTTTGATCTTCCAATTGCTATTGGAATTCTTGCTGCATCTGGAGAATTAAATCCAGAAATAGTAAACAGTTATTATTTCGCTGGTGAGTTGTCCCTTGAGGGTGACTTAAGGAAAATAAAAGGAGGGCTTTCACTTTCTCTTTTTTTAAAAAATTCAGATTTATCTTTTATAATTCCTGAAAAAAATCTTTACGAGTGTTCTCTTTCAAAAGAAACAAAACTCATTCCATTTAAAAATTTGAATGAAATCATCTCTTTTTTAAGGGGTGAAATTAAAAAAGAAGTTATGAGCAATCTTGACATAAAATTTAATGAAGAGCAATTTGATGTTGATTTCTCAGATGTTAAAGGCCACTCTTTTCTAAAAAGAGCAATGGAAATATCTGCATCTGGTAAACATCATATTATTATGGTTGGATCTCCAGGTTCTGGTAAAACAATGCTCGCAAAGAGAATGTTAACAATTATGCCAAAACTTTCTTTTGAAGAGGCAGTAGAAATAACTGAAATTTATTCAATTGCAGGAATGCTTAAAGAAGACGAAGAAATTGCAGCCTTAAGACCATTTAGATCTCCTCATCATACAATTTCTTATGCAGGGCTTGTTGGTGGTGGTACAAATCCAAAACCAGGAGAAATTAGTTTAGCACATAAAGGAGTACTTTTTTTAGATGAACTTCCAGAATTTAGAAGAGATGTTTTAGAGGTTTTAAGACAACCCATTGAGGATGGTTTTGTTACAATTTCAAGAGTTAAGATGAGTTTAGTATATCCATCAGATTTTCTTTTAATTTCTGCAATGAATCCCTGTCCTTGTGGATATTTTGGTGATTCAGAAAAAAATTGTACCTGCTCTGTATATGAAATTAAAAAATATAGAAGTAAAATTTCAGGTCCTCTATGGGATAGATTTGATATAAAATTAAAGGTACCAAGAATAAGTGAAAGTGAGCTTTTTAGTCAAAATGAGGGTGAAAGTTCTAAGTTAATAAGAGAAAGAGTTATGAAAGCATGGAGAATTCAAAGTGATAGATATAAAAATGAAAATATAAAATTTAATGGAAAATTAACACCTATGTTAATTAAAAAATATATTCCTTTAACTAATGGAGCTGAAAATACCTTGAGAAATGCTCTTAAAAGTTTAAATTTAACAGTAAGAAGTTTTCATAAAATTATAAAAATCGCAAGAACAATAGCTGATTTAGAAGGAGTTGAAAAAGTCAATACATCGCATCTCCTTGAAGCAATTAGTTATCAAAGATATTCATTAACAGATGAAATATAAAAATTTACATATTTTAGCAATATCAATTGACAATCTTGTTGATGTATTGAATTATAATTTTTTAAAAATTTATTATTGAGGAAAAATTTAAAAATTAAAAGGGATCAGATTTAAAAAATTTAAAATAAATCTAATCCCTAAATAAGTGTTATAAGTTACCCATAGTTAATGCCATAACTGCTTTCTGAACATGAAGACGATTTTCTGCTATATCATAAATTATTGAATTTTTAGAGCTTGCAACTTCATCCTCAACTTCATTTCCCCTATCAACTGGCATCGGGTGAATAAAGTAAGCGTCATTGGTTAACTTCATCAACTCTTTTGATAAAATCCAATCTTTATGTTGATTAGCCATTTCAATCTCTTTATCTTTGCCCCAATCATATCTTTTTGGACTCATCCAGTTTCTTGAATATACAACATCAGCTCCTTCAAGTGATTTTTTTAAATCATTAAGATTGCCAGGGACTATTTCAAAACTACTGTTTGATTTTTTTGAATTATCTTTTACCATATTCATTACTTCAGGATCGAGGTCATATCCTTCAGGATAAACAAGTTTTATATCCATTCCAAACATTGAAGAAATTAGCAAATTTGCATGAACAGAAGACCAGCTTCTTACCATTGTTGAATAGCTCCACATCATTACGAGTTTTTTTCTTTTAACATCTCTTAAGTGTTCTAACATTCCCATCATATCAGCAAGTGCTTGACAAGGATGACATTTGTCATGAGCCATTGATATAATAGGGATATCAGCATATTTTGCATACTCCCTTAAAATAAAATCACCATCACCATATTTTTCGATTGCATCTTCAAGAATTCTTATTCCAATCCCAACACCATATCTACTCATAACTTTTGCTGCATCTTCTATTGTTTCTCCTGCCTTACCCTTTTCCCTCAATCTCATTGTTTTTGGTTCAAGAAATTGAGCATGTCCTCCAAGTTCTGTTGTAGCAGTTTCAAAAGATTGTCTTGTTCTTACACTCGGATTATAAAACATCATAAAAAATGTTTTATTTTTTAATGCATCTTTATATTGATTAGTATATCTTGCTCTCTTCATTTCTTTCGCTACTTCAAGAGTTTCTTCAATTTCAGATAAAGACCACTCTTGAATAGTTATTAAATCTCTACCATAAAGTTTATGCATCTTTTCCTCCTACTCTCTTACTATTGTTGTTCCTGCCTTTCCTTCGAGAGTTTCAAGATATTTCTCAGTTAACGATATATATGCTATCTTTCCGCCTCCTTCAAGGAATTTAACTATTGCTGAAATTTTTGGACCCATACTTCCAGGAGGGAAATGTCCTTCGTTAAGATATTTTTTTGCTTCTTCAAGAGTTAATCTTCTTAAATCAACTTGATTCGGTTTTTGATAATTCAATTTTGCTCCATCTTCTCCAGTAAAGATAGTAAATGTAACTTCTACTTCCTCGCCTCTTTTTTTCGCTCTATCAATTAACATTCTTCCAAGGAGAGAAGATGCTAAATCTTTATCAATTACTGCCTCAACTCCACTATAGATTTTAATATCTTTTCCATTTTTGAAAGTAATTCCATAGTTACATTCAAAATTTCCTTCTTTATCTGGTTCAACTTCAATGACTGGAATTCCACCACCTCCAACAGTTATTGGTATGAATCCTTTTTCTATTGCTGCCTCAACTGCTTCAATTTCAACAATATCAAGAGGTTCGGGAGAGGGAACAACTTTCCTCCATATTTCATTTCCCTTATCATCTTTTTTATATAATTTCATTGCCCAGCCATCTTTCTTGATTCTTTCTTCAGCTTCTTCTTTTGTGTATGAAGGACCTATATATTTTGTTGGATTTTGAAATCCTGGATCATTTTTATCAACAACAACCTGTGTTACAATTCCAACAATTGTTTTCTCTATACCATTAGTTTTTAACTCATTTCCAAGTATCTGTCCAATCATATAGCCCATAGAACCCTGTGTGTCTGAACCACAAACATCAAGAGGAATTGGTGGAAGAATTGGTCTTGAATATTCTGATCTTAGAAAAACATTTCCAACCTGAGGTCCATTTCCATGAGTAATAACAAAAATATCATTTGGATATTGTTTGATGATTCTTGCGATGTGTTTACAAGTTTCAGATGTTCTTCTCCATTGCATTGCAACATCTGGTATTATTGCTTTACCATTTTCATCAGTTAAACCAACTGGTGAAACTTCATTACCTCCAAACGCAAATATTCTGATGTGTCTTTTTTTGTTCATCTAATCCTCCTTCATAAATAGTTGTTAATTAGTCCGACTCTCTCATTGAATTCTCTAATTAAATCATCCCAAATTTTATAGGAATTAAATTTTTCTTTAAAATAATTTTCATTATTCCATTGCTCTTCTAACTCATCAACTCTCTTTCCCCTCTGTTCAACCCATGTAAAATATTTCAAATTATGAATTCTTCTTTTATCATAATAGGATAATTCTAACATCCATTCAGTGTTCTGAAAAATTAAGGACTTTTCATAATCCCTCCCTGCTTGAATTAAACTATAAGTGCCTCTTTCTTCTTGTAATTCAACAACTCTTGATTTATAAAGTTCCATTGAATCAGTTGCAACAGTTATAACTATATCATTTTCTTTGAAGTTAAAATATTTTGAAATTTTGATAGAGCCAATTAAATTTGCAATACCTGAGATTCCAAGTAGTTCAAGATTGTTGATAAAATCTTCTGTAATTTTTAGAGAATGTAAAAAATTCTTTCCATTTTCTTCATTAAATAATCTTAATAATCTAACACAATCCTCATCATCTATATCAACTACGATATCAAGATTTTTTACATCCATAATCCATGGAACATGTTTATCTCCTATTCCTTCAATTCTATGTGCTCCATAACCATTCAGAAGTAATGTCGGACATTGAAGTGCTTCGCCTGCTCCTACTTTTAAATTAGGAAATTTTTCTTTTAAATAATTACCTGATCCAAGAGTTCCTGCTGACCCTTGAGTTAAAAATAGTCCACTTAGTTTATCATCTTTCCTTTTTACTTTGTTAAAAATCTCTTCCATTGCTGGACCAGTTACAGCATAATGCCATGTAGGATTTCCAAAATCTTCAAATTGATTCAAAACAAAAACTTCGTCTGGATTTTGTCTCTTTAGTTCCTCGCTTTTATCAAAAACCTCTTTAACATTACTTTCACTACCTGGAGTTGGATATATTTCAGCTCCCATACTTTTAAGCCAATCAAATCTCTCTTTACTCATTCCTTCAGGAAGAACTGCTATACTTTTACATCCAAGAAGATTAGAATCATAAACTCCTCCTCTACAATAATTACCAGTTGAAGGCCAGAGTGCTTTATGTTTAGTTGGATCAAATTCACCAGTTATTAATTTTGAAACAAGAGGTCCAAATGTCGCTCCTACTTTATGTGAGCCAGTTGGGAACCATTTTCCAATCAACATAATTATTCTACTTTTAACTCCTGTTAACTCTTTTGGAAATTCTATAAAATTGATACCATTGAAGAGACCACCAAATTTTTTTGGTTCATTTTTCCATGTAATTCTAAATAAATTTCTTGGGTGTGTATCCCAAAGACCAGCATTTGTTAACTCATCTTTGATTTTTTGAGGGATTTTATCTGGCTCCCTCATTTCTTCGTAAGTTGGAATTATGATATTTTTTTCTTTTGCTCTTTGTATTGAATTTTTTAAAACCTCTTCATTTTTAATCCTCATAAAACTACCTCATAAGAAGAGCCATAATTGCTTTTTGTGCATGTAATCTATTTTCAGCTTCATCAAATATGACTGATTGAGGTCCATCCATAACATCATCATCAACTTCAAAACCTCTATCTGCTGGAAGACAATGCATATATATTGCATCTTCTTTTGCTAAACTCATCATCTCTTTTGTTGTTTTCCAATTCTTATTTTTATCAAAAAGTTCCTGAGATTTTTCTAACATAGGTTTTGTAACTTCAGGAGGTATAAAATGTTTACTTGTCCATGCCTTTGGATAAACAACATCGGCATCTTTAAAAGCCTCTTTCATATCATTAACAATTTCAAAACTTCCACCATATTTTCTAACATTTTCTTTAACAGCATCAATTATATTTGGATCGAGTTCCAATCCTTCTGGATGTGCAAGTGTTATATTCAATCCAAATTTTGATGCAACAGTTATAGCACTTTGTGGTACTGCAAGAGGTTTTTCGACAGAAGGAGAATAGGCCCAACTCATAACAAATTTTTTCCCTCTTAGATCCCTTCCCTTTTTCTCAATGATGGTCATTATATCTGCCATTGCCTGGCAAGGGTGATACATATCATCTTCCATATTTATAACTGGTATATCTGACCAATATGCAAATTCTCTTATCATTCTATCGGCCTCACCATAAATCCAATCAACTGGTTCTCCATAACAACGAATAGAAATTGCCTCACCCATTCTTGATAAAACTCTTGCAACATCCGAAACTCTCTCAGTTGAATATGCTATCTCTCTTCCTGGAAGAGCTGGTGTATAAATCTGCTTTGGATTCAAATCATGTGCATGACCTCCAAGTTGATGCATTCCAGCTTCAAATGAGTTTCTTGTTCTTAAAGATTGATTATAAAAAATCATAAATAATGTTTTACCTTTTAAAAGTTCATGAGGTTCCCCAATTGCTCTCTTTTTTTTCAAATCCCATGCAACTTCAAGAATTGTCTCAAGCTCTTCTTTTGTGAATTCAAGATCAGTAATAAAATCTCTTCCTCTGAAACTCTCTGTTTTCATTATATCCTCCTTTGAAAAAAATAACTAATTAAAATTTTATGATTTTAGAATATAATGTCAATATGTTCTATTTTAATATAAAATAATATTAGGAGGTAAAAAGTGGAAAGAGAAAAGATAAAAGATAAGATAGTAGATATTTTGATTAATGGTGTTCATGTAAAAAAATCAAAGGTTTTTTCAAAAGAAAACCCCAAATTTATCGATGATTTAGAAATGGATTCATTGAGCATTCTTGATCTTATTGAAAGAGTAGAAAAAGAGTTTAATATTGAAGTTAAAGACGAGGAGATAGAAAAATTATCTGATTTAGATAGTGTTGTTGATTATCTATATAATAAAAAAAGGAGCCCTTAAAACAAAAGGGCTCCTTTTTAAATACTAAATTATTTAAGTTCTACTTTTTTAATCTTTTTCTTTGCTTCTTCCTTTTTTGGCATTTTTATTTCAAGAACTCCATCTTTAAATTCTGCTTGGACTTTTTCAGGGTCAACCTCTGCAGGAAGTGAAATTACCCTTTCAAATTTTCCATAATTAATTTCTTTTCTTACATAATTTCCTTTTTTTGTTTCTGTTTCTTCTTTTCTTTCACCCTTTAAATGAACCTCATCTTCTGTAACAGTAACATCAATGTTATCCTTTTTTAAACCAGGAAGCTCTGCTTTTAAAATAACATCATTATCTGTTTCAAATAGATCAACTTTTGGCATAATCATTAATTCTCCATCTCTTCTTGTTGGGAGAAAATCTTCAAACATCCTATCAATTTCCCTTCTTAGTCTCTCAAAATCTGGAAAAATATCAAAATCCCAAGGTTCAAATCTTCTTATTGCCATGTTAGCACCTCCTTTTCCTTTTTATGTATTATTATTATAATAAATAATTAAAATTTGTCAAGAGGTATAAAAAAATATAGAACAGGATTATATTTTATTGTGGTGGGTTTAGAGCAAACTCTTTGTTTATATCTAATAATGTAAAATTAATTATTGTCTTTACATTTTTACCTTCTTCATTTAGACCGCTATCTTCAATATGATTTTTAACAATTAAATTGTCCTTTTTTCTTATATATAAATTGCCTTTTGTTTCACTAAAAAGATCTTCCCAAGCAACTTCAAATAAAAGAACTTCGTCGTCGCCTATTTTATCTTCTTTAATAAATGTAAATTTTGAAGGTGTACTTTTTATTAAAAAAAGATCTAAAATATCGCTGAGTGATAAAGTGGGAGGGATATCACTGAACTTACTTTTTTCAACTTTTTCAAAATTTTTAGTTTCATCATCTCTAAAATAGATGTAATCATTAAAAATATAAATTTCTAAATAGGATGCTCCTTCGCCTTTCTTTGATGATTTAAAATAGATGGCATCTTGTTTCCATTTTGATTCCATTGAGAAATCTTCAGTCACACCATCAACAATACTTTCAATATTGTAAATATAATAATAACTTTTTAGAGTTTTTGCTTCTTCTTTATTATTACTAATAATTTCTTCAAAAGTGTATGGTTTTAACCCAATTTCTACAATTTGTAAACCTATTTTTGAAGGAAAAACCTCACTAAAAGTTTTATATCCACTCACATCGACATTTATAATTTTATTTAGCGGTGGAGTGTATGCTCTGAATTTTCCATCAATATCGGTTTTATATGTTATCCCATTAATTTTTACAATAGCATTTGATATACTTTTATTTGTTACAGAATCATAAACAATTCCTTCAATATGAGTTGCTGTTAGAAAGAAAAATGCTCCTAAAAAAATTATTATTAAAATAATAATTAAAATTATAATTTTATTTTTCATCTCTTCATCCTTCTAATTTTTTTAAAAAATTATTAAAAATTGTTTTAATTCTATCCCATGGATTTCCAATTTTTATTTCACTTTTATATATATCCCATAAAGATTTATTGAATTCTTTAATTTTCTCATCGCTCTTTTGATACAAAGCATCAGCTTTCACAAGGTCTTTAATTTTTATAAAATATTCTCTTATTTTATCTTCACTTAAAGATGACATATTTTCAGGAACAATGTCAGTAACTTTTAGAATATGGAAACCATATTGACTTTTGATTACATCTGATATCTCATTTAAATTTAAAGAAAATGCTGCTTTTGATAGCTCACTATCACTTAATGTTCCTTTTCTAAACCAATAAAGATCTCCACCATTATCTTTTGTTGAGGTATCTTCTGAATATTTTTTTACAAGTTCTACGAAATCTTTTCCTTTTAAAAGTTCATTCCTGATTTCTTTCATCTTTTCATATTTTTTATTTATATCTTCAATTGTATCATTTTGAGAATCAACAGCCATAAAAATGTGAGATAGTCTCCTTGCTCCATCATAAAATCTAACTCTAATTTTAAAATAATCCCAAACCTCTTCATCACTCATATCAAGATCTTTTACTACTTCGTAATAAACTTTATCAGCAATAAGAGCACTTCTAACCATTTCATTAATATCTGATTCGAGCAATTGATATTTACTTAAAGCCTGTTTATAAACATCATCCTCTGACAATCCTGTATATTCCCTCATTGTTTGTATCTCATTTTTAATTTCATCTTCTGTAACAGTTATTCCATGATCCTCAGCATATTTATCAAGCAATTTTCCTTCGATCATGTCATTCAAGATTTGTTTTCTTATTGCTTCAATCTCGATATTTGTAAGTTCTATATTATCCTGTTGATATTCATTAATTTTTCTATTAACTGCAGTTTCAACCTCTGCTTTATAGATTTTTTCATTAAAAACTTCTGCTGCTATATCTCTTTTTGTAAAAGCATAATAGAAAGATAAAAAAATTATTATTATAATTATTGGAATAATTAATTTTTTTATAGTAATGACATTTTTTTTAGACTTCTTTTTTGTCATCTATGGATTTTCTCCATAAGTATTAGAGTAATTTTGGTTTGTGGAAGTTCCACTGTTTGATTGAATTGAATTCTTAAGATCTATGAAAACATTTTTAATTGGTCCAAAAATTTTGTTGTTGAAGAAAGTTGTAACTTCATCCCACATATTTCCATATTTAATTCCATACTCTGTTTTTCTCTCATTCAGCCATGTTGTTCTTGCTTGACTTCTTTTCTGTTCTTCAAGTGTTTTAATTATTTCATCTTTTACACTTTCAAAAGTTGCTGTTACAGCTGGAATTTTATCATATACATAGACTATTTCATAACCTTCGTCTATCTCAAATGGTTTTGAAAATGTTCCTTTCTTTAATGAGAAAACTACATTATCCCATACATCACCCTTTGTTCCTTTACTAACTTCTCCTAAATCACCGCCACTATCTTTAGTGCTTGTATCCTCAGAATATTCTTTTGCTAAACTATCAAAATCTGCGCCTTTTAATAATTTATCATAAATTTCATTGACAAGATCTATTTTTTTCTGAATATCTTCTTGCGTAGCTGTTTTATCAATTGTAATTAAAATATGTTTTGCCTTAACTTTTTCAGGTTGATCATAGCTTCTTCCTCTAATTTTTGTATCAAGTACTTGAATTATATGAAAACCGTATTGGCTTTTGATTACTTCACTAATTTCTCCTGGTTTAAGTGAAAATGCTGCATCTTCGAATTCTTTAACCATTTCACCTTTGCCAAAATATCCTAAATCTCCACCATTATCTTTTGAGCCAGTATCTTCTGAATACTCCATCGCTAATTTAGTAAAATCTTCACCTTTAATAATTCTTTCTCTTAACTGTTCAGCTAAAGTTTTTTTTTCATTTATAGTTGCTTCGTCTGCTCCTTCATCAACTTTTATCAAAATATGTCTTGCTCTAACTTGTGTAACTTCATTAAAATAGTTTTTTGCATCCTCTTCTGTAACCTTTATCTGTGAATAAATTGGAGCAAGACATTTTGCTTCAAGAATATCTGGTATAACATATTTTTTAATCTCTTCTCTTAATCCTTCTTCATTTTTATATTTTGATGCTTTAATTGCTTTTATATACTCTTCTTCGGATTCAAATCCACTTTTAATATTTTCAATTTCTTTATCAACCTGTTCTTTTATCTCATCATCTGTTGGTTTTATATTGTTTCTTTTTGCATATTCTTCAACAACGGCACTGTTAATATATTCTTCCTTTATCTGTTCGAAAATAGAATTAAATATTGATTTGTATTGAGGGTCCTCAGGATCAATCCCATAACTTTTATACTGATTTTTAACCGCCTCAATTCTTGCATTTAATTCAGATTTTTTAATAACTGTCGAACCAATTTTTGCTTCAACATCTCTATCTTTATATGCAATTAAATATGTTGTCCCAAAGACAACTATTATTGCAATTAAAAACATTGCTATTGATTTCAATATAATATTTTTAATTTTACCTTTATCTAAAGTTCCTTCTTCTTTTTTCATCTTTCTTTCCATCTTAATCTTCTGTTGTTTTCCCATTGTGCTACCTCCTTGTCCATAGTATTATATCATAAAACTTTTGTTATAATATTGATATGAATAGATCTATAAAAATAGTTCCTCTAATTGATCCTCCAAATTTTATTCTTAATGAAATAAAAGAAAACTTTGAAAGAATTTTTAAACTCCCAGTTTTTATTGAAAAAAATATAAACATTCCTGTTGACTTTAAAAATTCATTAAGAAATCAATATCCTGTTAGAAACTTAATATCTTATTTAGAAGAAAACATTGTAGATGATTGTCTAAAGATAATTGGTATTATTAATAAAGATATATATGAAGAAGGTTATAATTTTCTGTTCGGTTCTGCAGAGTTTAATGGTAAATATGCAGTTATATCTTTATTTAGATTATATGATGAAGATAAAAATCTATTTTTAAATAGGTCTATAAAAGAATCAATTCATGAGATAGGCCATACCTTTGGTTTAAATCATTGTAATAACAAAAGTTGTGTCATGAATTTTTCATTATCAATAAAAGATGTTGATAGAAAACAGATATTTTTCTGCAAATTATGTGAAACAAAACTCAGGATCTCTTTAAATAAAATTTTAACTTAAATTTAGTAAGCTCATAAACATATTGAAACTTAAAATAGTTTTAAAACTAAAAATTTAAAGTATAGATAGATGCTCTTTTGATTTTAAACTAAATAGAAAATAGTATAGATAATTTTTGTTCCACATATTTTAAGTTGATTTAAAAAAGACATAAAATATTTAAAAATATAAATACAAAATATGAAACCTTTTGTTAATTTTATATTCTAATATATAGAGGAATAAATTTTAAAAAGAATAAAGATAAAAAATCTCAAAAGAAAGTTAGATAGAAAATTGATAAGAAAAGTTATAGTAAAATTTAATAGGAGGTAAAAATGAAAAAGATTTTACTAATTTTGTTGATTGTAGGGTTAATCGGGGTTATCTCATATTTAGTATGGAATCAGAATATAAATAAGAGAGAAGAAGAGAATAATATAAGTGATATAGAAGAAAATCTCAAAGAAGAAGAGGATATAGAAACAAGAACCATATTTCCTATTGCAGTAGGTTATGAAGTAAAAATACTTGATTTAAAATCAAATACCCTTTCATCTATCCCTGGTAATCCAGAAGCAGAGGTTGTATTTGGAGAATCAGTTGATGGTAAATGGTTAATCATATCAGAAGGAAAAAGAGAAGTTGCACCAGGTCCTTCACCAGATTTTTTCCTTTCAGGATGGAATCTATATAGAGTGAATAAAGAAACTGGAGAAAAACTTCCAATAGTTTTAGATAAAAATGTAATTGTAGCAGTAAGATCTCCAAAAGAAGATTTAATTGCATATGTAACTCATACCAATGGTCTATGGTTAGTTAATCTTGATGGAGAGAATAAGAGACAGGTTGTACCAGATAATATTGTAATTGCGGGAAATATCTTATGGATGAAAAGAACTGGTGAACCATTTATCTTCTGGTCTTCTGATGGAAAGAAGATTTCCTTTTCAACTTTTCCAAAAGATTATAAAGGAGGAGATATGTGGGAGACTCAGGGTGTTGGATTATATCTTTTAGAAGAGAATGAATTTAAAATATTAGGTGAAGATATTTACAATGTTTTTAATGTATGGGGATGGTATGACAATGAAAATATACTTGTAAATATTGCCCAACCATTTATCTATGATCCAGAAAAAGGGAAGGTGTTAAGGAGCGAGGGAAGTGGCTTACACTTAGTAAATATTGATGGTGAAATAAAATATTTGATTGATTTAACTTATATAGGAGATAATTTTGGATCTTCTATAAGTGACATTTTTATAAATAAAGATAAAAAAATTTTTGTTATTGCTCCTGTTGGAAAGTCTACAACTGAAGATCCTCTAAATCAAGATTTAGCAATTATGATAATAAAAAGTAAAGAGGAGTTTGAAGAGCCAAAAACTGTAGCAACTGGTTTTCAAGGAGGGTGCTTTAAAAAATTCGCATCAGATGGAAGAATAATTTATGAGAATAGAGATGGAAGGCTTGTAATAATAAATCTTGATGGTTCAAATCCAATAGTTTTGCCACCCGAAGTAAAACCTCCAATCTATTTTGCACCATAAGGAGGCAAAATGAAAAGAAAAATTTTTTTAATAACTTTAATTTTTGTCGGGGTTTCTCTTTCTCTTTTTACCTTTTATAAAATATATAATAAAGAGAAAGAAAAACCTATATTGTCACAAGAGAAACCAATTAGACCTTGGGGAAGAGAAATTGACGAGGAGAGTTTAAAAGATGTAAAGAAAATAATTGAAGTTGAAGTAATAAATATTAATGTAGAAGGTGAAGAGGTTTTAAAAATAAAATGGGGTGATAAAGATTATGAGATTGGTGGAAAAGATCAGTATTTAGGAGAAAATGGACCAGGTATGCCAATTGCAGCAGAGGAACCTTTTAGAGAATATATCACAAAAGATGAAACAATTATACTAGAAGATAGAGGAAGAATAAAAATCTTTACAAGAGATGGATTTAAAAAAGTTTTAAATTTAGATGGATTTTACTCACTTGAAGGAGTAGATAGTTTTGGAAACTTCTATCTTTCAAAAAATGGGGAGAGAGGTTTTGTAAAGGTATCAAAAGATGGTGAAGTGTTATTTTCATTTGATCCAATAAAAGATATTATTGAAAAATATCAACTAAGAGAACCAATAGATATAAATGCATATAATTTTACTGTATTACCAAATGGAAATTTTTATACAACTATTGAAGTAGCAGAGAAAATGGAAATTAAAGGACCAAATCCACAGGATCCTTCAAAAACTATATCTAAATGGCAGGTCTATAATCAATTTAAAGTTAATCTTCTCTTTGATCCAAATGGAAATTTAATCGAGGAATTTAGTGGATATTTTGAAACTCCAATTAATAATTTAATTGATAAAAATGGTTATTATTATGTAACTAAATGCGTCCCTAAAGAAAAATCACAAAGTATAAAGGGTGATAGAGTTATTAATCAAATACAGAGATTCTTAATCAATAATTTTGAGTATAAATATTTAGATTCAATTAATATAGTAAGTGGAAAATGGGTAAAATCTGATTTAGGTTTTGATGTTGTAGAAGGAGATTATATATGTGTAGCAGATATCAATGAAAATGGCGCATTTTTTATTGATCGAGGAAGAACTGATGAAGAATGTAAAAAAGATGTTTTAAAGTATATGATATTTGATAAAAATAAACTCTACTCTTTTTACTTACCAATTAATGTAAGACCAATAGAATTTTTTGATAATAAAATATATGGAATTTTTTTAACTAAAGATTATTTCATAATTATGTGTTTTAAGCTATTAATTCCATAATAAGTTTTTAAAATTTAAATTCTGTTTATTAAAATAAAAAAGGAAAAAAGGAGGGATAGTCTTTTTCTTATAATTTTTAAAGGCTTCTTGACTCATTTACTATAATCAATTGAAAAAGTTAAAGAATATGATAAAATTTAAAAATTAACTTTGATAATAAGGAGGATTTTTAGAATATGGCAAAAAGAATTAAAGCAGGAATAAAAGATGCTAAACAGAATATAAAAAGAAAAGAACAGAATAGATATTATAAAACAAGAATTAAAAATCTTATAAAAGAAGCAACTGATGCTCAAAATAAAGAAGATTTTCTTGAGAAAGCAAAAAAGGCAATTTCATTTATTGATCATACTGTATCTAAAGGAGTAATTCACAAAAATACAGCTGCAAGAAAAAAAAGTAATTTAATGAAAGAAATATCAAGATTTTAAAATAGTTAATTCCATTCTCTCTTTTTGAAAACCTTTACTTAATTTTATACTTTTTTCTATTTCCTCAAAACTTTTTAAAATTGTTTTAAGTTCATT
>JGI11944J13513_1000657_pt1 | contig 31503 bp, 22 predicted proteins | sample TerdegcoTASludge_FD_13513 | JGI IMG/M metagenome (IMG submission 13513) | reverse complement strand
ATCCAGCTTCCGCATGCGATGAGCTTGATCCCCTATGCAGTGGTCTTCAATTCTCATTTCAAAGCAAGCAATCAGTTCCTCGAGGAACTGATTGCTTGCTTTGAAATGAGAATTGAAGACCACTGCATAGGGGATCAAGCTCATCGCATGCGGAAGCTGGATAAGGTGTCAGCGGTCCAACCCGAAGTCGATTTCCTTGGAGCGTCAATCCAAAACCCTGCGGCTCTGGGGGTTGGGTCGGATCGATAGGATCATTTCCGCTTGGATCCATTAATTGGATAGGATTGTCGCGTGAATACCGGTACAAGTTAAATCCATCCACTGTGCTGAGGGGATCGCAGCTCACCCATCTTCCCAACCACGGCGCATAATACCGCGCCCCGTGGTAATACAACCCACTCTCCTCATCCCGTTCCTTCCCCGTGTACCGATATCGCTTCGCCGTCTCCGTCTGGCTGCGCACTGCCTGATAAGTCGAACTCCCGTATGGCGCATACTCCTCATAGGAAATTATCTGCGCCCGCTCATCCAGCTCCAGGCTGGCCGAGCCGAGGTGGTTGCCGAACTGGTAGCGGATTAGTTGCCGGGGCGCCTGGTCGTTGCTACCTGTGTCCAGCGTCCGAGTCTCTACCAGGGCAAAGCGCTGCTTGTCATCCATCACATGCAGCGTTTCGCGCTCCAGCGCGGCCGTATTAGCGCCGATGGGGCCGGCGTGCTTGCGGAAGATCTCAAAGCCGCCGAGGTAGATGCGCTCTTCTGTGAGGCCCGGCGCCTTCTCCCACACCTTGCGCACGCGCTGGCCTGAGGCGTCATAGACGTAGAAGGCCACGCCGCCGACACCCAGGTCCGTCTGGCGTAACTGGTCTTTGTAGTCCCAGTGCATATTAGGCTCTGGTAGGCCGCCTCCCAGGTGCTGCATGCGCACCATGTTGCCGTGGGCGTCGTTCAGGTAGGTCTCAACATGTGGGCTGGCACTGTTGGGATGAAGCGTGGTGGATGTGAGACGATTACTGAACTTTGCTGGTGCGCCACCGCTGCCATCTTCAATAAGACTGAGCTCTAAATAGTCGTAGTTGCGTCTCCAGCCAGCATGAGCCGGGTCACTGCCGATGTGTCGCATCTGTAGGGGGTTGCCGACGGCATCGTAGACATAGCGTTCTATGTAACAGCCCATGGCCTTTCCATCGTTGGGATGCTGGCGGGCGGTACGGCCTCCGTCATCGTGGCTGTGTGGTAATGGTTCACCGCTCTGTCCCAGGTGCTCGCGTCCGCTGGCCTGGATCAGCCGGTAGAGCGCATCGTAGAAGTAGTCGTTGCTCGGCTCGACGCGCTTCTTGAAGTAGATGGTCTGCTGCGCGTCGTCCTGGATATGAGTGATGTTGCCTGCCGGATCGTAGGTGTAATGCAGGTTCTGCAATCCACAGGACTTGCCCTCGGGCGGGATCTCCGGCGCCGTGATGGTGGGTGGTGGGGGCGGAGTCGGATTGTCGCAATCTTCGGTGAAAGCCACTCCTTGCGCTGTATTGGGGTCCACGCCTCGGCGCGTGTACAAATGCGTCAGGCGGAAGGTCTTGCGATCATAGGCGTAGGTGGTGCGGATGACCGTCTCATCTCGTGTCTTGTAATCGATGAGCGTCCGCTGGCCTTTGGCGTCGTAGTCGATATCGGCCACACCGACCGGCGACGGCGCCTCGTTGGCCGGGTCGAGCAGGCCAGATGGTTCGGCGCCGCGCTCCAGCCACACATCCACCCGCTCGAGCAAGTTGGCCTCGTTGAACACCGGCTGGATGACGTTGAACTTATTGGGGTGACCTGGACGCGTCAGGCTGCTGTGTGGGACGATGGACTGGATGGGGCGGTTGAGCGCGTCGTAGCGGGTGCTGCCCTCGAAGAATTCGGCTTCCAGTTGAGGCTCCGCTGGCAGCAACCAGTCCGGAACGGTCGTGTAGTCGCGGGCGAGCCGCCGCGTGCTGTGCAGTAAGTTGCCCTTGAAGTCATAGGCCTCTGTCGGATTGCCGTTGGCATCAAGCCGTGCGTTGGTGGCGACGCCCGAGGAATCGAAATGCTGGTAGATGCGCGTTCGCAGGTTGAGCGCCTCCGCATTGGCGATGCCTTCGCCGTACTCAATCTTGTCGACCAGGATGTCGCGGTTCAGCGTGCGAGGGTCAGAGTTAGGCTTCAGCGGATCGGGATCGCTGAAGGTGCCCCGGACAGTCTGTTCGATCGGGCGGCGCAGAGCGTCGTACTTCGTCGTGAAGTTGTGGCCGCGGCTGTCCCAGGCACGAATGGGCTTGCCAGCCACGTCGCCCAGCATCCAGCGGGCGCCCGCTTCCATGCTGAATTGGTGGATGCGGTTGCCAAGCATGTCGTAGGCGTAGCGCATGACGATGCGCTGCTCGATTGCACCAGTCGGCAAATAGTTGACAGGCAATCTGCGCTCATCCCGCACAACGCGCTGATTGCCTTCGATATCGAGCTCGACGCGGGTGGCAGAGTTATCTTCAGTGCCGTCGAGGTCGTGGCCAGGGCAGACGACGCGGTTGCGCGCGACGGTCAGGATGGGGCGGCCCAGGGCATCGAAGTGGGCGGTGGTCGGGGTATCGGCATGCTCGGCGGATCTCTCGGCGGCGTTGCGCTAATGCGGTCCCATGGCGCCGCCGACGCGTTGCGCATGCCAGGTCTGCCAGGTAGCCGGCTGAGTCTTGAAGTACTCGGCCACGTAGCCGCCGATATCAGGATCGGTACGCGGATCGCCGGTCTGTTGGTTGCGCGGCGCGCAGGTATCGTTGACGTCCCACGTGGTCTGCTGCCAGGGATCGAACACCTCCTTCTCGTAGGTGTGGTTCGGGTGCAGCGTGGCGATGACGCGCTCGGCCGGGTCGTAGAATAGCACTGGACTGACGCCATGAATGGCAGCAAACTTGAAGGCGTGGGTATCGTCGAAGAAGGGCTCGTATTGACGGACTGGCTTGCCCTTGTTATTGAAGATGGTCCAGCCGCTGCCCACCCAGCGTGGATCGACTTTCGGTGCCTGCGGGTCATGGACGTCCAGCGGTCCGGGCTCGGCCTGGATCTTCTTCTGGATCTCGCGGCCGAAGCCGTCGGAGTAGCTGAAGCTGAGCTGGATCTTCAGGCCTTGCGGCGGCAGCGGAGCGCTGACGTGGGTTTCGCGGGCTAGCGTCGCCGCGCAGGCGGGTTGCCATTTAGATGGGTCGTTGGGGTTGGTCTGCCGCGTGCGGAGGAAGCGGTGGAGGTCGTAAACGATGCGCGTCGTGGCGCCTTGCAGCAGGCCTGTAGTAGTGGCGTGAGGATCGGCCGCTTCAAAGAAGGCATCGATTTGAGCTTGCGTGAGGTCGGCGACAAAGCCGGTGAGCGTGTCGCCCTCCACAGGTGCTGGCAGAGGCTTGCCCATCACGGCGGTGCCGACCACCATGCCGAGCGTATCGAAGGCGACCTCGGTCTGGTTGCGGTTTGGGTCGCTGACGAGGCGCGGCTGTAGCACGCGGTAGTCGTTGGCGTCTACAGTGACGCGGTTGCCGAGCGCGTCACGGGTTTCGACCATCAGCAGGTCGTGCGCGTCGAAGTCGACATAGGCGCTATGACCGAAGGGGTCACGGTAACGGCGCGGCAGGAAGAAGTGCTGCCAGGCCTGCGCCAGTTCGGTGGCGGCATTGGCGGCGGGATTGTTGATGTAGAAGGACTGTCCTGAGGGGATCCACCAGTGGTCGTCAGCATCGCTCGCAGGGAAGCGACCGTCTGCCTTGAGCATCTGGCTTTGCAGGTAGCCACCCAGGTTGCCGGCTTGGCCGCTGAGCACCGCTGCCGGGTCGGGCAGCAATGGCTCGGCTGCCTGCCCCTGGCGCGGACGCTGAAAGACCTGCGCGAGCAGGCCGGGCGTGAAGGCGAGCTTGTAGCTCTCGCCCGTAAGGGCTAGCGATTGGAGTTCACCGAGCGGCAAGAGTCCGTCCAGATCGTTGCGCCGGTAGAGAGTGCGCAGCCACTCGATGGGGCGGCGACAGGGGTTACCTGTGGCCGCAGCCTCGTAGGAAACCTGGTCTGTGAACTTATGGCGCAGCTTGCCGGCAGTGGCGGGATCGGGCTCGACCAAGTCTGAGGCCTGGAAACGTCCAGCGGCCCCTGTAGGCGTGTAGCCCGTCAGCTCGAAAGTCAGCGCCTCGCAGGGCAGCGGGGTGCGGTAGGTGTCCGATGTCTCGATGGCGTTGGTGACGCGGTTTTCGGTATATGTGAGCAGCGGGGTTGTTTGCTTCGCTTGATCGGTGGCATCGAGACCGGTCAGACCTGGGTTCGGCACATGCTGCACGTTTTCCTGGTCGTCGACAACACTGATCTGCTTGCGCCGCCCATAGCCAATGGCCGCTTGTTTGAGCACGTTGCCAAAACCATCGACCTCCAGCGTCAACGAGTGCTGGATGCGCGGGTCAGCAGCATTGCGCTCGTAATGGTAATTGATCGTCTCGCAAGCGTGGGTGAAGAAGACGGCATGGCGGTTGGCGCCACAACGTTGCAATGTGCATATGGTGAAGTTCTGTTCCGTGGCAGTGTAAGGCGTGCGGGCTCGCTGGATTTGTTCCGGCGTGGCATCAGGTCCGGCGTCATCAGCATAGACCTCCTGGCGCAACATGGAGCCCTTAAGGGCGCGACAGGCTTCTCGCTCTTCATCCAAGGTCAGGTCAGGCGGAACGATGGTGTCATCGAGCAGAAGGGGCCGCGCTGTTTCAATGGTCAGTCCGGGCTCACGGAAATACTCGTGTTCAAATTGCCGCGAAACCCGTTCCCGTCCGAGATAGATACCAGTATGAAACCAGGTCTTGGTATGTACGGGAGGAACATGTGAGGCGGCGGTGATGTTATCTGCCGGTACATTGCCGTCGGCAAGTGCCGCGAACTTCTCGGTGTCCCACTGCTCGACCATCCCAAAGCCGCGGAACTCGCGCTCCTCGCCGTCAAAGTAGCCGTGGTGATAGGCGTAGCGGGTGACGAAGAGGTTGCGGCTTATGTGATCATAGGTCTCTATCTTTTCCACCACATGTACAGGGAACGGCAATCTAGTGATCCAGGGTTTTCCTTCTGCTTTGTCTTCCAGGTAGAACTTGGTAGAGGCTACGTAGTGAACTCTCGTTTCCGCTCCAAGGTTATTCTTAGAGCTGATCAGCATATGCGGTTTATTTCCCCCCATTAAATCGATATACATCATTGGCCTTCGGGAGTCGCATACCAAAGGTGATGACCATACAAGGCAGGCAGTGCCGTTTCCAAATAGGTCCGCAATCTGGATAGAAGACAGATTATCGACATGAGGAAAGCTGGAGAGCTTCCTTGCATCGCTTAGTCTATTGCCGGATTGATTGAAATAAATCTCGACACCATCATGCTTCAAGTAAATGATATCCGTCGTGCCCGAGCCGTCAATATCAGCCACTCTGATGCGCTTTTGATCGAACTGATCAGGAGAATCAAACCAGGGTGCATTATCCATTGTCACTTTTGCGCCGAAATTTCCGTAGCCCAAATTGGGCCAGTAGCAGACCTCTCCATTTCTGATGCGCACCAGATCGACCAGGCCATCTCCTGACATGTCGGAAAGATATATGGACTGAGTCCCATCATCAAAGATCAGCCGGGGGCCTCTTTCCTCGTCCTGAGCTTTATGCACCCTAACAGCAGGACCAAAGCCCTCCTCTGCCAAAGAGGGATGCCAGACGATCACCTCATTCTCAGTGATCATTACATCAGCATGTCCATCGCCTGTGAGATCTACGAACTTCAAATTGGGTTCTTTCCAGAAGAGGTTAGGAAGTGAAACGAACGGATTAAAGTTCTTCCATCCTTGATCGCAGGTCCTTTCGTAAAATCCTGGAGTCGGGCTATCAAGCATGACGACATCAAGCTGCCCATCCCCTGCCAGGTCCAGTAACTGCTGCCTGCCGCTACTTAAAGCAGCCAGCGATGGCTTTTTCGCTACCTTCTTCATCGGGCCGAATTTGCCTCCGCCCAGATTTGGTTTATAGAACCACCCCTCTCCTTGTTCTGTGAGAATTCCAGAAATGCCCTCTCCATCAAGGTCAACCAGTTGATAGACAATGCCATCCAGACCATAAGGGATGTTTTCCAGGCTCTCAGCATCGATTTCCCTTATCTCTTCTTTGATCTCTGCTTTGCTATATTCAAACTCAAGAGGTGGGAGCGACTTCTTGATGTAAGTGAAATACTTATTCCCTTTTAGTTCCAAAACTGGCTTTGCCTCATCTCTCACGTATCCTGATTGGGTAATGGCTTGGATAAACGATGCAAAACGTGTGCTCCCCTTATGCAAGAGCTCAGTCTCGATCGGCACAGGATTTTTATTGTCTATATCAATGCCATAGTCAAACTCAGTGCTGCGTACCAAGTAGGGCTCGCTTCCCAGCTCCGGGATGCGATGAAACATTAACACTCTATGACACCGACGATATGTTCGTACCTCAACCCCTGCTCTGTATGAAGAGAATGGATCTGGTCGAACAAGCCATGTTCCGGTATCTGAAGCAGTAACCTGGACTAACCTATGCTGTTCTGTCTCCAGCTTGCTCTCATCCCAGGGCAACAACGTGTAATATTCTTCGCCATAGTCGAAGACCAGCTCGAACATCCAATCGGCGGTTGAGAGATCAGTCTGCTCAATATTTGACTTCCGGAAGCTGGGCTTAGTTATATCTAGTAAGAGTGGTTTGCGATTCCCGTAATATATGCGCTTTAGGTAGAGATTGGCTGTACGCAATCGATTGCGCTCATTAGCCTGAGAGAGATCAATCCCATTTTCATTCTCAGCGATATATTTGTAAAGGATGGCATTTCCCTTATCGTCATAGCTTTCGCAGATAAGCCAGCTAAAGATTTTACTTTTATTAGATGGATCAGCAATACGCGATTTTTCATCCCGGCCATATATAGTAATAATGTTGTCCTTCGAGATTGACCGCCAATGAACATCTCCGTCAGTCTTCCGAGTCCATCGCTCGATTCTTGCAAATAGACCTTCGATACGCGGTCTGTAGCGTCGAACCATATAGCCATCGCGCACTTCTTCATCGATTTTTAAATTCCCATTTGGATCAAGTACCCATTTTCCATCAGCACCTTTCTTAAAAACAGGCACCAGGTCTTCTGCTCCCGAGAGAATGAACTCATCGGATTCGCTATAGTCCTGGTATCTGGGCAGGCCTTTATCGGTCTTGCGGGTGATAGAGGGGAGCGTTAGGCTCCAACCGAATCCAAAAGGCCCGTTGCCTGAACCTGAGTCGTAAGAGAGCGATAGCTGCGGGCCAAAGCCAGAGCGACCAGGCGATGTGAAGATTGGAACGCTGAGGGAACCCGTCCCTGTTACAGGATTTGCGGCGAACTTCTCCCCGATACCTCGAATTGCACCTCCGCCTTTTGGGACAGATATGGTAGGCACAGTAGAGGAGATTTGATTATCAGCTGCTTTCTTATCGCCGCTCCCTGTAATACTCCCCGACTTTTTATTTTTATCGGCCATTACAATCCTCTTAATGAATTATGAAATATGCTAAAAAATAACGAAATTTATGATGATAATTTAAATAGTCATACTGCATTCGTCTGATCGTACAATTTTTTGGTTCTTCGCTGTGGGTAATATACTCCAGAGAAATTTTCTATATGCCTTGGTGTCTTTGTGGTGAGGCCCAAGCATACCGATTTCACCATAGAGGCACAAGGGCGCGAAGACGAGGGCGAAATAGTATCTCCAGGTTTGCCCATATAAAACAGCGAAAAACTAGTTTTTAGATAGCGTTTAAATGTGCAGGCCTCTATATAAAAAGGACAAGCTAATCGAAGAGTATCATAGCACAGATGCTCACTCCGTTAGTCGCTTCCTATTCTCCAAATTTAAGTTATAATGGTTATTACTGATATATAATTATGTTGGTCAGTAAGCCATGATGCTGCTTATGTTTATGCCTGGCGAATGGAGAGGCATCTTGAGGAATCGGTGAGATATGAGTGAAACGGCGGCGACTCACCCCGCTGCAAGCAGACGGGGCATTCGAGGCGTCGCCGCATAAAGATAGTACTACGCTGATCTGATTCAATCCCTAAGTTGGACACGGATGCCCTTTATCCCCGATGCAAGCATCGGGGTATTGAGATAAAAATAAACATGGTCCAGGGCTAAAAGAGAGGTATCAAGGCTGTGAGCTGTGATCAGGGGGAAATAGTTGAGCGAAAATGGCCAAAACCCAATGAGCAGAGATGCAGATAACCCTAATGCAACACACCGTCCGATCTCATTAGATCCAGGCACTTGAGCACAGAGTAAGCCGAACGATTAACCCCTGCGCTCCTCTTCTCGGTATCGGTTCCCACGCAATAGAGGTTCTTCACCGGGGTTCTCACGTCTCCGAATCCCAGATTCAATCCCCAGGATGCTTTCTCCGGTATCAGCTCCTGGTAGTGAATCAAATCGATATGGTCCTCGATATCCGGGACCTTCTGTACGATTGATTGGAAGGCTTTCTTCTTTATCTGCCCCATATCGTAATCCCCATCCAGGGTGAATGCGAAGCCAACAAGTTGATTGCCCTTAGGGGCTAATGTGGGATCATAGTTGGTGGTGGGAACCGCCCAGGCATATGGATCCGAATCTACCCACATCTCAGAGCCGTAATTGAGGAAGATCCTCTTGGTCAGGCCCAGCCATATGGTCAAGGATTTGACCTTCTTGATCGAGGAGAGGCTCTCGACGTATTCCGGGGGCAGGCCTTCGACCAGATCAGGCAGCTTGGAGGAGAATCCCGAGTACACCACCGTATCGCATTCATAGCTATCCTTATTGGTGATCACCTGATCCGCCCGAATCACCTGATCACCTCTCCGGACTCCATCGATCTTCAAGACCCTCTCATTTTTAATTATCTTCACCTTGCCCTCGGGAAATGAGGAGGTTATGGAGTTTATTATGGACTGGAGGCCGCCCTTCGGATAACCCTGGTCCTTGGCCCCCTCGGTTATGAACAGGTCGTAGATCTTCCCCACAAAGGGAACGGAATGGGTATTATGGATTTTGTTGTCTATGAATCGGGAGATAGGAGCGTTATCTGCTGATGTGCCCACCATGAAGTAGCACAGCCAGTCCAGAAATCTCCTGGTGGTGATAGATAGATCATTGGGGAGGACGGCGGACAGAGGTATATTGGAGAAGTCCTTGCCCGAGTTCAGGAGATAGAGGGTGTTGAAGAGCGCCCTCATCAACAGGAGCCTGTCCGTCATGGGAATAAGGCTGAATGTCAGCCAGGAGTTTATGCTCCAGGGAAAAGGCTTGACCTCATCCCCGATCCGCACATAGTACTTTCCAAAGGGAGCGAACTGAGGAACGACGCGGAAGTACCTGTCCATAAGCACCTTTAGGGGGCCGCTTTCCAGTCTGGTTATGGCATGAGGGCCGGTATCCAGGCGGTAGCCATCTACCTCATAAGACCTGCAGACACCGCCAATACGATCCTCTTTCTCCAAAATCAGCACGTTCTTTCCTTCCCGGGAAAGAGCGAGTGCGGTCAATAAGCCGCTGATCCCTGAGCCAATAACCACAACATCATTCTTTTTCATAGATCATTATCCAATTTTTAATATCGCCACCCAAGTTATTGTATCAGGATGCTTAAGCCTTTTGGCCCGCAGGCCGTTCTGGAGCAAAAATAGACCTTAATGCAGGCCTGCAAATGGGGAAGATCGCAAATCTCAGGAAACGGCAAGACCGAAGAAAAGAGCCTTTATATCCGATAAGGTGATCTTGGGCCTGAAGACAAAGAATAGCGAAATGCCGAATCTAGCGGGTTTAATGTGTGGGATAACATGATCACCAGAGAAGATGTGGAGCACATCGGCTGGCTTGCCAGCATCAAGATCGAAGAAGAGGAGAAGGATGAGTTGGTGGAGCAGTTCAACTCCATTCTGGAGTACTTTCATCAGCTGGATATGGTGGAAACAGAGGGAGTGGAGCCAACCTACCGGGTGGTTGACCTTGCCAATATCTTCAGGGAGGATGTGGCCAGAGGCTCTCTCACTCAGGAAGAAGCGCTTTTTAATGCGCCGCGACGGGAAAATGGTTACTTCAAGAGCCCGAGGATAGTGTGATCATGCTCTCCGAGCTGAAGACAGCATTGCTGGCCGGATCGGCAGAGGAGTATCTCGCCCGGCTTTATGAGAAGATCGAGAGGAGTAAGCTTAATGCCTTTACCACTCTGGCCAAAGAGACGGCTCTGCGAGAGGCGAGGAGCTTCGATCATAGCCCGGGCAAGGGCCTCTTAGCTGGAGTTCCCATCGCCATCAAGGAATGCATATCCACCAAGGGTATTGAGACCAATTGCAGCTCCAGGATCCTGCAAGGGTACATCCCGCCCTATGATGCCCATGTGATCGAGCGGCTTAAAGCGGAAGGAGCGATAATCATGGGCAAGACCAATATGGACGAGTTCGCCATGGGGACCTCCACTGAGACCAGCGCCTTCGGTCCAACCAGAAATCCCTGGGACCTGGATTGCGTTCCGGGAGGCTCCAGCGGGGGGAGCGCAGCCTGCGTTGCAGGCGGCGAGGCCCCCTGTTCCCTGGGATCGGATACTGGCGGTTCAGTACGTTGTCCAGCGTCTTTCTGCGGCATCGTTGGACTGAAGCCCACTTACGGCCTGGTATCCCGTTATGGGCTGGTCGCTTATGCCAACTCCTTGGAGCAGATCGGGCCCTTGACCCATACGGTAAGGGACACCGCTCTCCTCTTAGAGGTCATCGCTGGCCACGACTGGCGGGACTCCACCTCTGCAGAGAAGAGCAGCTATCTTCCAAACCTGGACCGGGGGGTCTACGGCATGAAGATCGGCATACCCAAAGAGTACTTCGGGGAAGGGGTGAACCCTGAGGTAGAGAAGTCGGTCTGGGATGCGATATCCGTCCTGGAGGGCCTGGGAGCAAGCTGGCAGGAGGTGAGCCTCCCCCATACCCAGTATGCTCTGGCCGCCTATTATGTGATCGCCATGAGCGAGGCCTCATCCAATCTGGCCCGCTTCGACGGCCTGCGCTACGGTCTGCGCCAGGAGGGGGAGGATCGGGACTGGCATACCACCTTCTCCGAGATCCGGAGCAAAGGATTCGGCCCGGAGGTAAAAAGGCGCATACTGCTGGGGACTTATGCTCTATCCGCAGGCTACTACGGCCGCTACTATCTCAAGGCCCTGAAGGTGAGGACCCTGATCAAAGAGGATTTCCTGGCAGCCTTCAAGCAGGTTGATCTGCTCGCCAGCCCGACCATGCCCATCCCCGCCTTCAGGATCGGAGAGCGCATAAACGACCCGCTCTCTCTTTACAAAGCGGACATATTCACCGTGCCCATCAACCTGGCAGGAGTGCCGGCGATATCCCTGCCCTGCGGCTTTGCCGGCAGGCTTCCCATCGGCCTGCAGTTGATCGGTCCCCACTTCGGCGAGAGCGCGATCTTGCAGGCGGCGCATGCCTATGAGGGGGCGACGCCTTATCACAATAGGACTCCTGAGGAGGTGATCTAGATGGAGGATGTCATCATCGGCCTGGAGATTCACGTCCAGCTCAACCGGCTGGAGTCGAAGATGTTCTGTGGCTGCTCGACCAAGTATCATAACTCCGAGCCCAATACCCATACCTGCCCGGTCTGCCTGGGCCTTCCCGGCTCCTTGCCGGTGATCAACCGCAAAGCAGTGGAGAGCGGCATAAAGGTGGGACTGGCCCTGAACTGCAGGATCGAGGAGGAGACCCTCTTTTACCGCAAGAACTACTACTATCCCGATCTTCCAAAGGGCTTCCAGATCAGCCAGTACGACTATCCTCTGGCGACGAACGGTCATATCATGATCCTGGGAGACGACGGCCAGGAGAGGAGTATCCGCATCAACCGGGCTCATATGGAGGAGGACCCGGGACGGCTGGTGCATGCCGGGACCATAGACAAGGCAAAGTACACCATGGTGGACTACAACCGCTGTGGTATGCCTCTCTTAGAGGTGGTGACCGAGCCCGATCTGCATTCCCCCAAGGAGGCGCGAGCGTTCCTCGATAAGCTGAAGAGCATTCTCGAGTACCTGGACGTCTTTGACGGCTCCCTGGAGGGGGCGATGAGGGTGGATGCCAACATCTCTCTGAAGGGCGGGGACCGCTCCGAGGTCAAGAACATCTCCGGCTTCAAGGGAGTGGAGAAGGCTCTCTCCTATGAGATCACCCGGCAGAGGAACCTGGCCCGGCGGAACATCAAGGTGGTGCAGGAGACCAGGCACTTCGATGAGCTGCGCAATATCACCGTCTCCATCCGCAGTAAGGTGGGGGCACATGACTACCGCTACTTCCCCGAGTGCGATCTGGTGACACTGCGCATCGCTTCCTGGGTTCCGACCATCAGGGAAGCCCTCCCTGAGCTGCCGGATGCCAAGAGGGAAAGGTTCGTCCGGCAGTACGAATTGTCAGACGACCATGCCAAGTCCCTGACCACGGAGATCAGGGTGGCCAACTTCTACGAGTATGTGGCCGCCCGCGCTCCGCCCAGGATGGCCGCGGTCTGGATCGCCGATGTCCTCAAGGGGGAATTGAACTACCGCGATCTGGGGATAGAGAGCTTCAGCCCGGAGCATATGGTGGAGATTGTGCAGCTGCTCGGCGAGAATAAGATCACCGAGCACGGGGCAGTGGAGGTCATCCGCGAGCTGCTGGATAAGAAAGGCAGCTCCCCACAGGAGATCATCAATTCTCGCGGCCTGGGCAGGGCGGAGGATGATGTGGTGGCACGAGCAGTGGCTGAGGCGGTCGCGGAATGCAGCGCTGCGGTCGCGGACTACAAAGCGGGAAGCGAGAGGGCTTTGAACTACATCGTGGGCCAGGTGATGAAGAAGACCCGGGGGAAGGCCAGTCCGGGCGAGGTGCATAACCTGGTAAAGGCTCAGGTGGACAAGCTCTAGGGGAGGCTGGAGAAGGAAAGGGAGAATGGTTTAGAGGAAGGGGAAGCTATCTGGATCGGCTTGATTTCATCTTTTTCCTCTATCCCTCCCTGGCCCAGTATTGCATCTCTTGTTACCCATTTTTATGGTTTTCCATGGGAAAGTTGAGTTAATTACTTATATCCTGAATCGCACAAATAGGAATCAAAATGGGAATGATATTGGGGTTGACACTGAGTGCGGCGGGGCTCTTGCTGCTGAATAGGGTATTCAAGGAGAGCTTCGGCTCACAGAAGGTGAAAGAGGGCGAAGAATCCAGGAATCGGGTAATAGAGATCCATGAATATGAGATCCTGGACGACATTCAGAGCCGAGCTTCTGAGGGCTATAAAGTAAAGATAATTTGATAGAGCAACTAAGATTATTTTAATTTTCAGACGGATAAAAAATCAAGCTTCCGCACCTATTTTGCAGGGCACTGTTGCCGACAAAGCGATTAAGGATTGAATTGTAAAGAGTGATTCTACCAGACGTTCTCTGTATTGTGGCTAACATTATTTCCTATGAAAGCATTATTATTAGCTACTGAACCTCCCAAATAAAGCACGGGTTAGGATCACTGTTCACGAGAGCTTCAGCGATCTTCTGAATGAGCTGGGCGAGCCTGTCGTAGGATCATTCTGGATACATCCGAATTCAGATCTGACAAATTTAATTGAGTGCGCTGCGCATCCGGATCTTGGATTCAGGCGACTTATTTCAGTTATGGGACAGCCTTTTTCTATCATCGCCCCCCTTGCCAAGCCATGCAGCCCAAGCCCGAGTTCACCCGCGTCTCCCCAGACCGTCTGGTAGCAGTAACCGAGATCGACCTTGCTGCCCTCTCCGAGATATATGACGAGAGGGACATATATCTATCAATTTATATGAAAAGCGCCAGCAGCTCGGACCTGGATGCCAGCCGTTCTTTTGTCGCCTCCCGCTTCCGGGCTATGGAAAAATCCCTTCCCTCAGAGCTTCAAGAATCCTTCCGCTCGACCGTCTCCCTGGCCCAGGAGGCAACAGACTCCCCTTCCTGGAAGGGGGAGAGATCAAGGATGATTTTCGCCTCCAGCCCCGAGTCCTTTCTGCACGTCTACCGGATGAGCCTGGACTGCGAGCTCTTGGTGGTCCTGGACACCTCTCCTTTCTCCTCCCCCTGGCCAGGCTCAGGGACGACTACGAGGACTACGGCCTTTTGCTGCTCGACTCTCAGGAGGCGCAGCTGTACGTCATCCGCTCCCGCATCATGGAGGAGGCTGGTCGCTCCTCCATCGACCTTATGAACAAACATAAGAAAGGTGGCTGGAGTCAGATGCGCTACAACCGCCTGCGCAGGGGGGCGATCAAGTCCTTCCTCACCCAGGTGGCGGAGGACGTGTCCAACCTCGAAAGCCTGCAGAGCATGAGGGGCCTGGTGCTGGCCGGACCGGGGGAGGCGAAAAGCCAGCTCATGGAACTGCTCCCCAAAAAGGTCAGGGATCGGGTGATGGGCCTCTTGGATGTCCCCATGGGCACAGTTCCCAGCGAGCTGGTGAAGATGGGCGACCAGGTGGCCCTGGATCACGAGCGCTCCCTGAGCATAAAGAGAGCAGAGGAGCTGAAGGCCAATGTGCTCAAGGGCCAGCTCTCCGCCTACGGGACCGATATGGTGAGAGATGCTCTCACTCATGGCAGGGTCAACACTCTGGTGATGCTCTCCAACTACGTGCTCCCCGGTTGGATCTGCGAGAGGTGCCAGCACTTCCAGGAGGGGAACCGGCCCGATGTCTGCACCAATTGTGGCGGCAGGACCTCCCAGGTCAATGTCTTGGAGGAGCTCTATGAGCTGGCCCAGAGGACGGGAGCGGAGGTGGAGTTCGTGGAGGAGGACCAGTTCCTTCAGTCTATTGGTGGCGTGGGGGCCATCCTGCGCTATTGAAAGACCTTCTCCATAAAGGCTCCTCGCTGTTTTGTGTGGGCATTGACTCAAACTTAAAACCACAAAGGCACAAAGCCACAAAGGGGTTTATCTTCAATATGAAGATTAATCAGCGATATGAAGAGATATCTTTGTGCCTTTGTGTCTTTGTGGTTAATTTTTTGTGCTATCGCCAGGGACAACCGAAGAGGCAACAGAAAGCAAATGATCAGGTCGGTCTGTAGAGGCGGCCCACAGGAAAGAGCGAAGAACCTCCATAAACATCTACTTCAATCCAATAGACCGGCAAAAGTCGTCATAGGGCCGCCCCTCTATTGCCAGGTACATGAAAATGCCTGACCATGCCCATACCGCCAGGGCAAAGACTATGGTGAACATCAGAAAGAACGTCAGCATGATCAGCAGGCCGAGAATGAAAAGCAGTATGGATATCGCGGCGTATTTCAGGCGGGTGGTTCTGTCGATCTTTTCATACATCTATTTCCTTAGATGAATGATTGCAGGCTATCAACCTTGCGGGACCCTCATTGTCAGGTTATGATCAGACTTTAAGGGGAAAGGAGATTTAAGCCCTCGATACAAGGCCCTTGAGCTATGGGATCGGGCTTGACAGAAGTGAAGGCAAAATATCAGGATAAAGAGCAGGAGTCGGGCAGCAAGAACCGCTACATCGTCTTGCTCCTGGTCCTGACGGGCGTTTTTATGTCCGTTCTCGATGGCTCGGTGGTCAGCATCGCTCTCCCCACCATCACCGAGTACTTCAATGTGAGCATTGCCCAGTCCCAGATGATCATGACCGCCTATCTGGTAACCATCACCAGCCTCCTCCTGGTCTTTGGCAGGGTGGCAGAGCACGTGGGAAAGGCCCGGCTCTTCTCTCTTGGAATTGCTCTCTTCACCGCCAGCTCTCTGGCCTGCGGTAATTCCACCAGCCTGGAGATGCTGATCTTATGCCGGATCTTTCAGGCTACGGGAGGTGCGATGATGTTTTCCATCAGCGCGGCCATCATCTTTCTCGCTTTCCCGAAAAGCGAGCAAGGCCGGGCCATGGGCTACATCGGCTCGACTGTGGCCATGGGCAGCATTATCGGGCCAACTCTGGGAGGTTTTCTCGTGGACCTCTTGGGCTGGAGCTATATATTTCTCATAAATGTGCCCATCGGCATCATCCAGATGTTTCTTTCCGCCAGGTATCTGAGAATCGATGAGAAAAGATCGAACGGCCTGGAGGTGGACTGGATAGGGGCCCTGACCCTTATCGCTCTTATCGTTTCCTTGATGGCACTTTTAGGCCAGCTCTCTTATGGCCTGGCCCTCACCCCGGCCGTCATCGTCCTAGCGCTGATCTTCCTCCTCTCCCTGGTCGGATTTGTCGTCAATGAGACCAGACAGAAGTTCCCTCTGCTGGACCTGTCCATCTTCCGCTATCGGATGTTTGTCATGCCCAGCATCAGCCTGATCCTATTCTTCATAGCCAATCTGATGATATCCGTTCTCGGTCCATTCTACTTTGAGGGGGTGAGGGGCTATACTGCATCGCAGGTGGGGCTGATATATCTCATCATCCCCGGAATAATGGTCATTGGCGCTCCCCTTGGCGGGGCAATCTACGATAAGCATCAGTTCAGATACCTGGCAGCCCTGGGAATGTCGATCATGGCCATCGCCATGATCATGCTCGGATACCTGGCAATGAATGTGACAACCGACATCCGGCTTCTCTTGGCATGCTTTGTCTTCATGGGGCTGGGAGGGGCCTTCTTCCAGAGCCCCAACAACACCGAGCTGATGAGGGCCCTGCCCGTATCCAAGATCAACATCGCCTCCAGCTTCACTGCCACCATCAGAAACCTGGGAATGGCACTGGGCGTCTCTCTCTCCGGCCTTCTGGTCTCATTGCAGATGGCTCAGGCTGGCTACTACGGGACCATATCCGAGGCCGGGCCGGCGATACTGGCGAGCAGCATCAGCGAGGTGATGATGATCGCAGGAGGCTTATGCATCGTAAGCGCTATGGTGGCGATCTATAGAGGAAGGTGTATGAAGTGATATATTTCACTCAAGAAGGACAAATCAAGTCTGCAGGATGCTTTAATGCTTTAATATCTTAGCGACGATTTCAGAATTGAGAGGTCCAACTCCTGTGAAGATAAATCCAGCCCAGTAGTAGGGATGAGTAAAGGGCATATAACCTGATTTAGCGCGATAATGACGCATATACTTGTAAGCTTCTGCATCTTTATTGCCAGATGCTTCATAGCGGCGCTCGTACCACTTCGCTAGATTCATTTCATCTGCTGTGGATTTTCTCAGCCAATCCTGTGCCTTATGTAGCGCTGTAGCTGCGTCTATTCTTTCCTTCGGATCCATCAGGCACTTATAGAAATGATCAAGCAACAACGCCGTAGATATATCTTCAACCGGCCAGAGTGTGCTGATCAAACCTGGGACGCCAGCCTGCAGAAAGCCGGCCGGAAAGCCTACTGCCTCGTCGGGAGCCTTGAGAAATTCGGTGATGCCCGTCTGACAGGCAGACAGAACGACCAATCGTGACGATGATAGGTCTATACTACCGCCCAGTAGATCGCGCAAGGTCAGTTTATCATCACCGGAAAGGTCAAGGGATGAGTTTAGAGGTTCCGTTACATCAAAGAGCCCATGACAGGCAAAGTGAATATGGGTAGCCCCTCTAGATCTCTTCTTCGTCTCTTCAAGTGTAGCTTGGCCTTCTACTAGCAGGCACCTTGAAGACGCATCAAAATATGAGGCAATCACTTCCACTTCATCACGCGCAAATCTAAGCGGATCGTTACTGGGCATAGGATTTCCAATACCCAAAAAGATTGGGGAGATGCCAGATCGTTGCTCGGCCACATTCCCTGCCATCTGCAAGGCGCGAGCCGAGGGTGCATAGGCAAAGATGTTCTTATCAAAGCAGGCGGCATGCAAAGGCAAGAGCGATAATTTCCCTCCAGGGATGACTATTGCTTGATCGAAACCCAGATCCCCCAGCCTTGCAATCAGTGGGCCGATGAGCTGGTCCCTCAAAACGGGCAGAATCTTATCTAACCCCGACTTCAGGAGGTCCTCATCCCCATCTAACATCCCTTTCAAGTAATCGCTTAAAACAGCGTGGCTTTCTGATGACCCTCCCAATTCGCTAGATATAAGAAGCCCTTCCTTTCCTTCTGATACTACTTTAAAGTATTCACCTGAAATAGGCAGTTTCGCCAGCAAGTCGCTCAAGTCCTCAGTGCTAAAATCATCCAGCAAGAGCGCATGCTTTGCTTCCATCTTTTCAGCTCCAGGAGGTATGATCAGCGCCAGGCTGCCAAGAGACGTCGTGATGAGGTAAACTATGGGGCGGGCTGCTGCAGTTGCGATACTCCCAAAATTGAAATTTTTAGGCATGAACTCAGGGGCATAATCGCGAATTTGTTTAACGATTCTATTCAATTCCTTCCGGGCAGTGCGCAGTTCAGATGAGATTTCTGCAAAATATTTTGCTGCCTGGGGGAGGTCAGTTCCCCTTATAGCGCGGACTTCTGCCTCCAATGCCTTGAGGTTCCTCCAAGCTGTTTCAAGAGCAATCTTGTCCTCGGTCTTCAGGCTTTCCAGAGAAGCTCGATTCCGAGAGAAGATCTCTGCCAGAATTTGAGTTCGCCCGGCTTCAAGGTGAACCGTAGCTTCTTCATATCGTTTTAACTGCGCAAGAGCATAGGCGAAATTATTGAACAATCCCTCAGTTTGGCTGATCTCTTCACGGCGACTGAGTTCTGTAGAGGCAATCCTGTACAAAACATCATTTGCGACAACCGCTTCTCTGTAAGTATCTATAGCATCCTCCCATCTTCTTTGCTCAAAATAAATATCTCCTGCCTCCAGGGCGATACGGCGCCGATCTTTTGGGAAGGTATTGAGCGGGAGGAAATCCATTGCTCGACGATAGTTCTCAAGTGCACATTGCATATTCTCGGCTTGGCTCCCATCTGATAGGGTCAAGTACGCTTTTCCCAATTCCTCGTAACCTATTGCCATATGATGGGGATTATCTTCCCGCTTCAGTATCTCCAGACCCTCTTTAATATAGGATATGGCTAGATTCAATAGTCTCTGTTTCGAGGGATCATCGGACGATGATGATAGGGAGGATGCATATACCTTGCCAAGAAAAATCAAAGCAATAGCACGGTAAGACTGGAAGGCGGCCTTCTCAGTCCACACATCCAAGGCGTTCCTATAGCTGCTCATCGCCAATAGAAGGTAGCTATGATCAGCTTCTCCCAAATCTAAGTAGACTTTGCCTAGATTGAAATCTACCAGGGCACACCTCTCAGGTATATCCTCAGATCTATAACAATTAAGAGCTCTACGAAAATGATTGATACTCTTAAACAGGTTTATCTGCGGGTTCCGATCCATCCCCGCTAGCCTAGTGAAAGCCATCCCCAGATTGTTTTCAGTTGCCGCATATTCGAGGCAATCCTTTTCAGTAGTTCGAAACCTCAGTGCCTCTTCAAAAGAGGTGATTGCACGTGCCAAATTCTCGGTCTGATCGCCCGTAGGCAGATTCAGATAAACCAGACCTAGCTCATTTTGAATATTGGCATATAATTTAGGGTTGGCCTCAGGTGGGAATAAGTTTAAAGCGCAATTGAGATGCCCAATGGATCTACGTAATCTCTGGACTATATTTCCGCTAGAAAGTTTACGGTAGGCTCTACCGATATGGGTATGTAAATTGGCTCGATATTCGTTATCCAAAATCGCTATCTTCCAGTTTAGTGCATCTTTATAGAGGGTTATTAGCTCTGTTAGTTTTTTGCTGTTGTGTATAACGTGTATATCATCTTCTGCAATGTGTGTTATAGCTTCTAGTTGTATTATAGCTTCAAGCTTCTCTGTATTTATCTTTAGGGCTTGTGGGTCGTATTCGATGTATGATCTTCCGTCTTCTAATACTATCGTGGGCATAATCTCTCTAAGTTCTGTGAAAGTTATATCGATTCCAACAGAACGGCACTCGTTCAAGATCAATCTGTCAAAAGTGAGCTTTTGCTCACACACTCCCTCACCTTGCATACGTGCCTTCTCAATCCAATAATCGAGAAGAGAAAGAGCTTCATCGCTAAGGAGTTCGGGATGCGCAATCAAAACATCTCTTTTTTCCTCCCACGAGGGGGAATTGCAGAAAGATAGTAAGCTCTGAGCCAGAAGGTCCGAATCAATCCCAGACATGATCAGTCTCCCACACCCTCGTCAATGAGACGAACCAGCTGATCCCAATCGCTAACCACCACTGGTGTCTCAAAGTATGGTTTTTTGTGTTTAAAAGCCACATGCAGTGAATTGCGCAGTAATTGCATTTCAACAGCATTCATCTTACCTGGCGTGGGGGGTATAAAAAATATAATCCGGCGGTATTTAGGGTCGTTCACCAAAAAGGGTGAATCCATCAGAAAATCTGACCCACAGTATGGACAGACCGCCAGATTAATCTCCCCCTGCAAAAGTCGCTTGCGCAGTTCCGGCTCCTCGCCAAAGTCCACTATCTGGACCATCTCGAGATAGTATGCCTCTCCGCATTCTGGACATTCACACGGAATTCTCAGATGCAATGACACTCCTCCTTATGCTTGGCCAGCAAAGGCAACCTCAACTAGATCATTGTTGCCAGCGGATCGGCGAATACCGTATATGCCAGCCAGGTGGGATCGCCCAGGGGTCGGATACTGAGTCGTGCCTCTTGGGCCGCTCTGCCCACAGGAACGCCGGATAGTAGCTGGTCGTAGAACTCCCTGGCAAACTCATAGGCTGCTTGATCATACACTGACCAGTAGCTGCCGATGAAAACTCCTGCGCCAGCACGCAGGAATTTCGCCGCCCAGCCGCCAATGTCTGTCAGGGACATGGCGCTTCTTCCGATCTGGCAGGCATTGAGAAAGATCAGAGGACTTGTCAGGCCCAGATTCCCCACCTTGCCGCTCAAGTCTTCAGGTGTCAATTTTTCATTATCTTCAAGCAAGATGACGGAACGGTTAGGATCGGGGGTGCGGAAGGCCCCATGCCCAGAAAAGTGCCATGCGTCATACTCGCCTTCAGCCAGTGCGCTTGTCAGCTCCAGAAAGGTGGCAGGAATGCTCTCGACCTTTCGACCGCCGTTGGCCAGAGACTTGATGTAGTCTCGTTCATTTGCCGCAAAAGGAAGACCTGAATCTTTTGGTACAACTAGCCCCATCTTCTTCAGCGTCAAGGTAGGTTTAAATCCGATCTCTGGCAGCCAGCGAGTTATCTCAAAGGCCTCGCACAAGAACGGCCCTTCTACTACGCGGCCATTCTCCCGGCCTTGAAGCTTACAGAGCTCCCAGGGTATCCAGGGCTCTTCTGATTGCACCTGAATGCATCGTATGCGATCTCTCAACTCCCAGAGTTTGGCCTGCAATTCTGGAGGTATCACCGTCTCAAACAATGTAGATCCTTTGGTAGCCAAACGCTGTTTTACCTTGGCCATATCCTTGGGCGTATTTAGGGGCAAATCTTCAATGTCTTTGAAGAAATCCTGAAAATACTGCACAGGATCCATATGCAGTCTTACCGGTTCATATCGCTTGAGATTCAGTCCCAATTTTGGGTCTTGTGCCGTAAGCCTGAAAGTGAGGGCAGGTTCATCATTGATCTGGTGCTCGAAAATGAGCAGCATCAGGTCTGGCTGGTGTGAGCTTGCCAGCGCTAAGGGCAGCTCACTGCTGCGACGCTGGACAGACTCATTTCCCATCGCTGCAACTACTGTCGGGGCTAGATGGATTATGCCAAGCTGATGCCCCTGATGGAAAGCGAGTACCAACACCTTCCCTTGACCAATATCAGTAGCCTTGAGCTTAAACTGCAAAATCCCCTTTTTTGAGATGACCAGGCTGTCCTCGCTTTTTCCCCGTACCTCGAAACCTCTCTTGGGCTGGACAATGACATCAACTTTAGATCCTGATGTTAGAGGTGGAAGACGAATGCCCGAGGTTGTATCAACCAGGTCAGACAAAGAGACCAGTAAAGAGGCGGTTTCATCTATACAAACTTGTTTAGGAAAATCGGCGATCAGATCTCGATATATAAATCCAGGTGGCATCGGTCCTGGGAGATCCCATCCACTCATGCCAGGGGCCACTTCGCGTGTGGCCGCTTTCCTTGTGCGAACTCCGACAGGCGGAACTGTGAAGTCGAAAAAGCCAATTACCTGTCCGTTCTCCATCACAATGCCCTGATCCTTGGCCGTCTCTACATCGGCATATGAATCCAAACGATCAACGACTTGATACTCGTGCAGACCGAATGCTTCATCGCAAGTCTCCTGGCTGGGCCAGGTTCCCAGTTTGCAAAGTGCTTCCTCTTTGGTGAACAGGTAGTAATAGTCTTTTGAGTCTCTTGGATCGGTGCGATGTACAACAACATGCGTTGGATTCAGTGCTTCAATCAATCCTCGTGCCTTGCCTACCTGCCAATCTGCCTGGACCAATACAAAACTTTCCTCAACAATGTCACGCAGATACATTTTCGATCCTCCAAAGCCAGCAACTATCTTAGAAATAAAATATCCCTTGCGCTACGCATGAACTGAGGAACCGTGAACGTAGAACACATGTTCGTATTCAGCCAAATCTCATTCGCCTCGTTTTTTTTAGTCATTCTCGGTTTTGCGCATATAGCTGCTTAAAGCTATAGATACTATGTACATAAATATATGCACTAATAATCATTACTAATGTAAAATAGGGTAGTGTGCCCCTTTTTCTGTACTTTGTTCGGCCCTGCTTATCCCATCCTGCAAATAAATCCTCATCCATAGAGGAATCGATTGCTTTTTATTCATCCTTGTCCTCATTGAATCAGGTTGATCATCAATGTCTGGTTACTGGGACCCACATACTGAACGGATGCCCCTTGAAGACCTGCATGCTCTTCAAGAGGACAGGCTCAAGTCCGTAGTCCGCTACGTCTACGACCACTCCGCTTTCTACCGGCAGAGGTTCAAAGAGGCAGGGGTAATGCCGGAGGATATCAAGACCCTGGCAGATGTGACCAAGCTGCCCTTCACCAGGAAGGCTGATCTGCGAGACAACTACCCCACAGGCATGTTCAGCGCCCCCAAGAGCCAGGTAGTGCGCTACCATGTATCCAGCGGCACCACCGGCAAACCGACGGTGGTCGGTTACACCAGGGGCGATATCGAGACCTGGTCAGAGTCCCTGGCCAGGGCCCTGACATCTTTAGGCCTCTCCCGGGACGATGTGGTTCAGGTGGGATACGGCTACGGCCTGTTCACCGGCGGCCTGGGGCTGCATTACGGTGCAGAGCGCATTGGCGCTGCCGTCCTGCCCGTGGGCACGGGCAACACCGAGCGGCAGATCGAGCTGATGCAGGACCTGGGCACTACCGCCATCGCCTGCACCCCATCTTACTTCCTGCACATCATGGAGGTGGCAGAGAAGATGGGCGTCTCCATCAGGAATGACACCCAGCTCAAGGTGGGAATATTCGGGGCGGAGCCCTGGTCTCTTGAGACCCGGAAGAGAATCGAGGCCAATACGGGGATCAATGCCTACGACATCTACGGGACGAGCGAGATCTCCGGCCCTCTTTTCACTGAATGCCAGGCCAAGAACGGCATCCACGTCTGGGCAGACATGTTCCTGACCGAGGTGGTGGATCCCGATACCGGTGAACCGGTAGCTGAGGGGGAGCAGGGCGAGCTGGTATTCACCACCCTGCACAAGTTCGCCCTCCCCCTCATACGCTATAGAATTGGCGATCTCTCCGTGATGAGCAATGAGGTCTGTGAGTGCGGCCGCACCCACCCGCGCATTATGAGGATCATGGGCCGGACGGACGATATGCTCATCATCCGAGGCATCAACGTCTTCCCCAGCCAGGTGGAGTCGGTGCTGATGAGAATTCCCGAGGTGGGTGACCACTGGGAGATAATCGTCGACCGCAAGGGGCCATTGGATGTGATGACCGTACGCGTCGAGCTGACCGAGTCCGGCTTCTCCGATAAGATCGGCGACCTGATGAAGCTGGAGAACAAGGTATCCAAAGAGCTGCAAAGGGTGCTGAACATTGCGGCAAAGGTGGATCTGGTGGAGCCCGGAACCATTCCCCGCTCCATGGGCAAGGCCAAGAGAGTGACAGACAACAGAAAGGTTTAGGATGAGTTTGGGTGAGTTTAGAACCAGTCTTAGGAGGCTATAGATGTCAGAGATAAAGCAGGTTTCGCTCTTTGTGGAGAACCGGCCGGGAAGGACGGCCAAGGTGGCCAAGACGCTATCGGATGCCGGGGTGAACATCCGCGCCCTCACCATTGCCGAGGCAGGGGATTTCGGTGTCATACGCATGGTCTTAGACGACGCCGAGAGAGGGTACAAGGTCCTGAAGGAGAACGCCTTTACCGTCTCCATGACCGATGTCCTGGCGGTGGAGATGAAGGATCAGCCCGGTGGTCTGTATGAGATCGTCAATACCCTGGGAGAGAACGGGGTGAATGTGGATTACGCCTATGCCTTCGTCACGGCCAAGGCGCAGAAGGCCATGCTCATCCTGCGGGTGGACGACATCGCCAAAGCCCGCAAGGTCTTGAGCGAGAAGAACATCAAGATCGCCAGCAAAGAGGAGATCCAGGCGATTTAAAGGCCTGGATTTCATTTTTTCCATTTTTTATTCAGCCTTCATATTTCAATATAGTTTCACAAAATTTTTATATATTAGTTGCCAATTAGATCAGAGGAGTTGAGAAAATGAAATCTTCTGCCGCCGTTCTGGCCGCCATCCTCATGCTGGCCTGCCTTGCAATGCCGGTTGCTTCCCTGGAATCGAAGTTCCTGACTATCTGCGAGAAGAATCTGTCCATTGACCTGGGGCCTGGCTTTGAGATCATTGACAGCAAATTCAATACCAGCAATAACCAAATGATCTCCAATGACTTTATCATAGCCAACAACGCCCTGCCCGGCTCGGCTTTCATATCCATCATGACTGTATATGACGATATACTAACCAAATTGAATCCAGACACTCTGTCTGAACTCTTCCTGATTGGAGGGGTGGAGGGTGCAAGAGAAAACGGCGATGTAGAAATCGGTAAATGGACAACTATTGATAGCCGGGGCAGAAATGTCAGCGTCACCACTATGAAGACTGCGAATGAAGATGTTCGAATGCCCGATGGAGTCTACAATATCTCTATCTGGAACCTGGATAGAACAACTTATGCACTGCTGGTATCATCATTTGATGAATCTAACACCACCCAAATAATAAGGACCCTGGCCATACGATAGCCAGGGATATCTCCACGCTATTTTCTCCAGCGGAGATCGATATTTCCTAGTGGATAAGTATTAAGAGCCCCAAAAATTGATGATTGAAACCCAAACCGCCGGCTCTGAGCACAAGCGAATTGAAATGCTCATTTTGAGCCGATCAAATATATGAACTATTAGAAATATAGTTAGAAAGTGTGTGAAAGGATTGATCAAAATGAGCAATTATAAAATATCTTCCACGGTGCTTCTGCTGATGCTACTGGCTGGTATCACAGGCTGCATTGGCAATGAGGCCGATCCCTCAACAGTCGCAGGCGAAGCCTCACTCGCCGGCCAGTTGGATATAAGTCCTATCACCCTGGGGCTGGAACTGATAGCTTCCGGCCTGGCTGCCCCGGTGCAGTACATCGGGCCCGGTGACGGCAGGATGTTCGCTGTGGATCAGACGGGTATCGTAAAGGTCATCGATGAAAATGGCCAGATGCATGAGGAGCCCTTCATAGACCTGCGCGACCGGATGGTCGACCTATCCCCAGGCTACGACGAACGGGGGCTGCTGGGTCTGGCGTTTCATCCCAATTTTGTCGAGAACGGTCGGCTATTCGTCTTCTACAGCGCTCCTCTGCGAGCAGGGGCTCCCGAGGGCTACAGCTGCACCAATCTGCTCTCTTCGTTCACAGTATCCGAGGAGAATCCCGATGCTGTCGATATGAAATCAGAGAAGGTCATCTTCCAGATCGACAAGCCCCAGATGAACCATAACGGCGGAGCCATCACCTTCGGCCCGGACGGCTATCTCTACCTGCCCCTGGGCGATGGTGGCGGGGCAAACGATCAGGGTCTGGGCCACTCCGAGGGAGGAAATGCCCAGGATACTTCAAGCTTCCACGGCAAGATTCTGCGAATCGATGTGGACTCAGTCGAGGATGGCTACTCCATTCCCCCAGACAACCCATTCATCAACGACTCTACATTCCTCCCGGAGATCTGGGCCTATGGCCTGAGAAACCCCTATGGCATCGCTTTTGACTCAAAGGGGCGATTCTTCGTGGCTGATGCCGGTCAGAACCTCTGGGAGGAGGTGGACCTGGTGGAGAAAGGAGGGAACTACGGCTGGAACATCCGGGAAGGAACTCATTGCTTTGATCCGGATAGCCCGAACGACTCGCCAGCCAGCTGCCCGGATGTGGGAGCTAAAGATGAGCCTCTCATCGATCCCATAATAGAGTACGATCATGACAACCATACGGTGGTCGTGGGCGGATACCTGTATGAGGGCCAGAATCTGACCGATCTATTCGGCAACTACCTCTTTGCCGACTGGTCCAGCAACTTCGATCAGGGGGACGGCAGGCTCTACCTGGCCCGGCCCGGAGCTTCAGATGAACGACCGTGGGAGATGGAAGAGATATCGATCGCCGGCCGAACGGATGGAAGGATAGGAGAGTTCATTCGCGCCTTCGGCCGGGACGGGGAGGGCGAGATTTATATCCTGACCTCAGAGGTGATGGGCCCTTCAGGAGATAGCGGGAAGATCTATAAGCTGGTCATGGCTGAGGAGCAGGGGTGAGTGCCTCAGTTCTCAATTTTTTCAACCATTATCCGCCCTGCCCCATCTTTTTCGGTTCTTCGCTGTTTTCTGTGGGTAAACCTGGAGATACTATTTCTTCCTTGTCTTCGTGCCTTTGTGCCTCCGTGATGAAATCGGGATGCATGGGCCTCACCACAAAGACACCAAGGCACAAAGAAAATTTCTCGGGGGGACATAACCCACACAATTTAGCGAAGAGCCTCTTTTTCCTGGCCGTTGACTGATGCTCGGGATTCGCTCCCCTGTCCGCAGCTCTCATGCTCAAGCTGGATGGTGATATGATCTATTCCGAAGAGATCATGCAGATTTCCTCTGATCTTCTCTAATATATCCTCCCCCTGGGAGATCATCTGGTCCTCGATTACCGCATGGGCGCTGAGGATGATATGCACAGAGCACACCCCCCAGACATGCAGGTCATGGACCTGGAGCACTCCCGGGACGCTGCCGATGGCGCGGGATACATCCTCCAAGTTGATGCATGCTGGTACCCCTTCCATCATGATGCGGAATGAGTCCCTGATCAGCCGGTAGGAGCTGACGAATATTATAAGGCTGATGATGATGCTGGCTATGGGATCGGCCTGGGTCCAGCCTGTCTGCCAGATGATGATTCCCGCCACTATGACCCCCAGGGAGGCGGCAGCATCCCCCAGCACATGGAGCCTCGCAGACCGGATATTGAGGTCCTCAGAGTGGGGGTGGTGATCATTATGGTGGAGGTGGCTGCCTCCCAAGACATAGGCCACAATCAGGTTCACCATCAGGCCAAAGCTGGCCAGAATAAGAAGATCAAACCCTTTTACTGGTGCAGGCTCTGATAGCCTGTGGTAGGCCTCCGCCAGTATTCCCAGGGCGACGAATCCCAGGGTCAGTCCATTGGCAAGGGAGGCTAGCACCTCAAAGCGATGAAAACCGTAGCTGTACTGCTCGTCCGCCGGCATGGTTGAGAGGCGGATGGCCAGCCAGCTGAGAAGAATGGCGAAAATGTCCAGGAAGACATGAGCGGCATCGGAGAGCAGGGCCAAGCTGCCTGTCCACCAGCTGCCTATAGCCTCTACGATCAGGATGGTACAGGTTAGGAGGATGGCGAGGAGAAACCGGTGCTCGACCGTCTTGATCTCATGATTTTTCATCTCTTCCGGGATCCAGGTCTATCCGATTCTCTCTATATTCCAGTCCATCCCCCTTCCGCTTGGCGAAGATGCTTTCTGGGCGGAGTTTCTCAGCCTTCAATCAGTCCATCATTGCAAAAGATATCCTTTGCCTCCTCGAAGGAGAGATCTGCAGGTGGGACGATGATGTCGGAAGCAATGACCTCCTCATCGCTTATGGGCTTTCCCAGTTGCTTGACCATAGCGATCATTCTTGCCAGATCCTGGCAAAAGCCATCTTGATTGCCCTTCTTGACGTGGTCCACTATCCGATTATCTATCTTATTCAGATCGCCCAGATGACTCTCATCAAAGCGGAACTGACCCTCGCCCATGATTCTGATAATCATTTGTTCATCTCCGCCTTCAGTTTGGCCAGCTCTTCATCCACTGTATTCTTGGCCTTGACCCGCGCCAGCTCCGCCTCTATCTCATCCCCTCCCGAGTAGTCGGTGAGCGTTCCAGATTCCAGGAGTTCATCCAAAGCGGCGGAACGGGCCTTCATGTCCTCGGTTTTCTCTTCCGCTCTCTGAACCGCCAGGCCCACGTCTGCCATCTCCTCGCTTATGCCCGTGACCGATTCGGTGATCTTGACCTGAGCATCGGCGGCTGAGTACTGGGCCTTGATCGTCTCCTTCTTGGTGCGGAAGGCCTCCACCTTGGTGGCCAGACGGGTTTCAGCGGCCTGGAGCTTCTGCTGCTGATCGTTCAGTTCATTGATCTCTCGATCCAAGGTATTTAGCTGAGCCTGCATCATGGCCTTGCTCTCCAGGGCCTTTCGTGCCAGGTCCTCCCGGTTGGCGGAAATGGCCTCCTTGGCCTGGCCATCGAGCTTATCGATGTTCATCTGCAGCTTGGCCTTCTGCAGCTCAAGCCTCTTCTTGGAGGTGGTCACCTCTGCCACCCCTCTCTTGACATTCTGCAACAGCTGCAGCTGCTTTTCATAAGAGACATCGAGGACTTCCCTGGGATCCTCGATCCTGTTCATGATCTTATTCATCTTCGCCTGCACAACAGTGCTCATCCGTTCTAAAAAGCCCATATCAATTCTCCTTCAGCCTGTCTGTTCTCCACCATTTTCCTGATTGAATGCAAATTAACTACAGCAATGTTATTCTAGATATTTATAGGCTATTGTGCATTAAGGGAAAGGATCAACTAAGATGAAACAGAATTGAATCCGGAGGTGGATAGATGAGAAAGTCCATATTGGCACTCCTATTGGCCCTCTTTGCCATCATGGCATTGGCAGCACCGATCTATGCCGAGGATGATGATGACGAAGATGAGGATGATGATGATGAGGAGAACGAGGCTTCCAGCGAAAGCCCCAGCGGCTCTGAAGAGAAGAGCACATCAGGATTTGGATTTGCGTTTGCAGTGGCAGGCGCACTGGCAGGAGTTCGCCTCATAAAATCAAAAATGCTTTGAAGACTGAAAAAGAAAGGTCTCAAGCCCCATTGGCCGGAGACCGGGTTCGGGAGAAGTCTCACATGCTCTCCAGCGCCGTTATCCCCAGGGTTTCCAGGGTGGTCCGCAGGGCGTTTCTCGCTGCTCTGGCCAGAGCCAGCCTGGCGTCCCGCAACTCGGGAGCGGCATCCAGCACTGGGCTGTAGCGGTAGAAGAGATTGAAGCTCTCCGCCAGCTCGCGGGCATAGGTGGCCAGTTGATGAGGCTTTAACTCCCGGGCTGCTCTGTCGATTACCAGGTCAAACTCTGCGATCTTCTTGATCAGGGCAACCTCATACTCGCTGGTCAGCAGATCGGCCTGATATTCTTCTTTTTGATCTCCCTTGCGCAGGATGCTGCAAGCCCGAGCATGGGAGTACTGGATGAATGGAGCAGAGAGCTTCTCGAAGTCCAGGGCCTGTTTCCAGTCGAAGGTGGTGGCTTTGTCCGCCGATACTTTTACAACATCGTAGCGCACCGCACCGCTGGCTACATGATGAGCCACCTCCTTCAAAAACTCCGGGCTCTCATCCGGCCTGCGGGCTCGCACCTCTTCGAGGGCCTGCTTTTCCACCTCATCGAGTAGCTCGTCCGCGGAGATGAACTTGCCCTTGCGGGTGCTCATGGAGCCGGTGGGCAGGGACACGAACTCGAATATCACCACCTCCGGCTCCCGGACACCTAGGAGGCGCAGTGCAGTTTTAAGCTGTCCGGAGACCAGTTTGTGATCCGCCCCCAGGATGTCCACCGAGCGATCGGAGTTGGCCGACTTCCAGCGGTGATAAGCCAGGTCGCGGGTGATGTAAAGCGATGTGCCATTGGCTCTTTTCAGGACCATCTTCTTCTCAAAGCCGTATTCATTAAGATCCAGCTGAAGCGATCCCTCCTCCCAGGCTACCAGGCCGGTCTTCTCTAGTTGCTCCACGATCTCGGCCACGCTGCCGTCCCGCACGAACTGTGACTCCCAATGGTAGCTGTCATGGCGGATGTTCATCCTCTGCAGGGTCTGTTCGATTCCGCTGATTGCATAGCGGACGGCCGCCTGGACCTTGGCGGTGATCTCCGGATCGCCCGCCTCATAGAGCTGGATCACCCGGTCAGCCTCTTCCCGGATGGCGGGGTTGGTTTCCATCTCTTTGTTGGCGGCGATGTAGACCCGGGCGGTGGCATGATCCGGCTTGCTGCCGTCCAGCTGGAAGTGATCCAGGCCCACTACCACCATCGCTTCCTGGCGACCCATATCGTTCACATAGTACTGGGCATCAACAGTGCAGCCTGCCCGGCGCAGTATTCTAACCAGGGTGTCGCCAATCACCGAGTTTCTGATGTGGCCCACGTGCAGCGGCCCATCCGGATTGGCGGAGGTGTGCTCCACAATCACCTTCTCTGTCATGCGACCTGTCCAGGCGTTATCTGCCAGGGCCTGCTCCAGGACAGCCTTCAGAAACGCCCGGTTCATGAAGAAGTTCAGGTAAGGGCCAGCAAGCTCTACCTTTTCTATGTAGCGGAATTCATGGGGGATCGTCTGGTGGATCTCTCTGGCTATGGCTGCCGGGCTCTTCTTCAAGACCGGCGCCAGGCGGAAGGCGACGGAAGAGGCCAGGTCGGCCTGAGGGCACAGGTCAAGGCCCAGGCTGTTTATTCCTTCCTCTATCCTGAAGCCACAGCGATCGAGGGCGCTTTTCAGCAGGCCCTCGACCTCGCTCATAAAATCAAGAAACATGGAAACACCATAATTAGATCTGTTTCTCTGGAAAGGATGAATCGATATAAGGATTACGTTGGCGGGGCATATCTCGCCGCTGATGAGATATTTAGTATAGAATTGTAATTATAATCTTAACTTCGCACACATAGGGAATAAAAACTGTATGGTTCTTCGCTGTTTTCTGTGGGTAAACCTGGAGATACTCTTTCTTCCTCGTCTTTGTGCCTTGCTATGAAAAACATCCAATAAAGGATAACAGGGGATTCATTTCACCCCCCTTGAGAATCTTTTTTAACAAAGTAGCCTGCACCAACTAACACCTCAATCATCTCGTCTAAGCTGGGATAATTTGCCTCT